>Ga0307288_10000540_pt1 | contig 12836 bp, 12 predicted proteins | sample ER_DNA_142_FD_194469 | JGI IMG/M metagenome (GOLD analysis project Ga0307288, IMG submission 194469) | Bulk soil microbial communities from the East River watershed near Crested Butte, Colorado, United States - ER_DNA_142 | ecosystem: Environmental > Terrestrial > Soil > Floodplain | place... | reverse complement strand
TAGCCCCCGCTACCTGAAGCAAGTGGCTGCCCGGCATAGTCGGGATTCTTATTCGCGCGACAGCCTCTGCAAGTGGTGCCGAGTACGAGTTATTGATGCGAAGTTGTCCGCAGCTGAGGCAGCGAGCCGTAGGGGTCAGCTGCCGACGTACGCGGCGAGGTGCTCGCCGGTAAGGGTCGTACGGGCGGCCACCAACGCCGCTGGTGTGCCCTCGAAGACGATCCGGCCGCCGTCGTGACCGGCGCCGGGCCCGAGGTCGATGATCCAGTCCCCGTGCGCCATGACGGCCTGATGGTGCTCGATGACGATAACCGACTTGCCGGAATCAACGAGCCGATCGAGCAGGCCGAGCAGCTGCTCGACGTCGGCGAGGTGGAGGCCGCTGGTCGGCTCGTCGAGGACGTAGACGTCGCCCTTCTCGGCCATCTGGGTGGCCAGCTTGAGCCGTTGCCGCTCGCCACCGGACAAGGTGGTGAGCGGCTGGCCGAGGCTGACGTAGCCGAGCCCAACGTCGGCCAGCCGGTCGAGGATCTTGTGGGCGGCCGGCGTACGCGCCTCACCGTCATCAAAGAACTCTTCAGCCTCGGTGACCGACATCGCGAGCACTTCGGCGATATTCCTGCCGCCCAGCGTGTACTCCAGCACCGACGCTTGGAATCGCTTTCCCTCGCACTCCTCGCAGATGGACTCGACGGTGTTCATGATGCCCAGCTCGGTGTAGATGACGCCCGCGCCGTTGCAGCTCGGGCATGCGCCCTCGGAGTTGGAGCTGAAGAGTGCCGGCTTCACGCCGTTGGTCTTCGCGAACGCCTTGCGGATGGGGTCGAGCAGGCCGGTGTACGTCGCTGGGTTGCTCCGGCGCGAACCGCGGATCGCGCCTTGGTCGATCACCACTACACCGTCGCGGTTGGCGACTGAGCCGTGGATCAGCGAGCTCTTGCCGGAGCCGGCGACGCCCGTGATCACACAGAGAACCGCGAGCGGAATGTCGACATCCACGTCCTGGAGGTTGTGCGTTGACGCTCCCCGGACCTCTAGCGCGCCGGAGGACGAACGCACCGATTCCTTGAGGCTTGCCCGGTCGTCGATATGACGACCGGTGATGGTGTCGCTCTGCCTGAGCCCTTCCACTGTGCCCTCGAAGCAGACGGTGCCTCCCGCAGTGCCGGCGCCGGGACCGAGGTCGACGACGTGGTCGGCGATGGCAATGGTCTCGGGCTTGTGCTCCACCACGAGCACGGTGTTGCCCTTGTCTCGTAGCTGCACGAGAAGGTTGTTCATCCGCTCGATGTCATGAGGATGCATCCCGATCGTCGGCTCGTCGAAGACGTAGGTGACGTCGGTAAGCGACGAACCGAGGTGGCGGATCATCTTCGTGCGCTGTGCCTCTCCTCCAGACAGCGTGCCTGACGAGCGGTCGAGCGAGAGATAGCCAAGGCCGATCTCCGCAAACGCATCGAGGAGGTGCTGCAGCCCGCCGAGCAGAGGGGCCACAGACGGCTCATCGAGATCCCGGACCCAGTCCGCCAAGTCGGTGAGCTGCATCGAGCAGACGTCGGCAATGTTCTTCCCCTTGATCTTCGACGACCTAGCTTCCTTGCTGAGGCGAGTGCCGTCGCAGTCGGGGCAGGTCGTGAAGGTGATCGCGCGTTCCACGAAGGCGCGGACGTGCGGCTGCATCGCATCGACGTCCTTGGAGAGCATCGACTTCTGGATCTTGGGGATCAGGCCCTCGTAGGTCAGGTTGATGCCCTCTACCTTGATCTTGGTCGGCTCCCGGTAGAGCAGGTCGTTGAGCTCCTTCTTGGTGTACTTGCCGATCGGCTTGTCCATGTCGAAGTAGCCGGCACCGCTGAAGATGCGGCCGTACCAGCCGTCCATGCTGTAGCCGGGGATGGTCAGGGCGCCCTCGCTGAGCGACTTGGTGTCGTCGTATAGCGCGGTCAGGTCGAAGTCGTTGATCGAGCCCATGCCTTCGCAGCGCGGACACATGCCGCCTTGGTAGACGGCCTTGCGCACGATGGTCTTCTCGCCTTGACCCTTGTCCGCGGTCATCACCCCGCTCGCAATCCTGGTCGGTACATTGAACGAGAAGGCCGTCGCAGGCCCGATGTGCGGCTTCCCGAGCCGACTGTACAGAATGCGAAGCATCGCGTTGGCGTCCGTTGCGGTGCCGACGGTGGAGCGGGGGTTGGCGCCCATCCGCTCCTGGTCCACAATGATCGCCGTCGTCAGGCCATCGAGGAAGTCGACTTCGGGCCGCGCCAGCGTTGGCATGAACCCCTGCACGAACGCGCTGTAGGTCTCGTTGATCATCCGCTGCGACTCCGCGGCGATCGTGTCGAATACCAGCGAGCTCTTGCCCGAGCCGGAGATGCCGGTGAATACCGTCAGTCGGCGCTTCGGGATCTCGACGTGTAAGTCTTTGAGGTTGTTGACGCGCGCCCCCTGCACGCGGATCAGATCGTGGCTATCGGCAAGATGCAACGCAGCCGACTGCGGGTCCGTCCTCGTGGCCGTGCTCATCGTGCCTCCTGAAGTCGTGGAGATGTCCATCGCGGTCAGGCTAGCTGCGGTTTCGCGACGCTGGCTTCTCGGTTCCTGATCGGTTCAGAACCAGCCGCTTAATCGGATCTCGCATTTCCCTCGAGATTTGCGACCATCCGAACCAGGACATCGATGGTTGTCTGGTACTCCTCTGGCGATATGCCGGCAGCCAGGTCTTGCCGAAGCCCGGCGATGTTCGCCGTGACCAGCCCGAACTGTGCCTCGCCGGTCTTACTCAGACTGATGACGGCGTTCTGCGAGTCGGCCCAACCCCGGGAGAGCAGCCCGGTGACAGCGTCGTCCAGCTCGTCTGGTGCGTCCTGGAGAAAGGGCTCGAGCTCGTCCTGCAGTTCAGGCATCGATCGTGCACCGTCGTGAAGCAGGTTGAGTATTTGCCACTGCCGGCGTGACAGGCCGGCATCCCCAAGCCGACTCTCAAACTGCCCGTCGATGAGACGATCCAGTGTCTTGAGCCAGTAACCGATCGGCCGCTCTGCCGCAGTGTCGATCATGATCTCCCCCACTCCCCCACAAGTTGATCTTGGAATGCTCTTGAATCCGGTACGAGGGCTCAGTACGCAGCGACGTGCACGCCGAGCTCGGCGAGGAATTCCCGGGCCCGGGCGATGCGCCGGTAGTCGGAGAACGCGTGCCACTCCTCGACAAGTCCTTCGCTATGGATCAGATCACGAAACCGATGAAACGCTCCCAGTCCCTCGATGGCCTCGGTGACGCGTTTCCGCAACGGCAGGTAGGTGATCATGGCCGCGAAATCGGCCATGTCCTGACGCCCTGCTCGGGAACCGAGGCTGGGCAAGAACAGCCAACGATCCGGCTCAGCGAGCATTGTGGCCGAGCCTTCGCCGTCTGCTGTCACGAAGTCGATCATGGATGAATGGATGACCTCGCCCGTCGTCAGATCCAGAAATGCGCCCTGGCTTCTCATCGGATCACCTTCGAGCACCGTCGCGACCCAGTCAAGATCAATGGGAAGTTCCCAGAGGCCGCGTGCCTCGACATTGGTCACAGCCGGCCGAACCCCCCTTCGGCAACTCGAGCGCGCGTCCGAAAGCCCGGAAACGCTGGCACGCTGCGCTGTCGTAAGGTCCAGACATGGCGCTACGCAAGACATTTCTGCTGCGCACTAGCGCATCTGCCGGCACCGCTCACCGAGATCGTAGTGAGCACAACCGCGGAGACAGCCACGACGCGCAGGGCGAGTCGCCGGCGAAATCTGGCGGCCCCATCGGAGTGGGCGCGAGCAGCACGGCGGGGGTTCGCTGATGGCGAGTGAGGCCGACGTCCGCGCGATCGCGTTGTCCTTGCCAGGTACGACCGAGGAGCAGTGGTACCAGACGCCGGGGTACAAAGTCGCCGGCAAGGGATTCCTACGACTGCGCACCGAGGCCGAAGGCGGCCTCGTCGTCTTCGTGTCAGACATTGGTGAGAAGGAGGCGCTACTGACGTCCGGATCAGAGGCGTTCTACACCACGCCGCATTACGACGGTTGGCCTGTTGTGCTGGTGGATATGGACAAGATCGACCGGAACGAGCTTCGTGAGCTGATCACCGACTCCTGGCTGATCAAGGCGCCGCCCAGGTTGCGGCGCGAGTTCGAGGCGCAGACTCAGTAGCGCGCCATCCGCGCCCAGAAGAAGCAATACACCCCGAAGCATGCGATGCCGGCCGCCATGATCGCCAACAGCACTGTGCCGAACGGCTGGTCCCGGACGGTCGTCAGCGCGGCGTCCAAACCGCCCGCCTTTTTTGGATCGTAGGTGACCGCGGCCCACAGGAACAGCCCGCCGATGATGCACAGCGCTATGCCCTTGACGCAGTAGCCAACGGTGCCCAATCGCTTGACCGCCGGTGGTACGCCGCGGTCAAGATCCTCGGTGAACTTCTGTTTCACGCCTTTCAGGATCTGGGCGATGCCGACGGCGATCACCGCGGCGCCTACGGCGGCCACGAGGACTTGCCCGAACGGCACACTCATCAGCTTCGCGCTTAGAGTCTCCTCACCTTTCCCTGACTTCGATCCTGACCCGACGGCAACGCCTATGGCGAGTACGCCTAGAGCTAGATAGACGACAGCTCGCCCCGCTGAGCTCAGTCGACGACGCAGCCGGCCATCTCGGTCGCCTTGATCGCGACCAATCGTGGCCTCGACCGCCTGCCATATCGTGAGCGTGAAGAGCCCGAGAGCCATCACCCAGAGCAGACCGGCGCCGAGCGGCTGCCTCGCCAACTGGCTCAACGCGCCTTGTTGTGAGGCGTCTCCACGCTTCCCGAAGACCAGTTGCAGAGCGATCCAGGCAATCACGAGATGCAGCAAGCCGTAACTCACCAGACCGACTCCAACCAGCACGTGGTAAGGGCGGCTGCGTCTGACCTCCGCAACCTTCTCCTTTTGGTTAGTCCCCGCCACGACTACGTCTTACCCACCGAAAACATGATCACGCTTCGTTTTGGCTGGCAGAGCCGTCGATGTCGCTAGGAGCCGCCTTCCTGGCGGCCTTGACCGAGCGCTTGGTCTCCCGAACCTTCTGCAGTGAGTCGTCATCCACGATGTCGGCGACGGAACGGTACGTGTCCGGCTCGCCGTAGTAGCCGGCTGCGATACGCCAGCCGTCCGGGTTCACGCCACGCCGCTTGCCGAGCACTGCAGTGAAGATCGCCGCCTTGTCAGCGCCGAAACCCGGCAGACCTGCCAAGTTGGCCCTCAGCTCCTCGCCGGACCGCGCCTGGTTCCAGAGATTCGCCGCCTGAGCGTCGTACTTGTCGGTGAGTACGAGACACACCTGATGGATGCGCTTGGCCATGGCGGCGGGAAATCGGTGAATGGCAGGTCGCTCGGAGCACAGCGCAACAAAATCTTGCTCGCTCATAGCAGCGATCTTGGCGACGTCGAAGATGCCGCCCATTCGTTGCGCGATCACCAGCGGGCCACTGAACGCCTTCTCCATCGGCACCTGCTGGTCGAGCACCATGCCGATGAGCAGCGCGTTGTCGTCGTCGGTGAGCAGCTGATCGGCTTCCGGATTGCCGGTGAGCCGAAGCGGGGCGTTGGTCATAGCGTCATTCTCATTGGTGCGAACCTTGATGCGTAGCTGGGTAAGCCTTCTTGTCCCTGAATCTGCATCGCCAGTGAGCCAAAACACGCTCGAAAGTACCCACATCACCGCAGCCGTGATGCGAAATCAGGGAACCGTCAGACAAAGCGGCTTAATGATCATGCGCCCGCGCTATTCGTACATGACGTACTCGGGTTGCGGCTTCAAACGGAGCACCTCCGGTGGCGTCATGAGCCGGCCACCGTGGCGCCGATCCTCGGTAAAGAACAGCTTGAAGCCAGCATGCACGAACTTGGGTGTCGACTTGTTGACCACCCGATAGGTGTTCTTCTTGGGCCCGGGATGCCCGAGTCCGTCCACGGATTTGATCGCGACTACGCCGGCGTGTTGTTTGAGCCCTGACTCCCGACGAATGACGCTGCGTGCGACCTGGTGGTAAACCATCACCTTCTGCGGAAGGTTGTACTGCTTGACCAGGCCGGACAGATAACCAGAAACCTCATCCAGCTCCGCCCCGGTGGTATGCCCGAACACTCCACCTGGTCGCTGACCTCGATCCATCGCCCATTCAGGATCAAGAGCCACGCCGACGTCCGGTTCCTTCAGCCACTTCCGAAACGCCTTCGCCTCGGTGATGAACTCTGACCGACCCGGCTGGAGATTCAGCAACAACACGGCGCGATGCTTACGAGCAGCCTTGTGGTACTTGGCAATCTGTGCGTCCGACAGACGCACCCGGTACTTCCCGTCACGGCCTGGGCTGCCTTGCACGACCGTCGCGATGACCTCGACAACGGGCAAGATCTCCCGCCCCGCGGCGTACGGGTTCGCCGTGCGTTCGATCTCAGTGACGCGCTGATTCAGGGGGCCGGTCCCGAGCCGGCCAAGGGCTGAGGCGCCGGTCACCCCTGCATAGCCCACCAGGCGATAGCGCGGGAAGATCTCTCGCCCGCCCCGCGGCAACATGGCCGGTGCCGGTTGGTTGGGTGGCTTGGCTGCGGGTGTGCGGGCACGCGTTGGTGCGTGACTGGCAGACGGACTGACTCCGGATGGCGCCGAGCTGGCTGAGCCAACACTGGGCGAAGCCATCGGGTCCTGACCCATGCCGCATGCGGTGCAAGCCAGTACCAGGAGAAGCGCCATGGTGTACCGGATGATCGTCACAGGCGTCACCCCCGAGAATTGTCATTGACGGTTGGTCGTCGTGCGCTCACACCCCCGAGGCTTAGATCTCAACCTATCCAAAGCATGGGCCGTCAGGCTAACCTTCTGCGTCAGGAGGTTGGCGATGCGAATCTATGAACTGCTTCGCGGCAAAGGCTTCGATGTCATCACCGTCCGACCATCGACACCGGTATCCGAAGCCATTTCGCTGCTCAAGAAGTACAACCTCGGGGCCGTCGTAGTATCCAACGACGGAATGCAAATCTCAGGGATCCTGACCGAGCGCGACGTGGTGCGTTGCCTCGTCGATGGAACCGATTTTCTCGACTCACCGGTTTCCGCCGTGATGACCAGTGAGGTGCTCACCTGTCGACCGGCCGAGTCGGTGCAGTCGCTGATGAACACCATGACGGAGCAACGCATCCGTCATCTGCCGGTCGTCGACGACTCTGGAAAACTGGCGGGACTGGTCAGCATCGGTGACGTCGTGAAATCACACATCACTCAGATCGAGTTCGAACGCGATCAGCTCGAGGGCTACGTCTCACACAGCTGAGAGGGATCTCTGGTCACATGTTGATCATGTGACCCGAAATACCGTGCGCTACTTCCTTGAGCGCCTCGGAGAGCGTCGGGTGCGCGTGTACGTTGCGCGCCACTTCCTCTGCCGTTAAGTCCCATAACTGCGCGAGAGTCAGCTCAGGCAGCAGTTCGGTGACATCGGGGCCGATCATGTGCAGACCGAGGATTTCGCCGTACTTGGCGTCGGCGACGAGCTTGACGAAGCCGGTCGCCTCCCCCAGCCCGTGAGCCTTGCCATTGGCAGTGAAGGGGAACTTTGCCGTCTTGACGTCATAACCCTTGTCCTTGGCCTGCTGCTCGGAGTACCCGAACGAACCGATCTGCGGCTGACAGTAGGTGGCCCGCGGAATCATGACGTAGTCGATCGGCATAGTCTCCGCGCCGGCGATGGTCTCGGCGGCGACCACGCCCTGCGCCTCGGCGGTGTGCGCCAGCAGCAACTTGCCGGTGCAATCGCCGATCGCGTAGATGTGCGCCACGTTGGTGCGCATGTAGTCGTCGATCTCGATCGCGCCACGATCAGAAAGCTTGACCCCCGTCTTTTCCAGCCCGTAGCCCTCCGTACGCGGTGCAAATCCGATCGCCTGCATCACCTTGTCGGCTTCGAGGACCGTGCTGTCCCCACCCTTCGAGGGAGAGACGGTGACCTTCACCTTGTCGCCCGAGTCGTCGATCGACTCCACCTTGGTGCCAGCCAGCACCGTCACGCCAAGCTTCTTGTACGCCTTCGCCAGCTCTCTGGAGATCTCCGGTTCCTCTAAGGGCACGATGCGATCAAGGAACTCCACCAGAGTCACCTGGACGCCGTAGTTGGCCATCACGTACGCGAACTCCACACCGATCGCCCCCGCACCGGCGATGATGATCGATTCGGGGAGGTTGTCGGTCATGATCTGTTCTTCGTAGGTCACGACACGTTCACTCAGCGAAGTGCCCGGCAGCAAGCGCGTGGTCGCTCCGGAGGAGATGATCAGATTGTCGAAGGTGACGGTCTCGGTGCCGTTCGGCCCCTCGATGCTTATCGTGTGATCATCGGTGAACGTGCCCCAACCGTCGATCTCGGTGATCTTGTTCTTCTTCATCAAGAAGTGCACGCCCTTGGCCATTCGATCGGCCGCCGTACGGCTGCGCTTCCACGCCGCGCCGAAGTCGAATCTCACATCGCCACTGATCCCGAAGACATCAGCCTCGTGATTGAAGATGTGAGCGATCTCCGCATTGCGCAGCAGCGCCTTCGTCGGAATGCAGCCGACGTTGTTGCAGACACCACCCCAGTACTTGAGCTCGATGATGGCCGTTTTCAGGCCAAGCTGTGCCGCACGGATAGCGGCGACGTAGCCACCCGGTCCGGCGCCAAGGACAACGACCTCAAAGTGCGAACTCATGGGCCAACTTTAGGGTCCACTCTTGGGGGTCGGCCAGGGGGCCTGCTATGGTCGTGGCCCGTCACCGAGCGAGTATCTCAGGTGGGCCAATCCATACAGTTGGCCATCAATTCGGTGAGTTGTCCACAAAGTATCTCATATATGAGTTACCGTGCCTTGGTGATCGACAATGACTGAAACCTACTTGGACCGGATCGGCGGCCTCATCCGTGACGCCCGCAAGCATCGTGGCCTGACCCAGACCCAGCTGGCGGACGTCCTCGGGACCAGTCAGAGTGCTGTGCATCGCATCGAAGCAGGCAACCAGAATCTCAGTCTGGAGATGGTGAGCCGCATAGCGGAGGCGCTCGACTCGCCACTGATCTCGGTGGGTGTCGGTGGACCCCAGCACCTGCGTGTCCAAGGCGGCGCCAAGCTCAACGGCACGATCGAGGTGCGATCGTCGAAGAACGCGGGAGTGGCGCTGCTGTGTGCGAGCTTGCTGAACCGCGGCCGTACGATCATTCGCGGCATTGCCAAGATCGAAGAGGTCAACCGGATCCTCGAGGTGTTGATCAGCATCGGGGTGCGAGCCAGCTGGTCGCTGGACGGTAATGATCTTGAGCTGGTACGGCCCGCGGAACTTTCGCTGGACGACATGGATCTCGAGGCGGCGCGGCGAACTCGATCGGTGATCATGTTCCTCGGTCCGCTACTGCACTCCTACAGCCACTTCAAGTTGCCGTACGCCGGAGGCTGTGATCTTGGGGCCCGCACCATCGAGCCGCATCTCCAGGTGCTCCGCCGCTTTGGCCTGGACGTAATCCCCACTGACGGCTTCTACCACTGCTCGGTGGACGAGTCCGTCGAACCGTCTCGGCCGATTACGCTGACCGAGCGCGGTGACACCGTTACCGAGAACGCCTTGCTTGCCGCCGCGCTGTCGCCCGGAGTGACGGTGCTGCGCAACGCGAGCCCGAACTACATGGTTCAAGATCTCTGCATCTTCCTCACCCATCTCGGCGTCGAGATCGATGGCATCGGCACCACAACGCTGCGCATCCATGGCGTGGAAAACATCAATACCGATGTGGAATTTGCCCCCTCGGAGGATCCCATCGAGGCGATGAGTCTGCTCACCGCCGCCATCGTCACGCAGTCCGAAATGACGATCAAGCGAGTGCCGATCGAGTTCCTCGAGATCGAGCTCGCGATCTTAGAAGAAATGGGACTGGACTACGACCTCACACCGGAGTATCTGGCCGTCAACGGACATGCTCGACTCGTGGATCTGACTGTCCGGCCGTCGCTACTGCGCTCACCGATCGACAAGATTCATCCGATGCCCTTCCCAGGGCTGAACATCGACAACCTGCCGTTCTTCGCCGTGATCGCGGCGACAGCGCAGGGTAAAACGATCATCCATGACTGGGTGTATGAGAACCGCGCGATCTATCTGACTGAGCTGAACCGGCTGGGTGCGCGCGTGCAGCTGCTGGATCCGCATCGCGTCATTGTGGAAGGACCCACCCGCTGGCGAGGTCAGCAGGTGGTCTGTCCGCCCGCGTTGCGGCCGGCGGTCTGCATCCTGCTCGGGATGCTCGCCGCCCGTGGCGAGTCCCAGCTGCGGGATGTCTATGTGATCAACCGCGGCTATGAGGATCTGGCTAACAGACTGAATGCCCTGGGCGCCAACATCGAGGTCTTCCGCGACTAACGGAGACGCAGCACCTCAAAGCTGTGGCTCGGCCGGATGAATTCGTCCTGGGCAGCGATCAGTGCCAATTCCGAGCGACCCAGCGCGTCCGTAGCGGCCAGCAGGCCGTAGCTGACTGCTGCCGTGTGCGCAAGGGCCTTTGGCAGATCTTGCAGCCGCAGCAGGGCCGCCAGGAACGTGGCGGCCGTGACATCTCCGCTGCCAGTGAACATACGCGCCAGCTGTGGTGTCGAGACCAACCATGCCCCCGCCCCGTCGACCGCGACCATCTCGACGGTGCCCGGCCGTGCATCCCTGCGGACCACACTGGTGATCAACACGACGTCGGGTCCAAGACCGCGGGCCGCATCCGCAGCGTCAAGCACGTCGTCTATCGTCGCTACCGGCAGGCCGGTCAAACAGGTCAGCTCGAACTGATTCGGCGTAATGATCTGCGCGGCAGGAACCACCTGCTCTCGCATGAACTCGGCAATTCCGGGCAGCACGTAGCCACCGACATCCGCATCACCTAGCACGGGGTCACAGCAATAGATGGCTGCAGGATTGCGGACCTTGACCAACGCCACGGCTTCCAAGATCATCGCGCCGATGTCCGCACCGCCCTGGTAGCCGGAAAGCACGGCATCCACCTGATCCAGCACGCCGCGCTCATCGATTCCTTGCAGCACATTGCGAAGATCCGCCGCGCCGAGCAGCGGGCCTCGCGAAGTTTCGTAGCCAGTGTGGTTGGAGAAGTGCACCGTGTTCACCGGCCAGACCTCCACACCCATCCGCATCAGCGGGAAGGTGACAGCGCTATTGCCGACATGCCCGTAGGCGACCGATGACTGAATCGACAAGATCGTCGTCACCCGAGTGATTGTCGCAGCGGTGGGGCAGATGCACCATTAGTTGGCGCCCGATTGACCCGGATCGCGCGCCGCAGTGCTGAGGAGGAGTGAGGAGACACGCCTGATCGTCTGGGAGCGACGACGAAGTAGGCGGCATCCCAGCGCGATCCGCGCTGAGCGAGCTTGTCGAGCGAAGCAATTAACATGGTGGCCATGTCACGCGGCGTCGAGGATGACGAATCCCCCGACGCTGAGGTACCAACCGCGACCCTGCAGCGTGGCAGCGAGGTCACGCACCGGCCCCACTCTGGACCGGATGGCGATCACCATGATCACCATCACCACATCCTCATCGAGCCCGAAGAGGACCGCTGGGGGTGGCGTCGCAAGATCAGGCAGAACAAACGCCAACTAGCCGTCTATCGCGTCGCGGTGGCCGTTCTCGGACTCCTCCTGATTGCTGTTGGTCTCGTCAGCGGCCCACTTCCAGGACCCGGCGGTATTCCCCTCGTCCTGCTCGGACTGGCGGTGTGGTCCAGTGAGTTCGAATGGGCCCACCAGCTGATGCTGTGGTTCAAAAAGCAACTGCACCGCTACGGCACCTGGTCGACGCCCAAGAAGGTGCTCTTCTGGGTCGTCTTCTTCGCCTGCTGCGGGCTCCTCGGATACTGCTACCTGCTCGCGTTGGGAATTCCCGGCTGGCTGCCCGGATCGGTCGATGTCGTGCTGCAACGCCTACCAGGTCTGTGATCGATTGCTCCGCTCGCACAGATCAGTAGCGGCACAATGAGCCCATGAGGGCCGCTGACTACGCGTTCTTCGACGTACCGTTTGCGGCTTACGCGCATCGTGGCGGTGCGACGTATCGGCCCAATCTGCATCGCGAGAACAGTCTGCACGCGTTCCAAGAGGCGGTCGCCCTCGGTTATCGGTACCTGGAGACCGACGTTCATGCCACCCGCGACGGAGTGTTGCTGGCGTTTCATGATGGCGTTCTCGATCGCGTAACCGACCGGACCGGCGCAATTGCCGACCTGAGCTACGCCCAGGTCTCCGAAGCCCGGATTCACGGAATAGACCCGATACCGCGACTGTCCGAGCTGCTCGTGAAGTTCCCCGACGCGCGGTTCAACATCGACGCTAAGTCGCAGGCGGCCGTGGCGCTCCTCGTCTCGACCATCGCAGAGTTCGACGCGTACGACAGGGTCTGCGTGAGCTCATTCGGAATTCGTCGCATCCACGAGCTGCGGCGCCGCCTCGGCTGGCGAGTCCCATCGGCGGCGAGTGCGTTGGGCATTGCCGCCAATCGGTTCCTGCCGTGGCTTGCGTGTGTGCTGAACAGCCCGGCGCCAGTGCTGCAGATGCCGATCTCCGTCCCGATGGCTGGCCGACGGCTCATTGTCTTGACACCGTCGTTGGTCGAGGCGGTTCATCGAGCTGGCAAGCGCGTACAGATCTGGACGGTCGATGACTCCGAATCCATGGAGAGACTCATCGATACCGGCGTGGACGGGATCTTCACAGACCGCATCGACACGTTGAAAGAGGTCCTCGTGAG
>Ga0307288_10000534_pt1 | contig 12884 bp, 9 predicted proteins | sample ER_DNA_142_FD_194469 | JGI IMG/M metagenome (GOLD analysis project Ga0307288, IMG submission 194469) | Bulk soil microbial communities from the East River watershed near Crested Butte, Colorado, United States - ER_DNA_142 | ecosystem: Environmental > Terrestrial > Soil > Floodplain | place: USA... | reverse complement strand
CCTTGTTAAGCAGTTCCGCAAGCTGTTCGAGCTCGATGGGGTCGAGCTGGAGTTCACACAGGACGCGGTCGAGGCGATTGCCGATCTTGCACTGCTACGCGGCACTGGCGCTCGCGGGTTGCGGGCGATCCTGGAAGAGGTGCTGCTCAACGTCATGTACGACGTTCCGAGCCGCGATGACATCGCCCAGGTGATCATTACTGCTGAAGTCGTCAGAGACTCCGTGCTGCCGACGCTGGTGCCCCGCGAAAAGCTCGCCAAGCGTGAGCGCCGCGAGAAGAGCGCCTGAACCGTCCTCCCTCCCGTAACCGGTCACGTATCACCCAGATTGAGGCCGTCTCCCTGTTGCACCTGACTGGTTTCGGCGTGGGCTCGCCGCCAGTTGCGGTAGGCGCGGGCGCGACCGGCCCGTCCGAGGAGCGAGTGGTCGAGCAGGCCCTGCCACGCAGCCAGCCGACGCGGATTCCAGGCTCGTCCGAGCAGGCTGTCGGCATCGGCGATGATTGTGGCGCCGTCTCGCCGCAGGTGTTTTGAGGTGAAGCCGTGCCGCTCCCAATGCTCGCCGAGGAGGGCGCGATCGCGCTCCAGATCGACTTCGTGGACATCAGCTTCGCGATGCCTCGCGCCGTCATACTCGTGGATCCGCCGAGTCCCGTCGATCCGTAGGTCGGCACGAGCGATGAACCTGCCCTGCTCGTCGAAGATCTCCTGCTGGGGGTCACCGGAATCTCAGCTGCCTGGTGCCGCACCCGCACACCTGCCCCGGCCTCTTCTGGGGAACCGGTCGCTCGCCACCGGGCTCCTATGGAACCGGTCATTCGCAACCTCAAAATGGACCAGCTACAGGTTGCGAGTGACCGGTTTCTTCGAGTGGCGAGTAGTTACGTTGGTGACGCCAGAGTTACGTCAACCGCCAGCGGGCCGTCGGTTTCAACCCAGCTGATCTCACCGGTGATCCGGCCCACAGCACGCAAGTCGGCCTCGACCGCCTGCAGGTGTGCCAGCGCGTCGGCTGTGCCGTAGAACTTGGCGAGGCTGATCTCTGTCTTCATCGACACGCTGGCTTGGGACTTGGCGCCGCGAATCTGGATCAGTGCAGCCGACACGTCGCTCAGCAGCGCCGGATCGCCGCTGAGGGCCACCTCGTCAGCCACGGGCCAGCGGCTCCGGTGGATCGAGCCTTCCTTCCACCATGACCACACCTCCTCAGTGACATACGGCAGGATCGGCGCGAACAGTCGCAACACGATGTCCAAGGTGAGTGTCAAGGTGGCCCGAGCCGACGCGGCACCGGCGTCCTCCAGCGGGCCGTACGCCCGCTCCTTGACCAGCTCCAGATAATCGTCGCAGAACTGCCAGAAGAACTGTTCCGTATTCTCCAAGCCGCCGGTGTAGTCGTACGCCTCGAAAGACCTGGTGGCCTCGGTGATCAGTGCGCTGAGCTGGGCGAGCAGCGACAGGTCGGCCGGTTCGGTAATGACAGTCGAGTCGGTGACCGCCCCGGCTCCCAGGACGAACTTGCTGGCATTCACGACCTTCAGTGCGAGCCGCCGTCCCACCTTCATTTCCTGCTGGTCAAACGGCGAATCCAGCCCTGGCCGGATCTTGGCAGCACGCCAGCGTACGGCGTCGGAGCCGTAGCGTTCCAGCACATCAGTCGGCACCACAGTGTTGCCCCGGGACTTGCTCATCTTCTTGCGATCGGGATCCATCACGAAGCCGCTGATCACCGAACGCACCCATGGCAGCGAATGGTTTTCGAAGTGAGCCCGCACTACGCGCGAAAAAAGCCAGGTGCGGATGATCTCGTGAGCGTGCGTGTTGAGGTCCATCGGGAACGTGAGGCCAAAGAGCTCCGGGTCACGCTCCCATCCGCACACAATCTGGGGAGTCAGCGAAGACGTGGCCCAGGTATCCATCACGTCCGGATCGGCAACAAAGCCGCCCGGCTTGCCTCGCTGAGACTCGCTGAACCCAGCCGGGACGTCGGAACTCGGATCCACCGGCAGGCTGTCTTCGCTGGCCAGCATGGGGTGGTCGTAGTCTGGCTCACCTTGGGAGTCCACGGCGTACCAGATCGGGAAGGCAACACCGAAGAACCGCTGCCGCGAGACCAGCCAGTCCCCATTCAGGCCGCTCACCCAGTTGTCGTATCGATACTTCATGTTGGGCGGTATCCATTCCAACTCCGCGCCACGTTCCAACATCACGCGCTTAAGATCATCGTCGCGTCCGCCATTGCGGATGTACCACTGGCGTGTCGACACGATCTCCAGCGGCTTGTCGCCCTTCTCGTAGAAGTTGGCCTTGCGCAACGTAGGCGTCGGCTCACCATCAAGATCGCCGGATGCACGCAGCTCGGCCACCACAACCTCCCGAGCAGAGGTGATCGTCTTGCCGGCAATCGCGTTCCAGGCCGCGTCGTCGGCAATCCACGCCGGCCTGTCGCGCATGATCCGACCGTCGCGACCAATGATCACTCGGGCGGGCAGCTGCAGCTCGCGCCACCAGGTGACATCGGTCAGGTCGCCGAAGGTGCAGCACATCGCGATTCCGGTGCCCTTGTCCGGTTCTGCAGCCGGATGTGCCAAGACTGGCAGCTCCACCCCGTAGAGCGGGCTGCGCACAGTGCGGCCGAATAGCGGCCGGTAGCGTTCATCGTCCGGGTGTGCCACCAGGGCAACGCAGGCGGCAATGAGCTCTGGCCGCGTGGTCTCGACGTGCACCGGACCGTTTGGGCCGTGGAATTCGACCCGGTGAAAAGCGCCTGGATAGTCACGAGCGTCGAGCTCGGCTTGGGCGACGGCGGTCTGGAAGGTCACATCCCACAGGGTGGGGGCCTCGGAGAGATACGCCTCGCCGCGTACGACATTGCGAAGGAAGGCTTTCTGGGCCACCACGATCGAGTCATCGCCGATGGTTGTGTAAAGACTGGACCAGTCCACACTCAATCCCACCCGGCGCCACAGGTCCTCGAACGCCTTCTCGTCGACATGGGTCAGCTCGTGGCAGAGTTCGACGAAGTTGGGCCGACTGATCCGCAGCTCGTGCTTCGGGTCGGGCTTCTCGGGCGGGGTGAAGTTTGGGTCGTACGGCACGGTGGGGTCGCAGCGCACGCCATAGAAGTTCTGGACGCGGCGCTCGGTCGGCAGGCCGTTGTCGTCCCAGCCGATCGGATAGAAGACGTGCTTGCCCCGCATTCGCTGGAAGCGCGCGATCAGATCGGTGTGAGTGTAGGAGAAGACGTGCCCGACATGCAGCGAACCCGACACCGTCGGCGGGGGAGTGTCGATGCTGTACACATCGGCCCGGCGCTCGGGTCGCACGAACGCATAGGTGTCATCGGCTTTCCAGCGCGCGATCCACTTGTCCTCCAGACCCTCTAGCGCCGGCTTCTCCGGTACGCCCGCGCCGGGCGTCGTCGGCGCGTCGGTCGGAGGCTCAGCTGAAATGGTCATGATCGAGATCCTAGAGAAGGGTAGGACGGTGCACGTGCGAGTTTCGGGTCGCGGGCCAGTATGACCCAGCCACCATAGGGTTTAGCGAATCACGCGGTCCTAGACTTTGGGCGTCATGCCTGCCGAACAGACTCATACCGAGATCGTCGCCACGCTCACCAACCGGTGGCCAGAACATCGCCCGGCACCAAGCTTAGGTCGCATCCGGGCCCTGACCGAGTTGCTCGGCGACCCGCAACGGGTCTACCCGGTCATCCATTTGACCGGGACCAACGGCAAGGGCAGCACCGCTGCCATGATCGAATCGCTGTTGCGAGCCGATGGACTTCGCACCGGTCGCTTCACCAGCCCGCACGTGACGAGCGTGGCAGAACGGATCACCATCGACGGAGAGCCGATCAGCGATGGGCGCTTCGACGACGTGTGGCGGGAGATCGAGCCGTACGTTGCACTCGTCGACGAACGCCAGATTGACGGCGTCTCGATGACCTTCTTCGAGATCATCACGGCGATGGCGTACGCCGCCTTTGCCGACGCACCCGTGGACGTCGCGATCGTGGAAGTCGGCTTGGGCGGCGCCTGGGACGCCACCAACGTGGCCGATGCGGATGTTGCCGTGGTGACGCCAATCGATCTTGATCACACGCACTTGCTGGGCCGTACGATCACCGAGATCGCGCGAGAGAAGGCCGGGATCATCAAGCCGGGCGCGCATGCCATCCTCGCGGGGCAGAGCTTCGAGGCCGCTCAGGTCTTGCTTACCCGATGCGCCGAGGTGGGAGCGCTGCCGCAGCGTGAGGGCATCGACTTTGGTGTCATCGACCGGCAGCTCGCCGTAGCCGGGCAGCTTCTTCGGCTGAGCGCCGCGGACGGCCCAGTGGATGACATCTTCTTGCCCTTGTACGGTGCGCACCAGGCCGCAAACGCCGCTCAGGCGCTCGCAGCGACTGAGGCGTTTCTCGGACTCAAGGCGTTGCACCCTGATGTGGTCCGGCAGGGTTTCGCCCAGGTCCGCTCTCCTGGCAGGTTGGAACTCGTACGCCGTTCGCCATCAGTAGTGCTCGACGCAGCGCACAATCCGCACGGCGCTCGAGCGGCCGCAGCTGCGATCACCGAAGCCTTCGCCTTCGCCCCGCTGATCGGCGTCGTTGCTGTCATGGCGGACAAGGATGCACGCGGCATTCTCGAAGTCTTCGAAGAGATCATGAACCAGGTCGTGATCACTCAGGTTGCCTCGACGTCGCGAGGCATGCCGGCCGAAGCGCTGGGGGAGCTGGCAGAGGAGATCTTCGGTGCCTCACGCGTGGCGGTGGTTCCTCGGCTCGATGACGCGATCGAGCGTGCGGTAGCGCTGGCGGAGGCAGACGGCGTCGGCTCGTCGGGAGTTCTGATCAGCGGATCGGTGATTGCGATCAGTGAGGCACGTACCCTGCTCGTCAAGGACGAGCCCGTGGTCGTCTCTGCGGGTAGCAAGAACTTCGACGACGAATGGGACGCCGACTACTCCGAAGACGGACACGAGACCGACCGGGATTGGCGGTGATCAGCCTCAGCAGTGGGAACCCAATGCGGGTCGTGCTGATGACGGTGCTGATCTTCGAGGTGATCGTTTTCGGGCTCGCCATACCCGTCATGATCTTGATCTCTAATGTGTCCGCTGCGGCGGCCGCCGGATTCGGAGGCGGGGCGGCGGTGCTCGCCATCCTGGCCGCTGGACTGCTTCGCTTTCCGGCGGGCTACATCCTCGGCTGGATCGCCCAGCTCGCTGGCCTCGCGCTCGGATTCGTGACCCCGACGATGTTCATCGTGGGGGCGCTCTTCGCGGCGATCTGGGTGTTGTCGTTTGTTCTGGGCAAGAGGCTGGACTCGCGCCTGGAGACTTCACCAGAGAGCGGCGACATCCATTAGTGCCCGGCACTAGTGTGCTGGCATGAGTTACGTCGCACCGCCCGTGCCGACCCAGCGTTCCTTCGTGCTGATCAAGCCGGACGCTGTAAGCCGCGGGCTTGCCGGGGCCATCATCAGCCGCTTTGAGTCCAAAGGCCTGTCCATCGTGGCGATGGAGCTGCGTCAGATGAGCGGTGAGCTCGCCGACCAGCTCTACGTGGAGCATGTCGAACGGCCGTTCTATCCACCGCTGCGGCTATTCGTGACGTCCGGTCCCTCAGTGGCGATGATTGTTGAAGGCGACGAGGCCATTGATGTTGTCCGCACGATCAACGGCGCTACCGACGGGCGGAAGGCCGCCACCGGCACCATCCGCGGTGACTTTGCCCTGTCCAATCGGGAAAACCTCGTGCACGGCTCCGACTCCTTGGAGTCGGCGGAGCGGGAGATCGCACTCTGGTTCCCTGATCTCGCCTGACTAGCAGTTGATCACGGAGGCGCCATTACGCTGGGAGCGTCATGACGAGCATCGCGACCGGCCCTGCTTCGGTTTTCCCGCGCCTCGAACCGCTACTCGCGCGGGTCAGCAAGCCCATCCAATACGTGGGTGGCGAGCTGAACAGCGTGACCAAGGACTGGGAGTCGGTCGAGGTCCGCTGGTGCCTCAGCTATCCCGATGCGTACGAGGTGGGCTTGCCCAATCAGGGCATCGCGATCTTGTACGAGGTCCTCAACGAGCAGGATTGGATCCTTGCCGAGCGGACGTACGCCGTGTGGGCCGATATGGAAGCCCTGATGCGCGAGCACGGCGTGCCGCAGTTCACGCTGGACTCGCACCGCCCGGTCGGAGAATTTGATGTCTTCGGGCTGAGCTTTGCCACTGAGCTCGGCTACACCAACATGCTCAGCGAGCTCGATCTGGCCGGGATCCCGATCCGCGCTGCGAATCGTCGAGAACACGACCCGATCGTCTTGGCGGGCGGGCACGCGGCATTCAACCCCGAACCAATCGCAGACTTCCTCGATGCTGCGGTGCTGGGCGATGGCGAGGAGATCGCGCTGACGATCTCGGAGGTCATCCGGGAATGGAAGGCCGAGGGCCGGCCTGGCGGCCGCGACGGGCTGCTGCTGCGACTGGCGGCGGGTGGCGGAGTTTACGTACCGAAGTTCTACGACGTCGACTACCTACCCGACGGCCGGATCCACCGCGTGGCACCGAATCGGCCGGGCGTACCGTTCCGCGTCGCCAAGCACACGCTGATGGACCTGGACAACTGGCCGTACCCCAAGAAACCCCTGGTGCCGCTCGCCGAGACGGTGCATGAGCGCTATGCCGTTGAGATCTTCCGCGGCTGCACCCGCGGCTGTCGCTTCTGCCAGGCCGGCATGATCACCCGACCGGTCCGGGAGCGGAGCATCGATGTGATCGGCGAGATGGTGCAGCGGGGGATCGAAGAGACCGGGCTGGAGGAGGTCGGGCTCCTGAGCCTGTCGAGCAGTGATCATTCCGAGATCGCTGACATCACTCGGCAGCTCGCCGATCGCTATGAGGGCAGCAACGTTTCGCTGTCCCTGCCCAGCACTCGGGTGGACGCGTTCAATGTGGACCTCGCCAATGAGCTGTCCCGCAATGGCCGACGCTCCGGCCTCACCTTCGCCCCTGAGGGCGGCACCGAGCGGCTGCGCAAGGTGATCAACAAGATGGTCACCGAGGACGATCTGATCCGCACGGTCGCGACGGCGTACTCGCAGGGGTGGCGGCAGGTCAAGCTGTATTTCATGTGCGGGCTGCCGACCGAAACGGACGAGGATGTGCTGGCGATCGGCGAGCTCGCCAAGCGGGTGATCGCCACCGGTCGAGAGGTCAGTGGGCGGCGGGACATCCGCTGCACAGTGAGCATCGGCGGTTTCGTGCCCAAGCCGCATACGCCGTTCCAGTGGGCCGCGCAGTGTGATCATGAAACCGTGGACGCCAGGCTGGGCAAGCTGCGCGATGCGATCCGCCGTGATCGGGAGTACGGCCGGGCCATCGGTTTTCGTTACCACGATGGCAAGCCGGGCATCATCGAAGGACTGTTAAGTCGCGGGGACCGACGCGTCGCAGCCATCATCGAAGCCGCCTGGCGGGACGGCGCCAGGTTCGACGGTTGGAGCGAGCACTTTCGCTACGAGCGCTGGGCATCCTGCGCCGAGCGTTGCCTGGAGGGCAGCGGGGTGGATCTCGACTGGTACACCACGCGGGAGCGCGACTACGCCGAGGTACTGCCCTGGGATCACCTGGATGCAGGACTGGATCGGGAATGGCTCTGGGAGGACTGGCAGGACGCCTTAGATGAGGTCGAGGTCGACGATTGCCGATGGACCCCGTGCTTCGATTGCGGCGTCTGTCCACAGCTGGACACCACCATTCAGATTGGCCCGACCGGTCGCCAGCTCCTACCGATAACGCCGGTCGCCGATCTGTCCACGGTAACCTGAATTGACTTGTCAGATCCCAGTTGACTTATGGCTCAACTGGAATCTGACAAGTCGGTGGTTAGGCTCAACTTCGTGCCGCCGACGCCTCGTACCCAACCCGAGCAGCACCCGCCGCCGGTCCAGTGGCTCCGCATCAAATACGCCAAGCGCGGCCGTGCACGTTTCACCAGCCATCGAGATTTCGGGCGGGCGTTCGAGCGGGCACTGCGTCGGGCCGCGGTGCCGATGGCGTACTCCTCTGGCTACTCACCGCACCCGCGGATCTCCTACCCGAACGCCTCTCCTACCGGTGCGGCAAGCGAAGCCGAGTATCTGGAGATCGGGCTGGCCGCGGCATGCGACCCGGACAAGGTGCGCGACGCCCTCGACGCGGCCCTCCCGTACGGCCTCGATGTGGTCGAGGCGACCGTGGTGCGGCCCGGAGCATTGGCGGAGGAGCTGACCGGATCACATTGGCAGCTGGATCTCGCAGGCCTATCTACGGCAACGCTGCAAACAGCACGGGATGCCTTCCTGGCCAAGGACGTGGTGCTGGTGCAGCGGATGACCAAGAACGGGATCCGGGAGTTCGACGCGCGTGCAGCGGTGGTCACCTTTGAGGTCGAGGACGGTCGGCTAACCCTGACCCTGGCTCATCAGACACCTCTGGTCCGATCCGACGACGTGCTGGCCGGCTTACAGGTAGCAAGTCCGGAATTTGCGCCCATCGAACCGCCAGTCCTGACGCGTCTCGCCCAAGGCTGGCTCGACCCCGACACCGGAGCCATCACCGAGCCAGGCCACTAGTGATGTGACACTGGGAGCCATCCGGCGGCGCGGTACGACGCGCAGGTCAGCTGTGACGTGTGTGATACTGGAGGCGGCTCGGACGCCTCGTGCGTCCGGCCTCGATGGCAGACATTGCGCGGCGTGATACGTCGCGACAGCAGGTGGACCTGATCCTCCACCGCGACGAGCGGGCTTCAAATGAGGCATCCAAACGCTTGACCGCGGGAGGCTCGGATTCACCACATCGGTTCCGTAAGCTTCCGCAGCCCGGCCGTGCGCCGGTGCGCGAACGAGAAAGTGCGCATATGCGCCATAGAGGAGTCTGATGCTCGACCCCCACGAGCCCGACACACATACCCACGACACAACCGAACAACCAGCCCCGCCCGCTCCGCGCCGGCGGCGGGCGGCAAGCCGACCAGCGGGCCCGCCGTCCACAGCCCCGAATGCACCCGAGATCCAGCGGCCCCTCGAGTCGCCGGAGCCTGTCAGCGAGGACTTCACCACGCCGGAGATCACGCCTCCGGCCGAGAAGACGGCGAAGAAGCCCGCGGCCAAACGCACCGCCAAGAAACGCGCTGAGCAGACTTCCTCGAGCGAGGGTGAGGTCGCTAAAACCCCGCGCAAAAGAACGGCCAAGAAGGCCGTGGCCATGGCTACCGAAGCTCCGTCTGAGGACGTTCGGGTGCCTTCCGCGGAGCCGCAACAGGCAGCACTAGCACTCGATGACGCCCTACCTGCAGAGACCGACGTCGTCGCCGATGTCACGGTCGAAGAGGAGCCGCCCGAGACAGCTGCGGCTGAAGCACGTGCACCCGAGGAACCTGCAACCGAGGAACCTGCGGCCGAGAAACAGGCTCCGCAAGAGGAGGGCTTGGCCGAAGCAGCCGAGGAGACGACCGAGGGCGATACTGGCGAGGGCCGCCGGCGCCGTCGTCGTCGCGGGGGTCGTCGTCGGCGGCGCACCGCAGGCGACGAGGCCGAGGCAGTTGAAGCAGAGCAGCCTGAGGAAGACGAAACCGATGAGACCGATGGCGGCGCTGACGTCGCCACTGAGGGCCAGCGCCGGAGGCGTCGTCGTCGCCGCCGGCGGGGCGAGGAGGCCGCTCCGGCCCCAGACGACCCAACGGACACGCTTGTTCGGGTACGCGAGCCGCGCCGACAAGAAGTCAGCAATGAAGTCACCGGCATCGACGGGTCGACTCGGATGGAGGCCAAGCGGCAGCGGCGCCGCGAAGGTCGGGAGGCAGGTCGGCGTCGCACCCCCGTCCTGAGCGAGGCAGAGTTCCTCACAAGGCGCGAATCGGTGACGCGCAAGATGATCATCAGGCAACGCGACGATCTTGCGCAGATTGCGGTACTCGAGGACGACATCCTGGTCGAGCACTACGTCGACCGCGCTTCTCACGGTTCGTTGATCGGCAACGTCTACCTCGGCCGCGTCCAGAACGTGCTGCCGTCCATGGAGGCTGCCTTCGTGGACATCGGCCGCGGTCGCAATGGGGTGATCTACGCGGGAGAGGTCGACTGGGACTACTTCGGTGCCGAAGGCCAGAATCGCAAAGTCGAAAAGGTGCTCAAGCCGGGCCAGACGATCTTGGTCCAAGTCTCCAAGGATCCGGTCGGTGCCAAGGGTGCGCGGCTGACCAACCATGTCTCGATTCCCGGCCGCTACATCGTCTATGCGCCGGGCGGCCACCTATCTGGAATCTCTCGGAAGCTTCCCGAAATCGAACGTCGACGGCTCAAGGAGATCTTGTCCGACCTGGTTGGCGAATCCGCCAGTGTGATCGTCCGCACGGCTGCGGAGGGCGCAAGCGAGGAAGCGTTGGTGCGTGATGTCAACCGGCTGAAGGCGCAGTGGGAGGACATCGAGCGGAAGGTTGCCACCGGCAATGCGCCGCAACTGCTCTACGCCGAACCCGACCTGACCGTACGCATTGTCCGAGACCTCTTCACCGAAGACTTCTCAGAGTTGATCATCTCTGGCAATGGCCGGATGACCGACGCGTACGACGCGGTCGAGGCATACGTCTCACACGTGGCCCCGCACCTGAAGGATCGGCTGCGTCGTTGGGACGGCGATCATGATCTTTTCGCTGAGTACCGGTTGGACGAGCAGATTGCGAAGGGCCTGGAGCGCAAAGTGTTCCTGCCTTCGGGTGGGTCGTTGGTCATCGACCGGACCGAGGCCATGACGGTGATCGATGTGAACACCGGGAAGTTCACCGGCACTGGCGGCAACCTGGAAGCCACAGTCACCAGCAACAACCTGGAGGCGGCCGAGGAGATCGTGCGGCAGCTGCGGCTCCGCGACATCGGCGGCATCATTGTGATCGACTTCATCGACATGGTGCTGCCCGGCAACCGGGAACTGCTGCTGCGCCGGCTTGTCGAGTGCTTGGGACGGGACCGGACACGGCATCAGGTCGCCGAGATCACCAGCCTGGGCCTGGTTCAGATGACCCGCAAGCGGATCGGTACCGGACTGCTGGAATCTTTTAGTACCGAGTGTCCGCAGTGCCACGGCCGCGGCTACGAGGTGCACGACATGCCAGTCGAGTCCCACCGACAGGCCGACGGAGGAGCGCGAGACTCCCGTCCCCGGGACCGTCGGAGCAACGCCCAATCTGGCGCCGGAAAGGCGACCGACAAAGCCACATCGACAGACGCTACGGAGAGCAGCAACGGACCTGCGCCTGAGGAGCGCCCCGCTCGCGGTCGGCGGAGCACTCGCAGCCGCCGCGATGCCGCAGGTCAGGAACAGGATGCGTCTGAGCCGCAGATCGAGCCGGTGGTGTTGAGCTGATCAACAATGCCACGTCCGCCCAGCCGTCACCTCTCGTCGTCGCCATTGTGGGGGCTGGGCCAGCAGGGATCTATGCCGCGGATGCCCTCAGCCAACACACCGATGTTCCGCTGGAGATCGCAGTCATTGACCGGCTTCCAGTGCCGTTCGGGCTTGTTCGCTACGGCGTAGCGCCAGACCATCACTCCATCCGCTCGATCCGCAACACCCTCGAGCGCACCCTGGAAAATCCCTGTGTCCGCTTCTACGGCGATGTGGCCATCGGCTCCGACCTCAGCATTGCCGAGCTTCGGGAGTCCGTCGACGCGGTCATCTACGCGTACGGGGCGGGCAGCGACCGCCGGCTGGGGATTCCCGGCGAGCACCTGTCAGGCAGCATCGCGGCGGCCGAGCTCGTGGCGTGGTATTGCGGCCATCCCGACGTACATCCCGATACCGACCAGCCCGGCATCCGTGACTACCTTGTGGCATCCGAGATCGACGAACTGATCCGTACGTCCCGTCACGCTGTAGTGGTCGGCGTCGGCAACGTTGCCCTCGATGTAGCTCGCGTGTTGATCAAGACGGTCGATGAGCTTGACGACACAGATATGGCCGACGAGGTGTTGGAATCTTTGGCCCACAAGAACGTCAGCGACGTTCATGTGCTCGGTCGGCGCGGGCCGGCGTACACAGCCTTCACCACCAAAGAGCTTCGTGAGATGGGGCAGTTGGCCGACGTTGACGTGATCATCGACCCCGCAGACCTCGAGCTGGATCCATCCAGCCAGGCAGTCGTGCAACAGAACAAGGTGGCGGCCCGCAATCTGGGGGTGCTTCAGGAATGGGCGGCGCGGCCGCTGAGCGGTGCATCCAGGCGCATCAGCTTTCACTTCTGGACCCGACCGACAATGATCATCGGCAACGATCGCGTGACCGCAGTCGAGGTCGAGCGGACCATGATTGATTCCGAGGGCTTCGTGGTAGGTATCGGCCGGCGCCCCACGCTGACCGCTGATCTCGTGGTGCGCTCGGTCGGCTATCGCGGCCTGCCGCTGCTCGGTGTTCCCTTCGACGAGGGCACCGGACGTGTTCCACATTCCGAAGGCCGAGTGATGCGCGACGGCGGATTCTCCCCCGATGAGTATGTGACTGGTTGGATCAAGCGCGGGCCGACTGGGGTGATCGGCACCAACAAGTCCGACGCCGTAGAGACGGTAACGTCGCTGCTGGCCGATCTGCACGATGGTGCGATTCACGCCAAGGGGCGATCGGGACACTTAGACCGGCTTCTTGCGCAACGGGGCATTCGTGCCCTCGGCATGCCGGCCTGGCGCCGCATAGACGCAGCGGAGGTGGAGCTGGGCGCCCGCCATGGGCGGCTGCGCACCACACTGGCGCACCGCCAGGAGCTGCTGGCGGCCGCTGAGGTGGCAGCCGCCGACGATTCTCACCTGACGCCTGGCTAGGCCCAACTGTTGGCCGGGTTTCTAAGGCGGCGGACC
>Ga0307288_10000529_pt1 | contig 12927 bp, 12 predicted proteins | sample ER_DNA_142_FD_194469 | JGI IMG/M metagenome (GOLD analysis project Ga0307288, IMG submission 194469) | Bulk soil microbial communities from the East River watershed near Crested Butte, Colorado, United States - ER_DNA_142 | ecosystem: Environmental > Terrestrial > Soil > Floodplain | place... | reverse complement strand
GGCGGGCCATGACCCGCAGATTGTCGCGGCCGCTGAGGTACGGGTAGAAGCCCGGTCCCTCGATCAGCGCGCCGACCCCGTCGAGCCGTCCCGGCGGGCGGCCGAACAGGCGCACCTCACCGGACGTGGGGCGGATCAGGCCCAGCAGCATGCGCAGTGTGGTGGTCTTGCCGGCGCCGTTGGGACCGAGGAAGCCGTACACCTCGCCGGCGTGTACCCGCAGGTCCAGGCTGTCGACGGCGGTCAGGGTGCCGTAACGCTTCGTCAGTCGCCGGGCCTCGACGGGTGCTGTCATGACGCCCATCGTGGCGGGGAGCGGCGGCCCCCCGCGTCCGCCCGGAGGCGACGCTTCCCGTACGTCTCGGGGCGTACGGCCTAGTGTCCTGCGCTCGAAATCCCTGGTGCACGACTGGCTGGCCCGGCATCCCCGCTTCCACGTGCACTTCACCCCGACCGGCTCGTCCTGGATCAACCAGGTCGAACGCTGGTTCGGCTACCTCACCGACCAGGTCACCCGCCGCGTCCACAAAGCGTGCAAGCCCTCGAAACCGACGTACGCGCCTGGATCGACGACTGGAACAGCCACCCGAAACCATTCGTTGGGAAGACCGCCGAGGAAATCCTCAACTCCCTCGGCGAATATCAACAACGAATTTCAGGCGCAGGACACCAGCGGCCTTTGAAGATTATCGGGCCCCCAGAGCCCGTTCCGTCATTGCGAGGCGAACAAATCCTCAAGCATCGCCTTTGATCTAGGGGAAACCTCTTCGTCCGGGAAGAACCGGCTACAGAGTTCCAGTGCCGCCTGGACGGTGGAGATGCCAAGGATCTCGGCGAGTGCACGGAGGTCGTCCTCGTCGCGGCCCCGGGAGGCAAACGCCTTCATCGCGAATACATGCTCCGGAGAGGCCGCCATCACGCGAATGCCGGGGTGGTCGAATACTTCGCGCTTTCCGGCGTCGTACTGGTTTGAGACGTAGGCGCTGGCTTGGTCGTTGAGCCACCACGGCGGTAAGCCCATCGCTTCCGCAACGTTGCGCGCTTCTTCCAAAACGATGCCGTGCGGCAGGAACGTGGCATCCACGTCCCTGGTCACCCGGTCGGCGTCGTAGGCGAGCGCCATCGCGGCGCCGCCGACGATGAACAGGTCGGCTACCACGCCTCGGCGGACCAGCCTGTCGCCGAGCGCGGAGAACGCCCGCTCGAGTTCGGCTCTGCCGAGCAGGCCGTCATCGCTCATGCCGCATCCAAGTCGCGAGCGGACAGATAGACGCCGTGCTTGCGGAAGGCGGCCGGCGCCCAGACGAGCGCCTCCATGCGCTTCGACGGCAGCGACGAAGGAAACCACGGAGTGGCAAGGATCCGGGGTCTCGACCAGTCAGGAGGCGCCAAATCCAGCTTCGCAGCGAGGTGCTCAGCCAGAGCGCCGAGCAAGACGTCCCATTGCAGGTCGCCGGTCGTGGGTGGCTCGTCGAACAGCAGCCTGGCCTGTCCGTCGGTCTGCTCCCAGCGGTACTCCTCGAGGAACTCCCAGACGTGCTTCCACCGGATCTTCTCGTCAGGGTGGCGGGAGAGGTGACCGGCGAGTTCGACCATTGTCATCGGTTGGTACGCCATGACTGCTTGGACCTCGACCTCTCACTGGGTGTTGTAGTCGATCCTACGAAGCCGAGCCGACCGCATGTGTAGAACACGGCCGCGACGTAGTCACAGTCAAGGCAAGCGTTGGTCAGCTCAAGTGGTGGTGATGGTGAGTACGGCTTGGAGGCCTCGGTGTCGAAGGCGGGGCCCCGCCGCGCTCGGCGTCGATGCCGGGCGGGCTAATTCCACATTCCGGGCCAGCGCCCCGGATCCACCCGCAGCCCGGTCAGCAGGTCGGCGACCTCGGAGGCGGCGACCACCGCGCGGCGGGCCAGCGTCCGGAGCGTGGGCCACCTGCCGTTGCGGCAAAAAAGGGGAGCGGGTGCGGCGGAAGCGCGCCGATAGAATCGGTGCCCATGCGGTACGGGAGAACTGGGAGGCTGAGCGGGATCGCCTGCTCGAGCACGCGAAGGGCCACTACGCGCGCTCGCTGAAGCTCATGCACAGCAAGGATCCTCAGCTCAGCGAAGGTGGTTTCCACCTGCTCATGTCGATCGCGGCCGACCACATCGACGAGCTGATCGACGAATACCGCCGCGACGACACCCATGGCTATTGGTTGCTGGAGCTGATCGCCGACGCCAAGTCACTGAGGGCGTTCGACGCGCTGGTGGAGGCCCTGGACCACGAGTACGAGTGGTACCGCTCCCGGGCCGAGGGCGGCTTGCGGGACCCTTGGCACGAAGCAGGCCCGCCGGCTCCTCTTCGAGCGCGGCCTGAGGGCTCGCTGATGTCCGCCGGCCTAGAGCAGCTTGCGCAGCTTCAGCAGGTCGAAGGGGTTGGCCTTGACGGCGACCTGGCGGGAGGCGATGGCCCGGGTGACGTCCAGGCGGCCGGTGACCAGCGCGATGAGGTCGTCGCTCGCGGCGGTCAGGGCGATCTTGGCCTTGGGGTCGTCGCCGTCGGTGATGTCGACCAGGCGACCGCCGGTCAGCCGCGCGTGGAAGGCGGTGCCGAGGTCGCTGACCCGGCAGGCGAGCGTGCGGTCCAGGTCGAGCCGGCCGCGGGTCTCGGCGTTCGCGTCCAGCCTGGCCGCGAGATCGTGCAACGCCTGCCGGCACTCGTCCACGCTGGCCAAGGCGAACCCCTTCCACGACACCACTCCGACGCTCCGCCACGGTACCGCAAGGCACCTGCGGGTACGCCCGGTAGCGTGGCACCAGCACACGCGCGGCGCGAGTCGAAGGGGAGCAACATGCAGGACGCATGGCGGGCGTATCTGGAGATGGCGCTCGGATTGACCGAGGCACCCCGCAAGCGGGCCCAGCAGGTGGCCGGCGAGCTCGTGAACCGTGGCGGCGCGACCGCCGCACAGCTGCAGGGGCTGGTCGAGGACCTGATGTCGACCGGCGTCGCCAACCGCGAGGCGCTGACCAACATCGTCCGCTTCGAGGTGGACCGCGCCCTGGGGCTGGTGGGCCTGGCCACGGCCGACGAGGTGGCGGAGCTGAACGGCCGGGTCCGGGACCTGGAGCGGCAGCTGCGCCTGGCCCAGGCGCGCACGGGCGCCGGGCAATCCGACAGAGCCGCGCAACCCGACAGAGCCGCGCAACCCGACAGAGCCGCGCAACCCGACAGAGCCCCGCAACCCGACAGGGCAGTGCCGCGCGCCGAGCCCGGCAAAAGCGGGGTCGTGCCGTCGGCGAAGAAGACCGACGCGGTGCCGCCGGCCGAGACGGCCGATGCCGTGCCGTCGGCGAAGAAGACCGATGCCGTGCCGCCGGCGAAGAAGACCGTGGCGAAGAAGGCCATGGCGCGCAAGGCGACCCCGAACGCGATGCCGGCCGCCGCCGGACCGACGACGACCACGATGCCGACGACCACGATGCCGGCGACCACGATGCCGGCCGGCGAGCCGGCGCGTCCGGCGGGCACCGGAACGCCGGCGCCGGTCAAGGGCGCCGCGCCTGAGCCGCCTCCCGTCAAGGCCGGTCCCACCGAGGCCGGTGCCGCGAAGGCCGGTGCCGCGAAGGCCGGTGTTGCGAAGGCCGGTGCTGCGAAGGCCGGTCCCGCCAAGGCGCGTCACGGCAAGGCGGGTGCCGGCAAGGCGGGTGCCGGGAAGGCAGGTCCGGGCAAGGCCGCGAGGGTCGCGCCCGCGGAACCGCCCGCTCCGCCGGGAACCGCGGCTGCGCCGACCGCCGCGGTGCGGGAGGCCGCGGCGGCGACCGAGCTGCCGCCGACCGCCGCGAAGAAGGCAGCGGCCCGCAAGTCCGCCGCGACGAGCGCGAGCGCCGAGAAGGCGCCGAAGAGGACCACCGCTGCTGCGACGCCGGAGGCCACGCCGTGACGTACCCGAACCAGCCGCCCCGCCCGGGCCCGCCCCCCGGCGGCTTCCGCCCGAGCTCGCCGCCCGGCCAGCCGGGCGGCCGTCCCGGTCAGGTGTCCGGCGGTCAGCCACCCGGCCCGGATCCGGGCGGGCAGGCCTACGCCGAGCAGGGCGCTGCCGCGCGGGCGACCTCGGAGTACCGGCTGGACGCCACGGGCGGCACCGGTCACCCGGCCGTCGATGCCGTGCTGCAGTCGCTGGCCAACGCCGCCACGCTCGCCCCGGCCGATCAGATCGCCGAGTACGAGGCCGCGTACCAGGTGCTCCAGGAGACCCTGGCCGGCATCGACCGCTGATCCCCGTACCGGAGAAAAGGTTCTGATCTCATGGCCCGCCGTGCGCGTCTCGACGCCGAGCTCGTCCGCCGCAAGCTCGCCCGGTCCCGCGAGCAGGCCGCCGCGCTGGTCGCGGCCGGCCGGGTCCAGGTCCGCGGCACCGTGGCGCAGAAGGTCGCCACCATGATCGACCCGGCCGACCCGGTGGTCGTCACCGGCGACGATCCGGCGACCGAGTACGTCTCCCGGGGCAGCCACAAGCTGGCCGGCGCGCTGGCCGCCTTCGCCGGGCTGGCCGTCGCGGGGCGCCGCTGTCTCGACGCCGGCGCCTCCACCGGCGGCTTCACCGATGTGCTGCTGCGGGCGGGCGCCGCGCACGTCTATGCCGTCGACGTCGGTTACGGGCAGCTCGCCTGGCCGCTGCGCACGGACGAGCGCGTCACCGTCATGGAACGCACCAACGTGCGCACCCTGACCCCCGGCGTGCTCGGCGGCCCCGTGGACCTGACGGTCGCCGACCTGTCGTTCATCTCGCTGCGGCTCGTGCTGCCCGCGCTCGCCGCCTGCACCGGCCCGGACGGCGACCTGGCGCTGATGGTGAAGCCGCAGTTCGAGGTCGGCAGGGAACGGGTGGGGTCCGGCGGGGTCGTGCGCGATCCGCTGCTGCGGGCGCAGGCCGTCCTGGACGTCGCCGCCACCGGCGCGGAGCTGGGCCTCGGCGTCGCCGGAGCGGCCGCCAGCCCGCTGCCCGGCCCGAGCGGCAATGTGGAGTTCTTCCTGTGGTTCCGTCGGGGTGCGCCACCAGCCGATCCGGAGCGCGTACACGCCGTGGTCGCCGCCGGCCCGTCCGGCGAGGTAGCCTCCGCCGGGCCGGCATCGACGCCGGTTTCGCGCCTGTTGGAGGATTTGTGACGCGGTCCGCCTTGTTGGTCACCCACACCGGCCGCCGGCAGAGCACCCAGCATGCCCGGACCGTCGCCCGTGACCTGGTCGCGGCGGGTTTCGAGGTACGGGTGATCGCCCAGGAGGTCGCCGACCTCGAGCTGCCGCCCGGCGTCACGCCGGTCGACGACCCGACCGCCGCGGAGGGCGTGGAGATCGTCTTCGCGCTCGGTGGCGACGGCACCCTGCTGCGCGCCGCCGAGCTGGCCCGCCCGGCCAAGGCGCCGCTGCTCGGCATCAACCTCGGCAAGGTCGGTTTCCTGGCCGAGGCGGAGCTGAACAACATCGACCAGACCGTGCGGGAGATCGTCGCCGGCGACTACACCGTGGACGAACGGCTGACCCTGGACGTGCGCGCCGAGTACGACGGCCGGCTCATCGCCGAGTCGTGGGCGCTCAACGAGGTCAGTGTCGAGAAGGGGCAACGCGCGCAGATGCTCGAGCTGCTCGTCGACGTGGACGGCCGGCCACTGTCGCGGTACGGCTGCGACGGTGTCGTGTGCGCCACACCGACGGGTTCCACCGCGTACGCGTTCTCGGCCGGCGGTCCCGTCGTGTGGCCCGAGGTGGAGGCGTTGCTGCTCGTGCCGATCAGTGCGCACTCGCTGTTCAGCCGGCCGATCGTCACCGCGCCGACCTCGACGTTCGTGCTGACCGTGGACCCGTACACGTCGTTCGCGGTGCTCTGCTGCGACGGCCGGCGCACCTGGGACCTGCCGCCCGGCGCGCAGGTCACGGTGCGGCGGGGCGAGCTGCCGGTACGCCTGGTCCGGCTCAAGCCGCGCCCCTTCACCGACACGCTCGTGGCGAAGTTCGCCCTGCCGGTGGACGGGTGGCGCGGGAATCGGCGGTGATCGACGGTTGGCCGCGACCGACCTCGATCCGTGCCCCGGCGCGCGCGGGGGCACCGGACCTCCGCCGTCGTGAAGATCCTCGCCGGCCGGGTGCGGTGGGCAATTGTCGGTGGGCACCGATACTGTTCGCCTGTGCTGGAGGAACTGCGCATCACCGGGCTGGGCGTCATCGACGACACCACGTTGCGGCTGACCACGGGCATGAATGTCATCACCGGTGAGACCGGTGCCGGCAAGACGATGGTGGTGACCGGCCTCGGGCTGCTCTTCGGCGGCCGGGCCGACGCCGGCCGGGTCCGGGCCGACCCGGGCCGGGCGGTGGTCGAGGGCCGGCTGCGGCTCGGCGGGTCGCTCGGCGACGCGGTGCAGACCCGGATCACCGACGCCGGCGGCGAGATTGACGACGACGGCTCCGTGCTGCTGAGCCGCACGGTCACCATCGAGGGCCGCTCACGGGCGCACGTCGGCGGCCGCAGCATGCCGGTGGCCATGCTGGGCGAGGTCGGTGAGCAGGTCGTCGCGGTGCACGGCCAGTCCGACCAGCTGCGGCTGCTGCGAGCGTCCGAGCAGCGGGGAGCGCTGGACCGCTTCGCCGGCCCCGAGCACGAGAAGCTGCTGGAGACCTACCGCGAGGCGTACACCCGCTGGCGGGCCGTGGCCGAGGATCTGGCCGACCGGCGCCGGCACGCGCGTGAGCGCAGCCAGGAGGCCGACCTGCTGACCCTGGGCCTCGACGAGATCACCCGGGTGGACCCGCAGCCCGGCGAGGACGACGATCTGCGCGCCGAGGTGCAGCGCCTGGAGCACGCCGAGGGCCTGCGCACGGCCGCGGCGGTCGCCGCGCAGGCGCTGGCCGGCGGCGTGGAGGCCGCGGAGGAGACCGCCGACGCGACGCTGCTGCTGGGCACCGCCCGCCGCACGCTGGAGGCGCAGGCCGGGGTCGATCCCGCGCTGGGCGAGCTGGCCGCGCGGGTCGAAGAGGCCGCCACCCTGGTCGGTGACGTGGCCGCGGAACTGTCGGCGTACCTGAGCGCGCTCGACGCGGACCCGGCCCGGCTCGAGGCCATCTACGAGCGCCGGGCGGCGCTGCGCGCGCTGACCCGCAAGTACGCCGACGACGTCGAGGGTGTCATCGCCTGGGCGGAGCACGCCCGGAGCCGGCTCGCCGCGCTGGACAGCTCCGACGAGCTGCTGGAGGAGCTGGACAAGGAGCGCCTGCGCCTCGCCGCCACGGTCGGTGAGCTGGCCGCCCGCCTGACCGCCGCCCGGAGCGAGGCCGCCGGCCGCTTCTCCCAGCAGGTCAGCGTGGAGCTGGCCGGGCTCGCCATGCCGCACTCCAAGGTCGAGGTCGTCGTGCAGCCGCGGGCCGGCGGGCGCGACGAGCCGGCGGTGGAGGTCGACGGCGCCGACGTGGCCGTGGGCCCGGACGGCGGGGACGAGATCGAGCTGCGGCTGATCGCGCACCCCGGCGCCCCCGCGCTGCCGCTGCAGAAGGGCGCGTCGGGCGGCGAGCTGTCCCGGGTCATGCTGGCGATCGAGGTGGTGTTCGCCGGCGCCGGTGGCCCGCCGACGCTGGTCTTCGACGAGGTGGACGCCGGCGTGGGCGGTCAGGCCGCGGTGGAGATCGGCCGGCGGCTCGCCCGGCTGGCGCGCACCCACCAGGTCCTGGTGGTGACCCACCTGCCGCAGGTGGCGGCGTTCGCCGACCGGCATCTCGTGGTCGCCAAGGACACCGGCGGGGCGATCACGACCAGCGGGGTGCGCATCGTGGAGGAGACCGAGCGGGCGCGGGAGCTGGCGCGGATGCTGGCCGGGCTGCCGGATTCGGACCTGGGTATTGCCCACGCCGAGGAGCTGCTGGCGGTCGCCGACAAGGAGAAGCGCGTCTGACCCGGGGCCCGGGTTCCCCGGCACGTCGGGGCACGCGGAGGCGCACGGCGAGTGACGGGTAATTCATACCTTTTGTCGGTGACCTTGTGCATGTCGTGTGCAGCCGGGGTGAACCGGCGTGTCAGGATGGCCGGGATGCGACTTCCCACCTTGCGCCGGACCCGGAGCGTCGAACCGGGAGCCATAACCGGCACCGCCCGCCTCGACCGCCGGACCAAGCGTCTGGTCGGGCGGCTGCGCCCGGGCGACATCGCCGTCATCGACCACCTCAACATCGACCGGATCGCGGCCGAGGAGCTGATCGACGCCGACGTCGCGGCGGTCCTCAACGCCTCGCTCTCGATCTCCGGCCGCTATCCCAACCTCGGACCCGAGGTGCTGATCCAGGCCGGCATCGTGCTGATCGACGACCTCGGCGAGGAGGTGTTCGACCGGATCAGCGAGGGTGACCTCGTCAGCATCGAGGACGACACCGTGCTGCTCGACGGCGAGCCGGTCGCCAGCGGCATCCGGCAGGACACCCAGACCGTCGCCGCCGCCATGGCCGACGCGCGCGAGGGGTTGTCCGTGCAGCTCGAGGCCTTCGCGGCCAACACCATGGATTATCTGAAGCAGGAGCGCGACCTGCTCCTGGACGGCGTCGGCGTGCCCGACGTGCAGACGCAGATCGCCGGCCGGCACGTGCTCATCGTCGTCCGCGGCTACGACTACAAGGCCGACCTGGACGTGCTGCGGCCGTACATCCGCGAGTTCAAGCCGGTGTTGATCGGCGTCGACGGCGGGGCGGACGCGCTGGTCGAGTCGGGCTACGCGCCCGACATCATCATCGGCGACATGGACTCGGTCACCGACGACGTGCTGCGCTGCGGCGCCGAGGTGATCGTGCACGCGTACCCGGACGGGCGGGCTCCCGGCCTGGACCGGGTGCACGGCCTCGGCGTGCCCGCGGTGACGTTCCCGGCCGCCGCCACCAGCGAGGACCTGGCCATGCTGCTGGCCGACGAGAAGGGCGCCACGCTCATCGTCGCCGTCGGCACCCACGCCAACCTGGTCGAGTTCCTCGACAAGGGCCGCGGTGGCATGGCGTCGACGTTCCTCACCCGGCTCAAGGTGGGCGGCAAGCTGGTCGACGCCAAGGGCGTGAGCCGGCTCTACAAGCAGAACATCTCGGGTTCCGCCCTGCTGCTGCTCGTGCTGTCCGCGATCGCGGCGATGACCGCGGCGGTCGCGGTCTCCACGGTCGGCAAGGCCTATCTCTCCGTGGTCTCCGAGTGGTGGGACAATCTGGTGTTCCAGCTAGGCCAGCTCTTCTAATCCGCGAGTGACCAAGAGGCTTTTGGCGTGATCAACTTCCGGTACCACGTGGTGTCGCTCACCGCGGTCTTCCTCGCCCTCGCGATCGGCCTGGTGGTCGGCACCGCCGCGCTCAACGGGCCGGTCGCCGACACGCTCAAGGACCGCGTCGACGCGTTGAGCAAGGACAACAGCAACTACCGCGAGCAGGCCAACCAGTACCGCGATCAGCTGGACCGCACCCAGGAGTTCGCCACCCAGGTGTCGCCGGCGCTGCTCAACGGCAAGCTGGCGCAGCGCAAGATCGTCATCGTGGTGCTGCCCAGCGGTCAGGACTACGTCGACGGGGTCACCGCGATGCTCAAGGTCGCGGGCGCCAAGATCACCGGTACGGTCACCGTGCAGGACAAGTTCTTCGACCCGGCGAACGGGTACGAGCTGCTCGACCTCGCGGACAAGGCGTCGCAGCCGACGGTGCCCGCCGAGGGCCTGCCGCTCAACAGCGACGGCGTCGAGACCTCCAGCGCGCTGCTGGCCACCGCGCTGTTGCAGAGGGCGCAGCCCGTGACGCCCGCCGACCTCACCGCGGTGCTCGCCGCCTACACCGAGCCCGGCTACATCACCGCCTCCGACGACATCGTTCCCAGCGCCGAGGCCACCGTGGTGGTCTCCGGGCTGCCGCCGGTCGACCGGGACGCCGCCAAGAAGAACCAGAACGCGGTCACCCTCACCGACCAGTTCTCCAAGGAGCGCCCGCTGGTCGTCGGCGGCAACGGCATCGGCGACGGCAACCTGGTCGCCGAGGTCCGGGCGGACCCGAACCTGGTCAAGAAAATCTCCACGGTGGACAATGTCAGCACCGGGGAGGGCCAGCTCGCCACGGCGATGACCGTCGTCGAGCGGGTCGTCGCCGGCAAGGTCGGGCATTACGGCCTGTCGGCCGGCGCGACCACCCAGGTGCCCAAGGTCGCGGCCTGAGCCCTGCGCCGCGGCGGTGCAGGCTGCGGCGGCGGTGCCGGACCGCGCGGGAGACGGCACCGCCTAGACTCGGCGGTCGGTCGCCGAGGGGCGCGGCCCGGCGAGGCAGGAGTACACCCAGATGGCCACCACGGTCGTGAAGTCGTTCGGCATCGGCTCACTGGCGGCCCGCGCCGCCCTCGCCTGGATCCGCCACGATCCGCGCGCCGCCGAGCTGCTGCGCACCAACTTCCACGGCCGTACGGTCACCCTGGCGGGTGGTCCCGCGCTGGCACTGGGTGCGAACGTCGGTGCCGCCCTCGGTGCCCCGGGCGCCGCGTCGACCGCCGCGGTGGTCACGGCGGGCGCGACGGCCGGCGCGGTCGGGTTCTACGACGACATCGTCGGCGACCGGCCGGAGCAGAAGGCCAAGGGCTTCGCCGGGCACCTCGGCGCGCTGCGGGAGGGCCGGGTCACCAGCGGTCTCGTCAAGATCGCCGGGGTGGGCGCCGCCGGGCTGGCCGCCGCGGCGCTGCTGGCCACCGATCCGCGGGTGCGCGCCCACCGCGGCCGGCGCCGGGGCGGGGTGGTGCGCACCACCGCCGACGTGCTGCTCGGCGCGGGCGTCATCGCCGGCACCGCGAATCTGCTCAACCTGCTCGACCTGCGCCCCGGCCGGGCACTGAAGGCCGGCACGCTGATCGGTGTCCCGCTGGCCGTGGGGCCCGGCGGTGGGGTCGCGGCCGGGACGCTGGGCGCGGGCGCGGCGCTGCTGCCGGCCGATCTGGGCGAAGAGATCATGCTCGGTGACGCGGGCGCCAACGCGCTCGGTGCGCTGCTGGGGGTGGCGCTCGCCGCGCGTACCGGGCCGGCCGGGCGGGCGGTTGCGCTGAGCGTGCTGGCCGCGCTCACCGCGGCCAGCGAGAAGGTCAGCTTCACCAAGGTCATCCAGGACACGCCGTGGCTGCGCGAGCTCGACGCGCTGGGCCGCCGGCCGGCGGAATGACCGCAACGGCACCGGCGCCGCGCTCCGGGGCCGGAGGCATCGCGGGCGCTGCCGCGCTCATCGCCGGGCTCACCGTGCTGGCCCGCATCGCGGGCTTCGGCCGCACGATCGTGTTCATCAGTACGGTGCGCGACAACTCGCTCGGCGACCTCTACAGCGCGGCGAACACGGTGCCGAACATCGTCTTCGAGCTGGTCGCGGGCGGGGCGCTGGCCAGCCTGGTGGTGCCCCTGCTGGCCGGGGCGGTGGCGGCGGGGGACCGGCAGCGGGTCGACGCCGTCACCTCGGCGCTGCTGACCTGGACGCTGCTGCTGCTCGTACCGCTGGCGATCCTGGTGGCGCTGCTGGCCGGGCACATCGTCGGCCTGCTGCCGAACATGCCGGCCGAGGCCTACGACGTGGGCGCGCGGATGCTGCGGGTGTTCGCCCCGCAACTGCCGCTGTACGGCATCGGCATCGTGCTGACCGGCGTGCTGCAGGCGCATCACCGCTTCGCCTGGCCGGTGCTCGCCCCGCTGCTGTCCAGCGTCACCGTGATGGCCGCCTACCTCACGTACGCGCTGGTCGACGGCCGTGGCGCCGGTCTGGGCCGGTTGAGCACCGGTGGCGAGCTGACCCTGTCGGTGGGCACCACGCTCGGCGTCGTGGTGCTCAGCCTGTGCCTGGTGATCCCCGTGCGCGGCCTGCACCTGCGGCTCCGCCCGGCGGTGCGGTTCCCGGGCGACGCCGGCCGCCAGGTGGTCCGCCTCGGCTGGGCGGGCGCGGTCACCGTCGGCTCGCAGCAGCTGATGGTCCTCGTCGTGCTCGCGCTCGCGACCGGCGACGGCGACCTGACCCGGTTCAACCTGGCCCAGGCGCTGTACCTGCTGCCCTGGGCGGTGCTGGCCGTGCCGCTCGCCACTGCCGCATATCCGACGTTGTCCGCGACCGCGGAGGCCGGTGACGAGACCGGCTACCGCGCCGCGCTGGCCGGGACCGCCCGTACGGTGGTGCTGCTGGCCTGCCTCGGCGCCGCGGCCCTGGTCGTGGTCGCCGAGCCGGTCGCGGCCCTGCTCGGCACGCCGCAGGCCGCCGCGGGCATCGCCGGATTCGCGCCCGGCCTGCTGGGCTACTCACTGTTCGCGCTGCTCTCCCGCGCCCTGTACGCCCGCGGCGCGACCTCCTCCGCCGCCCTGGCCACCGCCACGGGCTGGGCCGTCGCCGCGCTGGTCGCGGTGATCCTCAGCGCCGTGCTGCCAGATGACGACCGGGTGTTCGCCCTCGCCCTGGCCAACAGCGTCGGCATGATCGCGCTGGGCGTGCTACTGGTCGCCGCCGTACGCCGTCGCGCCGGCGCCGCCGCACTGGCGGGACTGCCCCGCGCGACCGGCGCCGGTATCGTTGCGGCGGTCGCGGCCGGAGTCGCCGGGTGGGCAGTCGTCGAGGGCATGCGGCACGTTCTCGGCCCGACCCCCACAGGTTGGGCGAGCCTGCTCTCGGGCATGCTGGGCGGTGTCGTGGTGGCGGTCGTCTTCCTCGCGGTGACCTACCCGCTGAACCGCCACGACCTACGGCCCCTGGTGGCCACCGTGACCGGGCGGATCCGCCGCAGACCATCACCGAACGGGAAGGGCGCAACGTGACCGACGCAGTCCGGGCGGCGACGTGGCAGGGTTCGGTGGCACTGGTGCTCGGCTCCAGCACCGGCGGTGTCGGCCAGCACGTGGCCTCGCTGGTCCGCGGCCTGATCGCGGCGGGCAGTCA
>Ga0307288_10000525_pt1 | contig 12956 bp, 10 predicted proteins | sample ER_DNA_142_FD_194469 | JGI IMG/M metagenome (GOLD analysis project Ga0307288, IMG submission 194469) | Bulk soil microbial communities from the East River watershed near Crested Butte, Colorado, United States - ER_DNA_142 | ecosystem: Environmental > Terrestrial > Soil > Floodplain | place... | reverse complement strand
TACATCTACAACGACCACAAGGTGTCGAGCTGGTGGGTCCGGGTCAACTACGAAGGCAAGAACTACATCCCGTTCGCCTGGCTCAACCTCGACGGTGGCGACGACATCAACGACCTGCCCACCTGCTGAGGGACACTGTGCACACCGAACCCCTGCCGCCCCAGCACATCCAGGGCTTCGCCGCCGTGGCGGCCCAGCTCGCCGACCGGATCGGCACCGTCGTGCTGGGCAAGCCGGAGGTCGTGCGGCTGGCTCTCGCGGCGTTCTTCGCCCAGGGGCACGTGCTGCTGGAGGACGTGCCCGGCGTCGGCAAGACCACCCTTGCCCGGGCCATGGCCGCGGCCGTACGAGGTCAGTGGCGGCGGATCCAGTTCACGCCCGACCTGCTGCCCTCCGACGTGTCCGGCGTGACGATCTTCAACCAGGCGAGCCGCGGGTTCGAGTTCCACCCCGGCCCGGTGTTCGCCAACATCGTCATCGCGGACGAGATCAACCGCGCGTCGCCGAAGACCCAGTCGGCGCTGCTGGAGGTCATGGAGGAGCGCCGGGTCACCGTCGACGGTGTGCCGCACCCGGTGCCGCAGCCGTTCCTGGTGGTCGCGACCCAGAACCCGGTCGAGATGGACGGTACGTACCGGCTGCCGGAGGCTCAGCTCGACCGCTTCCTGGTCAAGCTGTCGGTGGGTTACCCCGCGGAGGACGTCGAGGTGGAGGTGCTGCGCGGGGCCGCGCTGCGCTCCCCCGACGCCCTGGAGCCGGTCACCGACACGGCCACGGTCGGCGAGATGGTGCGGATGGCGCTGCGAGTGCACATCGCTGATCCGCTCTACACGTACGCGGTCCGCCTGGCCGCCGCGACCCGCGACCACCCGCAGGTCCGCGTCGGAGTCAGCCCTCGCGGCGTGATCGCCCTGACCCGGGCTGCGTCGGCGTTCGCGCTCATCAACGGCCGCGGGTATGTGCTGCCGGAGGACTTCAAGGCGCTGATCGGGCCGGTGTTCGCGCACCGCGTGCTGCTGTCGCCGGACGCCCAGCTGCGCGGGGTGACGGCGGCCGAGGTGCTGGAGGACGCGGTGCGCTCGGTGCCGGTGCCTCTGCCGGACAACCAGCGCATCGGGGCATGAACGCCGGCACCCGGCGCAGGGCCGGCGGGCCGCATTGCGCGGACCGTCACAGCGCGGGTCTCGCGATCGCCTGGGCGCCGTCGGCCGACACAGGGCCGGGACCGGCGTGAGAAAGCTCGGCCGGGACGGCGTGAGAAAGCTCGGCCGGGACGGCGTGAAAAGGCTCGGCCGGGACGGCGTCAGAAAGCTCGGCCGGGACGGCGTCAGAAAGCTCGGCCGGGACGGCGTGCCGGACCTCGGAGGGGTCTCGGCGCGGGGTGGCGGCATTCTTGTTGCTGCCGTCGCGCTGCTGTCGATCGGGTTCCGTTACGGGTACCCGGATCTGGCGCTGCTCGGCGCGGCCGGGGGTGTCGCGGTGGCCTGCGGCATCGTTTTCGCGGTGTGGCGGCCGGGGCTCGGCGTGCAGCGGGTCGCCAGTCCCGACCGGGTGGCCCGGGGCGAGCCGGCCACCATGACGCTGACCGTGCAGAACACCAGCAAGCTGCGGGCCGCCAGCCTGGTCGCCACCGATCGGTGCGGGTCCGGCTCCGTGCCGGTGCCCCTGCTGCGGCTGCGGCCGGGGCGCGACACCACCGTGCAGTACCCGGTGCCCACGCGGCGGCGGGGCGTGGTGCCGGTCGGGCCGTTGCGGGTCACGCGGACCGATCCTCTGGGTTTGATCACGTTGTCGCGGACGTACGGCGGGGTCACCACCGTCTGGGTGCATCCGCGCATCCACCTGCTGCGGGCGGTTCCGGCGGGCATGGCGCGCAGCCTGGACGGGCGAATCGACAAGGTGCCGCAGGGCAGTATCACCTTCGACTCCTTGCGCGAGTACGTCATCGGGGACGAGCTGCGGCGGGTGCACTGGCGCAGTTCCGCCAAGGTCGGTGAGCTCATGGTGCGCGAGCAGCTCGACACGAGCGAGCCCACGATCATCGTGCTGCTCGACGATCGGGCCGTTGCGCATCCGGAGGTGCGGGACGGCACCGCGGATTCGTTCGAGGCCTGCTGCGAGGCGGCAGCGTCCATCATCGCCGCCGCGGTGCGGGAGGACCTTCCGGTCGCGCTGCATCTGGTGTCCGGGCCCGCGCCGGGGCCCTTCCTCGATGTGCTGACCGAGGCGGAGCTGCGCGCGGGCGACCTCACCCGGACGTTGCGCAGTCTGCGGCAGAGCCGGCTCGGTGACACCCTGGTCTACCTCACCGGGCCCGGCGGGCGGGGTGACCTGGGGGCTGTCACGGCGCTGCGGGGCGCGTACCCGGTGGTCATCGCCGGGCTGTTCGGTGACCGCGACGCCGCGCCCGTGTCGGCCGGCGGCGGGCTCATCGTCATCGAGGCCGAGGACGGCGAGCAGTTCGCGGGCGCCTGGGACGGGGTGCGCGGATGGTGAGGTGGGCGCGGGCTGCGGCCGTACCGGTGGCGCTGGTGGTCCTGATCGGGCTTTCCGGGGTGGTCCTCGGGCGGATCTATGCCGATGCGCTGGTCATGCAGCTGGTCGCGGGCGCGGCGCTGGGCTCGGTCGGGGTCGGCGTGGCTGCGCGGCGGCTGCCGTCGTGGACGGTCGCGCCGCTGTCGGTACTGCTGCTGGCCGGTTACGCGGTCGCGGCGTTGCGCGTGGCCGCAGATCGGGCGCAGCTCGCCGGGCCGCTGCCGGGCATCGTGGTGGACGCGCTGGCCAATGGGATCCCTCGGCTGCTCACCGCCATGATCCCGGTCGAGTCGACGCCCGACACGGTGGTCGTGCCGGTCGTGGCCGCGTGGCTTGCCGGGCTCGCCGGTGCGGAGCTGGCGCTGCGCTCCGGGCGGGTGCTGCTCGGTTGCGTGCCCGCCGCGGCGCTCTACGGTGGTGCGCTGTATGTGGTCGGGCCCAACGCCGGGACGGCCGGGTGGCCGACGCTGCTGTTCGCCGGGCTGGTGGCGGTGGCGCTTGCCGTCAGTGCGCGGCAGCCGACGGGAACGTGGCTGTCCGACGTATCCCCGACAACCCGCGCGGCCGTGCGCGGCCGTGCGCTGGCCGGGGCGGCCGCCGGCCTGGTGGTCCTGATCGGCCTGATCGTCATGGTCGGCCCGTGGGTCGGCGGCCAGGTCTCCGCGACCCCGGTCGATCCCCGGCGGTACGTCGAACCGCCGCAGGTGGACAGCCTGGACGAGAGTCCGTTGAGCCGGATCTCCGGCTGGGCGCTGGCCCCGGAGCAGCGGCTGCTCCAGGTCGGCCCGGCCCTCGGGGGCACCGGTCCCGTGCGGCTGCGGCTCGCCGTGCTGCCCGACTACGACGGGGTGACCTGGCGGGTCGGCGCCACCTACCGCAACGCGGGCCGGGTGTTGCCGACCACGCCCCCGTTGCCGGACGCGTCGCGGCAGCAGGTCACCCAGGACATCACCGTGGACGAGCTCACCGGGCGGCTGCTTCCGGTGCTGCCCACCCCGACCGGCGTCGACGGCGTACGCGTCGCCTACGACCCGGCGACCGGCACGCTCATCAGCCCCGCGGTGCTGCGGCCCGGGGTGCGGTACACGGTCACGTCGCAGACGCAGCAGCCCGACCTCAATCTGCTGCCCTCGGCGGACTCCCCCACCGGCGACGAGGTGGCCCGCTTCCTCACCGTCGGCGCCGGCGTGCCGGAGCCGATCAGCCGCCTCGCCGAGCAGCTCTCCGACGGCAACGCGGGCGCGTTCGACCGGGCCTCGGCGATCGAGGAGTTCCTGGCCGAGCACTATCGCAAGGTCGCCGACTCGCCGAGCGGGCACGCGTACCCGAACTTGCAGTACTTCCTGTTCGGCCCGCGTCAGCAGGGTGGGCAGCGCGGCACCTCCGAGCAGTTCGCCGCATCGTTCGCGCTGCTGGCGCGGCTGACCGGCCTGCCGACCCGGGTGGTGGTCGGGTTCGACGCACCGCGGGCCGGCGGCACGGTCACCGGCGGCGACGCGGTCGCGTGGCCGGAGGTGCTCTTCGACGAGCTGGGCTGGGTGGCGTTCGACCCGCTGCCCAAGAGCAACAACCCGCGGCCGGTCGAGGAGGACTTCACCCCCAAGCCGTCGACACCGCCCACATCCGATCCGCCGCCCGCTTCCGAGGCGCCGAGCGCCTCGGCGCCGCCGGTGGTCGCGGCGGCGCCGACGCCCGGGGCCGACGGGCCGACGGCGGTGCTGGTGGCCACGGGGACTTCGGGGTCGGTGCTGCTGGTGCTGGTGGCGGCCGGCGCTGTGCTCGGGGCCCTGCGACGGGGGTTGCGGCAGCGGCGGCTCGGAGTCGGTGGGCCGGATGAGCGGATCAGGGGGGCGTGGTGGGAGTTCACCGATGCCCTGCGGCTGGCGGGGCGGCCGGTGCCGGCGCATCTCGCGGCCAGTGAGGCGGCGACTTTCGCGGCCCGGCCCGGTCGGCCCGACCTGACGCCGGTGCGAGCCGCCGCGCCCCCCGCCGGTTACGACATGCCGCCCCTCGATGAGCTCGTCGCCGCCGTCAACACGGTGGGTTTCGCGCCCGGGGCGGCCGACGGCGGGCAGGCGGCGCGTGCCGGGGCGCAGGCGGTCGCCTACGCAGACGCGCTGCGGGCTCGGAGGTCCTGGTGGCGGCGGATCTGGTGGAGCGTGCACCCCGGTCCGCTGCGCTGGCATCGCCACTGAGGTTCGGCCGCTGCCGTGGCGACGTAGGGTCCGACAGGTGACCTCTCTGCGGGACTGGCTCGTCGGGCTCGGCATCGCCCTGGTGTGTCTCGTGCTGAGCTGGGCCTTGCTGCTCGTGCTGGCGCGGCGATTGCCGCCGGGCGTGCTGCGTGATCTGGCGGCGTTCATTCCGGACTGCGTCACCACCGTGCGGCGGCTGCGCAAGGACCCGCGGGTGCCGCGGCGGGCCCGGATCGCCATCATCATCGCCGGGATCTGGTTGGCCAGCCCGATCGATCTGATCCCCGAGTTCCTGCCGGTGATCGGCCCGCTGGACGACATCGTGGTGGTCGCGCTGGCGCTGCGGTACGCGGGACGACAGGTGCCGCGCGAGGTGCTGATGGCGGCGTGGCCGGGCGAACCCCGGCTGCTCGAGCGGCTACTGGGCCCGGCCCGAGAGCAGCACCGCTGAGCAGCGGGCGTCACCGCGCGAACGACGCAAGGCGTCCCCGCGCGCGTGGTTCAGGTCACCTCGGCGGGTACCCCCGGTGCGTCCCGTGACGCCATCGCGCAGGCTTCGCGGGGGGAGGTCTTTCTGACATGTTTGCCGCCCGCGGAGGACCCGCGCACGCGCCGGCGGCTGCCGCCGTACCCCGGAAGTTCGCCGCGCTGCGGAACCCGGACTGCCGGCCCTACCTGTTCGGCGCGGCGCTCGCGATGATGGCCGACAACATCGAGCACGTCATCACGTACTGGGTGCTCTGGGAGCGGTTCCATTCGCCCGCGCTCGCGGGCTTCCAGGTGATCAGCCACTGGCTGCCCTTCCTGTTCTTCTCCGTGTACTTCGGCGGCCTGGCCGACCGGTTCGACTGCCGCCGCGTCATCCAGGCCGCACAGACGCTGTTCGCCCTGGTGTCGGTCGCCTGGGGAGTGCTGTTCCTGACCGGCACGCTGGAGATCTGGACGGCGTGTGTGCTGCTGGTACTGCACGGGCTGGCCGGCTCGCTGTGGGGGCCGGCCGAGCAGCTCATGCTGCACGACTTCGTCGGCGACGAGGAGTTGCCCAGCGCCGTACGGCTCAATGCCACCTTCCGGAGCCTGGGCGTGCTCTTCGGGCCGGTGATCGGCTCGGCGCTGCTGCTCGGGCTGGGGCCCACCGCCGGCATCTTCGCCAACGTGGCGTTCTACCTGCCGCTGACGCTGTTCCTCTTCCGGACCCGGTTCACCGGGCACACCCGCGACGGCGGGGTGCCCCGGCGGCGGATGGGCATCGTCGACTCGGTGCGGGTGCTGCGGGAGATCCGCGGCAACCGGACGCTGGTCAGCATGATCATTCTGGGCGGGTTGGGCTCGTTCTTCGTCGGCGCCTCGATGCAGTCGTCGATGCCGATCTTCGCCCAGCATCTGGGGGCGGGCAGCGCCGGGACGGCGTACGGGATCCTGCTGTTCGCCAACGGCGCCGGCGGAGTGATCGGCGGCATCCTGCTGGAGGCCACCGGCCGGCTGCGGCCGACGGTGGCCGCCGCCGTTTTCAGTACGGGCTGCTACGGGCTCAGCACCGTGCTGTTCGCGGTGTCGACCAGCTACCCCCTGTCGGTGCTGCTGCTGGTGGTCGGCGGGGTCGCCAACCTCGCCTCGATGTCGATCGGTCAGACGCTGGTGCAGTTGCTCGCGCCGCCCGCCGACCGCGGGCGGGTGATCGGCGTGTACGGGATGTCGGCGAACGGCCTGCGGTTCGGCAGCGGGATCACGGTCGGGTTGTTCGGCGCGATGGTCGGCATCCACTGGTCGCTCGCCTTGAGCGCGGCGGCGCTGTGCGTGGGCACGGTGCTCGCCGGCCTCTCCGCGCGACGCGCCTGAGGCCGCTGCGCCGGGCGCCTCAGAACGGGGCCGGCCCGCGGCCGCTCAGCGACATCAGCACCTGGGTGGCGAGCAGGCGCCGGACGCCGGTGACGGCGACGTCGCCGATCTGGTCGTACGGCAGCTCCAGCTGCAGGCCCTCGCCGGCCTCGCGGATCTCCGCGGTGACCTGGTCCGGACGGAAGGTGCCGCTCCAGCCGTCGAGGTTGCCGCGGTTGTTGGTCCCGAGCGAGGCCATGCCTTCCACGCGTGCGCCGTCGGCCAGGATCAGCGTTGCCGGGCCGGAATAGGTCGTCATAGTGCTCAACCGTAACGGTTCGGTCGAGTCCTTGGCGCAACGCACAGGTCATCAGCCCTCGCACCGCGGGCCCGGCCGCCGCACGGATGCCGCGGTCCGGTGTTCCGTGGCGGGCGTGCGCCTTCGGTCCGAGGAACCGGCGAACGGTCTGACGTCCTGACGCCGCTGCCTCACCCCAGCAGTGACGGCACCGCCGACGCGAAGACGTTGTCCGGGTCGTAACGACGCTTGGCGGCCAGCAGCCGGCCGAGGTTGGCGCCGTAGGACGCCCGCGCCCGGTCCTCGTGCTCGGGACCGAGCAGGTTCGGATAGCCGCCGGGCAGCGCGACCGGATCCAGCCCCGCCACCACCGAGTCCGCCCAGGCCCGGTGCCGCTCGGCCGGCTCACCCGGCCGCCATGCCGCGATCACCTCGACCGCCTGGTGCGGTGACCGCTGGGCGAACGCTGTCGCGCCCGGTTCCACCCGGCTGGCGGCGCCGTGGAACCGGGTGAGGACCAGGGCCGAATACGGCGAGCCGGCCGCGGCGGCGCCGGCGAGCAGCGCGTCCGCGGCGACCGGGGACACGTCGGCCAGCCAGCGCGACCGCAGCAGATAGTGGTTGCTCGCGTCGATGTTCGCGTCGAACATCCCGAGCGAGGCGGCGTACGGCATCGCCCCCACCTGGTCGACGACCGGGTGACCGAGCGAGCGCAGGCGTGCGACCGCCGCCTCCCCCGCCGTGCGGTCATCGCCGCTGAAGACCGGGCACAGGAACGCCATCGGTCCCTGCGGGCCGGGCAGGAAGCCCGTCATCACGGTCAGCTCGTCCGGGGCGTCGGCCACGATCTCGGCGTAGCCGGCGAGGATCGCCCTGCCCTGCTCGGCGGGGAACATCAGGATGCCGGCGAGCACGGCCGACAGCTCGTGCAGCCGGTACCGCAGCTCGGTGACGACACCGAAGTTGCCGCCGCCCCCGCGCAACGCCCAGTACAGTTCGCCGTCGTCATCCGGTCCGGCGGTGACCGTGCTGCCGTCGGCGAGGACCACCTCGGCGCCGAGCAGGTTGTCCAGCGTGAGCCCGTACCGGCCGATCAGCGAGCCGTAGCCGCCGACGGTGGTGAGCCCGGCCAGGCCGACCGGGCTGACCACGCCGGTGGCGGTGACCAGCCCGTACGGCGTGGTCGCGGCCAGCAGGTCGGAGGTCAACGCGCCACCCTGGACGGTGGCGGTCCGGGCCGGCGGGTCGACGGTGACCGCCCGCATCGCGGTGAGGTCGACGACCAGGCCGCCGGCACGCAGAGCGCGGCCGGCCCAGTCGTGGCCGCCGGACCGTACCGACAGCGACAGGCCGGCGTCGCGAGCGGCACGGACGGCGGCGCTGACCTCCGCCGCGGTCGCGCAGCGGGCGATCACCGACGGCCGCGTGGTCACGGCGGCGTTCCACACCCGGCGGGCCGCGGGGAATCCCGCGTCGCCGGGCAGGAGCAGGCGCTCGCCGAGCAGCGGTCGCAGCGCGCGGGCGGCGCGGTCCACATCGGCCGGGATACCGGTGGCTGTCATGGCACCTCCTGGACGCGAGGAGAGGTGCGGCGACCGTACCGCGTGACTACGGAGAGTGCCGTCGTGAATGCGACTCGTCGAAGGCGCGGTTGTCACAGGTGCCGACTAGGGTGGGCTCGCCTCATCGTCCGGCCGGCTGGGAGAGTCATGCAGCATCAGATGTTCGTGGACGGCGCCTGGACATCCGCGCTGTCCGGGGCCACGACCGTGGCGACCAGCCCGGCCACGGGCGAGCGGCTCGGCACGGTGCCGGAGGGCGAGCGGGCCGACGCCCGGGCCGCGATCGCGGCAGCGCGCCGGGCCGCCGGCGGCTGGGCGCGGTTGTCCGCCTTCGACCGGGCCGCGTTGCTGCACCGGGTCGCGGACGTGATCGAGGCCCGGCGCGACGAGCTGGCCCGCACGCTGACCCTGGATCAGGGCAAACCGCTGCGCGCGGAGGCGTACGACGAGGTCGACGAGCTGGTCACCTACTGGCGGATGGCCGCGGAGGACGGCAAGCGGCTGGGCGGGCTGCTGCCGAACTCGGCGAGCGCCGGCAAGCGGGCGCTGCTGGTCCGCCGCCCGCGCGGCGTGGTCGCGGTGATCACGCCGTGGAACTGGCCGTACACGATGCCCGCGGAGCTGATCGCCCCGGCGCTGGCCGGCGGTAACACGGTGGTCTGGACGCCGGCGCCGTCGACGGCCGTGTCGGCCGTCGCGCTGGCCGGCTGCCTCGCGGAGGCCGACCTGCCGCCGGGCGTGCTCAACCTGGTCACCGGGCCCGGCCCGGTGGTGGGTGATGAGATCGCGCGCAACCCGGGTACGGACGCGGTCGCGTTCATCGGCTCCACGGCCACCGGCCGGTCGGTGGCGAGCGCCGCGGCCGGCAAGGCGACGCTGCTCGAGATGGGCGGCAACGGCCCGCTGGTGGTGCTCGCCGACGCCGACCTGGACCGGGCGGTCGAGGGCGCCCTGCAGGCCTGTTTCCTCTGCGCCGGGCAGAGCTGCACCGCCGGCGAACGGCTGCTGGTGCATCACGCGGTGCGCGACGACTTCGCCGAGCGACTCACCCGCGCCGTCCAGGACCGGATCCGGCTGGGCGACCCCCGGGACGACGCGACCACCATGGGCCCGCTGAACAACGCCGGCGTCGCCCGCAAGATGGACGAACACGTCGCCGACGCGGTGCGCCGCGGCGCCTCGGTGCTGACCGGCGGCGCCCGCGCCACGGGCTTCGCCACCGACCTGTACTGGCCGGCCACGGTGCTCACCGAGGTGCCCGGCGACGCCGCGGCCGCCACCGAGGAGACCTTCGGCCCGATCGCGCCGATCGTCGCGATCAGCGGCCTGGACGAGGCGATCGAGATGACCAACGCCTCCCGCTACGGGCTGCTGGCCGCGGTCTACACCGCCGATCTGGGCGCCGGGCTGGCCTTCGCCGACGCGGTGCGCACCGGCTGGGTCAATATCAACGAGTCCACCAACTACTGGGAGAGCCACCTGCCGTTCGGCGGGCGGGCCGGGTCGGACAGCGGGCTGGGCCGGGTCGGCGGCGCGCACCCGATGGAGGCGTTCACCGAGCTGCAGACCGTGATCATCGGTTGATCCGTGAGGTCAGGTGAGCTCGCCCTCCAGCAGGCCCATCGTGTACTGGTCGTACCACCGCCCGTCGCGGCGGAAGACTTCGCGCAGACGCCCCTCCTGCACGAAGCCCACCTTCCGGTACGCGCGCCAGGCCGCCTCGTTCTCCGGCACCACGGTCAGCGTGACCTTGTGCAGCCGCATCTGGTCGAAGCCGTACCGGCAGGCCGTGCGGACCGCGTCGGTCGCGTAGCCCCTGCCCCACGAGTCCTTCTCACCCAGGTAGAGGTCGAGCTCCGCGATGCCCAGCTCGGGTTGGGCCTCGTGCAGCCGGACCAGGCCGACGAGCCGGCCATCGGCCCGAACCTCGACGCCCAGCAGCAGGTCGCCGTACTCGTTGCGGCCGCGCTCCTCGCCCAGCCACCGCGTCACCCGGGCCAGCGACTGCGGGTAGCCGTCCTGCATCCAGCGCATCACCTGCGGGTCGTGGTTCCACCGCCACAGCGCCTCGGCGTCGGACGGTTCCATGGCCCGCAGGCGCACCAGCTCTCCCAACATGATCAAGAATTATCACGGTCCCGGCCTCCCGGCGACGTAGATATCGCCGTCCGCCACCGCCACGTCGCGCTCGCTGCTCGCCCCGGTCGCCAGCAGCCGGGCCGGGTCACGGTGGTCGTCGATGACCTCGATGCGCTGGACCGGCTTGGGAGTCGCGATCGTGGCCTCGTACCGCCAGGCCGTACCGGCGGTGAGCCGGTAGGCGCCGATCCCGGGCGTGCCGTCCGCCGGGGTGGCGTAGACCCGCCAGCTCGCCGGGCCGGCCGGTTCCATGTCGCGGATCCGGACCCCGGTGGCCACCTCGCGGGTGCGCCAGCCGCCGAACGGCGACCAGATACCGGCGTGGGTGTGCACCGCGCCGGCCGCGTCGAGCTGCATCCACGCCACGAACGGCGCGGCGCCCAGCGTCGTGCCGACCAGGCTGATGTAGTCCGGCGAGCGCGGGTTCACCGTCTGCAGCGGCGTCTGCACGACCTTCAGGTACGCCTCCTGGTCGGCGTCGTCGATCGACGTGCCCAGCGAGCGGCCGGCGGCGGAGCGGAACGTCAGCGAGGCCGGGTCGAACGCGGTGTAGTAGACGTTGCGGTGGTAGCGGTCGTGCAGGTGCCCCTCCGGACCGCCGCCGGCCAGCGTGTAGACGATGCCCACCCGCTCGCGGTGCAGCAGTGTCGCCGGTTCGTAGCGCAGCTGGCCGATGTAGATCTCGTTCATGTTGTCCGGCCGGTCCAGCGGCGCGATGGCCCAGCGGTCCCCGGTCAGCGCGGTGGAGCTCTGCCAGGTGCGCCCGTCGTCGGTGGACCGCACGTACTTCATCGGGCGGGTGTCGGTCGGATAGGCCGGATCGAAGTCACCGGCGGTCTCGCGGAAGAAGACGAAGATGGTGCCGTCGGCCGTGCGGAACGGCATCGGGTACGTCGCGCCGAGGCCCTCGGCGATGTTCACGTCGGTCCAGGCGCCGTCGATCGAGTGCGGTTGCGGCGACCGGGCCACCCACAGCTCACGGTTGTGCAGGCCACGGAGCACGAGCAGGTGCCCGTCGGCGGCCTGGATCATGGTCGGGTAGTTGTGCGAGTCGTTGTCGCCGCTCGCCACCCGTACCGGATCGCTCCAGGTGCCGGTGCGGTGGTCGTACGCCTGCACGTAGTTGTCCTCGAACTGCCCGGCCCAGGAGATGAAGGTGCGACGCGCGGCGGCGTCGTGCACGCCGCCGGCGACCGGCCGCCGGTCGGTGCGGGCGGCGACCCCGGTGGCCGGGGTCATCAGCTCGTGCTGCGGCGGGACCGCCTGCGCGGGCGTCGCGACCGCCAGCAAACCCAACAACGTCATCACGGTACGCATGACAGTCCCCTTCATCGGTCGATGGTGATGACGGCGGCGCTGCCCGCGGCGACGTCCACGGACAGCGACCCGTCCCGAACCCGGGCCACGTCGGGACGTCCCGGCGCGAGGTGCCCGGCGCGGTCGACGGTGGCGCCCTGCACCGCCGTGGGCTCGGCGCCGAGGCTCTGCCCGGTCAGCCGCAGCACCTGGGCCCGGCGATCGCGCCCGCCGACCTCGACCGTCACCCGCACCGGCGCCGCCGAGGTCTCGTCCTTCTGCACGACCGCGATGCGCAGCCGGCAGTCGTCGCCGCGCACGGCGTACGCGGTGACGTTGCGCCCGCCCGTCACGGTGACCGGCAGGAACCGCCCGGAACGTAGCTGCCGGGCCATCCAGAGCCCGTAGTAGATCGGCATGGCCCGGTAGATCTGGGCCGCCTCGTCGGCGGAGTCCGCGGCGCAGAACGGTGTGTAGCGCTGCCACTTGCCGTTCCAGATCGGCTGGTTGCAGACCCCGAGTCCACCGTGGATGTTGACACCGGCCAGGCCGGCCTGGGCCAGCTGCATGCTGTAGTCGAGTCCCCAGAGCGCGGAGGCGTAGGTGTTGCTGACGCCGTCGACGCCGCCGCTGTAGGCGGAGTTCGCCTCGTCGACCCGCATCGGCAGTCCGGCGGCCCGCGCGGCGGCCAGGTTCCTGGCCACCGAGGCGAGCTGATTGCTGACCGTCTGGGGCGAGAGCAGGGTGGCGATGGTGGCGTCCGGGCCGGAGCTGTACTGGTGCACGGTCAGCATGGCCATCCGCTCGTGCTCGTCGCGGGCCAGCGAGGCCGCCCAGTCCGAGGAGGTGCCGGCGGTGTCCGGCCCGGCGATGCGGTCGTGACCCACGGCGTCGGCGCAGGCGAGCCAGTCGGCGTGATAGTCGGGGTACGCGTACCCCGCCGGCCGCAGCGCCTTGCCGACCCACTGGTCCGGTTCGTTGCCGCACTCGACGGCGACCAGCCGGCGGCCCAGGATGCGTGTCATCGCGGCGGCCTGGTCGGCGCCGAGCGCGGCGTCCCAGCGGCCGACGTTGATGCCGACCTCGGTCCGCCACCCGGTGGCGCGCAGCAGC
>Ga0307288_10000521_pt1 | contig 13071 bp, 13 predicted proteins | sample ER_DNA_142_FD_194469 | JGI IMG/M metagenome (GOLD analysis project Ga0307288, IMG submission 194469) | Bulk soil microbial communities from the East River watershed near Crested Butte, Colorado, United States - ER_DNA_142 | ecosystem: Environmental > Terrestrial > Soil > Floodplain | place... | reverse complement strand
GCCGGCTTCCAGGAGGCTTTCACCTGGTTGCGCCGGTCCTCGCTGGTCACGATCGCGGCCGTGCAGGGACACGCGATCGGCGCCGGATTTCAGCTCGCGTTGAACTGCGACCTGCGGGTGCTCGCCGACGATGCCCGATTCTCGATGGCCGAGGTGACCCTGGGCCTGGTCCCCGATCTCGGCGGCACCAAACGGCTGACCGAGCTGGTCGGGCCGTCGCGTGCCCTGGAGATCTGCGTCACCGGCCGGCGGCTGTCGGCGCAGGAGGCGGACCGGATCGGTCTGGCCACCGCGGTCGTGCCCGCCGCCGAGCTGTCCGCGGCGGTCTCCGACCTGGCCGCGGCCGTGCTGGCGGCGGACCGGGGCGCCGTCTCGGAGATCAAGGCACTGCTGGCGGGCGCCACCGTGCGCTCGTACGCCGACCAGGATCGGGCCGAGCGGGAGGCGCAGACCCGGCGCCTGCGCGACCTCATCGGTGCCGAGTAAGGACCGGTCAGGAAGAATCGGGTTACCTCTCGGGTTGTCATACCCAGCGGGCAGACTGTGCCCTGCCACAGACGCCCGGGAGGTGACGCATGGGCCCGAACTCCAGCGGCTCCAGTTGGATGATGCTGCGCTCGATCCAGAATTCGGAGCGGGTCTCGCAGCATCGGCTCAGCCGGGGCACGACCAGACGCATCCTGCGTTTCGCCCGGCCGTACCGCCGTGACATCGTCGTCTTCCTGGTCACCGTGGTGCTCGCCGCCGGCATCGGCGTCGCCACCCCGGTGCTGGCCGGGCACGTGATCAACGCCATCACCGCGGGCGGACCGGACGCCGCCGCGACGATCATCCGGCTCGCGTTCACGATCGCCGGCCTGGCGGTCGTCGACGCGTTCCTGTCCCTGGCCCAGCGCTGGTATTCGGCGCGCATCGGCGAGGGCATCATCCTCGACCTGCGCACGAGGGTCTACGACCACGTGCAGCGCATGCCCCTGCAGTTCTTCACCCGTACCCAGACCGGCGCGCTGGTCAGCCGGCTCAACAACGACGTCACCGGCGCCCAGCGGGCCTTCACCTCCACGCTGTCGGGCGTGGTCAGCAACGTGATCCAGCTCGTGCTGACCGCCGCCGTGATGTTCAGCCTGTCCTGGCAGATCACGGTGTTGTCGCTGGTGCTGCTGCCCGTCTTCATCGTCCCCGCCCGCCGGGTCGGCAAGAAGCTCGCCGAGATCACCCGCGAGTCGTACAACCTGGACGCGAAGATGAACGCGACCATGACCGAGCGCTTCAACGTCTCCGGCGCCCTGCTGGTCAAGCTCTTCGGCCGGCCCGACGCCGAGGCCGCCCGCTTCGGCGAGCGCGCGCAGCGGGTCCGCGACATCGGCGTGCAGCAGGCCATGTTCTCCCGCACCTTCTTCGTCGCGATGCTGCTGGTCGCCTCGCTCGCCCAGGCCCTGACGTACGGGCTCGGCGGCTGGCTCGCGGTCGCCGGCAGCGTGACCGCCGGCACCGTGGTCACCCTGGCGCTGCTGCTGACCCGCCTCTACGGACCGCTCACCGCGCTGAGCAACGTGCGGGTGGACGTGATGAGCGCGCTGGTGTCGTTCGACCGGGTCTTCGAGGTCCTGGACCTGAAGCCGGGCATCGAGGAGAAGCCGGACGCGGTGGCGATCCCGGCCGGCTCGGGCCGGCTCGAGTTCCGCGACGTGCACTTCCGCTATCCGAGCGCCGACGAGGTCTCGCTGGCGACGCTGGAGGACGTGGTCGCCCTCGACCGCACGGAGAACGCGCCGGTCCTGCGCGGCGTCGACTTCACCGTCGAGCCGGGCCAGATGGTCGCGCTGGTGGGCCCGTCCGGCGCCGGGAAGTCGACCACGTCGATGCTGGTCTCCCGGGTCTACGACGTGACCGAGGGCGCGGTCCGGATCGGCGGCGTCGACGTGCGTGACGCCACGCTGGAGTCGCTGCGCGACACCATCGGCGTCGTGACCCAGGACTCCCACCTGTTCCACGAGACCATCGCGGAAAACCTGCGGTACGCCCGGCCGGACGCGACCGAGGAGCAGATGTGGGAGGCGCTGCGTGGCGCCCAGGTCCTCGAGCTGGTCCGCGGGCTGCCCGAGGGTCTGGACACGGTCGTGGGCGAACGCGGCTACCGCTTCAGCGGTGGCGAGAAGCAGCGCATCGCGATCGCCCGGCTGCTGCTCAAGCACCCGTCGATCGTGATCCTGGACGAGGCGACGGCGCACCTCGACAGCGAGTCCGAGGCTGCCGTCCAGCGCGCGCTGACGGTGGCGCTGGAGGGGCGGACCGCGCTGGTCATCGCCCACCGCCTGTCCACGGTGCGCGACGCGGATCAGATCCTGGTGCTGGACGAGGGCCGGATCGTGGAACGCGGTAGGCACACCGAGCTGGTCGCGGCCGGCGGGCTGTACGCGGAGCTCTACCGCACCCAGTTCGCGGTCGGCGACAGCCCGGGGATGCCGTACGCGGAGCAGACCGAGCAGGTCGTCGTCCCGGTGGCGCACCCGATCGAGCCCTGAGAAATCGAGCCCTGAGAAATCGAGCCTTGAGAAACAGGGTGCGCCGCCCGGTCCGCTGTGACAGAACCGTCGGATGCACCTACGTCAGGCCACCGCGGCGGATGCCGCCACCATCGCCCTGCTGCACGCCGAGAGCTGGCGGCGGCACTACCGGGGCGCGTACGCCGACTCCTACCTCGACGGTGACGTCGTCGCCGACCGCCGAGCGGTGTGGTCTGCGCGGCTGACGGCCGCCGGGCCCAGCATGACCGTGCTCGCCGAGGACGGCGGCGAGCCGGTCGGCTTCGTCCACGTGGTCTTCGACGACGACCCGCGCTGGGGCAGCCTCATCGACAACCTGCACGTGCGGCTCAGCCGTCAGCGGAGCGGGGTCGGCACCGCGCTCATGTCGCGGGCTGCCGAGGGAATCCGTGAGCGCGCCTCGGGCGAACGCCGATATCTGTGGGTGCTCGAGCAGAACACCGCGGCGCAGGCCTTCTATCGGGCGCTGGGCGGACAATGCGTGCAGCGAGCATCGGTTTCCGCGCCGGGCGGTGTGGCGAGCCGGTTGCGGGGAAGTCCGCAGAAGCTGCGCTTCAGCTGGGACCCGGCTCAGATCGCCGCTCGCCCTTCGGCGCTCGGGAAGGAAGACCCGTCCGTCCGGTAATTCGGAGCCTCTGTCCTGTCAGGACTGGTCGACGTCCGTCGCGGTGGCTCGTCGGGTGACGGTGTGACGAGCGCCTCTCGACTGTTAGCGTGCGCGGATGTCAGATCTGGGTTCCGTGGCGTGGCCGCCGAAGCCGATCAGGACCGAGCGGATCGTGCTCCGTGAGCCCGAGGCGCGGGACCGAACGGCGTTCATCGAGTTGCTCGCCTCGCCAGAGGTGAACACCTACGTTGGCGGTCCCCGTCCGCGTGACGAGCTTGAGCGCGAGATGCCCGAGGTGCCTGAGCGGTGGCCCGGGAGTTTCGTCGTTGATCTCGACGGGGCGATGATCGGCCAGATCCTGCTCAGGAGGGCGACCGGGCACCGTCGCCCGGCTGCCATGGGGAAAGCCGATCTCGGCTATCTCTTCCTGCCGCGGGCCTGGGGGTTCGGGTACGCCGCCGAGGCGTGCGCGGCGGCACTCGGCTGGTTCGACGGCGTTCTTCCCGGCGAGCCCGTGGTGCTCACCACTCAGACCGCCAACGTCGGCTCGATGCGCCTCGCGGCAAAGCTGGGGTTCGCCGAGGTGGAGCGGTTCCAGGCCTGGGACGCCGAGCAATGGCTCGGCCTGCGGTCCCCGGTCACGCGGTCCGCTTGAGCCGTCACCAGGTCGAGAATCCCTTTCACCTACTCGGGCGCTTGCAGCCCGCTCATATCAAGCCGTGCAGCCGGTTCAGGTCCAGACGGCGGTGCCCGGCGACCGCGCGACCAGGCACATCGTGCACCAGCGCCAGGAGCACGTTGGCTGCCTCGCATTCCAAGAGCACGTGCTGGTGCGGGTTCCGCGCATGTTCCAGGCTTAGGACACCCGTCCTTCTTGGAGGAATTGTCACTCGAGGGACATCAGACGCCCGTACCTGCGTCGGTCGGGCCGGTGGGGAATCGGCCGGCTCCGCGCCGAACCGCCACCAGGCGCGCCGGTCCGGTCACCGGAGGGCCCGTCCGGCACAATGATCGCCGTGATTGCGGGGCGTCGGCTGTGCTGGGTGATGATCGGTCCGGGGGCGGGGATGGTGGTGGGCGCCGTCGACTCGGTCGTCAACCATGTGCCGGTATTGCTGGGTGAGGTCGCGACCGCACGGGCCGAGCGTGGCGGCTGGTCGCAGGCCGCGGAGTTCGCGAGCCTGATCTTCGACGCCGGATGGGCGGCGACGGCAGTGCTGGTGGGCTGGCTGGCGAGCCGGCGCGCGGGACCGGCGACAGGGACAGTGCGGGGCGCTCTGGCAGGTGGTCTCGCACTGGCCTTCGCCACGGCGGCCTACTACGGCACGGACCTGTTCTTCGACGGCGGCGCCTGGTGGGGCACGACGACCCGGTTCTGGCTGATCGGCAGCGTGGTGCTCGGTCCTGCGCTGGGGGCTGCGGGGGCGCTGATCCGCCATCCCGGCCCGGTGTCGACGGTCGCTGTCCTGATCGTTCCCGCCGGCGCGGCACTGCAGATGATAGTTCTGCCTCCGCCGCCGGAGAGCCGAATGGCCGGGCCGGTGCGGTGCACCGTCTGGATCGCCGCGGCAGTCGCGACGGTGCTGGTCGTCCGCGGGATCGGCCGTCGCGGTGCGGGGGCATCACCGGCGGGGCCGGGTTGACCTCGACCGGCGGGGCTGGTGGAGGCTCCACGTGTTCGTGCTCGACAGCGCCCGAACCCTGGTCATCCGGGCGCCTAGCCCGACTCGAACGGCGCTGCCATCCCTGGGTTCAGTGACGCGCGCTTACCCGGCATCGCGCGCGGTTGGGCAAGCCTGGAAGACAACATACCGACCCCCGTGGATTCGACGCGACTGCGCCACGACGACCTTCATGTGCAGTGACCGGCCCGCCCGCCGTCCGATTTCGCCGATGAGCGGATGTGGCAGCTCCAGGCTGATCTCGGCAGCTTGAGCGACCATGGGGCGTCCGAATCGTGGTTCGCTGCGGCGGTCCGCGGTGAACCGGTCCGTTAAGGTCATCCCATGACCGTACGGGGACTGCGGAGAATCGTTGTGTCGGTAGCCGACCGGGAGCGGGCGTTGGCCCTCTACCGAGATGCGCTCGGACTGGCGGAGAAACACACCGCAGGCGAGGTGGTGATGCTTGCAGTTCCCGGCACCGACACCGAGCTCCTGCTGCACGAACGCCGGCCCACGCCAGGGTTGGCCGGTGTCGCCGTCAGCTTTCTGGTATCCGACGTGGACGCCGTCACGGCGGCAGCGGAGAAGGCAGGCGCCAAGGTCATCGATGCCCCGGCCGACCAGCCCTGGGGGGAGCGGCAGTCAGTACTCACCGATCTCGACGGTCACGTCATCTGCCTGGTGACGGCGCGGATCGCACACTGACATTCCGCCGCCCGCGTGACGACTCAGGCTGTACCAGCGGTCTACGAGTCGGGTCCGCACCGAGCAGGCGGCGTGATCTACAGAAGGAGGCGGCTACGCCGCCACTGATTCCCCACCCACCACGATTTCCTGCGCCGGGCACTGTGGCGGCGATCATTGAGGATGATCCAGTGGACGGCTCGGGTCATGACGGCTCCCGTCGAACGCCGGCACCGGAAAGTGCGGGCGTCCGGCATCACACTGACAACAGGACCAGACCGGCGTACGGCACACTCTGTGCGTCACAACCGGCGGTGCAGGGCTTGCCCTCTCGGCATCGAGACCGGACACTCGCTGCGTGACCGACGACCTGGCGGCGAAACTCAACGTGAACGTCCCGCATTCCGCCCGAGTGTGGAACTACTGGCTGGGCGGCAAGGACAACTTCGCGGCGGACCGTGCAGTTGGCGATCAGGTACGGGCGGTGTTCCCGGAGATCGTGGACGCGGCCCGGCACACCCGCGCGTTCCTGCGCCGGGTGGTGACCTACCTGGCCACCGAGGCCGGGATTCGCCAGTTCCTCGACATCGGCACCGGGCTGCCCACCGCGGACAACACCCATCAGGTGGCCCAGCAGGTGGCGCCCGAGGCCCGCATCGTCTACGTCGACAACGACCCCCTGGTCCTCGTCCACGCCCGCACCTTGCTGACGAGCACCGCCGACGGTGTCACCCAGTACATCGACGCGGACCTGGCCGACACCGACACCGTCGTCCGCGAGGCCGGCCAGAACCTGGACTTTACGCAACCCATCGCCCTGCTGATGTTCGGCGTGATGGGCCACGTCGAAGACCCGGCGCAGGCGCGGGCCATCGTCCAAGCACTCGTGGCACGGCTGCCCTCCGGCAGCTACCTCGCGATGTCCGACGGCACCGCCACCAGCGACCGCGTCATCGAGTCGCACCGGCAGTACAACGAGAGCGGCGCCGTCCCCTACCACCTACGGCAGGTCTCCGACTTCACCGCCTTCTTCGACGGCCTGGAACTGATCGACCCAGGCGTCGTGCCGATCCCCGACTGGCGTCCCGACGGCGACCCACACGCCGACGTCGACGGCTATGGAGCCGTCGCCCGCAAGGCCTGAGCAACCAGGAGCTTCAGTAGCCGGGTCGCAGCAGGCGCCGACGTCCCGGCTGCCCGCCCCACGCCTGCGTCGCGGTAGTCGACCGTCAACGCCGGTCAATGGCGGATCAATCCAGCTGACCGGCTTCGGAGGAGCTTCCGTACACCAGGTCCGTGGAAGCGACCGACTGCGCCAGCTCCGATCACGGCTCACCGCCCCTCTCCATCTCGATGCCGGCGGTGTCATGGCACCTGAAGGTGCTCGAACGCGCCGCGCTCATCTCGCGGTCGCGGTCGGGCAAGTGGCGCGCGAGCCGCGCTGCCTACATGGCCTCAGGAACGTGACGCCCGGCGCACAGCTTTGCCGAAGAGCGGATGCCTCGACCGCCGAGTCGAACCCCGGTCGACTCGGCTGCCGATCGACCGGCCGCATCCTCGATGTGCGATTCACGCGATGGTGTCCATCGCTCAGATCAGAGCAGCGAGCAGCCAGATCAGGGCGGTGCCACCGCCGAGGACCGCGATCACGCCAGCAAACCAGCCGATCAGTAGACCCGTCCCGACGTGCCGCCAGCGGCTGTGCCGGAGACCAACTCCAAGCATCACGCAGAGGACGAAGAGCATCCACTCCAGGGCCCCCGTCAAGAGAAGCACCATGAAGACCGAGTCTGGTTCGGCGTAGAAGGTGGACATGGAGACGGTAGACAACCACGGGCCGCCAGCGACGAGATGGCCTGCGAACGCGCAAGCCAATGCCGCGATCCGCATGCGCTGTTCCGATCGGCTTGGTGACTGATCAACGGTCACACCACGAGAATGTCGATGGACCCAACGGTGCGCCAGCCCATCGCGCCGCCCTTCACGGAACTCCCAAGGCCGGGCACACGACCGTCACATTCACCCGCGCAGCTGATCGCGAGTCGGGCCAATCGCCACGGCCTGCGTGCCCAACCGTGGGCGTCGCCGACGTGAATCCGAAAGCGCTCGCGATGCACTGATCTGGCACCTCTGTGTCATCCATGAAGGAGTGGGCGCCCTCATCCGCGAGCCGCGCGCCCGGCGACCAGTTCAGCACGTAAGAATCCGCCCGCCTGGGGCTCGGCGAGGGCTTGGCGGAGGACTGGCGGGCGGCCTCCTTCTCGATGTGGCCCGCCCGGCACTGAAGGCTGGCGGCTGTGACGGTTTGGAATGGCCCACCCCGGGGACCGCGCCGGTCACGCAATGTGATCTTGCGTCACGGCGTTAGCGTCGTGCCCATGCGTCTGCTTCCGTTGCCGTTGTCTCGTCCGCGGTTGAACCGAAGCCGTGTGGGCGGCCTGACCGTCGCGCCCTGTAGCTCGGATCCCTCGTCATGAAGAATGAGCGCATCTGTAAGCTGTATATACCCATCGGCGTCAACGTGCTGCTGGGGATCCCGGCCATCGTTCCGTTGTTTCTGGTGTGGTACGTGCTGTCGAACTGGCCACTGGCGGCCCTCGGATGGACTCAGCAGGAACCAACCGAGAACGACGGGATACTCGGTTGGCTGATCGTCGTCACGCCGGTGTTCTGCCTATTCGGCTGCATCTGGGGCTTGATCAACGCGTGGATGCGCCGCCGGACGGCCGCCCGGGCGTCCCGTTACTGGCTCGCGTGCGTAGTTGCCGTGCTTGCGCCCTTCACAAGCCTCGTTCTATCGGACATCTTCGGCAGATAGCAGGCGACCAACGCTACGGCCGGTGATGCCTCGGCGAGGACCGGACCGGTTTCCGGCACGGACGAAGCATGCGTGACGACGCTCCGCAACGTCCGCGCATGCACTGGTCGACGGCATGAATTCGCAGACGAACGCCAGCACGCTGCTCCCTTATGACACTCGAGGCACAGGACCACACCGCGAAGACCGGCCCGATGCGAACCTCCGACGCTGCAGGAAGGCGCCGCTTTGGCCCGGTGTACGGCGCACTGTCTTGTGCGAGGCGCGCGGTCCTCCAGTGAGCAATTTCCACCTGACCGCGGGCCACAGGTGTCCGAGCCGTTGACCGCCGCCGAGAGCTGCAGCCCTGGCCACGGTGAAAGACTCAATGCCTCACGGTCGCCGTTCGCGGCCCCGCGCCTTAGTGGTGCACGATCCGTTCGACAACCTGGACGGCCTGGGTGTACATCGGCCGACGAGCGCGACGTATGGACCCGATCCCGACGACGCCTCCACCTTGCACGAGGCGGTGAACGAGCTGGCCCGCCATTTCCGGCGCTTGCATTTCGAGGGTGACGGCTGCGTCGAGGAACGGCCACTCCTTCACCTCGGTGGCGCTGCTCTGATCTCGCCGAGTAACGACGAGGGATACCACCCGGGCACTGCTGGAGAGCCGGTCGGTCACGACCTCCATCCCGCCCAGCCGCTCCGTGCTCAAGTCGACGCGGTCGTCAAGGGCTTGCCCGGCACGGTCATCCTTTCGCCCAGCCGTGCAAACACGATGGGCTTGGCGGCGCGTTAGCGCGAACAGCCACTCAACATGTCGACCGCGTTGCCAGGTACCGTCACCAACAAAACCATCCGGATCCAGCCGCGATCCGCGCCTCTGGCGGGCCGGCGCTCGGTCTGTCGCCGAAGGCCCTGTGGTCGCCTCGCTCAAGCTCAGGCTTCAGACGCCGCGCAGGAATTCCAGCAGCATCGGATTCACCCGGTCGGGCCGCTCCAGGCTGGGTAGATGCCCCGCCCACTCCAGCTCGACGTGCCGGGCGCCCGGTATCCGCTTCGCCAGCTCCGCCGCGATCTCCCGAAAGTCGCGCACATCATGACGGCCGGAGACCAGCAGGGTCTGTGCGGTGATCGCCGACACCTCCGGCTCGGTCCTGAGCGGCGGGAAGTCCTCGGCCGCCGCCAGTTGCACGTCGAAGGCATGACGTTGCATTCGGCGTACCCGGTCGCGGGTCTGCTCGTCGGCCGCCGGGCCGACCCACAGGTCCACGTTGAGCTCCGTCGCCCCGCCGACGTCACCGGATTCCAGCAGCGCGTCCTCGCGGGCGCCGAACGCCCGCAGCTCTGCGCTGGGCTCGCGACCCCACCACGCCGTGCACAGCAGCGCCAGCGCGGTCACCCGGTGCGGGCGGCCGGCGGCGATCTCCAGGGCGACGCGGCCTCCGCCGGACGCCGCGATCAGCGCCACCCGGTCGGCGCCCAGCGCGTCCATCAGCTCGACGACGTCATCGGCGTCGCTGGTCGGCCGGTCCGGCACCGGCGTGTCACCGAAGCCGCGGAAGTCGCAGCGCACCACCCGGTAACCGGCCCCGGCCAACACCGGAACCTGCGGATCCCACATCCGGCGGTCGCACGCCGTGGAATGCAGAAGGACCACCGTGGGGCCGTCACCGGCCACGTCATGAGAAAGAGTCATCGGCGTCACCCTAGCCAGGCGCCGCTGACCGTCGCACACGCATCTCATCTCCCGGTAGGCGCCGACTGACAGAAATCGGCTCCGCGCCGGCCGGGAGGCGACGAAGTCGTGCGGCGCGGCTTGGCACGAAACCGTGAACCGCGGTGGACGCGAGCGTCGATACCGTGAGGCCTGGTTACGAAGAGCCACGGGGAGAAACCAATGCGTCAGGAAGTTACCAGGATCGGCCTGCTGGCTCTCGCCGGTTGCGCGCTTGCCGCGACGGCGGCCTGCACCTCGGACGCCACCACGCCGGTGGCCGCGCCGCCCCCGCCGTCCGCGTCGTCGGGTGCCGGGGCGGCGGCGAGTCAGCGGGTGGGGACGCCGGCGAGTCCCACGATGAGCCCGTCGGTCAGGCCGGTCAAGACGATCAAGCCGGTCGAGCCGGCCGCGGAGCCGACGTCGACCGGTCAGGGTGGACAGAGCGACATCGACTGGAAGCGCGTGGCCTTCCGGGAGCTCGGCTGCAAGCCGCAGTCGGACGTGCCGAAGCGGGCTGCGGTCACGGAGATCGGCCACGCCGATCTGACCGGTGACGGCCGGCGCGAGACCCTGGTGACGGCGTCCTGCCCGACCACCACCTCGACGAACGCCGTCCATGTCTTCGTCTTCGCCGCCGGCGCCGGCGAGAAGCCGCTGCTGGACATCGGCGAGGGTCAGTATCTGCGCACGGTCGACGTGGAGACCGAGGGCCGCACGGTCTCCATCGACGCCGAGGCGATCAGCGACAAGGCCTCGCTCTGCTGTCCGGACCTGCACGTGTGGCAGAGCTGGAAGTGGAACGGCTCGGCCTTCGTGCCGCGAGGTCAGCAGACGGAGGAGATCAGCTGACGCGTCCCTCGATCGGTGACTCCCGTACGTCGATGCCGGGATGCGGCCGGCAGTCGGCCGCCGGCCTCACCGCTCCGCCGCCTCCCGTGGCCGCACGGTTACACCTCGTGGGCTGAGAGCGGGGACCTGTCCCCGACGAGCCACCGGTGACCGAACGGGTCGAGGAAGCCGCCCTGGCGGTGCACGCCCCAGGGTGTCTCGTGGTCGCGAATCTGATCGACGCTGCCGTCGGCTCCGGCCGCCACGGCCCGTGCGATGAAGGCGTCCGGATCGTCGACGAACACCTCGACTCGCACGGTTCTCGTGCCCGCCTCGGCCGGAGTGGACCAGCCGTTCTTCTCCGGCTCGCCGAGGAAGAAGGGTGCTCCACCGACCGTCAGACCGACGACCCCGCCGAGATCCCACAGCGTGGTGGCGTCGAGCGCCTGTGCGTACCAGCGGGCTGCGGCGGTCGCGTCGGGCACGGCAAGCATCAGCGAGAGGACGGGGCGATCCGCTGGCGCTGTCATGGACGGCCTCCTTCGGGACGAACGGCCGGCGAATCCGACGTGGCGCGCCTCAGCCGTGCGAACTCAGCGGTGAGTTTACCGAGATCAAAATGGGCGTTGAGGCCGCTGGGATTGGGCAGCACCCAGACCCGTACCCCGGCGATCGTCTCCTCCTGCGGGCCGATCGCGGCCTTCGGCCGGCCGAAGGCCGCGCGGTACGCGGTCACGCCGAGCACCGCCAGACACCTCGGCTGCACCAGCTTCGCCAGCAGCCGGCCGCCGTCGACCAGCTCCGCCCGGGTCAGCTCGTCCGCCCGCGCGGTCGCCCGGGCGGCGACATTGGTGATGCCGAGCCCGAGTTCCGGGAGCTGCCACTGCTCGGACGGATGCAGCTGGGCCGGGGTGAAGCCGGCCCGGTACAGCGCCGGCCAGAACCGGTTTCCCGGCCGGGCGAAGTGGTGACCGGTGGCGGCCGAGTACAGGCTCGGATTGATTCCCGAGAACAGCACTCGCAGGTCCGGCCCGACCAGGTCGGGGATCGTGCGGTTCGCGGCGGCGGCGACCTCGGCGGCCGACGGCGGCCGGAACGCGGGCGGCGGCGTGGCGGACAGCATCCGCCAAGCGTATCGACCGCCGGCGGGCGTGGGCCCGGCCACGGCGCCCAGCCGGCGACCGGCCGGCTCGGGCCTGCTTACAGTGTGCGCACCGCGCCGCCGTCGACCGGGATGGTCAGGCCGGTCAGGTAGCTCGCCGCCGGGGACAGCACGAACGCCGCCACCCGGCCGAACTCCGCCGGTTCACCGAGCCTGCCGAGCGGGATGGCCGCCGCCGCCTCGGCCGCCGCCGCCTCGGCGTTCCCGGTCGCCTCGAACAGTTCGACGTTGCGGTCGGTCAGGACCCGCCCGGGCAGCAGGCTCACCACGCGGACGCCCCGGGGACCGTACTGGTCGGCCATGTCCTTAGCGGCCCCGGCCAGCCCCGGCCGCAACCCGTTGGACAGGCCCAGGCCGGCGATCGGGGTGCGCGCCGACGTGGACAGCACCAGCCCGATCGCGCCGCCCTCGGTCAGGGCGGCGGCGACCGTGCGCGCGGCCCGTACCGTGCCGAGAAAGACCGTCTCGAATGCCGCACGCCACTGCTCGTCGGTCAGCTCCGCGGCCGTGCCGCGGGCCGGCCCGCCCACCGAGATCAGCGCGCCGTCGAGGCGGCCGAAGCGTTCCCGCGCGGTCCGGATCAGCAGCTCCGGCGTGCCCGGATCGGTCAGGTCCGCCACCACCCCGGCCGCACCGGCACCGAGCTCGGCGACGGCCGCGTCGACCCCACTCCGCGAGCGCGAGGAGATGACCACCCGGGCGCCGTCGGCCACGAGGGCCTGCGCGGTGGCGAAGCCGAGGCCCCGGGAGGCGCCGGTGAGGACGTAGACGCGATCAGCGAGGCCGAGATCCATACCGCAGATCCTGCCACCGTGCCCGACGCGCTGTCATCGCGCACGCAGGAAGGCCGCGGTGGCCGCGTCGGCCGGCAGGAAGGACTCGATGGCCAGCTCGTCGAGGGTGACATCGAGCGGGGTGCCCAGCACCGACGTGACGCTGAAGAACGACAGCTCGTGACCGTCGACGGCGTACCGCAGCGGCACCACCATCCCTGCGGGCTGCGCCGTCTGCCGGCCGCCGGGCAGTGCGCGCAGGTCGTCGTGCAGCGCCCGCAGCACCG
>Ga0307288_10000520_pt1 | contig 13072 bp, 13 predicted proteins | sample ER_DNA_142_FD_194469 | JGI IMG/M metagenome (GOLD analysis project Ga0307288, IMG submission 194469) | Bulk soil microbial communities from the East River watershed near Crested Butte, Colorado, United States - ER_DNA_142 | ecosystem: Environmental > Terrestrial > Soil > Floodplain | place... | reverse complement strand
CCGAGACCCGGCCTCGGCTGCTGACATCAAGTCCGTTGGCCTGGGCCCACGCCCGGATGTCGCTGGTGCTCGATAGGCCCGATGCTTTGGTCGACCGCTTACGCCGGCCGCCTGTCTTGCGAGCATGTGCCAACCATGGCGCCAACGCGTCCCTGAGTCCTGCCGCATTCTTGGACGAGAGGTCGATTTCATACTCCGCCCCGTCCAGTGCAAAATTCACTGTCTCGTCGGCGGTTCCCCCGTCATAATCGTCTTCGAGAATGATCTGCACACGCTGCGCCATACGTTCCTCCATTGAAAAAGTGAGACTTACCTGACAGCTGCGAGATTACTCGCACTCCTCAGTTTTCAGAAGCAAGGTCGAACGCAATATCTAAAATGGGCGCGGAATGGGTGATCGCTCCTACTGCAACGAAATTTACGCCGGTCTCGGCAACCTCGGTTGCGTTCTGTATTGTCAAGCCGCCACTCGCCTCGAAAGTGGCTCGGCCTGCCAACTCCGCGACGATACCGGCCATCGCAACGGAGCTCATATTGTCGAGCAAGATCTCGGTAGCGCCCGCGGCAACAACTTCACGTGCTTGCTCAGCCGAGGTCACTTCAACCTCAATCGGTATGCCGGGAAAAGACTCTCGGACAGCACGATATGCAGCAACTACACCCCCGGCCGCGATCACATGGTTGTCCTTGATCAATGCGGCATCAGCCAATGACATCCGGTGATTGAGACCGCCGCCAATACGGACGGCGTACTTTTGCAGCATCCGCAGGCCGGGAATCGTCTTCCGCGAGTCCCTAACTCTCGTCGTCGTCCCGGCAAGCGCATCGGCCCAAGCCCGAGTGGCCGTAGCTACGCCGGACATCATGGTGATCAAATTCAGCGAAACCCGTTCCGCCGCGAGCAGCGCACGGGTATTGCCCGTGACCGAGATCAACACGTCGCCGCGCCCAACGCGATCGCCATCGACCGCGTGCAACGTGAGCTCGAAGTCGCCGGCCGTCGAGCAAACCGATGCGACGGTGTAGGCGGCTACCGGAATGCCAGCGACGGTGCCCGGCTGCCGTACGACGAATGCGCCGTCTGCGGCAGCGCCGACCGGAATCGTTGCGTACGACGTGACATCGAGCCCGGTACCCGCACCCGGCGGCAGCACGCCGCGGCCGCCAAGATCTTCATCCAGCGCCTCAGTGACGATCAAGGACAATGCATCCACGTCAAGTCCCGCAGCCGCTACTACCTCTGCTATGTCCGCAAGCTTGGTGTAGATCATCAACGGTTTGCTTGTCCATCTGCCGGGATCGGCAGGGCCGCAGCGAAATCGTGTCGGAGGCCACCCCGGACATCGTGTTCGACGATGAGATGGCCATGCCACGGCTCTCGACGGCCTTCGAAGTCGTCGCGCCAATGCGCTCCGCGGGACTCCTCGCGGAGTCGGGCAGACGCGACGATCGCCGTCGCGACCGTCATCAGGTTGGTCGCCTCCCAGGACTCCAGACCGGACTCGGCGCCTGACCGTTTTCCCAACCTGACCAATGCGCGGGCACAGCGGTCGAGTCCGGCAGCATCACGCAACCCGCCAGCGTCGCGGCTCATGGCCTGCTGCATCGCGGGAACGACCGACCGATCGATGAGTCCCGGCTCTCGATGATCTTGCGCTGGGCTGCGTCGAATTTGCTGCTTGCGCTGCAGATCTACGGCGATTCTGCGGGCAAAGACCAGGCCCTCCAGCAAGGAATTGGAGGCCAGCCGGTTGGCGCCGTGTACCCCGGATGATGCGACTTCTCCGCAGGCATACAGTCCGGCCAGATTAGTGGCGCCGTCGAGGTCGGTTTGCACGCCTCCGCAGAAGTAATGGCAGGCCGGCGCCACCGGAATCAGATCGGTGGCGGGGTTGATGCCCGCTCGTCGGCAGCTATGCCAAATGGTGGGAAACCGCACCCGCCAGGTCTCCTCAGCAAGCATCCGGCCGTCGACGTAGAGATGATCAACGCCATCAGCCGCCATCTCCTTCATGATCTGCTTGGCGACGACATCGCGCGGCGCCAGCTCGGCAAGTGGATGTTTGCCAACCATGAAGCGCTCGCCGCGTGAGTTGACCAGCAGGCCCCCCTCGCCGCGTACGGCTTCGCTGACCAACGGCAGCTGACCCCGAGCACCGGCCCCTAGGAAGAGCACCGTCGGGTGGAACTGGATGAATTCGATGTCTCGCAACCGGGCCCCAGCGCGGAGTGCGGCCGCGACTCCGTCACCCGTGGACACCGGCGGATTCGTCGTCACGGCATAGATCTGGCCAATACCGCCGGTGGCCAGGACAACCGCACGGGCGTGCACAGCGCCGACGCCGCCTCGGGTGCCTTCCCCGAGTACGTGCAGCGTCACCCCAGCGACGGCCGGCTGCTCCCCGGTGCCAACCTCGGCTGGAATGAGATCAAGGACCAGCGCATGCTCGACGATCTCGATGCCGCGATCGGCAGTAACCGCGGCGATCAGCGCGCGTTCGATCTCGGCACCGGTGGCGTCACCTCCTGCATGGGCGATCCGATCCCGCATGTGGCCGCCCTCGCGGGTCAGCTCTAGCCGGCCGGCAAGATCGCGATCGAACTCTGCGCCTCTGTTGATCAGCTTGGCTACCTCGTCTGGGCCCTCAGTGACCAGCACGCGTACGGCGTCCTCGATGCACAGGCCAGCGCCGGCTACCAGCGTGTCGTCAATGTGCTGCTGGACCGTGTCGCCCTCGGCTTGCACCCAGGCGATGCCGCCCTGAGCCCAGTGAGTCGATCCGGCCGAGACCTCGTCTTTGGTGACGACCATGATCGTGCCGAGATCCCGGCACTCCAGGGCAGCGGTGAGGCCAGCAATGCCCGAGCCAATCACGACGATGTCGACCTCGCGGATCCAGCCGGGCCGTTCGGCCGCCAGCCGCTGGGGCAGTACCGGCAGTGGTGGTAGTGGAGGGAAGGAAGGTTGGGGGCTTGCCTGGACCGGGCTGGTCGTCGTTGACGCACCATCAGGCACCATAGGCCCATGCTCCCGCATTCGTTCGAGGGTGGTACGACTCCCCCTGCGCGGAGATCACGATCGTGGTTCGACGCTTGGGTCGAGTCGGCGTACGGGGCGGACGGATTCTGGCGGATGCACAGCCCAGAGGCACATTTTCGTACGGCGGCAGCAAGCGGCCCGATGGTCGCTCAGATGCTTGCGACGCTGGTAGCTGGCCAGGAGGGGGTCAAGACTGTCGTGGATGTCGGGGCCGGCAGCGGACGACTGCTGGTTGAACTTGCGGCGATCCGACCTGATCTACAGCTCGTGGGAATTGATCTACGAACAAGGCCGACCGATCTCCCCGAGCACGTCGGATGGGCGCAGGACTTGTGGGACGTCCGTTACGGATGCTGGACCAGCGGCGAGGCCGGCACCGTACTCGATCAAGACGAACCGATGATGATCATCTGCTGTGAATGGCTGGATGACCTGCCCTGTCCCGTAGTCGCCCGGCAAGCCGATGGCTGGCGGGAGGTGATCATCAGCGACGACGGCATGGAGCAACCGGGGCCACGGCTGGAAAGTGAGGAACTCGCTTGGGCGGATCGGTGGTGGCCCGGTGGTGAGCGCGCCGAGATCGGACTCACCCGGGATCGGGCCTGGGCGGAGCTGGTCAAGCTGATCAAGAAGCGCGGCGGCTGTGCACTAATGATCGACTATGGGCACCTGAGACGGCGCCGCCCAGTCACTGGCTCACTCGCGGCCTATCGCGATGGTCGGGCGTTGGAGCCGGTGGCCGTGGCTGGCCTCAACCTCACGGCACACGTTGCGGTGGATGCCGTACGCGCTGCCGGCGAGGCGTTCGGAGCGACTACCACCTTCTGCGGTCTGCAGAGTGAGGTGGTGCCGGAGCTGCTTCAGGTCGAGACGTATCCCGATCCGCTGGTCGATCTTGGTCGGCGGAGCCGGCTTGCCGCGCTTAGCTCGCAATACGTCTGGGGCTCGCACTGGTGGCTGCTGCAGTGTTGAATTGCTCGCTCCCTGTCGATTGCTCGCTCCGCTCGCGTGATGCTCGCCGGAATCCGGCTCCTTCGTCACCGCCTGTGAAGCGTGATCCTGGAAACCGCCATATGCACTACGCGCTTCACAGTCGGCTCCTGCAGTCGCCCGAGGCGAGCATCAAGTCGCGCGGATCGCGCTCGAAGCCGCCGTCTTCGTCCCATCTGATGAAGCCGCAGCTACCTCATTGTGATCCTGGAAACCGCCATATGCACTACGCGCTTCACAGTCGGCTCCTGCAGTCGCCGGAGGCGAGCATCAAGTCGCGCGTATCGCCCTCGCGCGGCCGGTGGGTGCGTTTCCCATCACAGATGCCAGAACGTCCCCCTGGACGGCCGAACAAGGGTGCGTTTGCCATCACAGCCGTCAAAACGTACGCCCCCGTTTGCCGATGACTCATCAGCAGCTGCGAGTCCTGGTCGGTTCTCTGGCGGCCGGCGTCCTTCCGTCGACTCAGCCAGCCAGATTGCCAGCCGGCATGATCATGCTTGACCTCGGCCCGGAGCATCCCAGTAACGCTGGGCTGATCGAGCTACGGCTGTGGACCGAGAACGACGTGATCACCACGGCCAGCATCGTGGTAGGCGCTATGCATCGAGGCGCCGAAAAGCTGTTCGAGGTCCGCGACTACCGGCAGATCTTGATGTTGGCGGATCGCCACGACTGGCAGGCTCCGTTTTTCGGTGAGCTGGCCGTGGCCATGGCCTGTGAGCAGATGATGGGATTGGCAATACCGGACCGGGCCGTTTGGCTACGTACCTTGCTGGCCGAGCACACTCGAATCCTCAGTCATTGCGGGTTCCTCGGCTACGTTGCGCATCGCCTCCAGCGCGATCCTGGTCTGCGTGACTTACGCGAGGCCCTGCGTACCCAAACCTTGCGGCTGACCGGCAATCGCATTCACCCGATGGCCGCCCGAGTCGGTGGGCTGGGGATTGATGCCGATGAGGCTTGGTTACAAGCCGAACGACAGGTGGCGGAGCGCGCAATGCGGGTTTCCGAGGAGTTGCTTACCATGATCGACTCTGCGCCGTTCGCCAGCCGGACGAGTGGGGTTGGGGTGCTGGACCGACACACCATTCAGCAGTTCGGAGTGAGCGGGCCCGCGGCCCGGGCAACTGGTGTCGATCTTGATCTGCGCGTGCAGCGGCCATACCTGGCCTATGCCGAGCTGGCTGCCATGATCTCCGTCCCGACACGCCGCTCTGGAGATGCCCAGACTCGGTTCCGTCTCCTCGCCGAAGAGCTGGCGATCAGCGCGTCGCTGATCATCGCCTGCGCTGATCGGCTCCGAGAACTGCCCGGCCCCGTGTCGGTGAGACTGGGCAAGATCATCCGGGTACCGGAGGGCGAGGCATACCTGGCGGTCGAGGCTCCGCTCGGCATTGCCGGTGTATTTCTGGTGTCCCGCGGCGAGAAGACGCCGTGGCGACTCAAGCTGCGTACGCCATCGTTCAACAACATCTCCAGCCTGGAGCGAGTGCTGATGGGCGTACCGACCCAGGCGGTGGAGGCAACTCTCGCCTCGATCGGTTATGTCGTCGGCGACATCGACAAGTAGCAGATGCAGAAAGCACAACCTACGCGGGCTGCCGATCGTCCTCGTAGTTTGGCAGCGACATGCTGATGATCTTGAGATCAACGAACGACTGCCGCGATTCGCTGATTTCATCCTCGGGGGACAGTTCCTGCCAGACGAATTCCTCCTGGCCAGCGAGCACTCGGCGCGGCATGTGGTGCACTTCAGCGTCAGCGTCAGCGTCCGATTCGGCGTGGACTGTGTCCAGCTCTGGTTCACGCTCACGTACGGCCTCGCGCAGCTCAAAGATCACCTTGTCGCGGTGCTCAACCTCGCCTCGCAGATAAACGCGATCTTCCCTCAACCCGGCGATCTCCACGCGCTGCTCGGCAATCCGGGTGCGCTGCCGTTCGATCACTTTGCCGGCGTCCCGAATACGCAGGCCCAAGGCGTCGACGACCGCGGCGTTCCGATACCGCTCCTCCCGCAGCGCGGCACCATGCTCGCGAGAGGCCTGGAGCATCGCATCTGCGTGCGCGTGTCGAGCGCTGTTGAGCTCGCGCCAAGCGAACGCGCATGCGACCAGCGCGGTCATGATGGCCGTGGCCGCTCCCAGCCGCACCAACCAGAGCGGGCCGGCGGCAGTAGCCGCAGCTGCCACCGTGCCGGTGATCAAGACGATTTCTGAAATGCGCTGCAACGGCGAGGCCTTAAGCCCTCTGCAGGCGGTGGCGGGCGAAGTCACGCTGGTCACCATATGACGTGGCCAGCTGAGTGCCGGGGATTTCGCGACTTAGTCGCGAGTGTCTGCCTCCAAGCCGTTTCCTTCGTCAGCTTCTTCGCCTTCATCAGGCTCAGTTGGAACCTTGCAGGCTCGCTCGAGCAGTAATCCCATGACACACAAGACGACGCCGGCGACGATCGCTACTGCGGACCGGATAACCCGATCACGCGGAGCGGCCGCATCCAACCTCGTCACGAACATCACGGCGAACCCGAGGTAACCACCAGCGACGAGTGCGCCGGCCAAGGCGGACGCCTTGCCGAGTACGAGGAAGGCCACCGCGCGCTGAGGCTCCATACGTTCCCGGCGTACCTGGATCCGCTGATGTGTGAGGTAGGCCAGCGCGCCGACCAAACCTGCGACCAGAAACAGCCCGACGGGAGCGGTCCACGGCACTTCGGGCGGGATCACATCGAAGGCATTTACGGTGACGACCAATAGCCAGCCGGCCAAGCCGCCCAACAAAGCGGCAACGACGAGAGTGCGGAACGGCGTCAGATTGACCGTGCCGCCGGAAGGTTGCTGAGCCAAGCTTCGCTGGTCCTCAGTCTCGGTCGATCACAAGATCATCTCGCCGGACGACCCCCGATGCGTCCGCCTTGACCAGCAGATCGCCGATCGCTCCCTTGCCGACAATCTCTGCGGTCGGGTCAACCTCGTACCACGGCACGAGGACGAATGCGCGTTCGTGCGCCATCGGATGCGGCAGCCTCAGCTCCTCCTGATCGACCACCGTAGTCCCGACCATGATCAAATCCACGTCCAGGGTGCGGGGACCCCAGCGCCCCCCGTCGCGAGTACGCCCATAGGCATCTTCGATCGCAAAGGCGCGCTCTACCAGAGTCCGCGGCTCCAAGGTGGTTTCGGCGATCACCACGATGTTGAGGAACAGCGGGCTGTCCGGCGGTCCCCCGAATGGCTTGGTCTCATACACCGAGGAGATGTCCACCACGATGACATCCGGCGTGTCGCTCAGGGCGTCGACGGCGCCTTGCACGTTGCCGAGGCGATCACCAAGGTTCGAACCGATGGAGTAGACGACCTTTCGCAGCGGTTTCATCCCGCTCAGCGTGTCGGCGTCAATGGCATGAGGATTGGGACTACTCACGTCGTTCTACTCCTTGTCAGCGTGACAGCTACATCGGCAACATCGACCGGCATTGGCGCTTGCGGCTTGTGCACGGTGACCTCGACGCTCTGGACGGCGTCATAGCGTAGGCACGTCAGGGCAATTCTGTCGGCAAGGGCTTCGATCAGGTTCAGCGGGTCCCGCTCGACGTCGGCAACGATTGCCTCTGCCAGAGCTCCGTAGTCGATCGTATCTCCAAGATCATCATTGCTGGCCGCTGAAGAAAGATCGACGAGGCAGCTGACGTCAACGACGAATTTCTGGCCCTGCCGGCGCTCGGCGTCGAACACGCCGTGATAACCGAACGCGGCGATGCCGGTCAGGCTAATGCGATCGCCAGTGCCTTGCATGGGCCGGTGCCCGGCGTCTACCACTGCGTGAGCCGCCATATCACCTCCTGACTCATGCGACCTTATCCGACCCCCGCAAGACCCACTTGGGCCAATCAGGATCCGTGCGAGAGCAATCGCTGCGCGACTGCAATGGCGTCGCGATTAGCGCGGACCGCATGCACGCGGACCCCCCACACCTCGCGAAGCGCGAGGACTGTGTTGAGCGCAACGGTGGCGTCGTCTCGCTCCTTGGCTGGCCGCGGACTACCGTCAGCCGCGGCCAAGAGCTTGCCGAGAAATGTCTTGCGGGACGCGCCCATCAGCATGGGTCGACCGAGGATAGTGAACTCCCCGAGTCGTTGCAACAGTTGCCAGTTATGCTCGGCGGTCTTGGCGAAGCCGAGCCCTGGATCAATGATCAACTTTTCGGCGGGTACGCCAGCGCTCTCGGCGGCGTCGAGCTGGGCCCGTAACTCGGCGATGACCTCGGACACGACGTCGTGATACACCGCCTTGCTCTGCATGTCTTGAGCGTGGCCACGCCAGTGCATGCAGACGTACGGGATGCCGGACTCCGCGACCAGCCGGAACATCTGGGGATCGGCCTTGCCGCCGGATACGTCGTTGACAAGACGGGCACCGGCGGCGATGGCGGGCTCGGCAACCGCCGCGCGCATCGTGTCGACACTGACACAAGCGCCGGTGGCCGCGAGCTCTGCGATCACCGGCATCACCCGGCGTAGTTCTTCGGAAACCTCCGGTCGAACGGCGCCCGGCCTGGTCGACTCGCCGCCGACCTCAACGATGTCAGCACCCTCGTTCAGCAAATCCATGCCGTGATTGATCGCCGTGGCAGGCTCGAGCCACTCCCCGCCATCGGAGAAGGAATCCGGCGTGACATTGACGACGCCCATCACCAGAGTTCGACCTGGCTGCGGCAAGCCGGGTACGGCTGGCAGCGGATTCACGCGGATCACCCTATGCTCTGTTTCCGTGCCGCATCCGCCGAACGACCCTTCGCAGCCCCGGCACGATGCGTTGTGGAGCGTGTGGCGGCACCGCTACGTGGGGGCAACGGGTCGGCTGGTCCCAGGCGCTCGGGGCTTGTTGGTTTTGGGATTGGTCCTCGCAACACTCTGCGGTTGTCGCGCGACGGGTGGAGGGATACCAGGAATCGAGCCGCCGAAACCAGGCCGATCCGCGCCAGCCGCACCCGCTGCGAGCCCCACTGCGGCTGCCCAGCCGTCCATACCTGCTGCGACGGCGAAGTCTGGCCACGGCCAAACGACTAGTCAGGCCAACACATCGCTGAAGAAGAACAGCATCTATGCCGTAGACCTTGGTGCCGTCCGGACCACCTGCACCGTCAAGGTGCATTCGCCGAAACCACCGCTGCAAAATTCCAAACTGGCCGGGTACGGGAAGAAGTTGGTCGGCTGCTTGATGAAGAGCTTTGCCAAGCCGCTCGCCGCGCGCGGAATCGAGCTCAGCACTCCCAGGGTGAAGGCGTACCGCCGCACGATCAAGACACCGTGTGGACGGTTCGGTCAGCGGGATGCGCCGGCGTACTACTGCTCGGCCACCCGGACCATCTACTGGCCGGTGAGCGCCGACGACGGGAACGAGGCGTACACGTTCGCGCGGCTCGGTTATCTGGGGCTTGTCGCGCACGAATTCGGCCATCACATGCAGGCCGCCAGTGGGATGTTGCGGGAGTATGGCCAGCGCTCCTTTGCGGTCAAGAGCCGGGGCCAGCGCTATCTGCTGAGCCGTCGCCTCGAGCTCCAGGCGCAATGCTTCGAGGGCGTCTTCCTGGCAACGACTGCGCGATCAATTCGTCTGAGCAGCAATGATCGTTACCAACTTCGCGTCTGGCACACCTACACCGGCGACGAGGATCCGCCAGCTGGACGTAAGCCCGATCATGGCAGCAGCGCAGCGCAGATTCGCTGGCTGAACCGTGGCCTGAACTCCGGGGATTTCGGCCGCTGCAATACCTGGACGGCAAGCAAGAAATCCGTCAAGTAAATCGGATGCTCCCGGCTGATTTCCTCAGAAACCGGGCACGAGCAACACGGCTTCAGCCGCGATTCATGTGGTAGCTGACCGGTTTTGTGAGGAGGACGGTGGGCAGCACCTGGTTCAGCTGGTGATCAGGCCCATGGCCTCCGCGCGGGTGGTGGGATCACGCAGCTGACCGCGTACGGCGCTGGTTATGGTCTTCGAGCCTGGTTTGCGAACGCCGCGCATGGTCATGCACAGGTGTTCGCATTCGATCACCACGATCACCCCGCGCGGTTCCAAAATGCGATAGATGGCATCGGCGACCTGCGTAGTCAGCCGCTCCTGCACTTGGGGTCTTTTGGCATAGAGATCGACGAGCCGGGCCAGTTTGCTGAGCCCGGTGATCTTGCCATCTCGGCTCGGTATGTAGCCGATGTGAGCAACCCCGGTGAACGGCACGAGATGGTGCTCGCAGCAGCTCCACACCTCGATGTCTTTGACCAACACGAGCTCGTCGTGGCCCATGTCGAAGACGGTGGCCAGCACCGACTCCGGATCCTGGCGAAGCCCGCTGAACATCTCCGCATACGCCCGCGCAACGCGCTCCGGGGTATCGCGCAATCCGTCCCGATCGGGATCTTCACCGATCCCGATCAAGATTTCCCGTACCGCCGCGACAATCCGGGGATGATCAAACTCTCCTACCGTTGTGGGGAAATGAATCGGGTCAATGCCGAGAATTCCGCGCCTCCCGTCGCTGCCGACCTCAGGGCCCAGCTCCGTGCTGACCTCAGTGCCGACGTCGGTGCGGATATCAGCGGCCTCGTCGAGCTCTGTCACCGAAAGTCCGGGCCTCTATGAGGCTGCGGCTCGGATTCTCCAGCGGTGGGTAGCTGCGACGGAACCGGCTGATGCCCAGGCGGCTGAGGCGTGCCACCAGCCGGTGCCTGATGACCCGGGCTCGGCGCCTGACCGCCGGCGGTCTTGCCGTTGGGGCCGTTCTGGCCGTTGATCGGTATCGGCGGCGGCGGGGGTGGGGTGACCGGCGGAATCATCGACGGCACCCGCTCGTCGGAGCCCGTCCAGGCCGGCCGTTTCGGCCACAGCCGCAGCGGCTGGAAGACTGTCGCCACTTCCGCCCGATCCAGCGACTCCTTCTCGAACAACGCACGGACCAGGTCATCGAGGACATCCCGGTTCTCGGTGAGGATGTCGAACGCCTCCTGGTGGGCGGTGCTGATCAGCTTGGAGACCTCCTCGTCGACGATCGCGGCGACCTCCTCGGAATAGTCGCGACCGTGACCGATGTCGCGGCCCAGGAAGGGTTCGGCGTCGCCAGAGCCAAGCTTGATCGCGCCTAGCCGCTCGGTCATCCCGTACTGGGTCACCATGGCACGAGCGACGGCGGTGGCCTTCTCGATGTCGTTGCTGGCACCGGTGGTCGGGTCGTGGAAGACCAGCTCCTCGGCCGCCCGGCCGCCCATCATGTACGCGAGCTGGTCGAGCAGCTCGGCACGAGTGTTGGCGTACTTGTCCGTCTCCGGCAACACCATGGTGTAGCCGAGGGCACGGCCGCGAGGCAGGATCGTCACCTTCTGTACGGGGTCGGTGCCTGGCAGCGCCGCAGCAACCAGCGCGTGGCCGCCCTCGTGATAGGCCGTCACGAGCTTTTCCTTCTCGGTCATCAGCCGGCTGCGCTTTTGCGGGCCTGCAACTACCCGGTCGATCGCCTCGTCGAGGTACTCGTTGGTGATCAACCGCGCGTTCTGCCGCGCAGTGAGCAGAGCGGCCTCGTTCAAGACATTGGCCAGATCGGCGCCGGTGAAGCCGGGCGTACGCCGTGCTACCCCTTCCAGGTCGACGTCGGGCGCCATCGGCTTGCCCTCGGCGTGCACTTTGAGGATCTGGAAGCGGCCCCTGAGGTCTGGTGTGTCGACCGCGATCTGCCGGTCGAACCGCCCCGGCCGGAGTAGCGCGGGGTCGAGCACGTCAGGCCGGTTGGTCGCCGCAATGAGGATCACGCCGCCACGGACGTCGAAGCCGTCCATCTCGACCAACAGCTGGTTGAGGGTTTGTTCGCGCTCGTCGTGGCCGCCGCCCATCCCTGCGCCACGGTGCCGGCCCACGGCATCGATCTCGTCGATGAAGACGATCGCCGGCGCGTTTTCCTTGGCCTGCTCGAAAAGATCGCGAACCCGCGACGCACCGACGCCGACGAACATTTCGACGAAGTCAGAACCGGAGATGGAATAGAACGGCACTCCGGCCTCTCCCGCGACGGCTCGAGCCAGCAGCGTCTTGCCGGTGCCGGGCTGGCCGTACAACAGGACGCCCTTGGGGATCTTTGCACCGACGGCTTGGAACTTGGCCGGTTCGGCCAGGAATTCCTTGATCTCCTCGAGCTCCTCGATCGCCTCGTCGCATCCGGCGACATCGCGGAACGTGGTCTTCGGGGTGTCCTTATTGGCGATCTTGGCCTTCGACTTGCCGAACTGCATGACGCGACTACCGCCGCCCTGCACGGAGTTGAGTAGGAAAAAGAACAGCACTCCGATGATGACGAACGGAATCAGTGTGCCGAGCAGTGAGCTGAAGAAGCCCGGCGTCGCGTTCTCGCCCTTCCACTGATCCAGAGTCTTGTCCGCGACTCGCTGATTGAGGCGCGGGATCAGCTGGTCACTTTGATTGCCGACCCAGGTCGCCTTGTAGCCGGTTTTGTTCGCGTCTTTCAGGGTGACGCGGATTTCTTGTTCCTTATCGATCAAGATGACCTCACTCAACGGCTCATTGCCGTCGATGATCGAGACCACCTGAGAGGTCGGCGCTTCCTTGTACCCGCTGGTCACGCGCTGGCTGAAGTCGATCAGCAGCCCAATAGCGATGACAGCGAGGACGATCCACGCCAACGGTGAACGGAATATCCGTTTGAGGTTCATGACCTGCCTAGTAAATGTGTTCGGGACCCGGGAGATCCTCCTGACAAGGCTATCGGTTACGTCCAAGCAGGCCGGTACGTCTCGACCCCGTCGTCATGCACGCCGAGCTCGTCGAGGCGCAGCATTTGTGCCCTTCGACAGGCTCAGGACAAATCTCGCCCCCGACCACCCCATCATCCACGCTGAGCTGGTCGAAGCAACCACACATCGTGCCTCTAACAGACTCAGGGCACATCTCGGTCAGCCATAAACGCTGGGTGAGAGGGCGCCAACCGAGGTGAGGTTGCGATAGAGCCCGTCATAGTCCAGGCCGTAGCCGACCACGA
>Ga0307288_10000518_pt1 | contig 13117 bp, 16 predicted proteins | sample ER_DNA_142_FD_194469 | JGI IMG/M metagenome (GOLD analysis project Ga0307288, IMG submission 194469) | Bulk soil microbial communities from the East River watershed near Crested Butte, Colorado, United States - ER_DNA_142 | ecosystem: Environmental > Terrestrial > Soil > Floodplain | place... | reverse complement strand
GGCCGCCTTCTGGAAGACAAGCGACCCCGGTACGAGCAACTCCGCCTCGGCGTCGGGGTAGTCGGCGGGGTCGAGGGGGCGCTCCGCCACCGTGATGTACCCGGTCTCGCGGACGAACCTTCGGTATTCCGCCGCAGTGACCAGGTGCTGGTCCAGCCAGAACCCCTCGACGCTCACCTCCCGGACCGGCGCCTCCTCGGGATAGAAGTCCTCGGAGCCCATCCGAAACGTTCCACCCGGAACCCAGGCCATGTCGGTTGCCGGGGGCGGCTTGGCCACCGTGGAATTACAGCCGATGTTCACGCCACCATGTCTCGCATGCCCGCGCTGACCATCACCGAGAGCGGCGGTCTCGTCTGGCTTCAGCTCGGAGGTTTCGCACGCGGTCAGGGCGCCTCGCTCCAGGAGGCGGCCGACGACCTGATCCACTCGATTCTCGGTGTTGTGATGGCCATCCGCTCGAGCGGGTTCTCGGCCTGCACCGAGCTGCAGCCCGACCTCGACGCTCTGAACTTCTTCTACGAGCTAGGCGAGATCGCAGCGTCAGGCGGTGACATCCGCAGCCACGTGTTTGGCTGAACGCCGAACGTGCGAATCGGCCCAGGGTCACTGCCTCGCCATTGCGACCTTGAGGCGCTCCTCGGGTGAGATTAGATGGTCGGAATCGGCGGCGTCGTCCCCGATGCTGATCTCGACCCAATCGATGCGGCCGTTGAACTCGAGCTCGTCTAGGGCCAGGTCGTCGGTGACCGGCGTGGCGCTGTCTGAGCCCAGGTCCGTCGTCTCGTCGGCGGAAAAAAGCATCGGCACCGTCGCGTCGATGCGGCCTTCGGAGACCTTCGAGCCGTCGACATAGAGTGAGGCGTTCCCGCCCTTTCCGAGCCCTCCGCCGTCGTACTCGAACTCGACGCGGATCTGGTGCTCGCCGCCCGGCACCGTCTCTTCGTCGGAAACCGTGAAGCGCTGGAGGCCGAACAGGTTGTAGCAGTACGCAGGCTTGCCGTCCTTCATGTAGACCGAGAAGCCTCCGAAAGCTCCGCCCTGGCTGATGATCACCCCTTGTCCGCCTGCTTCCGGCACGACGATCTGGGCTGTCACCGAATGGGACTTGTTCTTGATGGCGACCACCGAGTTCTCGGTGAGCCGGCGCATCCCCCCGAAGAGCAGCTGCGAGTTGCCGCGCGTGAGCTGCGGGCGACCCGCGAGATCGGGGTTGAAGCGCTCGGCTCGGCGGTCGTCCAGTGGGAACACGTTGTACTTCGCCGCCTCGAGCATGAACAGCCGCTGAAGCTCGGCGAGCTTCTCGGGCTGCTCCTCGGCGATGTCCCGTGCCTGCGTCCAGTCGTCGGGGGCGTAGAGCTCCCAGACGTCCGCCTCCAGCGGGGGCGCCTCTTCCAGCACCCACGGGATGCTGTGACGGGTGACGGCGGTCCAGCCCTGGTGGTAGATGCCCCGGTTGCAGAACATCTCGAAGTACTGGGTTTCTCGCCGCTCAGGAGCCGCCGCATCGTCAAAGGACGGTGCCATCGAGACGCCGTGAAGCGGCATCTGTTGGACGCCGTGTACGAAGGTCGGCTCCGGCAGTCCGGCGAGATCCAGGATCGTCGCCGCGACGTCGATCACATGGTGGAACTGGGTGCGGATCTCGCCCTTGGCCTTGATCCGGTTCGGCCAGTGCACGATCGCGCCGTTGCGTGTGCCGCCCCAGTGGGAGGCGACCTGCTTCGTCCACTGGTAGGGCGTGTCCATCGCGTGCGCCCAGCCCACCGCGTAGTGGTTGTACGCCTTTGGCGTGCCGAAGTCGTCGATCCGGGAGGTCATGAACTCGACCGTTTCGAGACCGCCCGCTCCGTTGAGGACGACGAGCTCGTTGAAGCAGCCGTTCGGCGTCCCTTCGGCCGAGGCGCCGTTGTCCCCGATCATCACGTAGACCAAGGTGTCGTCTAGGAGCTCGAGCTCGGCGAGCGCGTCGACCAGGCGGCCGGCATGGTGGTCGGTGTGCTCCATGAAGCCCGCGTAGACCTCCATCTGGCGCGCGAGAATCGGCTTCAGGTCGTCGGGCATGTCCTCCCAGGCGGGGATCTCATCCGGTCGCGCTGTCAGCTCGGCGTCCTCGGGGATCACTCCTAGCTCCTTCTGGCGGGCGATGGTCTCCTCCCGAAGCTTGTCCCACCCCTGGTCGAACTTGCCCTTGTACTTCGCCGACCATTCTTGAGGCACGTGATGTGGCGCGTGCGTGGCGCCTGGTGCGTAGTAGACGAAGAAGGGTTTCTCCGGCATCAGCGCCTTCTGCTGGCGAATCCAGTCGATCGCGTGATCGGTCATGTCCTCGGTGAAGTGGTATCCCTCCTCCGGGGTGCGATCGGGCTCGACCGGAACCATGTTTTCGTAGAGCGCGGGTGCGTACTGATTCGTCTCCCCGCCGATGAACCCGTAGAAGTGCTCAAAGCCGCCTCCGCCGGCCGGCCAACCGTCAAATGGTCCCATTGGGCTTGTCTCCCAGACGGGCACTTCATGGCACTTGCCGAACTGCGCGGTCGAGTAGCCGTTGAGCTTCAGCGTCTCGGCCAGCGGCGCAGCCGCCTTCGGCCGGATCGAGTTGTAGCCGGGCGCAGACGTTGCGATTTCCGTGATTCCGCCCATGCCGACGGCGTGGTGGTTCCGGCCGGTGAGCAGAGCCTGTCGAGTCGGTGAGCACAGCGCGGTCGTGTGAAAACGGTTGTACTTGAGGCCCTGTTCCGCCAGCCGCTCGAAGGTGGGCGTCTGACAGGGTCCACCGAACGCAGACGAGGAGCCGAAGCCAGCGTCGTCGAGGAGGATCACGAGCACGTTCGGGGCTCCCTCCGGTGGCCGAAGCGGCTCGATCGGTGGGAACGACGTCGCGGGATCCTTGGCGTCGTAGGTCGTGACTCCGACGTGCTGCCGATCGTGGATCGGCAGGATGTCTCGCTTGACATCCGACTGCTCGGGCATGGGTCCTCCTGGATTACGGCTTCGGTCGAGTGGGCCTAAAGGCCCAGGATCTGCGCCTTCTTTGCGGCGTACTCCTCTTCGCTCAGGATCCCCTGCTCCTTGAGCCGGTTCAGCTGCTCGAGCTCGGCCATGTAAGCGGGTTCCGCTGGCGCAGCGGGAGCGGGCGGTGCGGATGTGTCGGGGGACTCGGGCGCTGCCTGCGGCGGCGGCGCTGCGTCGGCCTGGCGGTTAGCGGTACGCCGCGCGGTTCGGCGGGCGACTCTACGCATTGAGGGCATCTCTGGATCCTTCCTACGTTGGTGGTGACTACTCGGACATGGGTCCTGGAGGGCGGCTTCCGTGTCAACTATCCCGGTTATGGGTTGCCACCTCATCGTCCAGACGGGGTGAGCGACGTCCTGGCGCGTTTGACCCGCTCCAAGCCGGGCATCGAAACCTTTCCACGGTGTCTCACGAAGGGAGTCCTCGATGACCGGAAAACGGTCAAGCAACGACAGCGATCGCTACGTGCAGCCGAACAAGGAGCGTGGTGGCTGGGATGTGGTGAAGGAGCTTCACAAACAGGCCAGCGCACACACGGAGACGAAGGAGCAGGCAATCAACCGCGCGCGTCAGATCATCAAGAATCAGGGCGGCGGCGAGCTTCGGATCAAGAACGAGCGCGGGCAACTGATCGACAGCGACACGATCGCGCCGGCCAGGACGAGGCGGTAAGCGCATGCAGCTCGACAAAGGGGACGTCATCGATCTCCTTCGGAAGGAGGGTAAGAACGAACACGTTCAAAAGGCCCTCCAGGAGCTACCGGACAAGATCGACCACGAGGAGCACGCGGCGATGATCCAGCAGAAGTTCGGGATCGATCCCGGCAAGCTCGCCGAGAAGGCGATCGCGAAGGGCCTGGCCTAGACCTCTTCGTGAAGAAGGTCATGTGAGGGCGGCCGCACTGTGCGGTCGCCCTTCACGTTTGCAGGTGCTCCTTCACGGGGCGGCGGAAGGGCGCTACGACGTTGGCGTGAACGCGCCGTCGACGGCCCAGTAGGCGCTTCGAAGCAACGACCGGAAAGCCGGGCCGAGGTCGATGCCGCCGTCGTCCGCGAGCTCGACGAGGTAGCGCATTTCCTCCATGGCGTCGAGCGCCTCGTCCGGACCGCTGCACTCGATCGTGATTCCCTCGATCTTCATCAGCTGAAGAGTGCCCTAGGCGAAAGCGAGCTGCGGCGCGTACGTCGAGATCAGCGCTTCCGACAGCTCCTGTTGTCGGGCGACGATCTCGCGGCGGTTCCGCTCGAGCTCAGAGGGGTCGGCGCCCCCCGCGCGTAGAGCCTGGCGCTGCTCGACGAGCAAGACCAGCTCATGCTCGAGCTTCGCGACGCGTGAATTCGTGTTCGCCATGACCACAGTTATGACGTCCGCAAGCGAACTCATGCAGTGAAAATCCGTAAAAAGTGTGTAAACGCTAGAAAAGTGGAGGACGGGCGAAGCCCGTCCTCCGGGGGAGCGGCTCAGCGCCGCTACTTGGAGATCTCTTCGACGAGCTCGCCGGTCTGCGAGTCGTCCGCGTTCCGCGCGACGTCGGCCTGGGCGACGATGCCCACGAGGCGGCCGTCCTCCTCGACCACCGGTAGCCGGCGCACCTGGTGCCGGGCCATCAGCCGCAGCGCCTCGTCGAGGTCCTGCTGCGGGTCGACGGTGACTAGGTCGGTCGAGGCGATCTCCTTCACCTTGGTCGACTGCGACTCCTTGCCCTCGGCGACGACACGGACCGCGATGTCCCGGTCGGTGATCGTGCCGATCAGCCGTTCGCCCTGGACGATCGGCACGAGACCGACGTCCTCGTCGCGCATCAGCTTCGCCGCGTCGGCGACGAACGCGTCAGAGCCGACCGATTTCGGGTTCGAGGTCATGAGCTCACTGACGTTTTTGGCCATCTGAAGTCCTCCTGCCTTTGTCTTTTTCAAGCCGTATTCGCCTACCCGCACCTCGGGCGGCCCAAACGGCTTGACTCAGTCCGCCCCGGGGTCGTCCTCGGCGTCCCCGCCGTCGTCCTCGGGGTCGGGAGCGGGCGATTCTTCGACCTCATCGTTGCGGTCGTCGTCTCGGGGGTGGGAAGTATTCTCAGTGTCCATGAAGGTCGTCCTGCCCGACTCGTCGGAACTTGAACTCCCGGACGGAGCAACCGGCCGCGACGCAGCGGCCGCAATCGGGCCCAAGCTCGCCGAACAAGCGGTGCTCGTTCGCTCGAACGGGCACGTCCAGGACCTGCGCCTGCCGCTTCAGGACGGCCAGCAGATCCAGATATTGACCACGCGCGACAAGGCGGACCCGGATGCGCTCGCGGTCCTGCGCCACTCGACGGCGCACCTGCTCGCTGAGGCCGTCCGCCGCCTGTACCCGGGCGTCAAGATCGCGATCGGGCCGCCGATCGAGAACGGCTTCTATTACGACTTCGAGTTTCCCGAGCCGATTGCAGAGTCCGACCTCGAGCGAATCGAGGAGGAGATGCGCAAGGAGCTCGCCGAGGGCCGCGAGTGGAACCGCGAGGAGGTCTCGCGTGAGGAAGCGAGGCGCCGCTTCGAGGCCGAGGACGAGCCCTACAAGGTCGAGCTCGTCGACACGGCCGACGGGGACATCTCCTTCTACACGCAGGGCGACTTCACCGACCTGTGCCGTGGCCCGCACCTGCAGAACTCGAAGCCGATCAAGGCGGTCAAGCTCACCGGCCTGGCCGGCGCCTACTGGCGCGGCGACGAGCACAACAAGCAACTGACGCGGATCTACGGGACGGCCTTCTACGACCAGGCCGATCTCGACGCGTACCTGGAGCGGCTCAAGGAGGCCCGCAGGCGCGACCACCGCCGGCTGGGGACGGAGCTCGATCTCTTCCACCTATCCGAGCACTCGCCCGGCTCGCCCTTCTGGCACCCGAAAGGGATGGTGATCTGGAACGAGCTCGAGGACCTTCGGCGCCGCGAGAACGGGCGGCGCCACTACCTCGAAGTGAAGACGCCGCTGCTCTACGACATCGACACGTACATCACCTCCGGCCACTACGACAACTACGCCGAGAACATGTTCTTCGTCGAGCAGCACGAGGACGAGAAGCGCTTTGCGCTGAAGCCCATGAACTGCCCCGGGCACATGCTCCTGTTCGGAAGCCAGCTCCGGAGCTACCGCCAGCTGCCGATGCGATTCGCCGAGTCCTCGACGCTGCATCGCGACGAGCCGAGCGGCACGCTCCACGGGCTGCTTCGCGTCAAGCACATCACCCAGGACGACGCGCACATCTTCTGCACGCCGGAGCAGATCGAAGACGAGATCTTCGCGTGCCTCGACTACGCCTCCTACCTCTACGACCTCTTCGGGATGGAGGCGCGATTCGAACTCTCCACGCGCCCCGAGAAGAAGCTCGGCACCGACGAGGAATGGGACTTCACCGAGAGCGCGTTGCGAAACGCGCTCGACCGTCGCGGCATCGACTACCTCGTGCACGAGGGAGACGGGGCGTTCTACGGCCCGAAGATCGACCTGCACATGACCGACGTCCTCGGCCGGTCCTGGCAGATGGGGACGATCCAGCTCGACTCGCAGATGCCGGCCCGGTTCGGGCTCACGTACATGGGCACGGACAACCAGGAGCACACCCCGTACGTCATCCACCGGGCGCTGCTGGGCTCGCTCGAGCGCTTCATCGGCATCCTGGTCGAGCACTACGGCGGCGAGTTTCCATTCTGGCTCGCGCCGATCCAGGTGGGGGTGCTGCCGGTCGGCTCCGACCATCGTGAAGCTGCCACCGCGCTTGCGGAGCGGCTCCGGCAGGCCGGCTACCGCGTTGAGGTCGACGACCGCGACGAAACCGTCGGCAAACGTATTCGCGATGCCGAGGTCGAGAAGATCCCGTTCACGATCGTCTACGGCGACAAGGAATCCGACGCGTCGCTGGCGATCCGAGAACGCCACGGTGCACAGTCCACGAAAAGCCTTGACGAGCTGCTTCGCGACCTTGCTACGCTCTCAGCCTGAAAAGTAGGAGCGGACCCGTTCCTCACCCCGTGCGATTCCAGGACGGAGTCAGCGAGGGTTCAACCGAGTCGAAACGACGAGGAAAACGGGCCGCTGCACGCAGCGGTTTTGTCGTTCTAGAAGGAGGCACTAGCAGCTTGGTGAGAAGTTCTTGAGGCCCCGGCGAAGGTTCACAGCCGATCCGCCGCGGCCGCCCCGCAACGAGGCGCTGAACGAGAACATCCGCGCCTCGCGAGTCCGTCTGATCGGCGAGGACGGCTCGCAGCTGGGGATCAAGACGAAGGAGGAGGCGCTCGAGATCGCACGAGACAACGACCTCGACCTCGTCGTCGTCGCACAGCAGGCCGATCCGCCCGTGGCCCGGATCATGGATTACGGGAAGTACCGCTACGAGCAGGAGCAGAAGGCCAAGCTCGCGCGCAAGCACCAGTCACAGGTCAACGTCAAGGAGATCAAGTTCCGCCCGAAGATCGGGATTCACGACTACAACACCAAAAAGGGCCACGTCGAGCGCTTCCTCAACCAGCGCGCGAAGGTGAAGGTGACGATCATGTTCCGGGGCCGTGAGACAACGCATCCGGAGCGTGGGCGGGACCTCCTCGTGCGGCTGGCCGAGGACGTGAAGGAGATCGGCCAGGTCGAGCAGCAGCCGTTGCTCGACGGGCGGAACATGACAATGTTGCTCGGGCCCACGAAGAACGCGGGAGTGACGAAAAACGATGCCGAAGGTAAAGAGACAGAGCGCAGCGAAGAAGCGGTTCAAGGTGACCGGAACGGGCAAGCTGATGCGCCGCCGGGCAATGAAGAGTCACCTGCTCGAGAAGAAGTCGCCGAAGAACAAGCGGAGGTTCAGTAAGGACACCCCGCTGCACAAGTCGAACGTCAAGTCCGTCAAGCAGCTGCTGGGGATGAAGTAGATGCCGCGAGTCAAGCGAGCCGTTCACGCGCGCAAGAAGCGGCGCAAGGTGCTCGAGCAGGCCAAGGGTTACTGGGGCCTCAAGCATTCGACCTACCGCCAGGCGAAGGAGCAGGTCGAGCATTCGCTCGCCTACGCCTACCGCGACCGCAAGAACCGCAAGCGCGAGTTCCGGCGGCTCTGGATCCTGCGGATCAACGCCGCAGCGCGGCAGAACGGGCTCTCGTACAACCAGTTCATCGCCGGCTGCCGCAAGGCGGAGATCGGGCTCGACCGCAAGGTGTTGGCCGATCTCGCAGTGTCGGATCCGGACGCTTTCGCCGCGATCGCCGAGCAGGCGAAGACGGCGCTCGCAAGCTGACCAGGCAGGAGGTCTTTCTCCACCAGGCCGAGTCTTCGGCCCCGCGGTCGGCGCTCTACTCGGAGCTTTGTCGGCGGTTCGCGGACGATCCTCGCGTGGCCGCGCTCGTCGGCGACGAACCTCGCTGGGATGCGCCGCTCCGCCTGCTCGGCGGGCTGCACGCGCTCGTGCTGACCGGCCGGGCATCCTGGGACGAGGTCGACGCGGCGCTCGAGGAGCACGGCGAGTTCCTTTCCTGGGCCATCGCGGAGCGGCCGGTGCAGACGAACGAGGTGCAGCGCTGCTGGGCGCTCCTGCCCTGCTTCCTCGAGCTGGCGCGGCGGAGCGGGTTCGAGGAGCTCGATCTCGTCGAGCTCGGTCCCAGCGCCGGGCTGAATCTGCTCTGGGACAGGTACTGCTACTCCTACGAAGGCGGGGACTGGGGACCCGCCGACGCTCGGCTGGCGCTGACCGGCGAGGAGCGGTGCCCGGTGCCTGCCGGCCTCTTGGGGCAGCAGGTGCGAGTCGGGCGCAGGCTAGGCATCGACCTCGCGCCGGTCGATGTCACGACCGACGAGGGCGCGCTGCTCCTGAAGTCGTTCGTCTGGGCCGACCAGGCCCACCGGCTCGAACTGCTCGACCGGGCGATCGAGACGCTGCGCGCGGAGCCGCCCGAGATTCTCCGCGGCGACATCGCCGAGAAGCTCCCGGGGGTGCTGGCATCCCGGCGGCCGGACGCGCTGACGGTGGTCTGGCAGACCTCGGTGCTCGGCTATCTGCCTGAGGAGCGCCGTGAACGCGTCTACGCGGCGCTGGCGGAGGCGGGAGCAGCGGGGCCGCTCGGCTGGGTGACGGCCGGCTCCTCGCGTCGCTCGCCCGAGCACGAATGGGCGCTGAAGGTTCGGCTCTCGCCGGCAACTAAGTCGTCGGTGCTCGCCCAGGCCGACTTCCACGGTGCGTGGCTCGAGTGGGTCGCGTGATCACCTCGCCTCGCAACGAGACGCTGAAGCTCGTCCGCAAGCTGCACGACCGCCGCTGGCGCGACAAGCTCGGCCTCTTTGTGGCCGAGGGCGAGGATCTTGTCGACGCGGCGCTCGAGGCGGGGCTGGAGCCGGTCGAGCTGTTGATTGCGGGCGACACGGTTGCACCCGAGTTGATGGCCGGCGTCTCCGCCTTGCCCCATCCGGCACGGGTGATCGGCGTCTTTCGGCGGGACGATCTGCCGGCGGCCCAGCCGCGACCGGTGTCGCTTGCGCTCTGGCGAGTGGCGGACCCGGGGAACGTCGGCACTCTGATCCGCACCGCCGATGCGTTCGGAGCGGGGATTGAGCTCTCACAAGGCTGCGCAGATCCCGTAGGGCCGAAGGCGCTGCGTGCTTCCGCGGGAGCGCTTTTTCGTGTGTCTCTCGGCGAGGCTACGGGGCGCCGGATCGGGCTCGTCGCCCACGGCGGCAAAGCGCTGACGGATGTCGAGCTCGCGGAGCCGAGCGTCTTCGTCCTCGGTGCCGAGCGCGAGGGCGTGCCTCCAGAGGTGCTCGAGGGCTGCGACGAGGTCGCGACCATTCCGGCTCCCGGAGCGGCGGAATCGCTCAACGTTGCCGCAGCGGGTGCGATCGCTCTGTACGAGTGGAGCCGCCGCCGTGGCTAGACTCCGCGGCTGATGGCAAGTGTCGTCGGCATCTTCACGTCGCCGGCCCGCAAGAGCGGCCGCTCCGAGGCCCACGAGAGCAGAAAGGCGATCGCGGGGCAGGGGCTCGAAGGCTGCGCGCACGGCAACCCGCCGAAGCGCGAGGTGCTCTTCGTCTCGAAGGAGCATCTGGACTCCGTCGACGTCGAGCCGGGCGCGATCCGCGAGAACATCACCGTCGACGGCGACGACGTCGAGCAGTGGCCGATCGGCCAGCGCGTCCGCGCCGGAGAGGCGGAATTCGAGATCACGATGGTCTGCGATCCCTGTCACCGCATGGACGAGCTTCGTGACGGGCTGCGCGCCGAGCTGGAGGGCAAGCGCGGGATGCTGGCGCGGGTGACGCAGACGGGCGAGATCGCCGTCGGCGACGAGATCACGCTTGTCTAGCGATCCAGACCTGGTCCTCGCCGCCGCTGTAGGGGCGGCGGTCGAACCAGCCGTAGAGCGCCTCGACCTCGAAGCCGGCTTGCTCGAGCAGGGCCCGCCACTCCTCGGCTGAGAGCCACGCGAGGGCCATCGTCGTCTCGCTCTCGGGCCCGCGTACCGAGAGGGTCAGCATCCGGGTCGCGCGGTCCCAGTCGGCTCGCTCGAAGATTCCCGGCTCGCGCTCCAGCCAGCGGCCGTGTGTCTCGGCGATGTCGTCTTCGCCCGGGGCGAAGACGTCGAAGACGAGCCGGCCTCCGTCTACGAGCAGATCACGTGCCGCCCGAAGGGCCGCCAGCCGTTCCTCATCGTCGTGCAGGTGCAGGTACGTGCGAAAGGGGCAGACGACGAGCTCGAAGCGCCCCTCGACCGGCGGATCGCGAAGGTCGCCGAGCCGCAGGTCGACCAGGTCACTGACCCCGGCGACCTCCACTTGCTCGCGGCAGACCTCGAGCATTCCCGGCGAGGAGTCGACGCCGATCACTTGGATGCCCGCGGCCGCGATCGGCACGGTGATCCTGCCGGTCCCGACGCCGAGCTCGACCACAGGCGGCTCCGCGTCGCTTGCCTCCTCCACGTAGAAGGCGACGTCCTCGGTGACGCTCCGGCTCCACGGTTCATAAAGGCGCGCGATCGCGTCGTACGAGCTCACCCTGGTTATGCTTTCAAGAGTGAGGACCACGGCGCAGAGCCTGTTTACCGGGCCCCGGTGCGGAACCGGGAGCTCGGCGCCTGCCGCCTGACCTCCCGTTCCCTGCCGGGGCGTGACCGACCGGTAACAGCGAACGAGGAGGACTCTTGACCGAGAACGAAGTTACAGTCGCCGCCGTGGACTGGAAGGCGTACGAGCGCGAGGCTGCCGAGGCGATCGCCGGCGCCGCCACCGCCGGCGAGCTGGACGACGCGCGCGTCCGCCACCTCGGCCGCAAGAGCGAGGTCGCGCAGGCGCTGCGGGCCGTTCGCGACCGCGAGACCGGCATGCTCCTGAACGGGATCCGCGAGCGGCTCGAGGCGGCGGTCACGGAGCGCGAGCGCGCCCTCGCCGACGAGGATCTTGAGCGCCGCCTGAGCGAGGAGGTCGTCGACGTGACGCTCCCCGGGGAGGAGCAGCCGCTCGGTCACCTCCATCCGATCACGCAGGTGCGTCGGATCGTCGAGGACGCGTTCCTCGGGCTCGGCTACGAGATCCGGGACGACCGTGAGGTCGAGACGGTCGAATACAACTTCGACAAGCTCGCCTTCCCGCCGACACATGCGGCGCGGTCGCCGCGCGACACCTTCTTCTTCGACGAGACGCACGTGCTGCGGACGGAGACCTCGCCGTCGCAGATCCACATCCTCGAGGAGAAGGAGCCGCCGATCTACATGGTCTCGATCGGCCGCGTCTACCGGCGCGACGCGATCACGGCGACGCGCTACCCGATCTTCCACCAGTTCGAGGGCCTGGCCGTCGACGAGGGGATCACGCTGGCCGACCTCAAAGGGACGCTCCTGCACGTGATGCGCGCTCTCTACGGGCCCGAGCGGCGCGTTCGCTTCCGCACGCATTACTTCCCGTTCACGGAGCCGTCGATCGAACCGGACGTCTCCTGCGGGATCTGCGGCGGCACGGGTTGCCGCACGTGCAAGTACAGCGGCTGGCTGGAGATGGGCGGCGCCGGCGTCGTCGACCCGCAAGTGTTCGAGAATGTCGGCGTCGACCCGGAGCGCTGGTCCGGGTTCGCCTTCGGCTGCGGGCTCGAGCGGGCCGCGCAGCTCCGCCACGACATCCCCGACATCCGTGCGCTCTGGGAGGGGGACCTGCGGGTCCTGCGCCAGTTTTGAAAGTGCCGATCAACTGGCTGGGCGAGTACGTGCCGATCGAGCTTCCGCTCGACGAGCTCGCGACCAAGCTCTCGATCGCCGCGGCCGAGATCGAGGGGATCGAGCGGATCGGCGTCACCGAGGCCAACGGCAACCTGGAGCGATTCCGCGTCGGGCGGGTCCTGGAAGCGGAGAAGCATCCGAACGCCGACCGCCTACAGCTCTGCCGCGTCGACGTCGGCGAGGGCGAGCCGCGCCAGATCGTCTGCGGCGCCTGGAACTTCGGTCCCGGCGCGACGGTCGCGGTCGCACTGCCGGGCGCCGTCCTCCCGAACGGGCTCGAGCTCGACCAGCGCAAGGTGCGTGGCGAGCTCTCGGACGGGATGATCCTGGCGGAGGACGAGGTCGGGCTCGGCACCGACCACACCGGGATCATGGTCCTCGACGAGGGGCCTGAGCCGGGCACGCCGCTCGCGGACGTGCTGCCGCTGGTCGAGGACGTCCTGCTCGTCGAGTCCACAGGCAACCGGCCGGATCTGCTCTCCGTCTACGGCGTGGCGCGGGAAGCTGCCGCGCTGCAGGCGGTGCCCTTGGGGCGACGGCCGGGGTCTGACCCCGGACCGGTCCCGGAGGGACAGGTCGAGGTCGAGGTCGACGACTTCGAGGCCTGCCCGCGTTACATCGGGCGCCTCTTTCGCAACGTCCAGATCGGGCCGTCGCCCGTCTGGCTGAAGTCGCGGCTGCTCGCGGCCGGGATGCGTCCGATCTCCAACGTCGTCGACATCACCAACTACGTGATGCTCGCCCTCGGCAACCCGCTGCACGCCTTCGACTACGAGACGCTTCATGGCGGCAAGATCGTCGTCCGCCACGCGAAGAAGGGCGAGAAGCTGCGGACGCTCGACGGCGTCGAGCGGCAGCTCGAGGCAAGCGACCTGCTGATCGCGGACT
>Ga0307288_10000516_pt1 | contig 13129 bp, 22 predicted proteins | sample ER_DNA_142_FD_194469 | JGI IMG/M metagenome (GOLD analysis project Ga0307288, IMG submission 194469) | Bulk soil microbial communities from the East River watershed near Crested Butte, Colorado, United States - ER_DNA_142 | ecosystem: Environmental > Terrestrial > Soil > Floodplain | place... | reverse complement strand
CGAGTCGATCTCCTCGACGACCGGTCTCGTCTCCGGCGGCTGGAAGAAGTCACGAATCCTATGGATGTGGATCGGGATCGCACTGGTCTCGGGACTCGCCTCGCTCGCTGGCTATGGCCTATTCCAACACTCCTCACCTGGCACGGTGAGCTTCGTGCTCGCCTTCGCTGCAGGTGCGATCCTCACCATGCTCGCCGACACGATGATGCCCGAGGCGTTCGACGATGGCGGCAAGTGGGTCGGAGTCGCGACGACGCTCGGGTTCGCGGTCGCGTACACAATCCACGCGCTCGATTGATTCGGGGCAATCGCGCCTCCGGTGTGGGAGATCCAGTGGGGATTGCGGGTTGGTCTCACCTAATGGAGGTGATGTGGCGCCCTCGCCTTCTTGGACAGTTATCGGCAAGACAGCTGAGAGAGCTAGATGAAGATGCGCTCCCATCGAGTTTTCTCCTGAAGATTGAGCGGGTCAAAGGCGGTGACCGAGTTTCGGCACCCACACGGCTGCGCCCACCGGGGGCGGAGGCCAAGCCGACGCGCCTACCGCGTCGCCGCCGCCAGCCCGGCTCGGACTCGACTTTCACGACAGTGAATCCGCCGTGTTCTAGGACCTGACCCCCTCTACCGGGCGGCCGTCCTCGAGATAGCGCACCTGTTTGGACTCACAGGCAGCGCGCACCCGACGTCGGACCGGCCCGCTGAGCAAAGGCAGCGCTGTCTCAAGCGGCAGGACCCGGCTCTCGGCGATCTCCGCTGGCTGGATGACCACCGTGCCCAAGACGGCGTCGTCGAAGACACCACAGTCGAAAAGGAAGCGCATACCACCTGGACGGCCAGGCCTGGGGCGCAAGAAGTCAAAGCACACGAACCGGCCGGCGGTGGCCGGAAGGGCCGATTGCTCATCCTGAAGCACGTACCAGAGCTCCGGCGGAGGCTGGGATGGTCGGGACTACGACCGGCAGCTCGGGGTCGTTCGCCGGCGTTAACGTCGCGCATAGCCGACGTACAAGGGCGGTTGGACGTTCCCGGGCGGTGTTGTCGAGATTGGCGAGTCCCCCTGGGAGGCTTGTCGCCGCGAGACCAAAGAGGAGTGCGGCCTCGACGTCATGGAGATCATGCTAGGCGCCTCTGCGGCGTTGAGCGGCCGGGTGGCCGCCCGGTGCGCAAGCCCCGCATCGGGTATCAAAGGCCAGCGCTTTGACAGTGAACGTCGAGTCCGGACTGGAAGGTGCTGTTACGTTGTTGGATCGGGCCGACGTGCTGGACCTGGAAGCGCTGGACCCGCTGATAGGAGAAATGGCGGGGTTAGCGGCATGCTCACCTAAGATCCGTACGCGGTGGCGGGCGAGCGAACCTGCGAAGGTTGTCCGTTATCAAACCGCCCGCGTGTGTTGACACACAGGCGCGACCAGAGCCAAGCTGCTGGCGCCGCCCGTGCCCCAACGAGTAGCGGCCTCGGTTCGCGCTCTGAACGCTCACCGAGGCCTCGACCAGACAGGAGCTGGCCGTGTCTCAATCCTCCCCCTGACATCACCGTCCAGTTGGTCGGCGGAGACGGCAACATATACGCCGTTCTTGGTCGCGTACGTCGAGCGCTGCGGGAGGCTCGCGTCAGCGACGAGGAGGTTAGCCGGTTCACCGCGAAGGCCACCTCCGGCGATTACGACCACGTGTTGCGGACGCGCATGATTTGGGTGAACGTCGCATGATCATGCGTCAGATCGTGTCGACCCGTAGGCCCGCTCTTCATGGTTCCTGCTTTGATCGCTCTGATCGGCGTGGTCGTCGTCGCGGTGTGCCAGCTCGTCTCGGCTCGGAACGATCGCGCCTTGGCACACCAGGAAGTCGACCTGCTCAAGAAACTGCAGCCAGGCAGCCATGCCGCGACTGACCTAGAAATGATCATTTGTAAAGCGGATTGGTAGCTGGAGGAAGACATGAGGCGAGTCGTGTCACCGTCAAGTGGTCCGCGGGCTTGGCTGCTATTGCATACGTCGCTGTGGCACTGGCACCCTGCTGAACTTCTATGTCGAGCCGCAAAAAGCTTGGTACGGCGTGTCCGCTCTGGCTCGAAGCGTTGGCTATTTGCTTATCGGCGTCGCTGCTACTGCATTACTGGGCGCGATCTGGATGATTGTGCTGTCTGTGCGGGCTCGCGTACAGGAGGATCGCGAATCACGCCACCAGCGGGAACGCGACACCACCAGTCCCAATCGATCGGTGCCTGAGACGGCACCTGGCGGCTCACCGAAATCATCACCCGCCCACTCGCGAATGGCTCCTCGAACCATGCCAAGGCGGCTATCTGATCATGACCGAGCGAGTGATCAGGAGGTCTCGGCAATCACCGATGTGGCGACCTCCTCGATCACCTGCTCGAGGTAGTTGGATAAGGCGTAACCGCCACTTCTGGGCAAGATCGTCGCTCGCTCACTTAGAAGTGGCTTAGGGATTCGGTAGAGGCAAAGGGCTGTCCAGAAGAGCATGCCCTGCGACGTCAATCCCTGATTGCGCAGATTGCCAATGTGGGATCTTCATCTCCTCGGACTCGTTAGCGGCGGAACCTCAGGGGGTTTTCAGGTCGCTTGAAAGTCGGGCGGCTCACGTGGTCGCGACCAGCACGGGAGCACGGCCGCATCACCCGCGACCAGGCGAATCTTCCTGATCGAAATAATCCCGGGACTGGGATTGCTGCGCGAGAATCACACTGGCTGAGCGGGCCTGACCGCTCATGGAACCCGACAAACCGAGGCGGAAACATGTCAGAGAAGGTCGTGAGCGAGCGAGGGACCGGCGGGGCTACTTTCGCCGCCGTGGTGATGATTATCGGTGGAGCCTTCGGTTTCTTCGAAGGTCTAGCTCTGATAGTCAGGGGCACGTTCTACGTCCAACCAGCCAACTACTGGATCAGTACGGGCGCGTCCACGTGGGGCTGGTGGCACCTGATCGTGGGTCTTATTGTCCTGGCGGCTGGGTTTGGAGTCATGTCTGGGGCGGCATGGGCCCGCTGGCTCGGCATCATCTTCGTGAGCATCCAGGCCCTCACCAATTTCCTGTTTATCCCGGTTCAGCCATTTTGGGCGATCACCCTCATACTCATCGACTTGTGGATCATTCATTCCCTATTTGTTCACCGACGTGTACCGGTCTAATGTGCGAGGCGCGGGGAAAACAGATCGCGAAGTCGATCGACGAATCGGATAGCGGTCAGCAGGCGTCCCTCTAGACGATGCTCGAAGCCCGTTTTTTGATGATCATGGAATGAGCAGTCAATGTCTGAGCTGAAGCCGCCACCTGGTCTCCGGGCTCCGGGTAAGCGGCTTTGGGCTTCCGTGCTCGGCAGCTACGTGCTGACGCCGACCGAGTTGGAGACGCTTCGCCAAGCGTGTGGCACCGCGGATGAGGTAAATCGGCTCGAAAAAGCCCTCAAGACGCTCGACAACCTCACTGTTGAGGGCTCAACCGGCCAAGAAAAGGGCCACCCGCTGCTTGCCGAGCTGCGTGCACACCGGCAGTTGCTCGACCGGCTCATAGCCAGCCTGAACATTCCTGACCGCGACGAGGAAGTCGGCTTGCGGCCGGGACAACACCATGCCCAGGTCGCGGCGAATGCACGTTGGAAGATCCGAGGGGTGTCGTAGGTGGCAAGGCATTTCAAGTCGACGCCCATCTCCCCGCCGGCCGAGCTGGTGGACTTCGATCCTAAGGAGTGGGTTGAGCCGGGTGATGCGACGTGGGCGAACGTGTTCCGGCATTGGCAGCTCGCGCGACATGCCTGGGTGGAGCAGCATCCCAATGAGAGTGTCCTTGGCGATCTGCTCGATTGCCTGCGCGATGAGCGTCGGCTGAAAGGCGACCTCTGGCATAGCCTCTCTGAGCCGCTGTAAACGCGCCGAAGCCTCTCATAACGTGCCGAAGCGCTGTAGCCTCCCGGTGTGAATGGCTACCCCTATCAAGCACGGCGGCGCGTAGACGCGCTGACCTCCTCCACTAAGGCGCTGATACAGCGAGATCCCGAGCAGGAGATACAGGATGAAGGGTTGGCTGTTGCCGCCGCCACCATCTGGGCGGTCAAGGCTGCGATACCAGACGATCCCGTCGTAGCCGCCACACCAGATCTGTTTTCACCAGACCGTGTCGGCAGCGGTGCGGTCGTCCGTGCCGCCGACCTACTTGTTATTGCCGAGCAGCTGGGTGCCGCCATCGGTCCGCCGCCGATCGGCATTGCATGACAGTGATCTAGCGGCTGTGGCTCTGTAAACGCGCCTAATCCCTTCCCGGTCCCCCAGCATGCGGCAGGCCTTGAAATCTCGGGAGCGCTCAGCGTCGCTTGAGTGGTGAGGCGGTATGGAAGAGGTGGGGGCTGAGGGAGTTTGGCCTAGCGGCGGGATGGGGTGGCTGCGGCGGGGAATGGCGACGTGGCTTTATGCCGACAGCCACTTTTCCTCGTCAATGTTGGCCTGCTTCAGGATGTCTGCAAGCAGTGGTCGACCGATGTCGGACACATGAGGATTCGGGATTCGCTGCTTATGTTTGCCTTTCACCATGAACTGGTGGTTGCCGCCCGAGCGTGGACCGTCCCAGCCGAGTGCATGAAACTTCCTGATCATGACGCGCCTCTGGGTTTGCGCAGGAAGCACCACTCAACCCTGCTAGACGATGTTGAGGTCGATGTCACCCACAGGCGGCAAGTCTCGATCCGAATCCTCGATTTTAAGGATCGCCCATTCGAAAGCGACCTCCTTAAGGACGGTCAGCGCCTCAACGGCACTCTGCTCGCGTGCCCAGACCCCAGGGAAGTCGCGAATCGTAGCTAACCACTGACCGTCTTCCTGCGGTTCGACGATCGCATGGCGTACGGCCAGTTCCGCATAGCGCAAGATAAGACTCACTGGCATCGGCCGGTCCGCGCCAGGGGTGTTCAGGTCAGGCATCTGCGAGATTTGGTCGTGCCACACGCCCTCGCGATGGTAGCTAGTCGGACTTGGCCGCGACTGAGTCGAAGCAAGCGCTCCGGAATACGCCATCGTTGGTCACTCCTTCTTGCGCAGGTTGTCAGGGGCGGACACAGCCATGACGTTGGTCGACTGAGCCAGATAAACCGGCAGCCCATTGGGGTCATACTCCCCCTCAAGCCGGACGACGTTCGTTACTACCAGCTTGATCTTCACCACGGACCCATCGTCAAGCATGTACTCGTTCCAATGTTCGCCGCCAGTCTGAAAACCGAGCTCTACAGCGTCCAGCTCCCGGCCATCGGCCAGCTTGACCTTGGTCTTGCGGTTCATGCCTACAAGCTTGGCACGGTCGTACCCAGCTGGCACGTCGCGGGGTCAAAGCGCGCTCGGGTGAACTTCGCCACGCCCTCGTCCAGCTCGGCGAAACAGACATCCGCAGGCTGGGGCTGAACGGGTCGTGACCGGTCATGACAGGTGCTTCCTGGCCTTGAGCCTGGCCAGCTCGACGTGCGCGGTGGAGAACATCTTGACGACCGCTGCCGCAGTATCACCGAAGCTCTTCGGGTCAACCACGGTCGGGGATTCTGGCCAGCTGATCGAGACGATGGCGGGGAGGTCTCCGCGGTCGATCAGCTGCACCGTGATGGTGTCGTGGGTGGATTGGGTGATCTGGCTCGAGGCCAGAGGCGTTACGTTGCTCATTGGGGATCTGCTCCTTAGGCGTGGTGGATCTCCTGCCCCGGCTCGGTGTTGGTAGCGCCGGCCGGGGCGCTTAAGTTGTTAGTTGATCTTGCTCAGAATGGGTTCATGATCACCTCGCAGGCCGTCTCCAGGCCGTCAGTTGTCGGAAACTCGCGGAAAGCAACGGGAAACGTTGAGTAGTACTTTGCCTAGTCGGAGCGGGTTTGCGGGGTATTGCCCCTAGTCAGGAAGCTCTGGGCTACGGTATGGGCATGACTGCCGCAGCATCTCCCGCCACAGCGCAGCTGGAGACACTGCGTGGGCTGGTCAGGACCGCCACCCAGCGATTGCTGGGCGACACGATCTTGGTCAGCGACGAGCAGTGGCGCGCTCCCAGCCGTCTGCCGGACTGGACTCGTGGCCACGTTGCCACCCACATTGCGCGGCATGCCGATGCCCTCTGCCGGCTGGCTGAGTGGGCTCGAACCGGCGAACGCCAGGACATGTACCCATCGCCCGAGCACCGTGCCCAGGAGATCGAGGCAGGTGCCGGGCGATCCGGCCTCGACCTGCAGATCGACATGGACACCTCGGCCGGACGGCTGGGTTCAGCCTTAGATGGCATCGACGCTGCCGACGCGTGGGACGCGGTGGTCGAGATGAGCCGCGGCGTGCAGGTGCCCGCCCGGCTGATGCCACTGGCACGACTGCTCGAGGTCGTCATCCACCATGTTGATCTTGATATCGGCTATGAGATCTCCAACATCGACGACCAGACTGCGGAGTGGCTACTGGAATGGTGCTCGTTCAGGCTCGGTAGTCGTGAGGACTTTCCGAAACTCCAGCTGACCTCGGATTCCGGCTTCAGCACCGCGATCGGCAGCGTCGGGGATCCTGTCGCAGTGAACGGCAGCAGTGCCCAGCTCCTCGGCTGGTTGATGGGACGGATCGATGCCTCGACCGTAAGCGGCAGCGACGGGCTGCGGCTTCCCGCGTTCTGATCATGGGTATCAACCACGTGGACCCAGGCGGCGCGCCGCTGGTCGACCGACTGTCGGGCTCAGTCACCATGATCAAGGTCAGCGTCGGACCGATGGACAACAATGCCTACCTGCTGCAGCGCGCCGACGGTGGCAGCCTCCTCATCGATGCGGCCAACGACCATGACCGACTTCTGAACATCATCGCCGATCTGCCGCTGGACGTGATCGTGACAACCCATCGGCACGGTGATCACTGGCAGGCGCTGCCGTCGGTCGCCGCTGCTACCGGAGCGCGGCTGATCTGTGGTCAACCCGATCTCGAAGCCATCAGCGCCGGCGCCCGGGTAAAAGGCTTGGTCGGCGTCTGGGATGGTGATCATGTCGACCTCGGCGCGGAACGGCTCGAGGTGATCGGACTGGTCGGACATACGCCGGGTTCGATCATTCTCAGCTACGGCGGCCCGGGTAGGACTCATCTGTTTACCGGAGACAGTTTGTTCCCCGGTGGCCCCGGCAGGACCAACAGCCCCGAGGACTTCGCGTCGCTGATGAATGACCTTGAGAGCAAGATCTTCGGCCGCTTCGACGATGCCACCGTGGTGCACCCAGGTCATGGCGACGACACCACGCTGGGCACTGAACGGCCGCATCTCGCCAAGTGGCGTAAGCGGGGCTGGTAGCTCACCCACGTATTGACCCGCTGCACCAACCAGAGGCAAGCTTCGAGTCCCCGCTCGTGGCCAACGAGTGGCGGCCCTGGTTCGCGTGGTAGCGCTCCCCAAGTATCCGTTCATGATCAACTACGTCGTCGCGACCAATGTCGAGCGATTCGTGCGCTTCGCCTTCGGGCACACCTCGCTGAGGTCTACCGCTCCCATACATGGTGCTTCTCTTGGCGATCAATCAATCCGGCGATGTGCAGTACCAACCGGATGGTGCTCGGAGTTGATCTTGTCCGACTATCGTTCCGCCGCCGCTGGACGGCGCGTGATCAACTTATCCGGCCGGGCACCCGATCAATTGCCGACTCTGGTGCCGTCCGCCAGGACTTGCGATCGAAGATCAACAGGGCAACCACGAGCAACGTCCAGGCAATCAACGAGCTCCATTCCGCACGGTCCGTACCAGCTCCTGGGGGCCAGAGGCCCTGGATGTTGACTGCGCTCTCAGTTGCATGTGCGATGATTGTCAGCAGCACGCTGCCGCCAGTCCGGTTGAACAACCAGGCGTACCAGAAGGTGACCGATACGGTCGTCGCGATATCAGGCAGCCCAAGGTCAAACTGCGGCATGAAAACCAGTGGCAGGTGCCAGCCGGTTATCAGCAGTCCCAGGAGAGCCGCTGACGCCAACGGTGACCACCTCGATTGCAGGCGAGGCACGGCGAAGCCGCGCCAGCCGGGCTCCTCTCCCAAAGGCCCCTCGGTGGGATTGACCATAGCGAGGCCAAAAACCAGGAGCACCGCGTACCACGGCTGGAACTGATCGAGCGAGGGCGGGGGTGCACCCGCGGCCATGTTCAGACCGATCGCCACCGCAACGACCAGTATCGGCAGACTGATCGCAGCGACGTACCAGATCCAGTTCACGCGCCAGCGAATGATGCGCCGACCGAGTCGAGCCAGGCCCGGCAAGCCCTCGGCGATCGCGACGACAACGATTGCCGACACGATGGGTGCGAAAGCCAGGAAGCTGCCAAACGGCAGCGTCGACCAGGCGATCAAGTACGAGAGGACGAAGAAGATCACCAGCTCACGACGACGTACGAAAGTTCGAAAACCGTTCGTAGGAGTCGCCGCTGAGCTTCCGGTTACGTCGACGGTCTGACTTGTCGGCGTTGCTGCCGCCTCTCCTGAAACCGGATCGTTCGGCTCGTTTTGCACAATGCCAGCTCCTCGGGTGGTCGTCATGCTCCTCAAAATTCTACGGGTGACGACGTGAGGACAGTGCGGCAACAGTTACCGCGCGGTGGTCATTCATTCCTCGAGGTGTTTGCTGCGTGAGCCCGGGCAGCTCGGGGTGAGCGGCGGGCCGTCGATTGGGTCGCCGCAGTGGCGACAGTTCTGGGTGCCGGGGATGAGATCCGCTGATGGTCCCGGGTCATTGATCCGCGCGATCCCCTGGTCCCCTCCTATTTCCTGGTGGCCCCGGCAAGACCAACAGCCCCGAGGACTTCGCGTCGCTCATGACTGATCTTGAAACCAAGATCTTCGACCGTTTTGACGATGACACGATTGTGCATCCTGGTCATGGTGACGACACCACCCTCGGCGCGGAGCGACCGCATCTGGCCGAGTGGCGGAAGCGCGGCTGGTAACGCCCACTCGTTCCTTGTCTGGCGACCGGTCGCGATATATCGTTGACGTATCGATAGAAACGTCACGAAAGTAGGGTGATCAATATGGGTGGCGCGTACGCAATGGGTGCGCCTTGGCATCGCTTCGCCGGCGCCTGCGGTCCGGAGTGGACTCATCTGAGCGACTGGTTGGCCAAGATGACCGGGTCCCGCGGACCTCGCAGTCAGCAAGGATTCGGCCAATGGGGTGGCGGATTTGGCGGTGCCCCGTTTGGACCGTGGTGGGGCCCAGGTCGTCCCTGGCGGGCTCCAAAGGCACGGCGCGGCGATGTGCGAGCGGCCATTCTCGCCGTCCTCGCAGAGCAATCGATGAACGGCTACCAGATCATTCAGGAGATAGCGACGCGTAGCGGCGGGGTGTGGAAGCCGAGCCCAGGCTCGATCTATCCAACTCTGCAGCAGCTCGAGGACGAAGGTCTGGTGCGGGTCGAAGACGATGGTGGTCGACGCAGCTATACCTTGACCGACCAAGGTCGCGCTTATGTCACCGAGAACGCCGACGAGGTATCCGCTCCCTGGCAGGCCAGGACCGAGGCCGGCGAAGGCGACGATGAACTGAAGCCGTTGCTGGGACAAGTGGCCGGGGCCGTCTGGCAGATCGTGGCCATGGGAACACCTGAGCAGCAGGTAAAAGGTCGTGAAGCGTTGGTTGAGTTCCGGCGGAAGCTCTACTCCATCCTTGCTGAAGACGACACTCCGCCGCACAATGGCTCATGACTCGAAACTATCCGGGCCGGCTGGGCCTTCCCCCTGGGAACGTGTTGTGGGTGTGGCCAACGCCGTACGGCCCGATGGATTCTCGACCATCCCAGAAGACCCAGCTTCGCATCGGTGATGCCGAGCGAGACCGGGCCGCCGCCGCCCTCGGTGATCACTTCGCCGCCGGTCGGCTTACCAATGAGGAGTTCGAGCAGCGTATGGAGCAGGCCATCAAGGCGCGCTTCAACGACGACCTCGAACCCCTGTTCGTCGACCTGCCACGCACGGTGGAGCCACACGTTGAGCCGAAGTCCCAGCAGCACGCAGACATTCCCCTCGCGTGGGCGGCTATGTTCTGGTTGGCACCACTGTTCGTGATCACCGCCGTAGTCGCAGCCGTCGTGCTCAGCGCTCCCTGGCTGGTTTGGATATTCCTCTGGATGTTCATGATCACTGGGCTGTTCCGGCACCGCCGGCGCTACGTCGGACCGCGCCACTACTACCACCACTAACCTCGGTGCGCGGGGGGCCAAGGAACTGATTTCCGCAACCCCTCGCCTGCCGAATGGGCGTGAGCGGCCATGCGGCGCTCGACGGTGGAGGATTCGGTGCGCGCCCAGTACGCCTACGCGGCCGTGGCGCGTCATGTTTGATGGGCTGGTGAAGGCCTTCAGGCAATGGCGCAGGTGGCAGATCGGCACGATCCACATGACACGATCCACATGATCAGCCGGGTCGCTGGGATCACTCGTTCGCTCGTTACCTACTACGGCCCGATCTGGCGCCGCCGACGGTTCAAAACGTTCTATGAGCAGTTCCTCGGACCCGGAGACCTGGCATTCGACATCGGTGCGCATGTGGGCAACCGGGTGCACGTTTTTCGCCGCATCGGCGCTCGCGTGGTAGCCATAGAGCCGCAGCCAGATTTCGTTCGCGTACTGCGTGTGCTGTACGGCCGGGACCACGCAGTCATCATCGACGCGAGTGGCGTTGCGGCGGAATCGGGTCGAGGCCAGCTCCACCTGAGCAGCCGTACGCCGACCGTCTCAACCTTTGCCGACTCCTGGATGAACGACGTGCAGGTCGACCGACGATTCCAGCGGATCCAGTGGGACACGGTGGTCAGCGTGCCGTTGGTGACTCTCGATGAGCTCATCGCGCGGTACGGCGAGCCACAATTCTGCAAAATCGACGTGGAAGGTTTCGAGCATGAGGTGCTGACCGGACTGAATCATCCACTCCCGGGTCTGTCCTTCGAATACATTCCCGTCGCCATCGATCGCGCCGTTGCGTGTGTGGCACGTATCAGTGCCCTGGGTGAGTACCGCTATCGCCACTCCCGAGTCGAGACCCATCGCTGGGCGGCCCCTGATTGGCTGGAGCCCGAGGCCATGATCGCGATCTTGCGCGCCATGCCGGCCGATGGCCGGTCTGGGGATGTCTACGCCGTCCGCACCGATCAGCTCACCCGACTCGTCGAGGCCGGCGCGCGACCAAGCGTCTAGCGAAACGGATCGAGGGTCCGCGGGCTATCGAACCCAGATCCAGGCACTCGGGGTAGATCGAGTGCGTCGGTGGCGAGGTTGGCGACATCACCATTACGGATTGGTTGCTTTCCCCGATAGCTGGTCCGGCTACTACCCGGGCTGCGGAACGTGGGATTGAGGCCGTACAGGTTGCGGCCGGCAGGTACCCCCGGACCCCACGTCATGAAGGGTATTCGGAAGTTCTGCAACTTGGTGGGCGTGTAATGCGAGGCGCCCCGGCCACCATGATCGGCGGTCAGAATCAGCAGCATATGGCGGCGCAGTGCGGGGTGGTCAGCCACGGTATTCAAAATCCGACCGAGCAACTTGTCCGTGCGTTTGACGGCCGCGAGATAAGGCTGGCTCATAAACCCCTGCGCGTGTCCGACTCGATCCGGTAAGGAGAGATGGACGAAGGTGAACTCTCGCGGTTTTCGGCGTAGCTCGGCGGTCAGCTTGGCAACAAGCCGGGTGTTGTTGCGGTCGATGGTGAAGCGATCGATCTTGGCCCGGCCGTCATTAGCCCCCACTAAGTCGCGGGCGCCATGACTATTCCACGTCCGCTGATAGATCTTGAACTTGGTCTTGGCCGCGAAGACGGCTATCGAACCGCCGTGATCGTGGACCACGTCGAAGACGCTGGCAACGTAATGTCCTGCTGCGCGATGGATGGTGCCACCGTTGTCGAAGTTCTCGGTGTATCCATGGCCTCCGCGCCCCGCGTTGACGGGGCGTCCGGTCAGCATCGTCGTGTGATTGGGCAGCGTGCTCGTCTTCTCGCGAACCGTCCGAGCATTCAGTGTGTAGGAACCCTCGCGCATCAGCCGGTGGAATGCGGGCGTGCGGGACTTCCCGAGCTTGGTGATAGCAGCCGGATTGAGGCCATCGATGGAGATGGCGATCACGTGGTCGATCGGATTGTCGGCGCTATCAGGCGTCTGATCATCTGCAGGGTGCGGAAGAATCGACGTCTTGGCCCCAGATGGCGTAACCGGCGCAGGAGCGGGCGATACCACGGTGGGAGCATTGACCGCGCCCTGGCGTGGGGTGGCATGACATCCCGCGGCGAGGAAGACAGTCGTGATCACCACGGGCGCAATCGCAATGGCCGGCCACGACGTCCACGGGCGTCGAACGGTCATGAGCTCGACCCTAGCCGCGACCGCTGCTGCTGGAAACGTGGCGCGCCCAGCCATGGCAATCACTCACGAGCACGAGCACGAGCACGAGCTTCAGCCGGCCTTCCGAACAGCAAGCAAGACCGCAAAAAAGATTGCTGCTGCGGTGGCCAGCCCAAACGCCGCCGCAGCGCCCACTCTGTTGATCAAGATTGCGACGAGAAAGCAGAACAGCGCAAACCCATCTAGCCCTGGGACGATGCCGCGCAAAAGTGCGAGAACACCGGCGTGACCAGACTGCGCCGCAGTGAATGCGCACACCACGCTCAAGGCGATCGGAAAGGGCGCGAGCGCACCGGTCAGGGCTGGACCCAGGAATGCTGCGAACCCAGTCAGCAGCACTACCAGCCCGGCCGTGGCGATCGCCCGGGCGGGCAGATCCCACCAGGTCGTTGTTACCGGTGGCGGCAGTGGCTGGTCCATCCGACGTAGCAACGCGTCAGCTCCGTGCAGTGCCAGCAGGGCCAGCAGCAACGCGGCCGCTGCGGGCACGGTTACCCGGGAGAGCGCAAGATCGGCAACAAGCACCGTGACCCAGCTCGTCAGCAAGATCACCAACCAACCGTGCCGTCGGGAAAGGTAGGCGAAGATCAACACGAATGCCGCGAGCGGCACGATGCCTAGCGTGGCAGCCCGGGCCGCATCAGCCGCGAAGGCGCTGCCGTGGTCCAGGTACAAGATCAGCAGGATCGGACCGGCAACGATGGGCAACACCACCAAGATCCCGGCCAGCCGCGGACCCCAACGTC
>Ga0307288_10000514_pt1 | contig 13157 bp, 12 predicted proteins | sample ER_DNA_142_FD_194469 | JGI IMG/M metagenome (GOLD analysis project Ga0307288, IMG submission 194469) | Bulk soil microbial communities from the East River watershed near Crested Butte, Colorado, United States - ER_DNA_142 | ecosystem: Environmental > Terrestrial > Soil > Floodplain | place... | reverse complement strand
GACGTGCCAGTCGTGGTGGACTTCGTCGTCCACAAGGACGCGATGGTCTGGCCGATGGTGGCCGCTGGCACCAGCAACGACGAGCTCAAGGTTGCTCGCGACCTGGCGCCGGCTTGGGATCAAGAGGAGCTGTGATGGCCGGGACTGCGAATACCCATATCTTGAGCGTGCTTGTGCAGAACAAGCCGGGCGTCCTGGCACGCATTGCTGGCCTGATTTCCCGCCGTGGCTACAACATCGAGTCGCTCGCGGTCGGACCAACCGAATCGCCGGAGATGTCGCGCATGACTCTCCAGGTGAACGTCGAGGACGTCGTTCTGGAACAGATCACCAAGCAACTCAACAAGTTGATCGAGGTGCTCAAGATCGTCGAGCTGGAGGACAGCGCGGTACGGCGTGAGCTTGTGCTGGTCAAGGTCAGTGCGACCGCTGAGACCCGCAGCCAGCTCATTGAGATCATCGGGCTCTTCGGCGGCAAGGCGGTCGACCTCACCGGGGAGATCATTACCGTCGAGGCGACTGGCAGCCCGGCCAAGCTGGCAGCGCTGCTCGAGCTGCTCGAGCCGTACGGGATTCGTGAGCTCGTCCAGTCCGGCCTTGTTGCCCTGGGACGCGGCAATCGATCACTCACTGGTCGCAACCAGCGGATGGAACGGCTCAAGGCCGTACCCTCCGGTTGACCTGCTTCCGAGCCTTCAGAATGCGCCTGAGCCGGTCGAAGGGCGCCTTACAGACCACCGCCGGCATGCGCTAACTTTCACCAGCACCCACCTATTCAAGGGAGAACACGAAGTGCCTGCAGAGATGTTCTACGACGCAGCGGCCGACCTGTCGCTGATCCAGGGGCGCAATGTCGCCGTGCTTGGGTTCGGCAGTCAGGGACACGCCCACGCCCTATCGCTGCGCGATTCCGGCGTCGACGTACGCGTCGGGCTACCCGAAGGCAGCAAGAGCCGGGACAAGGCCGATGCTCAGGGTCTTCGGGTCCTCGCGCCGTACGAGGCGTGCGAGGAGGCCGATCTGATCATGGTGCTGACGCCAGACCCGGCACAGCGCAAGGTCTACGCCGCAGCGATCGAGCCGAACCTGGTGCCAGGCGATGCGCTGTTCTTCAGTCATGGCTTCAACATTCGCTACGGCTACATCAAGCCACCCGAGGGTGTTGACGTCGCGCTGGTGGCGCCCAAGGGGCCCGGTCACTTGGTGCGCCGGGAATACTCCGAAGGTCGTGGTGTTCCGGTTCTCGTTGCGGTCGAGCAAGACGCCTCTGGCAAGGCCTGGGATCTGGCGCTCTCGTACGCGAAGGCAATTGGTGGGCTGCGTGCTGGTGGCATCAAGACAACTTTCACCGAGGAAACCGAGACTGATCTGTTTGGCGAGCAGGCTGTCTTGTGCGGCGGAGCTTCGGCGCTGGTACAGGCGGGCTTCGAGACGCTCACCGCGGCCGGTTATCAGCCGGAGGTGGCCTACTTCGAATGCCTGCACGAGCTCAAGCTGATCGTGGACCTGATGTATGAGGGCGGCATCGCCAAGCAGCGCTGGAGTGTCTCTGACACGGCCGAGTATGGCGACTACGTCTCTGGGCCGCGGATCATCGACGAGCATGTCCGAGAGAACATGAAGGGCGTGCTCGCCGACATTCAAGACGGCTCGTTCGCCGCTCGCTTCATCGGTGATCAAGATGCTGGGGCGCCGGAGTTCACAGCATTCCGGGAAGCAGGGGAAAAGCACCCGATCGAGGCGGTCGGTCGCGAGCTGCGCGAGCTCATGTCGTGGGTCAAGAGCCACGATGACGACTACGTCGAAGGCACCGCCGCCCGCTGATGTTCCTTCGTTGAGGTGTGTGGCTCGCGCCGTGACGCCCGGCTCGCACCGGCGGGGGTTGTTGACAGTCTGTTCGATCGTGTCCGTTCCCCACTGGCCGGATTTCACGCATCTTAGCCCCGCCAATACGAACCGAGCGCCCCCGCGCTCGCTTCCCATGAACACAGCGTTGGGCGGCGGTGTCTGCCGTGGGAGCCGCGGTTTAGCGGGACTTGATCACCATGCCGATGACGCGTGAGCCGTCGATCCGCACGGCCGTGCCGATCATGTAGAGCCGCCCGCTCGGTTCATCGGACTCGTCAAGAGCGTCCTCGTTCGCCATCACGCACGTGTGGCGCATCCCTTTGGTGCTGATAGGCGCGGGATGCTCCTTGATGCACCGGCCGAATGCCTGGTTCAGGTCGGTCAAAGCCTGCTCCGATGACGCCGACGGCACATCGATCACCGCTTCGATCTGGTAATCGTGAGTGGAGCGGTAGCGTCCAGCAACGACCGAACTGTCATCGGGAAGGTCGACGTCGCCGAAGTATTCGACGTCGGCAAGCGTCATAGGGGAGCAGGTGTAGCCGGTGAGATCGTTCTTGCAGGTCGAGCCGCGATCGGTGGTGAAGCTGAAATAGGGCACGCCCCACCCACCGGCGTACTGGGTGAGGATCGCGAAAGCGATGGCGACGGAGCCGAACATCAACAGCGTGCCAGCAAGCACCCGCAGGGTCCTGTGCGGCTGGACAGTGCCAGGCCGAGGGCGTCTCCTCGCCATAGGCCAAGGGTGCCCGAGCCATGTAGTTGTCGTATATAAACCGCTGGCATCGATTTGATCACAAATCCGACAGCGCGTTGTGCGGGCTACCTCTTGACGGCGATGACCACCGACGTGTCGTCGGCGACCATCACGTCAACGCTGGTGAAGCGGTCGTCAGACAGCCAATCCAGACGCACGGTGTCCACTCGGCCGGCCTCCAGCGGCGGCCACGTCGGGCACGGGGTGAAGTCGTCCAGGACGATCATGCCCCCTTCCTGCAGCAGCTCCACGATCCGTTCCCGCGGCCAGCCTTTCGCGCTGGCGGCGTCCATGAAGATCAACGAGAACGGGGCGTGCTCGGCGAGGCTGCTCCAGTCGGCATGCATCACGTCGATGTCGTCACCGGCGAACATGTCCATGACTCCGTGCGCCAACTCCGGGTCGAGCTCGGCAGTGATCACCCGGGTATCCTTTCGCGCTCCGCTACGCAACCAGGCCGCGCCCACGCCGCATCCGGTCCCGCATTCCGCAATCGTTCCGGTACGGGTTGCTGCCAGAGCAGCAAGTAATCGGCCGGTCTCAGTACGCGATGCTTGCATGTAGCCGCGCTCCAACGACATGCGAAGTGCCCTGATCACCAGCTCAGGCAGCTCGGGAGGGGCACTCACTTCAACAGTTTGTCAGCAATGATCAACGGGGTCCCTCGTTCCAGGATGTGGAATGGATGAGCTAAATAGATGGGCACAAGATAGTCGGACGTCCTACTATTTTCTTGGTTTAGTACTGTTCAGACCGGAAGTTCCCTTCGACAAGCTCAGGACACCCCATGTACGACATGTATCCGGAGGCATGGACGGTCGCCGCTGATCGTTCGCATCAGGGGCACGCCGACCATCCCCGTCGACGCGCCCGCAAGGAACACTCGGTCGTACCTGCGATTCTCCAGGCCCGGGCCCACCAGACCGGGCGCGCCAACTGAGCTTGCTCCTGCGCGTCGTTGCAGTGCGGCGGCCCGCCCGCTACGGCGAGCCGTCGCGAAATGATCTAGACCGCCGCTGCAATGGCGTCACCAATTTCGCTCGTCTTTCGGATCCGATCTGGGGTACGTGCCGCGATGTCGGCGACGACCGCTCGTTCGATCCGCGTCGCCTCCTCGGAGAGTCCACAATGATCCAGCAGCAGTGCCACCGAGAGGATGGTCGCCGTGGGGTCCGCGATGCCCTTGCCCGCGATATCGGGCGCCGACCCGTGGACGGGCTCGAACATCGAGGGGAAGCGACGGTCCGGGTTGATGTTGCCGCTCGCGGCCAGGCCGATGCCTCCGGTGACCGCCGCAGCAAGATCAGTAAGGATGTCGCCGAAGAGGTTGTCGGTCACGATGACATCGAATCGCGCCGGGTCGGTGACGAGGAAGATCGTCGCAGCATCAACATGCAGATAGTCGGTTGCGACCCCGGGATACTCGGCCGCGACCGCGTTGAACACTCGGTTCCAGAGCCCGCCCGCATTGACCAGCACGTTGTGCTTGTGAACCAACGTGATCTTGCCGTGGCGGCTGGTTGCGCGTTCGAACGCGTCGCGAATGACTCGCTCCACCCCGTACGCGGTGTTCACGCTTACCTCCGTCGCGATCTCGTGCGGGGTCCCGAGGCGCACCCGGCCGCCATTGCCGCAATACAGGCCTTCGGTTCCTTCTCTAACCACCACGAAGTCGATGTCCTTGCCGGTGATCACCTGCTCGGCAAGTGGCGTCGCTACGTTGGGATACAGCCGGCTCGGCCGGAGATTCACGTAGTGCTCAAAGGCAAAGCGCAGCTTCAACAGCAGGCCGCGTTCCAGCAATCCGCTCGGCACGTCCGTCGCGCCGGGAGCGGCGCCCACGGCGCCGAACAAGATCACGTCCGTGCTGGCGAGCTCGTCCACAACGGAGTCCGGCAGCACCTCGCCCGTACGCAGCCAGCGGTCTGCGCCGAGGTCGTAACTGGTCGGTGTGAAGACGCCGGCTCCCGTCACGGCATCGAGCACCTTGAGTCCTTCGGAGACCACCTCGGGACCAATCCCATCCCCGCCGATCACTGCCAGGTTGAACGGTCCGGCTGGCTGCGGCCTGGCATCGGAATCGAGATCGGGCTCCGGGGCAGTGCGTACGTGTGTCACCGGCGCATAGTAGCCGCCGCAGAATTACTGCAGGGATCAGATCTCGATGTTGAAGGACAGCTGGCGGTAGCGTGACCGCCAGGAGCACAGGTGCGGACTCGACGCCCGCACCACGACCGAAAGTGACAGATGTGAGCCTTCATTTCGAACTCCGGGCCAACCCGATGCCGCGCAGCCAGAGCGAACGCGCCGCGATATTGGCCAACCCCGGATTTGGGATGCACTTCACCGATCACATGGCAGTAGCAACCTGGACTGCTTCCGATGGCTGGCACGACTCGGCGATCGTCCCGTACGGGCCTTTCTCGCTCGACCCGGCGACCGCCGTGCTGCACTATGCCCAGCAGGTCTTCGAGGGGCTCAAGGCATACCGGCACCCCGATGGCACGATCTGGACCTTCCGTTCCGGCAGGAACGCCGAACGAATGGTGCGCTCGGCTGAACGGCTGGCGCTTCCGATGCTGCCTGCCGAAGACTTCATTTGCAGTATTGATGAACTCGTCGCTGCCGATACCGCCTGGGTCCCTACGGCTTCTGAGCAAAGCTTGTACCTACGGCCGTTCATGTTCGCAACGGAAGCGTTTCTGGGCGTACGGCCCGCCAAGCGGGTGACCTACTGCTGCATCGCCAGTCCCGCTGGCAGCTACTTCGCTTCCGGGGTGAAGCCGGTCAACATCTGGATCTCGACGGTGTATTCCCGTGCTGCCCCTGGTGGCACCGGCGCCGCGAAATGCGGCGGCAATTACGCGGCGAGCTTGATCGCCCAGCAGGAGGCGGCCAGCCAGGGATGTGAACAAGTGATGTTTGCCGATGCCGCCGAGCACTTTTGGCTGGAGGAGCTGGGCGGCATGAACGTCTACCTGATCACGACCGAGAATGAACTGATTACCCCGGAACTCACCGGATCGATCCTCGAAGGCGTGACCAGGGACTCGATCTTGACGCTGGCAGCCGAGTTCGGGCTGACCCCGGTCGAGCGCCGAATTGCGATCACCGAACTGCTTGACGGCGTGAAATCCGGAGAGGTGACCGAACTGTTTGCCTGCGGCACTGCCGCGGGGATTACGCCGATCGGCACCCTCAAGAATGTCGACGGCAGCCACCGGGTCGGCTCGGGCGAGAGTGGGGAGACAACCCTGGCACTTCGACAGAAGCTGCTGGACATCCAATACGGACGCACGGCCGATACCCACGGCTGGCTCCGCCGCATCCTCTAACCGCCGACGGGTCAGAACCCAGATGCGCCTTGGCACCTCTACGTTCCGCCACCCGGCGGAGCGGCTGGCAATTTTTCACGATCTAGGGAACACTGTGGGCATGCGATTCCTGGCGGTGATTATTTGTTAGCGCGCTGAGCACCGTTCAGCGCGCGCAGCCTCCTGTCCATCCACGGGAGGTTTTTTCATGCCAGGACAAAACCAACCTTCCAACACGAGGATCTGAGAAATGTTCGCCCAGCCCAAGCCCAAGCCGGCCGAGTTCCACGTCTTCGACACCACGTTGCGCGACGGTTCGCAGCAGGAGGGCCTCAACCTCTCGGTGCCGGACAAGCTCACCATTGCGGCGTTGCTCGACGAGCTGGGCGTCGGCTTCATCGAGGGCGGCTGGCCGGGCGCCAATCCGAACGACACGTCCTTCTTCGCAGCCATGGCCGATGGAGCGGTGCGGTTGCAGAACGCTGAGCTGGTGGCATTCGGTTTCACCCGACGGGTCGGGATGAGGGCCGCGGACGACCCAATGACCGCCGCCGTTCGGGACTCGCGTGCGCCCGTCGCCTGCATTGTGGCCAAGAGTCATGACCGGCATGTCGAGCAAGCCCTCCGCACCACGCTCGCCGAGAACCTGGCGATGATCACCGACACAGTGCAGCACCTGCGAGCGGAGGGTCAGCGGGTATTCGTCGACTGCGAACACTTCTTCGACGGATATCGGGAGAATCCCGCGTACGCGTTGGAGGCCGTGCGCGCTGCAGCAGAGGGTGGTGCTGAGGTCGTCGTGCTCTGTGACACGAACGGCGGCATGCTTCCGCCGTGGATCGGGGAGATCGTCGCCGCCGCGAGCCAGATCGGTGTTCCGCTAGGCATCCATACCCACAACGATTCCGGCTGTGCCGTCGCCAACGCCCTCGCAGGAGTGGACGCCGGCGTCATGCACGTGCAGGGCACAGTCAACGGTTACGGGGAGCGCACCGGCAATGCCGAACTGCTCTCAGTGATCGCCAATCTCGAACTCAAATACGGTTGGCCGCTGCTTCCGGCCGGCTCGCTGCGCGAGGCAACCCGTCTCGCGCATGCCATCGCAGAGGTGACGAACGTCCCACCAAGCGCTCGTCAGCCTTATGTTGGCCTGTCGTCCTTCGCCCATAAGGCAGGACTGCACGCCAGCGCGATCAAAGTGGATCCCAACCTCTACCAGCACATCGACCCTGCCCTGGTCGGCAATGACATGCGGATGCTCGTGTCCGACATGGCGGGTCGGGCGAACATCCAGATCAAGGGTGAGGAGTTGGGATTCGACCTGTCCGACCGCGAACTTGCGGCTCGGATCACTGACCGGGTGAAAGACGCCGAAGCAGCCGGGTACACCTATGAGGCCGCGGATGCGAGCTTTGAGCTGCTGCTGCGGCGCGAGCTCGGGCAGCTGCCGGAGTACTTCATGGTGCATTCCTGGCGCGTCTTCACCCAGTCAACACATGGCCAAGAGACCGATACCGAATGCACCGTGCGGCTAACGGCCAAGGGTCAGAGCCAGCGCGTGGTAGGGGAGGGCAACGGTCCTGTCAACGCCCTCGATCACGCCGTACGCAACGCGCTGCTCCCGGCATATCCGACGGTCGACAAGTTCGAGCTGATGGACTACAAAGTGCGGATCCTTGATCAGGGTCATGGCACCGACGCGACCGTACGGGTGCTCATCGAGACCACCGACGGGCTTAGTGCCTGGACGACGGTCGGCGTCGGTCAGAACATCATCGAGGCCTCGTGGGAAGCGCTCTGCGACGCGTACCTCTACGGTCTGATCCACGCCGACGACGAGGTCTCCGCACCGCAGAGCAGCGGGTCGCCGGTGCGGCTCGGCGCTTAGGATTCAGGTGCGGCCAGCGCCTGGATGACGGCGGCGGCTTACCCGACTCGATCGAGGATGAGCGGCCGCGGCTCTGGTGCCGTGTCACCAATGGCGTACGCGCCCTGCAGTGACTCCCGGGCCCGAGAAAAGCGTTCGGGCGTATCCGTGTGCAAGGTGATCAACGGCTGACCCGCCCGTACGCGCCCCCCGGGCTTGGCATGCAGTACAACTCCGGCTCCTGGTTGCACAGCATGCTCCTTGCGAGCACGGCCGGCTCCCAGCCGCCAGGCCGCCTCGCCCACTGCCAGCGCGTCCAAGGACTGGAGCACCCCATCCCGCTCCGCTGTGATCACGTCGGTTTCGCGTGCCGTGGGCAGTTCCGCGTCAGGATCGCCACCCTGCGCCTTGATCATGGAACGCCAGACGTCCATGGCCGCGCCAGACTCCAGCAGTTCTGCCGGGTCATGCTCATCCCGTCCAACGGCGGTGATCATTTCACGGGCGAGGGAGATGGTCAGCTCAACCACGTCGGGAGGGCCGCCGCCGGCCAGCACCTCGACTGATTCTGAAACCTCCAAAGCGTTTCCAGCAGTCAACCCAAGCGGAGTCGACATGTCGGTCAGCAGCGCGATGGTGATCACCCCAGCGGCTTCGCCGATCTCGACCATCGTTTGTGCGAGCTCATTGGCAGACTCGAGCGTCTTCATGAAGGCGCCCGACCCAGCCTTGACGTCCAGCACGAGAGCGTCGCAGCTTGTCGCAAGTTTCTTGCTCATGATCGAAGACGCAATCAAAGGGATTGACTCGACGGTTCCCGTGACGTCCCGGAGCGCGTAAAGCTTCTTGTCGGCGGGCACCAGCCCGGGCCCAGCCGCGCAGACTACGGCACCAACATCGCTCAGTTGACGCCGCATCTCCTCGTTGGTCAGAGAGGCCCGCCAGCCGGGAATAGATTCCAACTTGTCCAGCGTCCCACCGGTGTGGCCGAGCCCGCGACCAGAGACTTGCGGTACCGCCACTCCGCAGGCGGCAACCAGCGGCGCTAGCGACAGCGTGATCTTGTCGCCCACCCCGCCCGTGGAATGCTTGTCGACCTTCGGCCTGGCGACATCAGGGAAGTCCAGGCGCTCACCGGAGTTGATCATGGCCTGGGTCCAGCGGGTCAGCTCGCGGCTGCTCAGCCCACGAAACAACACCGCCATGGCGAGTGCTGACATCTGCTCGTCAGCGATCTCATCAGCGGTGTACGCGGCGATCAGCCAGTCAATCTGATCATCGCTCAGCTCACCGCCGTCGCGCTTGGTGCGGATCAGATCAACGGCATGGAACGGACCATCGGATGGGCTCGGGGCCGGTGCCATGCCGGATAGGCTAGCCCGGTGCGCATTGCCCGATTCGCCGCCGGTGGAGACCCGCAGTACGGCATCGTCGAACTTGCGGAGGACGGTGGGGACCATCCCGACACCGTGTCGGTGCTGACCGGCGACCCGATGGCTATGTCGGTCAAGCTGACGGGGGAGCGCAAGGTTCTTGCTGATGTTCGTCTATTGGCACCGGTCATCCCGCGAAGCAAGATCGTCGCCGCCGGCCGCAACTATGCCGTGCACGCGGCCGAGATGGGCGAGGAGGTGCCGCAAACTCCGCTCACCTTTTTCAAGCCGAACACCTCGGTGATCGGGCCGGGGGAACCCATCATCTATCCCGCGGCCAGCCGTGAGGTGAGCTACGAGGGTGAGCTTGCCGTGGTGATAGGCCGTATCTGCAAGGAAGTGCCGGTTGCTCGGGTACCCGAGGTGATCTTCGGCTACACCGTCGCGAACGACGTCACCGCTCGTGATCTGCAGCGCACAGATGGGCAATGGGCGCGCGCCAAGGGCTATGACACGTTCTGTCCGCTCGGGCCCTGGATCACCACTCACCAGCAACTGGATGAAGTTGCCGCTCTCGCGATTCGTACCACCCTGGACGGGGAACAGCGTCAGGACGGCAATACCAAGGACATGATCTTCACCGTCCCCGAACTCGTCGCCTACATCTCTTCCTACACCACGCTGCTGCCTGGTGATGTGATCTTGACCGGCACCCCCTCCGGTGTCGGCCCTATGCTGCCGGGGCAAGTGGTGAGTGTCGAGATCGAGGGAATCGGTACCCTCACCAATCCGGTCGCGAGTGCGCGACCGGAGGCAGCAGCGGGCGAGGCGGAACAGTGACCGACGGCGCTTCGGCCCGGGACGACTCAGCGGTGCTCGGCGGGTTAGCTCCTGATCAAGTGCGGGTCCGGTTTCCTCCGTCCCCGACCGGCAACCTGCACGTCGGCAACGTACGCAGTGCGCTGTTCAACTGGGTCTTCGCCAGGCACTACGGCGGAACCTTCGTCTTGCGGGTGGAGGATACCGACGCCGGACGCAATCTCGAGGAGTCATATCAGGGTCTCTACGACTCGCTCAGCTGGCTCGGCCTGAGCTGGGACGAGGGCCCGCTGGTCGGCGGCCCGTACGGTCCCTATGTCCAAACCGAGCGCGGAGAGATCTATCGAGAGGTGGTCGGCAAGCTGCTCACGGCCAAGCTGGCCTATCGATGCTTCTGCACGAGGGAAGAGATCGAGGCTCGAGAAGCGCTCCGGCCAGCCGGCTCACCGTCAGGCTACGACGGATTCTGCCGCACTCTCAGCGAGCAGCGGATCGCAGAACTGGAAGCGATGTCGGTTCCATCGGTGGTACGAATGCGGGTTCCCGACGCAGATATCGCCTTCGACGACTTGGTACGCGGGCACGTGCGGTTTGCCGCCGCACACGTGCCCGACTACGTCATCGTGCGCAGTAATGGCGAACCGCTCTACACCCTCGTCAACCCGTTGGACGACTCGTTGATGGAGATCACTCATGTGCTCCGGGGCGAGGATCTGCTGCCGTCAACCCCGCGCCAAATCGTGCTTTACGACGCGCTCTCCCAGATTGGGGTCGGCAGCCAACGCACTCCGGCCTTCGGCCATCTGCCGACCGTCTTGGGTGAGGGCAACCGGCGGCTGTCCAAGCGAGACAAGGGATCTGGTCTTGCCGAATACCAGCAGAAGGGCTACCTGCCGGAAGCGCTGCTGAACTACCTCGCTCTGCTCGGCTGGGCCATCGCCGAGGACCGCGACGTTTTTGCCATTGCCGAAATGGTCGAGGCTTTTGACATCCGACGAGTGAACGCCAACCCCGCCCGTTTTGACGCTAGGAAGTGCGAGGCCATCAACGCCGCACACATCCGGCTGCTGCCTCCGGAGGAGCTCACCGCGAGCCTCATACCGTTCTTCGCTGCCGCCGGACTGATCGGCGAGCCGGCGCGCCCTGCAGAGCAGGACCGGCTTGCGGCGGCTACGCCACTGATCCAGGAGCGCATCAACACACTTTCCGAAGCGGTGGGTTTGCTGGCCTTCCTCTTCCTGGCCGATGACAAGATCACCATCGCGGCCGACGCTGGGTTGTCGGCGGAGTCCATACCGACGCTGCGGGCGGCGTACGACGCACTGACTGCCGTGCCGGAGTTTGATCATGCCAGCGTCGAGGCGACATTGCGTACGGCGCTGGTCGAGGACCTGGGACTAAAGCCGCGGCTCGCATTCGGTCCAGTGCGGGCAGCAATCACAGGCAGCCGAATCTCGCCGCCGCTCTTCGAGTCCATCGAGCTGCTCGGCCGAGTGTCCACGCTTGCACGGATCGCTGCAGCACTCGCCGAGCTGGGCGAGCCGGAGATTGCCGGATCGAGCCCCGGTCGGGGCGACACCGGAGCAGTAGGACCGAAACACTGAGATCGTGACCAAGCATAAGAAGCCGGCTGTCCCGGTTCGCACCAGCTCCAAAATGCGGAGCAGGTCCGGCAACCCTGCGGTACGCACTGGGGCGGCCGAGCCGTTGCCACGCACGAAGCCGCAACCGGCGGAGAGCCGCAAACAGCCGAGACCGCCGCCTTTGGTCCTTGAGCGGACGGCGCTGCCGCCTGACGGTGCCGGTTACCCGCAGATCCTGCGCGGCGAATCGTATGTGTGGTGGCGCTCGGTGCTGGGCGTTGTGGTGGGCCTCGCGCTGTTCTTGCTCATCACCGCAGTCGTAAGCCAGGCGCTGGTCACGCTGTTCTGGGCCACCACTGCCGGCAACCAGTCGTACCGGGATTACTTCGCAAAGGCCTTCGCGTTCGAACTGCCGATCGGGATGCTGTCGGTGAACCTCGGCCTGGCCGCACTGATCCCGGTCGCCTGGGGCCTGATGGCAGCAATCCATCAGATGAAGCCGAGATGGCTCTCCTCGGTGCAGCCGCGGATTCGCTGGCGCTACTTGTTCGGATCGCTGGCGATCGCCGCCGTGGCGCTGAACGGGGTGATGCTGCTGTCCACCACGGTCGGTGAGCCGCTGTCCATCCACCCGCAAGAGGGTTTCTGGGCCTTCCTTGCCGTCATCGTGCTGACCTCGCCACTTCAGGCGGCAGCTGAGGAGATTTTCTTTCGCGGGTACCTGTTGCAGGCGCTCGGCAGCCTGGTCCCGCGGGCCTGGTTCGGCGTGGTCGTCTCCTCTGTCGTGTTCGCGCTGCTGCACGGTACCCAGAACCTGCCGCTGTTCGCCGACCGGCTTGTCTTCGCGCTGCTGGCCGGGCTGCTCGTCTGGCGCACCGGTGGTCTGGAAGCGGCCATTGCGGCGCATGTGATCAACAATGTGTTCGCGTACTTGTATGCCGGGCTGAGCACCTCAGTGGCTGCGATAAGGGGCCTGAAAGAACTCAGCTGGGTCAACGCGGCGTTCGACGTCGGTGGTTTCGCCCTTTTTGCCGTGCTCGCGTACCTGCTGTCACGACTGATGAAGCTGCGAACTCGCGTGTCCCTCAGCCAAACGGAGAACGCTGATTGACCTCGCCGGTGTGGAACGGTTTGGGCCGAAAGTCAGGGCTACAGTAAAGTTTGTCCTTGTGCCAGGGCCGGTGCATCGAGCCCTGTAGCAACGCCAGTGGGGTATAGGGTAATTGGCAGCCCGACTGATTCTGGTTCAGTTAGTCTAGGTTCGAGTCCTAGTACCCCAGCGCCGCAGAAGCCTCTGGTTCGCTTTGTGACAAGGGGAATTGGTAGGGTTCCGCAGTCTCATCGTCAAGATGATCGCCAGCTAGGGCCCCGTTGTGTAGCGGCCTAGCACGCCGCCCTCTCAAGGCGGTAGCGCGGGTTCGAATCCCGTCGGGGCTACCACTGCTGACTAGCACGGATACCACTCACCGACTGTCCTTCGAGCGCCGAACCCGCCGCCCTGCGTGCACACGGCGTGCAGAACCAGCATCAGCTACCGGCAACGGAGGGCCATCGCGAGTCGGTGACAGCAACGCATCCAGGCGTTCCACCGCTTCA
>Ga0307288_10000513_pt1 | contig 13157 bp, 15 predicted proteins | sample ER_DNA_142_FD_194469 | JGI IMG/M metagenome (GOLD analysis project Ga0307288, IMG submission 194469) | Bulk soil microbial communities from the East River watershed near Crested Butte, Colorado, United States - ER_DNA_142 | ecosystem: Environmental > Terrestrial > Soil > Floodplain | place... | reverse complement strand
CCCGCCGGGTCTGGCGGCTTTTGAATCAATCTGAAATTGATCTATCCATGAGCAATTCCGTCAATCCTCAGAGAGGCTCGCTGGCGCCGCAATTTGCGGCGGTGGCTTGACATAGGAGCAACCCGTGAAATTCGAGAAGTGGCAGGCGCTGGGCAACGACTACCTGATCTTCGAGCGGGGGCGGCTGCCGTGGGAGCTGACGGCGACGCGGGTCGAGTGGCTCTGCGACCAGCACTTCGGGATCGGCTCCGATGGGATCCTGCTGCTCTCGCGCAGCGAGGATCCGGAGCTCGTCGCCGAGCTGCGGATCTTCAACCCCGACGGCTCCGAGGCCGAGCTCTCCGGCAACGGTGCCCGCGAGGCGATCCTCTACCTGCGCCGCAACGGCTGGACCGAGGAGGACGAGTTTGCGATCGGCACCGTCGCCGGCCCGATCCGGCCGAGGATCACGGGCGATCTCACCTGCTCGGTCGATATGGGCCGGGCCTCGACGACCTCGAAGGATTTCCCCTCGGGCCCCGAGGACGGGCGCGGCACGCTTGAGGCCGCAGGTCGCAGCTGGGAGTTCCAGCACGTCTCGATCGGCAACCCGCAGTGCGCGATCGTCGTCCCGGCCGAGGAGCTCGACGACCTCGACCTGGGGGAGATCGGCCCGGGGATCGAAGGAAGCAGCCTCTTTCCCAACCGCACCAACGTCAGCTTCCTCGCCGTCCACGGCGACCGGGTGCGGGCGCGGATCTTCGAGCGCGGGGTGGGGGAGACGCTCTCCTCCGGCACCGGCGCCAGCGGCGCCGCGGTCACCGCCTTCCTCCGCGGCGCCCCCGGCCGGCTCGTGGTCGAGCTCGAAGGCGGCGAGCTGCAGGTCGAGATCGGCCCGGACCTCGACGTCCGGCTCGACGGCTGGGCCGAGCCCGTCTTCCGGGGCGAGCTGACGCCGGAGCTGCTGCAGGCGCTCGCCGAGCTGGACGGCGAGTAGCCGGCCGGATCGCATAGATTCCCGCGCCCATGGGCATCGCCACCCCGTCCAAACGCCTGGAGGCCATCCCTCCCTACAAGTTCCAGGAACTCGAGCAGCAGATCGCCGACAAGCGCGCTGCCGGGATCGACGTGATCAGCCTCGGGATCGGGGATCCTGACGAACCGACCTACCCGCACGTGATCGAGGCGATGCAGGAGGCAGTCGAGAACCCTGCCTATCACCAGTACCCCAGCAACCGCGGCCGGGACGAGTTCCGGGCTGCCTTTGCCGAGTTCTACGACCGCCGCTTCGGGGTCGAGATCGACCCCGACGGCGAGGTGATCCCGGCGATCGGCGCCAAGGAGTGCATCTACAACCTGTGCTTCGCCTTCCTCGACCCCGGCGACGTTGCCCTCGCCTCCGACCCCGGGTATCCGGTGTACACGGGCGGCCCGATCCTCGCCGGCGCTGAGGCCGGGCTGCTGCCGCTGGTTCCGGAGCTGGGCTTCGCCCCCGACCTCGACGCCGTCCCGGCCGAGGTGGCCGCGAAGGCGCGGCTGATGTTCGTCAACTACCCGAACAACCCGACCGGCGCCGTCCTTCCCGACGGCTTCTTCGAGCGGGTCGTCTCCTTTGCCAGGGAGCACGAGATCCTCGTCGTCCACGACAACGCCTACTCGGAGACCACCTACGACGGCTACGTCGCCCCGAGCTTCCTCGCCACACCCGGCGCCAAGGAGGTGGGCGTCGAGGTCTTCTCGCTCTCCAAGGGCTACAACATGACCGGCTGGCGCTGCGCCGCGATCCTCGGCAACGCCGAAGCGGTCCAGACCTACTGGCGGCTGAAGACCAACGTCGACTCGGGCCTCTTCGAGGCGATCCAGATGGCCGGCGTCGCCGCCCTGGAGGGCCCGGGCGCGCCCCTCGAGCGGATGAACCAGACCTACAGCCGCCGCCGCGACCTCGTCGTCTCCGCCCTGCGCGAGATCGGGGTCGAGGTGCCGACGCCGAAGGGCACGATCTACATCTGGGCCCCGGTGCCCGAGGGCCACACCTCGACCTCCTTCTGCGAGCTCGTGCTCGAGGAGGCCGCCGTCGTCGTCTCTCCCGGCTCGATGTACGGGCCGAGCGGGGAGGGCTTCTTCCGCATCGCCCTAACCGCCCCCGACGAGCGGATCGAAGAGGCGGTCGAGCGGATGCGCGAGCACCTCGCCTAGGCGCTCCGGCTGCCTACTAGGCCGCCTCGCGCTCGGCCTTCTTACGCCAGTAACGGTCCAGGCCACCCCACTGATAGGCGGTGGGAACCGCCTGCAGCAGCTCCTCGACGGTGTCGCCTTCGATCCCTTCGGCCGCCAGCTCCTCCCGGATGCGGCGCTCGAGTTCGGTGTCGTAGGCGCCCTTCTCCATCTGCCGCGCCAGCTCGGCCTCCTCGCGCAGTTTCGCCCGCACCCGCTCGAGGTGAGCGGGGACATCGTCTTCGACCGCGCCGAAGTGGGTGAGCGCGAGGCGTTGCGGCGACCAGGCGGCGACGGTGTCAAGCGATTCCCCCCAGACCTCGACGTCGATGTCCGGCGGCGGAGTGGGGGGCAGGATCAGGTTTGAGGGCGGGATCCGGCAGGCGGCGACGTCGCCGACGAAGGCGGTACCGCTCTCGCTATGGAAGTAGCAAACGTGATGGGAAGCGTGACCCGGGGTGTAGGCCACCTCCATTCCCAGCACCGTCTCGCCACCCCGCAGCGTCCGCACGTTCCCCTCGGGGACCGGCAGGATCTCCCCCCATAGGTAGTTCAGCTTGTCCCCGTAGAGCCGCTCCGCACTCGCCAGCAGCTTCGAGGGATCGACCAGATGCGGCGCCCCCCGCTCGTGCACGTAGACCTCCAGCTCCGGCCACCGCCGCACCATCGCCCCCGTTGCCGCCGCATGATCGAGGTGAATATGCGTCAGCAATACCGCCCGCGGCTGCTCCTCCCCAATCGCCTCCAGAACCGTCCCCAAAGACGACTCCGGCCCCGGATCAACGAGAGCGCCCTCCACCTCCCAACACCCGATCACGTGGGGCCGGCCCAGATGCATCACGTCGATAACCCTCATCGCCGCCAGCTTATGAGAGTCGGGGGAGGGCTCACCGGACCTTCCCCGCTGTTGTCCGGGGAGTCCTCCCCCGACTCTCCCCTAAGCGACCGGAGCAGGGAACCGCTCGTCAGCCTCCAGCGTCTGCCGCAAACCCTCCTCCATCCCGCGCGGCGAGTAGCCAAGCTCGCGCTCGGCCTTGTCATATCTCGCCCAGAAGGTGACGCCGTCGGCGGAGGAGATGAGCTCCCGCAGGTTCGGCGGCTGCCCCATGACTTTCCCGACCAGCGGCCCGATCGGGACCATCATCTTCATCAGCCCGGTCGGCAGCGCCCGTTTCGGCGCCTTGCGGCCGCTGATCCGCGCCACCGTCTCGATCGCCTCGCGCATAGTCGTCGCCGGCCCGCTGATCACGTAGGTCTCGCCGAGCTGCCCCTTGTCGAGCGCGAGGAGGATGCCGCCGGCGATGTCCTCGACGTGGGTCATGCAGATACCCAGCTCCGGGAACGGCAGCAGCGGCAGCCTGCCGGCGAAGAACTGCTCCAGCAGGTCGGCGACCTGGGAGGTGTCGCCCGGGCCGTAGACGCCGCCGGGCTGGACGACGATCGCCGGCAGGCCCTCCTCGTCGATCAGCCGCTGGACCAGCTTGTGGGCCTCCAGCTTGGTCTCCTCGTAGTAGGACGTGAAGTCGGTCTCGGGGTTCTTGTAGGCCTCGTCGACGACCTCGCCGTGGGTGTTGCCGAAGATCCCGACCGTGGAGACGTAGACGACCCGGGGGACGTTCTCCGCCAGCGCCGCCTTCATCACCCGCTCGGTGCCGGCCACGTTCGCCTCCCACATCGCCGGGCGCTGCTTGGCCGGGATCCCGATCTCGTACATCGCCGCGGCGTGGACGACGGCGTCGCAGCCGTGCATGCCGTTGCGGATCGCCGCCTCGTCACCGAGGTCGCCGGCGACCAGCTCGCAGCCCAGCTCGGTCAGCTTCGCCGCCTTGCCGGGACTGCGGACGAGGCAGGCGACCTCGTCGCCGCGCCCGCGCAGCTGCCGGGCGACCTCGCCGCCGATGAAGCCGGTGGCCCCGGTGAGGAAGACCTTCACCCCGGGGACACTATCCAGCCGCGGAGCGGCCCGTACAATTCCCTTGAGTGCAAGGTTCGAGAAACGGCAGGCAGAGCCCGGCCCGCGACGCGGGGTCGAACAACGGCGCCGGCGTCTCGAATCGCCGGGCCCGGCAGCGCGCGCTCGCGATCGGCATCCTCGACGGGCGGACCGAGGGAGAGCCGCTGGCCGAGCTGAAGGAACTGCTGCGGACCGCGGGCGTCGCCACCGCGGGCGTTGCCACGCAGCAGCGCCCCAAACCCGACCCCGACCGCTACTTCGGCCGCGGCCGCCTGACCGAGCTGAAACAGGAGATCGCCGCCACCGGCGCCAACCTGGTCGCCTGCGACGACGAGCTGGCGCCGCGCCAGGAGCGCAACCTCGAGGCGGCGCTGGGGGTGCCGGTGATCGATCGCACCGCCGTCATCCTCGACATCTTCGCCGACCATGCCCACTCGGCTGAGGGCAAGCTGCAGGTGGAGCTGGCCCAGCTCGAATACAACATGGCCCGCATGCGGGGGCTCTGGACCCACCTCGAGCGCCTCGGCGCCGGCCGTATGGACGGTGGCATCGGCACCAGGGGCCCGGGCGAGAGCCAGATCGAGACCGACCGACGCCTCGCGCGGAACCGGATCTCAGCCCTGCGCCGGCGCCTGCGGCAATCGGAGATGAACCGCGGCGTCATGCGCGCCCGGCGCGAGAGCTCCTCGCTGCCGCGGGTTGCCCTCGCCGGCTACACGAACGCCGGCAAGTCGACGCTTCTGAACGCGCTGACGGGGGCCGAAGTCGAGGTCCGCGACCGCCTCTTCCACACCCTCGACCCGACCACCCGCACCTTCGATCTCTCCGGCCGCGACGCCTTGCTGACCGACACCGTCGGCTTCATCGAAAAGCTGCCCCACCAGCTGGTCGAGGCCTTCAAGGCGACCCTGGAGGAGACGGTACTGGCAGACCTGATCCTCCACGTCGTCGACGCCTCGGCCCCCGAGGAGCGGCGGCTGGCCGACATCCAGGCCGTCGACGAGGTGCTGGAGGAGATCGGAGCGGGGGAGAAGCCCCGCCTGCTCGTTTTCAACAAGGTCGACCTGCTGAGCGAAGAGGAGCGGCAGGAGACCGAGCTCGACCATCCCGAGGCGGTGCTGATCTCCGCGCAGGAGGGCGTGGGGCTGGACGGGCTGCGCGAGCGGATCGAGCAGGCCTTCGAGGAGACGCTGACCGAGGTCGAGCTGCTGATCCCGTACTCCGAGGGAGGGCGGCTGCACGAGCTGCACGAGGTCGCGGGCGACCTGGAGCGGACCGAGCGCGAGGATGGGGTGCTGGTGCACGCGAAGGTGCCGGCGGCGGAGATGCACCGGTTCAGCGACTTAGCGGTTGCGTAACTCGCTGGCGGGGTCCCGGGGGGTCCCCGGACAACAGCGGGGAGGGTCCGAGAACCCCCTCCCCGGACCCCGGTAGGCTGCCCCGGGTGCAGCTGCCGGTGGCGAAACTGAAGGAGGAGGCAATCCTCCCCTCGCGTGCGCATGAGGGGGACGCTGGGTTGGATCTTTATGCCTGCGAGAGCGTGCATATCGGGCCGGGGGAGAGATGGAGCGTCGGGACCGGGGTGGGGGTGGAGATTCCGGAGGGGCATGCGGGGCTGGTGGTGCCGCGGTCCGGGCTGGCTCGGGACCACGGGATTGCGCTGGTCAACGCGCCGGGGGTGATCGACTCGGGCTACCGGGGGGAACTGCGGGTGCTGCTGCTCAATACGGATCCGGCCGAGACCTTTCGGGTCGAACCGGGCGACCGCATCGCCCAGCTGCTGCTGATGCCGATCGCGCTCGCCGAGCCCGTCGAGGCGGCCGCGCTTACCGATTCGGCGCGCGGAGAGGGCGGCTTCGGCTCCAGCGGCCGTTAACGCTGGGAGTAATGGCCCCTATAGGGACAAGAAGTCCCACTGATTAGCTCTGGGCAGCCTGCCGCGCCGATTCGTGAGCGGCGGCCTCCAGCTCATCGGGCAGCGGGTCCAGATCGGGACGGGCGCCGTAGCGGCGCTCCAGGGCGAGCGCGATCAGGTGGTCGGCGAGCCAGGAGTTCTTCGGCAGCAGCGGGCCGTGCAGGTAGGTGCCGATCACGTTGTCGCGCCTGACACCCTCGAAGCCGTCGCGGTCGTTGTTGCCGTGACCGGAGACGACGGTGCCGAGCGGCTGGGCGCCGGGGCCGAGGTAGGTGCGGCCGCCGTGGTTCTCGAAGCCGGCGATCAGCCGCGAGCCTTCGCCGAGGTCCGCCTCGATCGCGACGTTGCCGATCAGCCGCGGGCCGGGCTCGCGCACGGTCTCGAGGTCGGCGATCCCCAGCCCGGGCAGCTTCTCCTCGCCGAGCTGGTAGCTGTGGCCGAGCAGCTGGTAGCCGCCGCAGACGGCGAGCAGCACGGCGCCCTCGTCGGCTGCAGCGGTCAGCTCCCGCTGCTTGGTCGAAACCATGTCGGCGGCGACCGCGCGCTGGTCGCGGTCCTGGCCGCCCCCGATGTAGAAGAGGTCGTAGGCGGCGGGATCGACCGGCTCGCCGGGGCCGGCTCCCGCGTGGAGGAAGCCGATCCCGCGCCACTCGCAGCGACGCTGGAGGAAGAGGATGTTGCCGCGGTCGGCGTAGATGTTCATCTGCTCGGGATAGAGGCTGAGGACCCGCAGCTCCATCAGGCCACCTTCTCCAAGAGGACGACCAAGGAGCCGACGTGAATGTCGGTAGCGGCGATCTCGCGCCGGCCCGCCGGCAGCAGGCCGAACGGCTCTGCCTCCGCCTCGAGAGTCTCAGCAGCGAAGGTTGCGATCCGCACCTCGTTCGGTTCCTCGCTCAGCGATCCCTGCGGCGAGACCGTCTGGCGGAGCCGGCGGACGACGATTTCCCCCGGACCGACCGCGGCCTCGGTCGCCAGGCTCGAGTAGACCCAGCCGTCGACCTCGCGAACGTCGGGGAGAGGAGGAGGGGCTCCGTCTGGCTCCGGCATGCCCTCGATGATCGCGGCGGCGAAGATGCCGCCAGGGCGCAGCGCGGCGGCGATGCAGCGCAGGGATTCGGCCCGCTCACCGGAGTCTGCGAGCAGCTGCAGGAGGTGGGTGGGGGCGAGGACGAGGGAGGCCGGCGACTCGAGCTCGAACCGGCGGGCGTCGGCGAGGAGCGGTTCCACGGGATCGGCAGGCGCATCCGATTTCTGACCCACTCTGCTGGGTCGAAAATCGGATGCGCGTTGCTGGAGGACCGTGAGCAGCTCGGGGTTGCGGTCGAGCCCGATCACAGGGTGCCCGCGCCGCGCCAGGTGCAGGGCCACGCGGCCGGTCCCGCAGCCCAGCTCCAGAACCGGGCCGCCGCGGCGCTCGGCCAGCTCCTCCCAGAGCGGCAGGTCGGCCTCGTAGCCACCGCACTCGACGTCGTGCCAAATCGCCGCCGCGGTCGCGTTCATCGCCAGAACTCCCGGGCGAGTCCGCGATCGGAGAGGAGCTTGCGCAGTTCGAGCAGAGCGGTGTAGGTGGGGAGGGCGAAGAGGCGGCCGTCGGCGCCGGCGACGGCGGCGTCCAGCGAGGCCTCGACCCCCGGTACGACCTCGATCGCTTCCTCCGGCCAGCCGGCGTACTTCAGCCGCAGGGCCATCTCCGGCGCCCGCGTGCCGGAGCAGACAACGCGGCGGACCGCGGCCGACAGCAGCTCGAAGTCGGCGTCCCAGATCCAGGAGACGTCGCGGCCGTCGGCGATGCGGTCGTTGAGAGCGATCCAAAGGTCGATCGGCCCCCGCTCGCGCCCCTCCAGCATCAGCGTCCGCAGCACCTCGTTGGCTCCGGCCGGGTTCTTGATCAGCAGGATCGAGACCGGAACGTCGCCGACCGCGATCGTCTCGACCCGGCCGAAGGCCGCCCGCATCTCGCCCAGTGCGGCGGCAATGCGGCCGGGAGCAACCCCGAGGCGGAGACCGGCGGCGATCGCGGCCAGGGCGTTGTAGACGTTGTAGAGGCCGGGCAGGGGCAGCTCCAGCTCTATTTCCCCGGACGGGGTTCGAACGCGGCTTCTCGACCCGTCCATGCCTCGCAGCTCGATCGCCGTCGCCGCCACCTCCGGCCACGGCCGCTCGGCGCCGCAACTGGGGCAGGAGTAGTGGCCGAGGTGGCCGACGAAAGCGCGCTCGTAGGCATAGGGGTGGCCGCAGCGGCGGCAGTGCTTGGCGTCGAAGGCGTGCTGCAGCTCCGGCAGCGCCTGCGAGGAGTCCTCGATCCCGAAGTAGAGGACGCCCTCGCGATCGCGGCCGAGGTCTGCGATCAGCGGGTCGTCGGCGTTGAGCGCGAACTCCGTCCGCCCGGCGCGCGCCTCCACGGTCTTCGCCCACTCGTCGGCCAGCGCCTCCATCTCGCCGTAGCGGTCGAGCTGGTCGCGGAAGAGGTTGCCGAGGACGATCAGCGTCGGCTGCAGCTGCTCGCTCACCCGCGGCAGCCAGGCCTCGTCGACCTCGAACAGGCCCTCGCTGCCGCGCTGCTCGAGCAGCGCCGTCGCCACGCCCCAAGTCATGTTCGAGCCGGCGCGGTTGTGGACCGGGTGGCGGCCGTCGGCAGCGAGGATGCCGGCGATCATCCCCGCGGTGGTGGTCTTGCCGTTAGTGGCGCTGACGATCGTCCTGCTGCCCTCGAGGGCGGTGCCGAGCCGGGCGATCGCCTCCGGCTCCAAGCGGAGCAGAACCCGCCCCGGCAGCGTCGTGCCGCCGCCGCGGCCGCTGGCCCGGCTGGCCGCCCCGATCGCCCGCGACAGCGCGACCTTGGCGCCGAAGACGCCACCGCGGGCGCGCCCGTTCGCGGCCATCAGCCCTCCCCGCCGGGGACGAGGACCGAGAGGGAGCGCGGCAGCACCCGCAGGGAGACCGGCAGGTCGGTGAGGTGGTCGCCGTCGGCGTAGACGGGGAAGGGACGGCTGGCGTCGAGCTGCAGGCGCGGCGTGCGGAAGACGCTGACCTCCTCCTTGCCGATGTGCGCTCCCTTGAGCACGTCCTTGAGGCCGCGCAGGAAGCGCAGCTTGCCGACCTCTTCGATCGCAACGACGTCGAACTGACCGTCGTCGATCTCCGCGTCGGGGGCGATATACATGCCGCCGCCGTAGACGCTGTTGTTGGCGACGTCGACGAAGTAGCCGCTGATCCGCTTGCGTTCGTCCCCGACCGCGATCGTGAAGCGGGCGGTGCGCCAGCCGATCAGGGTGCGGACCATCGAGTAGGCGTAGACGAGGTTGCCGCGGATGAAGTGGGTTTCGTTGGCGAGGCGGTTGCATTCGGAGTCGAAGCCGACGCTGACGATGCCGAGGAAGCGGCGGCCGTTGGCCTCGCCGACGTCGATCCGCCGGCTCTGGCCGGCGAGGACGACGTCGACAGCGGCCTCGGGCTCGTCGGGGATGCCGAGCGCCCGTGCCAGGTCGTTGCCGCGGCCACCGGGGATGAGCCCGAGAGGGGTGTCCGACCCCGCCATCGCGCCGCCGACCGCGCCGATCAGCCCGTCGCCGCTGACCACGACCGGGACCTCGCCTAGCTCGATCGCCCGCAGGGCCAGTTCGACCCCGTGCTCGAGGCTGCGGGTGCGCTCGACCCGGAAGACCGCGCGGCGGGCATCGAGCGCGGCCTCCACCCGCGGCAGCAGCTTCAGCGTCTTGCCCCCGGCCGAAGAGGGGTTGACGAGCAGGGTCAGCGGCATCCCGGCGATCTCCATCGGCGCCCAGCCTAGAGGGGGGAGCCAACAGGTCCGCCGCCGCGCAGGCGGAAGACAGAGAAGCTGCCGTCGCCTGCCGCTTCGCTCCAGATCGGCTCGAATCCCAGCCGGGCAAGGCGGCGACGGTACAAGGCGCCGCCGAGCCCGCCGAGCGCCTCTTCGCCCGAGCTGACGGCGTGGGCGAGGAAACCGCCGGGGCGCAGGACCCGTGCCGCCTCGGTTACGGCGGGCCGGGCGTCTAGCGCCGCCAGTAGGTCGAACTGGTCGGCGGGGAAGGGGAGGGAGCGGGGGGCGCCCTGCTTGAAGGCGACGCGGCCCTCGGGGTCGAGGCCGACCTTCGCGGTGGCGGCACGGATCGCCTCGGCCGAGCGGTCGACTCCGCGCACGCGGGCGCCCGGGAACTCGCGGGCGAGGAAAAGCGCGCCCGCCCCATCGCCGCACTGCACCTGCAGGATCCGCTCCGGAGCGCCGACGTGGAGGACGGCGGCGGCGAGCGGGGTAAGCGGAGGAGACGACATTTCCTGGGGGAACGTTTACTAGGGTTTGCGCCCCGTGGAGCAGCAGCCCGACCGCCGCTGGATCATTCTCGCCGTCTTCGCGCTTGTCGCGGTGGGCATCGTTGCTGCGGTTCTGATCAGCCAGGGCGACGGTTCCGGGGACGGAAGCTCGGCCGCCTCCTCGGCCACGGCGGGCGCTGACGGCTGCGCGGAAGTCGAAGCGCCCGAACCGAAGACGGTCAGCTTCAAGGCGCCGAAGCAGGTGCTGAAGCCCGGCGAGGCGGCAAGGGCGGTGGTCAAGACCAGCTGCGGCAGCTTCGAGATCGCGCTCGACACCAGGCGGGCGCCGAAGACCGCCAACTCCTTCGCCTTCCTCGCCGAGGAAGGCTTCTACGACGACCTCACCTTCCACCGCATCGTCCCCGGCTTCGTGATCCAGGGCGGCGACCCGGAAGGCACCGGTAGCGGCGGTCCCGGCTACAGCGTCGACGAGAAACCGCCGCCCAACCTCTCCTACACGAAAGGGATCGTGGCAATGGCGAAGAGCCCGGCCGAGCCGCCCGGCCGTTCGGGCAGCCAGTTCTACGTCGTCACCGTGGCGGACGCCGGGCTGCCGCCCGAATACGCGCTGGTCGGCCGTGTCGACAAGGGCTACGACACCGTCAAGCGGATCGAGGGCGTCCCGACCGTCGGCGAAAAACCGAAACAGCCGGTCCTGATCGAAGAAGTGACGATCGAGCAGCCCTAAGTCGTTCCGACTTAGAGGACAGCTGGCCAAGCAGATCAAGGACGCAAGGCGCAGCCTTTGCTGGTGGCAAAGGCAAGCCGAGGACGCCGATATGCGCAGTGCCAGGTGTCCTCTAAGCTGGCCGGGTGGCCAAGCCAGACGTCGGCGACCCCGCTCCCGATTTCGAGTTGCCCGGCACGGGCGGCAAGACCTACCGCCTCTCCGACTACCGCGGCCGCAACCTGATCCTCGCCTTCTATCCCGGCGACGCGACGACGGTCTGCACGAAGCAGTTCTGCAACTACCGCGACGAAGGCGATCGCCTCGACGAGCTCGGAGCCGAGGTGCTGGGGATCTCCCCGCAGTCAGTCGACTCGCACGAGCACTGGCTCAAAGAACAGGAACTGAACGTGCCGCTGCTGGCCGACGAGGACCTGGCGGTGGCGAAGAGCTACGGCGTGACCGGCTGGATCGGGCCGCTCGCGCGGCTGACCGAGCTGAAGGACGCGCCCGGCGGCCGCTACGTCCAGCGGGCGGTCTTCGTGATCGACGGCGAGGGCGTGATCCGCCACCGCACGGTTTCCCGCACCGGCACCGCCTATGAGTCGGTCGAGGACCTCGAGCGCGCGGTCTCCTCGCTGGGCTGATGGCGGCCGGGCCGCGGCCGTTCGCGCTGGGCTCGAGCCCGGCTCTGCGGGGGGAAGCGGCGGGGGAGGGGCCGGCGGCTGTCCTCTGCCACGGGATCACCGCAACCAGGCGCTACATCCTCCACGGTTCCAGTGCCCTCTCCCGGGCCGGGTATACCGTCGTCACCTACGACGCCCGCGGGCACGGGGAGTCCGACCCGGCGCCGCCCGGGGAGGGTTATGGATACCCGCAGCTGGTCGGTGACCTCGAGCGGGTGGTGGAGGCGGAGGTGAGCGAGGGAGCCTTCTTCCTCGCCGGCCACTCGATGGGCGCTCACACCGCGGTTGCCTACGCGCTGCGCCACCCCGAGCGGCTGGCCGGCCTGGCGCTGATCGGCCCGGTCTATACGGGCATGATCGAGCAGGCCTCGCTCGAGTACTGGGACGGCCTCTCGGCGGCGCTGGAAGCCGGCGGGGTCGACGGCTTCATCGCTTATATCGACGCCGAGCAGGGAACCGACTCCCGCTGGCGCGACTCGGTCCTCCGCTTCACCCGCGAGCGGCTGCTGCTGCAACGGCACCCTGAGGCGCTGGCCGAGGCGCTGCGCGAGGTGCCGCGCTCGCGCCCGTTCGAGTCGATGGACGAGCTGCGGGCGCTCGAGATCCCAGCCCTGGTGGTCGCCAGCAACGACGACGCCGATCCCGGCCATCCCTACGAGGCCGCCGTCGCCTACGCCGAGGCGCTGCCGAACGCGCGCCTCCTGACCGAGGAGCCGGGACAGTCGCCCCTCGCCTGGCAGGGCGGCAAGCTCTCCCGCGCCTTAGCGGCCTTTTACGCCGAAGCCTTATCTTCCGCGCGATGAGCCGACTCAGCGAGGGCAACCTCCAGCGGGCGATCGCCTTTCTCGCCGCCCTGGGGATCGGCGTCGCGGTCTACATCGCGATCGCCGAGGCAGGCGGCGGCACTCCCGTCTGCCTCGGCGGCGGCAGCGGCTGCGAGACCGTCGCCAAGAGCTCCTGGTCCCACGTGGCCGGCGTCAACATCGCCGTGATCGGGATCGTCGGCTACGCGCTGCTGCTGGTGACCGCCTTCTTCGCCAGCGACGCGGCGCGCTTCGCCGGCTTCGTCCTCGCCCTCGGCGGCTTCGGCTACAGCGTCTTCCTGACCTACGTCGAGCTGTTCAAGATCGAAGCGGTCTGCCAGTGGTGCCTGGCAAGCGCCATTCTGATGACGATCCTCTTCGGGCTCTGCGCCATCCGCCTGATCGCCTTCGCCGGAACCGCCGGCCCGGCTCCCGAGCGGGCATGAGACTTCCTGTGTCAACCCCCCGCGGGTTGGGGCCGTCGCAAGTTGCCGTGTTTGGCGGGGTCATAGGGGACTTCGTCTCGCCAGCAGCGCCAGAGAACTCGCATCCAGGCGCGGCCGAGAACCCGGATCGCGTGCGGGTGGTCGAGTCCCCGCGAACG
>Ga0307288_10000512_pt1 | contig 13161 bp, 12 predicted proteins | sample ER_DNA_142_FD_194469 | JGI IMG/M metagenome (GOLD analysis project Ga0307288, IMG submission 194469) | Bulk soil microbial communities from the East River watershed near Crested Butte, Colorado, United States - ER_DNA_142 | ecosystem: Environmental > Terrestrial > Soil > Floodplain | place... | reverse complement strand
GGGGTCTTCGCCGTCGGCGACGTACGCAGCGGGTCAGTAAAGCGGGCAGCGACCGCAATCGGGGAAGGCTCGATGGCGGTGCGGCTCGTGTTCGAACGCCTCCAGGCCACCGGAAGTGCCCTCGCAGACCCACCCCGCACCGACCGCGATGCCCGATCGGCCACGCCAAAGCAGGCACCGAACGCTACGACTTCCTGACACTGAGGCAAGCGACTTCCTGACACTGAGGCAAGCGACGTTCGCTCGGATCCCAGGTGGGGGTCAAACGAAGTTGCGAATGTCGGGAACGTTCCGCACTTCGCTGCTGTACGTCACTCGGCGAACAGATCCCTTTGCCGCGCGATGAACTCCTCGACGGACTCCGCAGGTCGGCCGGTGATTTCCTCGACCGTGGGAGTCATGCGGTCATACCGATTCTCGCGATGTAGCCGGGCCATGGTGGCGATGTGCTCATCCACGTACGGTCCGAGGCCAGCGCGTGAGAGCACTTGCTGGGCCCAGGTGTCCCACGGGACGTCGACGTAGGCAACCGGTCTGCCGAGCGCGCGGGCGTACTCTTCGGCGACGCCATTCATGTCCTGCGATCGGGGGCCGGTCAGCTCGAAGACCCCGCCGATGTACGGCCCCGGGTCGGTCAGAATAGTGGCGACGACCCGAGCGACGTCGTCGGTGGTGATCGGCGAGGTGCGACCGGTCCCGAATGGAAGCCGGATGGTGCCGCTGTCGGCAATGGAACGTGCGGCCAAGGACGTAAACAACGGACTGTCCAAGAAGACAGTCGGGCGGACGTGTACGACTGGAAGCCCAGACCAGTTGAGCACCTGCTCCGATAGCCAGTGCAGCCGCTGATGGTGTGACTCGCTCATGCTGAGCGCGTCCATCTGGGACACGGTCATCTGGGAGATGGCGACAAGTGCATCCAGGTCGCCAATGGCACGGGCCACCGTCGCAACTGTGGCGGTGGCCTCGAGGTATGACGGTGCCAGACTCATGCTGAAGAACATCCTTTGGACCGAGTCGAGGGCCGTCGCGACATCTGCTGGCCGCGTGAGGTCACCAACGACGATCTCGGCGCCGAGCGCGCGCAGAGCGTCGGCGCGGTCGTCGTCGTGATGCGCCATAGCTCGTACGGGCCGGCCGCGCTGACGCAGTAACGCCACGACCTTGCCGCCCACGCCGCCAACTCCCCCGCCGGCACCGGTCACCAGGATGAGACCAGGCTCAGCCATGCTCCGCCTCCCCTCGTCATGCCTGCCATCTTGCCGCGAAGCCAGGGGAATGACATGTACCACTTCGCGACAGTACGGTTCTGGCTAGTGTCTCGTGGCGCTCGTTCCAATTACGTGCGGTGTGTCGATCGTACGAGTTGTGGAACTGATTGAGGCTGATTGCGCTGGGCTTCGCGCATTGGTGAGCTCGCGACGGCCTACGCAGTCGAGGAGAAGGACTGAGCGGCCAGCCGACAGCGCTGGGCGTTGGCCGGGGTCTGGCATCAGGTCGACCAGGGTCTTCCACTGGCGCGAGGAGTCGCCGGAACCGGGAAGGCTGCGGATAGGCAGCACAGACCCAAATCAAGGAGCACGACATGTCCACGATCCACCTCCAGCAGACGACGACCGCGACGCCCGAACAATTCGTCGCCGGGCTCACCGACTTCGGACCGGGCCGCGCGGAGCTGTTCCCGAATAGCGCCGACGACTACCTCAAGGTGCATAGCCAGGGCCCCAACCAAGCCGACGTCACCGAAGGCTCGGGAGGCGTTTGGGAACGCCTGCGCTACGACTGGTCCGACCCCAGCCGTGTCGTTCTGACGACCACAGACTCCAACACGTGGGGAGGACACTCGGGCTACATCTACACCTTTCCGCGGCTGCCCAACGGGGCGACCGATATAGATGTCGTCGTGGTTCGCGAGGGCAAGAACTTCAAGGGTCGGATGCTGGGGATCGTGCTCGGGATCTTCGGCAAGCGCGTCTTGGGAAAGGCGCTAGGAACCACCGTCAAGGCCATCGAAGCGCGTAACTACGGCGCGAAAACAGCGGACCAGACGTAGAACTCGACGCCGCATTCGTCGCCACGTACCTGGCCGCGCCGAACCGGTAAGACCAGGGTCCTGGCCCGGGCGATCACGGGCGCGATGCGCCCACGCCGCAGGCGATTCTTGCGCCATGACCAACATCCCCCGCACCCAAGCGACCGACGGCGTTCCGACGTACCTGAGGAGGGGTGATCCCGACGGCAGGTTCGCGGACTACCACCCAGCGTGGGTGGAGAAGCTGGCCAGCGACGTCACCCTGGAGGGATCGCTGCTCGACGGCGCCGTGCAGGGGGCGGACGCCGTCCGCGCCGTCATCGGCGGCGCCCGCCAGCTGTATGACCGTCAGGACTTCAACTTCGCCGGCCCTTGGGGCGACAACAGCTTCATCGAGGACTACACCGCCGAGGTCCGCGGCGCACCGGTCGGGGCCGTCCACCTGATCACTTTCAACGCCGACGGGCAGGCGCAGCACATCATCGTCAACTACCGGCCGCTCAGCTCGCTGATGCTCTTTTCTCGCCTGCTGCGGGAGAAGTTTGCCGGAACGCCGTACGCCGAGCACTACCTCGCTGGCGAGGTGTGAGCGGCCATGAGCGTGACGTCACCTCCCGCCAGCGCCTACCTGGCGGCTCCCACCAAAATGATCAGCGCTGCGAACGGGATCGACTACACGTATCGCGAGATCGGCAACACGACGCCGGCCCTCGTGCTTCTCCAGCACTTCCGCGGGAATCTCGACAACTGGGATCCCGCCCTAGTCGACGCGCTGGCGGACGATCGACGAATCGTGACGTTCGACAACGCCGGGGTGGGCGGGTCGACGGGCACGACGCCGAGCACGATCACGCAGATGGCGCGCGATGCCATCGCGTTCCTCGATGCGCTCGAGCTCGGCACAGTCGACCTCCTCGGCTTCTCGATAGGTAGCTTCGTCGCCCAAGAGATCGCGCTGATCAGGCCGGCCGTGGTCCGTCGCCTGGTCCTCGCATCCTCTGCCCCGCGCGGCGCCGCCGGGATGCACGGCTGGGCACCCGAGGTGATCGGAGCCGTAGGCGCTCCCGCACGCAGCCCCGACGGATACCTCGGCGTCTTTTTCACGCATTCGACCGCGAGCCGACAAGCAGGCGTGGAGACCCTCGGGCGCCTCAGCGCTCGGCGCGACGATCGGGACACTCAGACGACCTGGCAGACCCGACAGGCTCAGTACGACGCCGTGTGCGAGTGGGGCATCCCGAACCACAGTCAGTTGCAGAGGGTCAGTGCGATCGGCGTGCCTGTGTTCGTGGCCAATGGCGACGGCGATCCGATGATCCTGTCGCACTTCTCCCACCTGCTCGCCGGTCTGATCCCGCAGGCGCAGGTGAAGATCTACCCGGACGCGGCGCACGGGTTCCTGTTCCAGCACTACGTCGAGTTCGCCAGCGACGTCGACGCATTCCTCAGGGAGTGACGAGGAGCCACTCGGCGACGGCCAGCACCGCGTCTCGCGCGTCGGCGGCTCGATCGTCCGCGGCGTACTCGCGCGCGGCGATGCGGTCGCCGCGCTCGTTCGCGACCCCGGCAAAGCCCGCCGTGCCTTCGGCGAACCCGACGGGCTGCACATCCGTCCCACCCGCCTGGACGACCCGCGCGACGTGACCGAGGCATTTGACGGGATCCGCACGGTGTTCATCGCGATGGGATCAATCGGGATCGAGGGCGTCGTGCAGCGGATCGCGATCAACGCTGCGGCCGGAATCTCCTCGATTGAGCAGGTCACCCGCCTATCGGTGCTCAACGCCTCCGCGAACTCACTTGGGATCAACCAGCGAGCCCACTACAGCATCGACCAGTTCGCCTCCTCGACAGCAGTGCCGTACTCGACGATCCGCCCAGCGATCTTCTCCGCGTCGCTGCTCGCCGCGGCGCGCGAGGTGCGCGTCTCGCACACCTGGACCGGCCTCGCCGACAGCGGCCGTATGGCCTTGATCGACCATCGCGACGTGGCCGAGGCCGGGCTGCGCGTGCTCACTGACCCGACGCTATGGGGCGCACACCACGACCTGACAGGACCGCTACGCGTGTCGTGGCCGGAGGCGCTCGAGCTGCTTTCGGCGGAACTCGGCGAACCTGTCACCTTCCGGGTTGCGGCCGAGCGGCAGTTCCTCGAGGGCCTCATCGGCGCCGGGGTACCGGCGGGGACGGCTGAGCTGCTCGTCACGCGCGAGTGGGCGATCCTCGCCGGCGAGAACGACTACGCGACCGACACCTTTCAACAGATCACCGGCCGCTCTCCACGCCCGGTGGCCGAGTTCCTTCATGAGTACCGCACGGAATTCGTCTGATGCCCACGCGTCATTCCGTACTAGCCGAAGGTAAACACGTAAGCCGCAACATCGGGGTCGAGAAACGTGATCTGGAAGGTGTGCTCGGCGACGGGACCCTGCTGACGGATGAGCTGGTAGAGCCGCTGTTCGACAACCGTGCCATCGCCATCAGCATCCACGTCACTCCCCTGCGCCGCTCTCGGCGGGTCGCCATCGAGCTGGACGTGGAATCGTACGGAGGTTCCTGGGACTGCTGGGCCCATAACGAGGTTGAGGTCGCGGGCGTGGAAGCGGTAGGCGAGCCGCCCGTTGGCCGTGTTGAGCCTGGTGGCCTCTTGCTCAATCGTCCAGTTGCCGGACAGGGCCCAGTTATTGAGCCTCAACTCCGTCGGGATGTTGTACAAGCCGGGCTTGTCCGGCAAGACGCCGCCGGGAGATGCGAAGTTTTCGGTGCGCCCGTAGCCCGTGTAGTTCTCCGGCGATCTCAGGGTGGCCCAATCGGCGGGGGCTTCCACGCCGCGGGCGTCGACCGAAACGACGTCGTGGCTGGTCCCGGATCCGGCTTCGACCAACAGCTGCTGGATGATCATTTCCGACCGCCGGTATTCGCCTTCCCCGAAATGGTGATGCCGGATACGCCCCTGCGCGTCGGCGATGTACAGAGCAGGCCAATAGTGATTGTCGAACGCGCGCCATATCGCATAGTCGCTATCGATCGCGACCGGGTACCCGATACGCATGTCCTGCACCGCCCAGCGGACGTTGTCACCATCGTGCTCGAACGAGAACTCGGGTGTGTGCACTCCGATCACCACTAGCCCCTGGCCGGAGTATTTCTTCGCCCAGGCGCGGACATACGGGAGCTGGCGTAGCCAGTTGATGCAGGTATAGGTCCAGAAGTTGACCAGGACGACCTTCCCGCGTAGGTCGCGGTCCGTTAGCTGCGGCGAATTGAGCCATCCCGTCGCACCCTCAAAAGCAGGCAGCTGACCCTCAACGGGCAACCGGGTCGAAGCCCTGTGTAGGCCTGTGGGCAGCGGCCAATGTGCTGTCATGACAATGCCTTCCCTGTCGCTGCATATCCGGACCAACAGGCCCCCGGCCAGTGTCGTCCCATGCGCCCGTGGAGGTCGGACTCCCCACAGTGGGTGATCATCATGTCTTGGTGATCGGCGCCCGGGCAGGGACCATGCCGGCACCAGGATCGGGCAGGGCGCAGCCGTGATACGGCGCGGGCGGGGCGAAAGCGGGGACGACGGTCCTCCTGTCCTGGACGTAAATTGCCGAGATCACCGCGGCCACCAGGCAAAGTCCTGCGAGGACGATCATCGCTGGACGATAGCCGTGGGCGAGTGCCTCGCTCAGACTGCGTCCAGCCTGAACCCCAATGAGTACCGGGACCAGGGCGGTCATGATGGCGCCACCTAACCGCGAAGCGACATCGCTGATCGCGGAGGCCTCGCCGAGGTCGGCGTCGCCGACCGCCGCCAGCACCGCGGCGGTGAGCGGCGTCACGGTCAGGCCGAGCCCGAGCCCCCACAGCAGAACACCAGGCAGGATTGTCTCCGCATATGTCCCTGCCGGGCCGGCTAGGGCGAGCCAGACGAAGCCCACGGCTACCGCGAGGATCCCGGCGGTCATGAGCCGGCGGGGACCGATCCGCCGTACCAACGCTCCGCTGACCGGCGAAAGTATCAGGAAGATCACCGACGACGGGATGAGGACGGCGCCCGCCGCTGTAGCCGTGTAGTCGAGCGTGAGTTCGCACCGCAGCACCAGCAGATAGCCGGCGGCGGCCAAGGCCCCGTAAAACACGACGGTCGCGATGTTGATCGCGGTGAACTGATGGGACTCGAAGAGCGAGAGCTTGAGCATGGGAGCCCGGACGTGGCGCTCCGTCGGTATTAGTGCGATCAGGCAGACCACCCCAACCACAATTCCTGCGATGACCCGGGGACTCGTCCATCCCACAGTCGGGCCGGCGGTTAGGCCGTCGATCAGCCCGGCCAGACCGACGACTGCCAGCGACGCGCCAGCGGCGTCCAGCGAGAACCGACCACGCGAGGCGCCACTATCGGGCACGCGCACGAGTGCCAGCAGTGCGGCCAGGATCAACGGGATGTTGAGGAGGAAAACCGCCCGCCATGACGCGTGATCGACCAGCCAGCCGCCCACAAAAGGTCCGATCAGCAGCCCTCCAAGCGAGGCGAGCCCCGCCCAGATGCCAATGCCGGGCGCCCGATCCGGCACCCGTAGCGTGCCGTTGAGCAAAGCGAGGCTGCTGGGGACGACCAGCGCGGCGCCCACGCCCTGCAGGATGCGCGCGGCGATGAGGACAGCGAATGATGGCGCGAGCGCACACCCTACGGACGCCACAAGCATGATCAAGAGCCCGATCACCAGCACCCTACGCCGGCCGTAGCGGTCCGCAAATGTTCCGGCGACCAACAGCAGCGACGCAGCGGTGAGGAGGTAGCCCGTCAAACTCCACTGAAGGGCCACGAGACTGGCCCCCAGATCGTTGGCGATTGCAGGTACCGCCACGTTGACGACGGTGGCGTCGAGGAAACCGGCCATGGACGCGAAGACTGTGGCGGCGATCAAGGCGACACCCCGCCCGCTGCGCAGCGGGATAAGCGAGGGCTGCCGCGCGACGTCGTGGGCCGCCTCGACGTCGGCCGGCAGAGCCCGGCGACCCGGGGGCGGGGTGGTGCCGCTGGAGTTGCCGTCCATCGCTAGCGCTCCGGTGTTCGGTGCCACTCCATGACTCCTCCTTCTCGCCTCAGATTCCGACGAGCTGCTGACCGCCGTCGATGTCGAAGGTTGCGCCGGTGAGCGCCGAGTTGGTCATGATGTGGATTGCGAGTGCGGCGATGTCAGCCGGCCCAACGACGCGTCTGATTGGGAGAGTGGTACGGAGTTGTTCGCGGCGCGCGTCCAGCTGGTCGCCGAGGAGCGTCGCCGACAAAGGTGTGTCGACAAATCCCGCCGCAATCACGTTCACGCGGATGGGTGCTATTTCGAGTGCAAGGTTCCTGGTCATGGCGGGAAGGGCGGCTGTGAGCGCCGACAGGAAATAGAAGCCTGGCGCCGTGCGACGGCCGCCGGTGCCTCCTATGAAAAGCAGTGTCCCTCCCGGTCGAACCTTGCCCACCGCGTTCCGGGCGACCTCCAGCGGCAGCAGGAGATGAGCCTCGACGTCGCGACGTAGCTCGTCGATGTCGAACTCCGCGAACGGCGCATAGTAAGGACCTGGGCCGGTAACCAGCACGTGGTCAATCGGTCCGGGCAGCACGTCGAAGAACCTCTTGAGCCGGTCGAAGTCGGTGGTATCGAAGGCGGCAATACTTGCGCCAAGCTCGAGGCCGGCACGGTGTAGACGGTCAGGGTCACGCGCCGTGATGATCACCTCGGCTCCCTCCTCGTGCGCGAGCCGGGCCGTCTCGAACCCGATGCCGGCGCTGCCGCCAATCACGACAAGGGTTTGCCCGAGCAGGTTCTGCTCGCGTTGCCCAGGCGAAAGAGTGGGCGAGGTCACCATGGTTCCTCCCTAGGTCGAGGTTGCGACGGATCAGCAACAACCGGCATCGCATTCATCTCGCGGCTATTTCCACTGGCTGCTGCGTCGCCGCGATCTGCCGGCGCAGTGACTTGAGTGCCTCGACGTAGATCTCGGAGAAAGTCGGGAACGGCTGAATCGTGTCACGCAGCACCTCGATCGGTACCCGAGCGCGAATCGCCAACGTCGCTTGCTGAAGCCACTCGCCAGCCTCGGGTCCGAGCGCATACGCGCCAGTCAGACACCTGCCGTCGGCGAGCAGCGTAAGGAACCCATTGCTCTCGGCGTACGCCCGGGTGTACGTCTCGGTCTTCGCAAGCTCCGAGAGACGCGCGGTGCCGCTGAAGGGGCCGTTGGTCGCTCCAGCGGCGGCCGCTTGCGGGTCGGTGAAGACGACCCGGGGTACGGCGTCGTAGTCGGCCTCGCGCGGCTCGCCGAGGATATTCGAAGCAACGATCTCCCCCTGGTACTTACCGACGTGGGTCAGCGGCCAAATGCCGGTGATATCACCGACCGCCCACAACCGCTCGCCCACACGAAGCCGCGAATCGACCGGCACGCCTGGTCCGTCGGTTGTCACGCCGACAGTCTCCAAGCCGATGTTCTCCACGCGCGGCCGTCGGCCCGTAGCGACCAGCAACCGATCTCCGCGCAGCTCATTACCTGTGTCAAACCCGAGGACGTACTCGTCGCCCTCGCGCTTGGCGCTGGCTGCGCTGACGCCGAGAAAGAGTTCGATGCCGTCCCGGCGCAGCGCCTCACCGAGTGCCTCGCCGAGCGGCTCAGCCTCGTGCGGGAGCAGGTTCGGGGCGCCCTCGACGAGCACGACTTCGCCACCGAAGCGCCGGACCGCCTGCGCCATCTCGACGCCGACCGGTCCCCCGCCGAGTACCAGCATCCGGCGCGGCACGGACTTCATTCCAGTTACTTCCCGATTCGTCCAGATCCCCTCAAGCCCGCGCAGGCCAGGGATCGGCGGGATTACGGGGTCCGCGCCATTTGCGAGGACGACATGGTCGGCGGTATGGCGCACGCCGTCCACTTCGACGACTCCGGAGCCGGCCAGACGGCCAGTGCCACGAAAAAGGTCGATGCCGGCGTCAGCCAGCCAGCGCTCCTGGCCGGCGTCGGAGTAGTTCGAGACCATGAAGTCCCGCCACGCAAGCGCAGCGTCGACGTCGACCTTCGCCAACGCGGCCGCCTCGTTCGCGGCGTGCGTGGCCTCGCCGGGGCGCAGCAGCGTTTTGGACGGAATGCAGGCCCAGTACGAGCACTCGCCGCCGACGAGCTCGCGCTCGACCAGCGCGACACGCAGGCCGCCCTCGGCGAGGGCACCCGCGCAATGCTCGCCGGGTGATCCTCCGCCGATGACGATCACGTCGTAATCGCTCACGTCGGAAGCTCCGTCCCGGCGTGCTCCGCCACCATGTACGCGGCGTACCAGTCGGGCCAGTTCTCGTCTGCTTCCCCGATGCGCTTCTCGTGTTCGCCGTGGGCAACCGATGCGCGCCGCATTGCGTTCGCCAGGTCCGCCGTGGATGCGAAGGCCGTCTCAGCGGCATCGATCCGGCCGGGCAGCCGAGTGGTGATCTCCTGCAGCAGCCAGGTGTTGCCATCCGGGTCGCTGAACGTGGCGAAGGAGCTGTAGCTTGCGTGATCCGGCGCGGTCCCGTTGACGCGATCGCTCATACCGTCGGTCTGGAACTGAGCGCCCGGCGCCCCGGGGTAGAACACCTCGCTGACGTCGACATTGCGGGCGGCGAGCTGGTCGCGCGCAGCCTGGATGTCGGAGACGATCAGGTAGTGGCCCTGGGCCGAGCCGGGCACAGCTGACGTCATTTTCGTGCCGAATTGGACCGAACACCCCGAGCCGGGCGGCGTGAACTGGACGACCCGGAAGCCGTTATCGAACGGAAAGTCGGCGTCAAGCCGCCACCCGAGGCCCCCATAGAACTCCTTGGCGCGGTCGACGTCCGATACCGGGATGACGACCACCTCCAGCTTCAAATCGACGTTCTTGACGCTTGGGTTCTCGCTCGCTGCACTGCTGACCTGCGTCGTACTCATAGCGACCCTCCTTTGTGTTGTGTCAAGGACCCACCCTGGCGCGCCGACGGCTGTGTCGCACCCGTGGAAGTCCCTGGTAGGGGCCTTAAGGCCCTGGTGGCAAATCCAGCAAGCCGTACGATCGTTTTTGGTACCGGCTTTCTTGGGTCCCCTATCTTTGGGTCTTGCCCGAAGAGGCTGGCGCTTGGAGGCTGCAATGAACCAGGGTCGGGTTCAACCTTCGCGGCTGCTCGGACGTCGAAGCGACCGCGAGACACTTGACCGGCTTGTGACCGATGCGCTTGCCGGTCAGAGTCGAGTCATCGTCCTGCGGGGTGAGGCAGGCATCGGCAAGAGCGCGCTGCTGGATCATCTAGTGGAGAAGGTCGTCGGCTGGCACGTGGCGACGGCCGTCGGCGTTGAGTCGGAGATGGAGCTGGCCTACAGCGGCCTACATCAGCTCTGCGGCCCCATGCTGAATCACCTCGACCGGCTGCCGATCCCGCAACGGGAAGCCCTCGCGACGGTGTTCGGCCTAAGCGCCGGTCCTCCGCCGGACCGGTTTTTGGTGGGACTGGCCACGCTGACACTGTTCGCCGAGGTCGCTGAGCAGCAGCCGCTGGTCTGCATTGTCGATGACGCGCAATGGCTCGACCGCGCCTCTGCGCAGATCCTCGGTTTCGTCGCACGCCGTCTTCTCGCCGAGCGGATCGCGCTCATCTGCGCAATACGGACGGGCATCGGCGACGATGTTCTCGCCGGGCTCCCAGAATTGTCCATCCACGGGCTCAACGACAGCGACGCCCGGGCGCTGCTGCTGGACAACGTGTACGGGCCTCTTGATGCCGCGGTCTGTGACCAGATCGTCACTGAGAGCCACGGCAATCCGCTCGCGCTCCTTGAGCTGCCGCGCAGCTGGAACGTTGCAGACCTCGCCGGTGGATTCGGGTTGCCCACCAGTCAACCGGTGGGGAGCAAGATCGAAGAGAGCTATGTTCGGCGGCTCAGCCTGCTTCCCGTCCAGACGCGACTGCTCGTCCTCGCCGCGGCCGCAGAGCCGCTCGGCGATCCGGTACTGCTCTACCGTGCCGCCGAGACGCTCGGCATCGACATGGCTGCAGCCGACCCTGCGGTAGACGCGGGTCTGCTCAAAATCGGTGGGCGCGTTGAGTTCGCGCACCCACTCGTGCGGTCCGCCGCCTATCGCTCGGCCGCTGCCGAGGACCGCCATCGAGTCCATCGGGCCATCGCCGAAGCGACCGATCCTCGAACAGACCCGGATCGGCGTGCCTGGCATCGCGCCCGAGCAACGCCCGGACCTGGCGAGGAAGTCGCCGCCGAACTCGAGCGTTCGGCTGGCCGGGCACAGGCTCGTGGCGGAGTCGCAGCGGCGGCCGCTTTCCTCCAGCGGGCCGTCGCACTGACCGTGGACCCGGCGCGACGTGCGGAACGCGCGCTCGCAGCGGCGCAGGCGAGCCTCCAGGCTGGGGCGTTCGATGCTGCTCTTGGGCTCGTTGCCAGCATGCAGGACGGCCCGTTTGACGAGTCCCAGCGAGCACGTGCGGACCTCATCCGCGGTCACGTCGCCTGGGCCTCTGGCCTTGGCAGCGAAGCCCCTCCGCTGCTGCTCAGCGCGGGGCGCAGGCTCGAGCCTTTTGACGCCGAACTCGCGCGCCATACGTACATGACCGCGTGGTTCGCTGCCGTCCAAGCCGGGCCACGCGCCGAGAGTGACCTTCGGGAGATCTGCCGCGCCGTCCGGTCCCTTCCGCAGCCTGATGGGCCGCCGCGCCCTCATCACATGCTTCTCGATGGGCTCGCGGTGCTGAGCACCGAGGGACTTGCCGCCGCGGCGCCAACGTTGCAGCGAGCAGCAAAAGCCCTCCCCGAGATGCCGGACGAGGACCTCCTGGGGTGGGGCATAGCGGCGACGGCTGCCACGGCCGCCATGTGGGACCAAGAGGGCAATCTGGCGGTTTCGTCGCGACTTGTCAGACTCGTCCGCGAGGTGGGCGCCCTCGCGGAGCTGCCACTCAATCTCTACGCCTTGGGGGTCGCGACCACGTGGATCGGCGACCTCGCTGGCGGCGCCGCGCTCGCCGCCGAAACAGAAAGCGTGGCGGCGGCCACTGGGAGCCATTTTCCGCCGTTTACGCTGCTGAGACTCCGGTCCCTGCAAGGTAGGGAAGCAGAGAGTTCTGCCTTGATAGCTGGAGTCATTCGGCAAACCGCGGCTTCAGGAGAATGGACGTCAGCCCTCCCCGCGTATTGGGCGGCTTCGGTCTTGTACAACGGCCTCGCCCACTACGAGGAGGCGGCCGCCGCCGCCGGGCAAGCCACCTCAAACCCTCTCGACCCGTGGATCCCTGGCTGGGCGCTGCCCGAGCTCGTCGAGGCTGCCGCACGCGAACAGAACGCGGAACGCGCGCGTGATGCGCTCAAGCGGCTCGCGGAGACAACGCAGGCCTGCGGCAACGACTTCGCACTCGGCGTCGAGGCGCGGTGCCGGGCCTTGCTGAGCGACGGCACCGCCGCCGAGAACCTGTATTGCGAGGCGATCGATCGGCTGAGCAGTACCAGGCTCCGTACGGAGCTCGCTCGGGCGCATCTGCTGTATGGCGAGTGGCTGCGCCGCGAAGGACGTCGAGTCGATGCACGCAAGCAACTGCGCCTTGCTTACAACATGTGCGTCGCCATCGGGATGGAGGCGTTCGCCGAACGCGCACGCCGCGAGCTGACCGCCACAGGAGAGAGCGTGCGAAGGCGCCGCGTCGACATGCGTGAACAGCTCACACCGCAGGAGCACCAGATCGCGAGGCTCGCCCGGGACGGCCTATCGAACCCGGAGATCGGCACGCAGCTCTTTCTCAGCGCGCGCACGGTCGAATGGCATCTGGGCAAGGTATTCACCAAACTGGACATCAGCTCTCGCAGAGAGCTTCGGACAGCCCTCCCCGAGCAAAGCCAATTCCTCGCGAGCGCGTAGAGCCTCCGCTCACTCCAGCTCGGTGAGCCGTTGGCGTCGTGGGTGCTCGATCCCGACCTCGACAAGTACCGCAGGATGGACCCGCGGGCGATCGTCGGCCTGGCGGTGGACACGATCGCCGGCGGGGTACCCGACAACATTCGCGCGGATTACCTCAGCTGCTACGACGGCGACCGCTTCGTCGAGTCGATGCGCTATGTCCGCAGGTATCCCGAGGAGCTGCCCG
>Ga0307288_10000511_pt1 | contig 13201 bp, 11 predicted proteins | sample ER_DNA_142_FD_194469 | JGI IMG/M metagenome (GOLD analysis project Ga0307288, IMG submission 194469) | Bulk soil microbial communities from the East River watershed near Crested Butte, Colorado, United States - ER_DNA_142 | ecosystem: Environmental > Terrestrial > Soil > Floodplain | place... | reverse complement strand
GCGCGAGGTGCGGCTGATCCGCATACCCGGCCTCGGCGGCGAGGGCGGCGATTCCCCCGTCGGAGCGGTCGGTATGGGCGCGGCCGGCGAGGGCGAGGAACCGCTGCAACCGCAGGATCCGGCGCGGCGTCGCCGGGCCGTACCCGAAGGCGACGGTGCAGCGGCGGAGCAGCTGGCGTTCGCTGACGTCGAGCTCGCGGCGAAGACGGTCGACGCGCCGGCCGGGGTGGTCGGTCAGAGTCGCGGCGACGTGCTCGGCGAGGGGGTCGACGTCGTGGCCCTCGGAGATCCACCGGCGAATGTGACTCTCCAGTATGGTAATTCGGCGTCCGGCGGCGCAACGTCAGGGAGCTCACCCAGCTCCTCGACCAACCGACGGCCGTCGGCGCCGAGGAGGTCATCGACCATGACCCGCTGGTCGCGGATCTCGTCCATGGCGGTGCCGACAGCCGGCGCGGCGTGGCCCGGACGGAACCGGATCCCGACCGGTTCCGGTCCGTCGAACGGGCGGAACGTCCAGCCCTCCACCTCGGGACCGCACACTTGCACGGTGCCGTCGGGCAGCCACACGACGTCGACACAGGCATCGGGGACGAGGTCGTGCGCCTCGTCGGTGCCGACCACCCAGGCCAGCGCGAGCCGCTCGGTGAGGTCGTCGGCCACGGCAACCGCGCGGAACCAGGGGCGCCCCTCGTCGCGTGCGTCCGTCACGACACCGTTCTACAGAAGAGACCGGCGGGCCCGCACCTTCGCGAAGGTGGTCGGTCGTCGGCCCGCCGGCCTCGTGCCCCTGTCGTGACGTCGCCCCCTGCGACGCAGGGCATCCGCCGGGCCCCGATCCGTGCGGACGTCAGGGAGGAGTCAGGACGCTGGACGCCTGATACGTCGAGGCGAAATCATGTCTCCGTCACGTGGGAGAGCTCCCGAGATACACCGTCCACCGATGTGACCTGCACGACATCGCCTTGATGTATCAGCGGCGCCGCCGCTGACTCCGTGCGCCTGATACGTGAAAAGCCCCAGAGTTACGCCGTCCGACTCGAGGAAGCGACACCATGCCCTACCCGCAGCGCCCGGTCGAACGAGGTCCCGTCCCGCGCGTAGCCCGTTCCAGCTTGCAGCGGCATCGCGGCGCGATCCTCGACCCGGACGTCGCGGCGGAAGGCCATCGACCGCTGCAGCCGACCGCCTTCGTGCACGACCAGATCCTCGTCCAGGGTTCGGGCGACCGCGCCGCAGTCGACGCTCTTCTGGAGGCGGCACGGGCCACGGGTCACGAGATCGGGACCTCACGCAGCGCGGAGCGCAAGCGCGACGACTACGTGCAGCAGCTGACGGGTACCGCCCTCGAGCAGATGACCAAGCGGTGGGTGACGCGCTTCCGGATCGCACCGAAGTCCAGCAGCTCGACGAGCGTGGCCGACGCATACGGCACTATCCGCAAGTACCGCGAGCTGGCCGGACGGGATGACACGCTCAAGGTCGGCCTGAACCATCTCGTGACGCTCGCCGGGGTCGGTTTGCAGGGCGCGCCGTACTTCGAGGGGCCGAGTCTGGGCGGGGTCCCATACTTCGAGGGACCCGGACTGGGCGGTGCCCCGTACTTCGAGGGACCGAGTGCCGGCGTGCCGTACTTCGAGGGACCTGGCACCGGCGCCCCGGTCGGAGGCCGCATCCCCGTGACCTGGCTGGGCCGCCCTCCGGCCCCCGTGACGAGCAAGCGCGCCGGACGGCGCCCGGTTGTCGCCGTTCTCGACACCGGTCTCGGCAAGCACGGCTGGCTGAACCAGGGCAATGCGACCCTGGGGGCCAGCGTGAACGGGCAGCCCATCGGGGTTGGCGACGACGTCCCCGACCCGGAGGTCACGGGCATCGTCCTGCAGCCCGGACTGGGGCTGCTGGACAGGGACTCCGGTCACGGGACGTTCATCGCAGGGATCATCCGCCAGACCTGTCCGGACGCGAAGGTGTTGGCCATCCGGGTCATGCCGAGTGACGGCGTCGTGGAGGAGCACCAGCTCTGCATTGCCCTGAACAAGCTGCTGGTGCGCCAAGCCCAGGCCCAGGCTGCGGGCGACCTCGACGGCGTCATCGACGTCATGTCACTCTCGCTCGGCTATTACCACGAGGACCCCGACGACGTGCGCTACAGCAGCGTCCTCGCCGGGACTCTTCGGTCCTTCGGCACGCTCGGCGTCGCGGTCGTGGCCGCGGCCGGCAACGACCACACGACCACACCGTTCTTCCCGGCTGGTTTCGCATCCCGGCAGGAGGGTGCCGACCAACCCGCCGACCGGGTTCCGCTGGTCAGTGTCGGAGCCCTCAACCCCAACGGGTCGCCAGCCCTCTTTTCCAACACTGGCGACTGGGTCAGCTGCTACCGGCCCGGTGCCAACGTGGTCAGCACGCTGCCGACGACCTTCGACGGGAGCACTCAGCCGGACGTCATCACACCGAGCGGCGGTGAGTCGATCGACCGCGACGACTTCACCGGAGGCTTCGGCGTCTGGAGCGGCACGTCGTTCGCCGCTCCGGTCCTCGCCGGAGAGATCGCGGCCAGCCTGGCCGCCCACGGCAACCTCGACGACGTCGAACCGGACATCATGGTGGACCGCGGCTGGACCGCGCTGGCCGAGACGATCGAGTGGAAGCGACCGTCCTCATGACGCCGTCCGACACGCCCACCGAGACCCTCGCGCGCCGTGCCGGCGCCGCCTTCGCCGCGTACCAGGCCGGCGACCGCCACCGGCTGGCGGAGCTCGTCGACCTGCTGACCCCGCTCCTCTGGCACACCGTGCGGTCTCAACGGGTCGGGCACGACCAGGCCGAGGACGTCGTCCAGACCGCGTGGCTACGACTGGTGCACCACGCCGACGCGATCCAGGACTCCCAGGCCGTGCTGGCGTGGCTCATCGTCACGGCGAAGCGCGAAAGCTGGCGCGTGGTCAAGGAAACCCGCCGGTCCCGGCCCATGACCGAGGCCGACGACGCCGAGGAGGTCGTGGATGTGACGATGGACGGCCCCGAGAGCGCGGCGTTGGCGTCCGCCGAGGGCCGGGTCATCTGGCGCCACATCGAGTCGCTCTCGGAACGATGCCGCAGCCTGCTGCGGGTCGTCGCCTTCTCCGACCGTCCCGACTACGCCTCCGTGGCCCAGGCCCTGGGTATGCCAGTCGGCAGCATCGGTCCCACCCGCGGCCGGTGCCTGGCCAAGCTCCGCCTCCTGCTCGACGCCGACCCACAGTGGGGGATCTGATGACCGACGACTCGACTCACCCGGGCCAGCTCGACGAGCTCGAGCGGCTCGCGGCGCTGCCGATCGACGACGCGGACGGCCACGCGCTCGAGGTCCTCCGTGACGTCTACTCGGTCGGCGACCCGGTGCCGCCCAGCCTGCTCGACCGCGTCAAGTTCGCCATCACCCTCGACGACCTCGAGGCGGAAGTCGCCCGGCTTCAGCGCGAGGCGGTGAGCGAGGTGGCCACGGCGCGCTCCGAGAACCTCCTCAAGGCGCAGACCATCACCTTCACCAGTGAGGCGCTGACGACGATGGTGACCGTCACCCCCATCTCGCCCGAGCGGGTCCGCGTCGACGGGTGGGCATCCCCCGGTAGCGGCCTCGACGTCGAGCTCCGGGTCGGTGACACGACTCATCACACCGTCGCCGACGACGACGGGCGATTCGTCTTCGAGGACGTCGGCCGGGGACTGGCGCAGTTCGTACTCCGCCCGAGTGACGACACAGAGAACCGTGTGATCACCCCCGCCATCGAGCTCTGAGGGGTGCTGTACTGACGGGCAGGACTCCTGATCCGTCCGGCCGGACCCACGCACCGAGGAGGAGACACGGCGCCGCGCACCGACCTCCTCACTCGCGTCGAGCGCCTCCGTCTCGAGGCGAAGTCCGCCACGGCGTCGGGCTACCCCGCCCGAGGGGCCCGGCTGGTGACACGCGCGCTCGGGCTGCTGGAACAGGGTCCGGATGACGGATCGGAATGGTTGTACGCTCGCGCTCGCCTGCTCATGACCCGAGCCTTCTCGGAGTTCGAGATGCACGGGTCGCAGCGGGGTGAGATCGCGCTCGACGCCGCCACGGCGGCCGCGTCGGCCAGCGGCCGACGGGACCTCGATGCGCTGGTCCACGAACTGCGCGGCCTCATTGCCGTCCGCAGCGGCCGACTCGACCTCTCGCTGGCCGAGCTCGACGCGTCAGTCGGCCTGCTGCGCTCCCTCGACCCCGAGGACCGGCCCATCCTGCTACTCAACCGGGGCGGGGTTCACCTGCTCCGCCGCGACCTGAGGTCAGCCCGCGCCGACCTCGAGAGTTGCGCGCAGCTGGCTGCGGAGCTCGAGATGACGCGGGTCGAGTTCAAGGCGCAGCACAACCTCGGGTACGCCGAGTTCCTCGCCGGTGACATCCCCGCGGCCCTGCGTGCCTTCGCGCTGGCCGACGCCCTCGACACCGACGTCTCGCGCAGCGTCTGGTTTCTCGACCGGGCCCGGGTGCTGATGGAGGCCGGCCTGCTGGAGGAAGCCGACCAGGCCCTAGCCAGCGCAACCGAGCTGCTGCGCCGGGAGCGCGCCAATCAGGACCGCGCGGAGGCCGAGCTGGCCCGGGCCGAGGTCGCTCTCCTCCAGGGCGACTGGTCCCTGGCGAAGGCCCACTCGGCCCGCGCGCGGCGGGACTTCCGTCGGCGCCAGAGTGCCGGCTGGCAAGCCCGCGCGGACATCACCCGATGGCAGGCATACATGGACTCCCGCGGCGGTCCGGCCCGCGTAGCGCGGGAGATCCGGCAGGCCATCGGGGCGTCGGACACCGAGACGATGGACCGTCAGCTGGCCCTCATCGCCGCGGAGGCGAACCTCGCCCTTGGTCATGTCGCGGAGGCGGCGGCGTTGCTGAGCCGGGCAGGCCGGTCAGGTGCGACCGACCCACTCAGCGGACGGCTGCACCACCATCTGGTCCGCGCCGGCGTGGCCCGTGCCGCCGGTGACCCCCGCGGCGCTCGGCGCGAGCTGCGGTCCGGCCTCACCAGGCTGGCGAACCAGCAGGCCCGGCACCACAGTCTCGACCTGCGCACTGCGATGGCAGTGCACGGGAACCGGCTCGCCGAGCTCGACCTGCGGATCGCCCTCGAGTCCGGCAGCCCGCGAACCGTGTTCGACTCGGTGGAGCGGTGGCGTGCGATGTCACATCGGCGCACCGCGGTGACCCCGCCCCAGGACCCGGAGCTGGCGGACCTTCTCGCCAGCCTACGGATCGTCGCGGAGGAGGTGCGTCGCGTGCCAGGCGTCCAGATTCCCGAGCAGCTGCGCCGGCGCCAGCGGATGCTGGAGCGCGCCGTTCGGGAGCGGGAGTGGCACCTGCACGGGGAGGGCCGGTCCGAGCGGTATGCCACCCTGACCGAGATCCGACCGGCGCTTGTCGACAGCGTCACCGACGTGGTCTCCTACTTCGTCATCGACCAACGACTTGGTGCGGTCGCGGTGGTCCAGGGACGGGCGCAGGTGGTCCAGCTGGGCGCCTGGTCGGAGGTCGCCGACCTCCTCGCCCGCGTCCGAGCAGACCTGGACGCCCTCGCCGGTCGTCTCCAGCCCGAGCCTCTCCGGAAGGCCATCTCGGCGTCGTTGTCTCACGACCTCGACCAGCTCGACCGCCTGCTGCTCCCCGATCTCGTCAAGGAGACAGGGAACCTGCTGGCCATCCCCTCGCGGACGCTCGCCACGGTGCCGTGGCCGCTGCTCCCGCACCGGGTCGGCCGTCCGACCACTGTCGCACTGTCTGGAACCAGCTGGTTGCGGGGCCGGCGGCCGCCGGTGATCGCGCCTCGGGTCGCCGCACTGGCGGGCCCGGGGATGGTTCTTGCTGGACCAGAGGTAGCGGCCGTGGCGGCGACCTGGCCCGGAGGCCTCCACGTCCCTTCGGAACAGGGCAGTGCCGCCGAGCTCGCCGACGCCCTCGTCGCGAACGACCTCGTCCACATCGCGGCGCACGGTCAGCACAACCACGACAATCCGCTGTTCTCCAGCATCCGCATGGCCGACGGTCCGCTGTATGCGTACGACGTGCCCCCGGACGAGCCGGTGGCCGGTCACGTCGTGTTGTCCGCCTGCGACCTCGGGCTGACGACGCCGCGAGCGGGCGGCGAGGTGCTCGGGCTCACGGCCGCGCTGCTGAGCATCGGGACCAAGTCCGTCGTCAGCTCGGTCTCCCGCGTGGACGACACCACCGCATACGAGACGATGCTGCGCTACCACCGGCTCCTGGCCGGAGGACTCGACTCCCCGACCGCGTTGGCCGAAGCGGTCGACGGCGACGTGGACCTGCCGGCGCCGTTTGTCTGCTTCGGGTCGCCGTGGAGCGCGGCGAGCTGATCGCGCTCAGATCCAGATCGCGGGGCTCTCGTCGAGCAGCTCCTCGGGCGTGAGTCCGGGCACCGGCTCGCGGATCTGCGCCGGGATGCCGACCGCGACGGCACCGGCCGGAATGTCTTTGGTGACAACGGAGTTCGCGCCGACCTGGCTGTCGTCGCCGAGCGTCACGTCGCCGAGGACGCGCGCGCCCGACCCGATGGTTACCCGGTTACCGACGCTCGGGTGCCGCTTGACCTTGGCGAGTGACCGGCCGCCGAGGGTGACGTCGTGATAGAGCATGACGTCGTCACCCACCATGGCGGTCTCGCCGATGACGACGCCCATCCCGTGGTCGATGAAGAACCGGCGCCCGATCGTCGCTCCCGGGTGGATCTCGACGCCGGTCAGGGTGCGGGTGACGTTGGAGAGGATTCGAGCCGGCAACTTGTATGCGGGTCGCTCCCACAGTCGGTGCGCCAGTCGGTGCGACCAGATCGCGTGCAAGCCAGGCGACGTCAGGAACGTCTCCAGCCGCGACCTCGCGGCGGGGTCGCGGGCCATCGCGGCGTCGACGTCCTCGACCGCGGTCGTGCGCAGCGCCGCGATCCGCCCGGCCCATCGGGAGACGGGTCGGGCGGTCGGCTTGGCGCCCGGCCGGGGACGGCTCACGTGCATACCGGCGTCCTCAGTCGACGAGACCCTCGAAGAGGATCGTCGAGAGGTAGCGCTCACCGAAGCTCGGGATGACGACGACGATGAGCTTGCCCTCGTTCTCGGGTCGCTGGGCGACCTCGACCGCGGCCGCGAGCGCCGCGCCCGAGGACAGTCCGACGAGCAGGCCCTCCTCGGTGGCGGCCCGACGCGCCCACTTCACCGATGTCTCGGCGTTGACGTCGATGACCTCGTCGTAGATCGAGGTGTCGAGGATCTCGGGCACGAAGTTCGCGCCGATGCCCTGGATCTTGTGCGGGCCGGGGTTGCCGCCGTTGAGGATCGGCGACTCCTCGGGCTCGACGGCGATCATCTTCACGTCGGGTTTGCGGGACTTGAGGACCTGGCCGACGCCCGTGATGGTTCCGCCTGTGCCGATGCCCGCCACGACGATGTCGACCTGGCCGTCGGTGTCCTTCCAGATCTCCTCGGCGGTGGTCTGGCGGTGGATCTCGGGGTTCGCCTCGTTGGCGAACTGGCGGGCCAGGATGGCGCCGGGGCGCTCCTTGACGACCTCCTCCGACTTCGTCACCGCGCCCTTCATACCGAGCGACGGATCCGTGAGGACCAGCTCGGCGCCGTATGCCCGCAGCAGCGCCCGCCGCTCCTTCGACATCGACTCGGGCATGGTCAGGACGACCTTGTAGCCCCGGGCCGCGCCGACGAACGCGAGCGCTATCCCGGTGTTGCCGGAGGTGGCCTCGACGATGGTGCCGCCAGGCTTGAGCTCGCCGGACCGCTCCGCCGCGTCGATGATGGAGACGCCGATGCGGTCCTTGACCGAGCTTGCGGGGTTGTAGAACTCGAGCTTCGCCGCGACCGTCGCCTTGGCGCCGTCGGTGATCCGGTTGAGGCGCACCAGCGGCGTGTTGCCGATGAGCTGGGTGACGTCGTCGTAGATGGGCACGGGAGGGCCTGCCTTTGCACTCGGGATGAGTTCCGGGGCCAGAACTCACGTCTGCTTATACATAGTCCAAGATTGTGTTATCGGTTAGCAAGTTCGTCTCAGCGTGCAGGTGGGATCAGGAGCCGCGTATGTTTGGCGGCATGGGAAAGGCATCCTTCGTCGTCGGTGTAGCGGTCGGGTATGTCCTCGGTGCGCGTGCGGGCCGGAAGCGGTATGAGCAGATCAAGGGCCAGGCGGCCAAGCTCTGGAACTCCGACCCGGTGCAGCACCGAGTCGAGGACGCGACTCAGGCGGTGAAGGACCAGGCGGCACCGTACGTCACCGAGAAGCTCGGCGACGCGATGAAGGCGGTCAGCCAGTCCATGCGCAGCGCATCGACCTCCGCCAAGGTCCCCGGCCGGACGGAGAAGCTGCCCGAGACCATTCATCGCGGACCCGACGGCAAGCTGCACGCCGACCTGAGCACGGGCATGGGTCCCGGCGGCGACAAGCTGCCCTGACTGGCTTACGTCGTTCTTCCGCGGATCGTGCTCTGAGCGTGCGTGAATTGGGACCGCCGGCCGCACGAACCAGCCGCATTGGGCGGCCGTCACATGCCGGTGAGCGCGCGCTTACCCGCCAGTAGACTCCCCGATCATGACCGTCCTGCAGATCGTCGCCCTCGTGGTCTGTGGAGCGGTGACGCTGACCGCGGTCGCGCTGTTCGTCCAGGCGATCAACCGGTTCGTGCGGACGTTCTCGTTGGGTCAGCCGGAGTCGCGGACCGACCATCCGGCGGCCCGGTGGGTGACCCTGTTCCGGGAGTTCCTGGGGCATACCCGGATGGCCCGGCTTCCGGTGGTGGCGGTGGCGCACTGGTTCACGATGATCGCGTTCGGGGTGCTGTTCTTCACGTTGGTCAACGCGTTCGGGCAGCTGGTGGACCCCGACTGGGCGTTGCCGTTGATCGGGGCGTGGCCTCCGTACGAGTGGGTCACCGACATCTTCGGAGTGGGCGGCTTCGTCGCGATCGTCGTGCTGATGGTGATCCGGCAGCTGCGGCATCCGCGGCGCTCCGACGGTGACGGGGGCCGGCGGTCGCGGTTCTTCGGGTCGACGTGGTGGCAGGCCTACTACGTCGAGCTGACCATCCTCGGGGTGACGTTCTGCATCGGCTTGTTGCGGGGCCTGGAGTATGCGTTGGCCGGCCGGCTCGGTACGGGCCAGGACAGCTGGGTGCACTTCCCGTTGACCGGGTGGATCGGTTCGCTGTTCTCCGGGCTGTCGGAGGAGTCGCTGGAGACCTGGATCGTCGCCGTCGCGGCGGTGAAGATCCTCATCTCGTTCGCCTGGATGATCACGATCTCGCTGACGCCGACGATGGGGGTGGCGTGGCACCGGTTCCTGGCGTTCGTCAACATCTGGGCGAAGCGGAACGCCGACGGGCGGACCTCGCTTGGCGCTTTGCAGCCGATCAGGGTGGGTGGCCAGCCGGTCGACTTCGAGCAGATCGAGGACTTGGACGAGGACGCCGCTCTCGGGGTCGGCAAGGTCGAGGACTTCACCTGGAAGGGCCTGCTGGATTTCAGCACCTGCACCGAGTGCGGGCGCTGCCAGTCGCAGTGCCCGGCCTGGAACACCGACAAGCCGTTGTCGCCCAAGCTGCTGGTGATGGGGCTGCGCGACCACGCCTTCGCCAAGGCGCCGTGGCTCCTGGCCAGCGAGGAGGAGCGCGAGTCGGACGAGGACATCTCGGCGGAGACCAAGGCGGCGGTGGAGGTCGGCTCGCTGGTCGGGTCGACGGGGTATGCGCCCGACGCGCCGCTGGACGCATACCGGCCGTTGGGCGGTGGCGACGGTGGCGCCGTCATCGACGAGGACGTGCTGTGGTCGTGCACGACGTGCGGGGCGTGCGTGGAGCAGTGCCCGGTCGACATCGAGCATGTCGACGAGATCGTCGACATGCGCCGCTACCAGGTGCTCATCGAGTCGGCGTTCCCGGCCGAGCTGAACGGGCTGTTCAAGAACCTGGAGAAGAACGCCAACCCGTGGGGGATGGCGCCGCGGATGCGGCTGGACTGGGCCAAGGACCTGCCGTTCGACGTGCCGGTCGTCGGCGCCGATGTCGAGTCGCTGAGCGAGGTCGACTACCTGTTCTGGGTCGGCTGCGCCGGAGCGCTGGAGGACCGCGCGAAGCGGACCACGCGCGCGGTGGCCGAGCTGCTGCATACGGCGGGGGTGTCGTTCGCCGTCCTGGGGGACGGTGAGTCCTGCACCGGCGATCCCGCCCGGCGGGCGGGCAACGAGTTCCTCTTCCAGATGCTCGCCCAGCAGAACGTCGAGGTGCTCGACGCGGCCGGCGCGAGGAAGATCGTCGTCACCTGCGCGCACTGCTTCAACACCCTGCGCAACGAGTACCCGCAGGTCGGTGGGCAGTACGAGGTCGTCCACCACACCCAGCTGCTCAACCGGCTGGTCCGCGACAAGCGGCTGATCCCCGTGTCACGCCCGGGTGACGCGTCGTCGCTCGGTGCGGCCTCGACGGCACCCACCGTGACCTACCACGACCCGTGCTACCTGGGCCGGCACAACGGCGTCTACGCGCCGCCGCGCGAGCTGCTCGGGTCACTGCCCGGCGTCGAGCTACGCGAGATGCCCCGCACTGGGGAGAAGTCGTTCTGCTGCGGCGCCGGCGGCGCCCGCATGTGGATGGAGGAGAAGCTCGGCACCCGGATCAACGTCAACCGCACCGAGGAGGCCATCGCCACCGGTGCCGACCGGATCGCCATCGGCTGCCCGTTCTGCAAGGTCATGCTCTCCGACGGACTGACCGGCGCCCAGTCCGAGGGCACGGCGCGCGAGGAGATCCAGGTCGTCGACATCGCCCAGATGCTGTTGGCGGCGGTCCGGCTGGAGACGCCGGGCACGCCGGTCGGCGCTCAACGGGGGTAGCCGCCGTCGGGTGGCTCTATGTCGAGCCGCACCCCGAGGAGCCGGACCGACCGGCGCTCGTCGAACCGGCTGAGCAGCGCCACGGCCGTGTCGGCGATCACCGGAAGGTCGAACGTCGGGGACGGCAGCGGAGCCGAAGCGGTATGCGTGGTGAACGGCGCATACCGGACTTTGAGTCCCACGCGGATCGCCGGCCGACCCTCAGCGATAATGTCGTCGAGGACCTTCGCGGCCAGGGTGCGGACTTCATGAGCGACGAGGGTCCAGTCCCGCAGGTTGGTCTGGAACGTCGTCTCGCGGCCGTGCCCTCGGGCGACCCACGGGGTCGCCGTCACCGGAGAGCGGTCGCCGCCACGGGCGATGCGCCGGTACCAAGGCCCCATGGTCGGGCCGAGGCGGGCGACGAGGGGTTCGGGGTCGGACAGGGCCAGCTGGGAGACCGTGTCGATCCCGAGCTCGGTGAGCTTGGCCGCGGTCTTGCGCCCCACACCCCACAGGGCGTCGGTCGGACGGGCGCCCATGATCTCGTACCAGGTGTCCGTGCTGATCGTAAAGACGCCCTGCGGCTTTCCGAATCCGGTCGCCGTCTTGGCCATCACCTTGGTCGGACCGATCCCGATCGAGCAGTGCAGCCGGGTCTGCTCGAGGACGGCCGCCTGGATTCGCCGCGCCAGCGCTTCGGGGTCGTCGGTCGTGACGCCGACGAACGCCTCGTCCCACCCGAGAACCTCGACCACCGCACCGTCGGTGGGTCCGAACGAGCGCAGCACGGCCATGACGCCTTCGGAAGCCTCGGTGTAGAGCGGACCGTCCACCGGCAGGAAGATCGCGCCCGGTGCCTTCCGGGCGGCGGTGCGCAGCGGCATGCCCGAACCGACTCCGAACGCACGGGCCTCGTACGAGGCGGTCGAGACGACGCCGCGCTGGGTCGGATCGCCACGGCCGCCGACGACGACCGGCTTGCCGATGAGCGACGGGTCCCGCAGCACCTCCACCGCGGCCACGAACTGGTCGAGGTCGACATGGAGGACCCAGTTCCCGGCCGCGCTCACACAGGGAGACTCTCACCCAGCGGCGACGAGCTCGCTCAGCCCCTCGCGCAGTGGACGAGACGTCCAGCCCAGCTCGCGGTATGCCTTGGCCGGGCTGCCGAGGTAGGTCGCCAGGCTCGCGCGCATCGCCTCAGCCGAGTAGCCGGCCGGCATCGGGACAACCCGTTCGACGACCCCGACGACCGCTCCGGTGACCCTGACCATGCGCGCCGGAAGCACGATCGGACCCGGCTTCCCCGCGAGGTCAGCGAGTAGCCGCAGCCCTTCGGCCAGCGAACACGGTTCTCCGGCCAGGAAATACGAGTCGCCGGCGGTCCCCTGCTCCATGGCGAGCAGGTGCCCGAGGGCGATGTCGTCGACGTGCCCCCAACAGACGGCACCGCCGGCCGGGATGGTGGGCCGCCGACCCGCGAGCACCGCAGCGACCAGCGCTCCGGTCTGTGAGGTGTCACCCGGCCCGTAGACGAGCCCGGGTTGGACGACGACCAACGGCAGTCCGTCGCGGGCCGCGTCGACGGCCAGGTCGTGGGCTCGCGCCTTGGTCTCGTCGTAGACCGAGAGATGACTTCCGGTGAACCGGAACTCCTCGTCGACGACGCCACCGTGGGTGTCGGAGTTGACGGCCAGGGTGCTCGTGTAGGCGACCCTGGAAACGCCACTGCCGCGGGCGGCCGCGAGCACGTTCGCCGTGCCGTCGACATTGACCCGCCAGCCGTTCTCGGGCCTGGCGTCGCCCAGCTTGTACCAGCCGGCCACATGGAAGAGCCCGTCGGCGCCGGCGACGAGCCGGTCGAGGGCGGCGGAGTCGTCGAGGTCGCCCTCGACGAGAGTCACTCCCGCGGCCGAGAGCGCCTCGGCGCGCTCGCGGCTTCGCACCAGGGCGACGACGTCGTGCCCATTCGCCCGCAGCAATCGAACCAACGCGCCACCGACGAAACCGGTGGCACCGGTGACGGCGTACCGCATACCCGCGATTCAAGCACTGCGGGTATGCGGTACGTCACCTCCCGACGGTCAGCCGAGGCCGTTCTTGGACAGGAAGTCCTTGGCGACCGCCGACGCGTCCTTCTTGTCGACGTCGACCTGCTTCACGAGGTCGGTCAGCGTCGCCGTGTCGATTTTCGCGGAGACGGCGTTGAGCGCCGCAGTGATGGTGTCGTTGACCTTGTCCTTGCGCAGCAGCGGAACGACGTTGTCGGAGCCGAAGAGCAGCTTCGGGTCCTCCAGAGTCACGAACCCGTTGGCC
>Ga0307288_10000510_pt1 | contig 13204 bp, 13 predicted proteins | sample ER_DNA_142_FD_194469 | JGI IMG/M metagenome (GOLD analysis project Ga0307288, IMG submission 194469) | Bulk soil microbial communities from the East River watershed near Crested Butte, Colorado, United States - ER_DNA_142 | ecosystem: Environmental > Terrestrial > Soil > Floodplain | place... | reverse complement strand
GCGCATGGGGTCGGTCGTGCGCTGCGTGCCTGGCCTCAGGCTTGATGATGTTGCACAGCCCACCACTATCGGGCTCGGCGATTCTTTCGTTGGCGGCTTCCTCGCCGCACTCGTACGAAGGAGAACAGCTTCGTGGACGTAATCCCGCTGCCCTCCAACCGTCCCGCGGACCGGTTCTACCGCGGTGGTCGGAAGATCACCGAGTTTCGGGAGAGCCGCCCGCCGGTGACCGCGCGCCAGAGGATTGGGCGGCATCTACCACAACCCTTGCTGGTGAGGAGTCCCTCGGCCTGACCACTCTCCTTGGCGGTCGATTCTTGAAGGCCGCGATCGAGGATGGAATGGAACAATCCGGCGATCAACAGACCGCGCACCCGATTCATCACCGGCTGGCCGCTGGAGTTCACGATCGCCTTATGCACGCTGCAGCCGGCGCTGTTGTAGAGCCCTGGTGGTCGTGGTCGGTTTGCCACAGTTCGAAGTGTTGGTGATTATGGCCGGAATCGTCGTGCTAGCTTGCGGAATCATCGCCGTCGCGACTCAAGGCCGACTCGGGCTCAAACGATCATCATGACTTAGCGCACGACGCAGATATGCGTTACCGCTTGGACCTACCCGTCATAGGCGCCCCGGCGGCAGCAACGGAATCGAAAATTCGTCCGTTGACGGCAGCAGTCGCCCTGCTCCACTAACCACCCAGCCGCAGTCGCCCTGCTCCACTAACCACCCAGCCGCGTTCCGCGGCGAGCCGCCGTGCGGTGTGTGTGGTGACGTTGACGTGCCGCCTATCCCATCAGGAGTCATGGCGACCTTTCGCCTGGGCTACTCGCCTTCAAGATCACGATGATTTCTTCTCAAGATGGTGAACCTCTACTTCGAGGCTGCCGCGCTCTCGGGATGGACGACCCCTTGGCCGGCTTGCCAGCCTGAGACCAGCCGCTCGTAGCCTGGGCCCACCAATGTGGCCGTGGATCTGATCGTCGGTATCACTGGTCACATTCAAGATCACCTTCTGACCGAGCCGTACGTTGATCAATCCCTGAACGCGCACACCGACAGGCGAGGCAGATAGCCTGGCGCCGCGTGGGGCAAGGCCAGGCTGAGCTAGCTGAGCTAGCAGACTGGGTAGAAGGACTCCGCGCGGCGGCACACACCGCACGCGCCAAAGGCAACATCACGCTGGCCGAAGCGTTGAATGTTACCCGCTTCGGGGTCTATGAGGGCTACCCCGACGAGGAGTTAGATCACTAACAGCGCCAAGCAGCTGCTCGACGTAGCCGCTAGCCGCTTGCGCGTGATGGTCTTCCAGACGATCAGAAGGAAGCGCGGGGAGGGAGCCGGTCTTCGCTGAGCTGCCTGACCTCGACTGGGGCTGAAGCCGCACCGGCAGGCCGATTGGACCAAGAAGGCAACGACGTACCCATCACCTCGGCGCTGGAAATCGGATACGGCAAAGCCAACAAGGTGCGGGTTGACTATGGCCAATCGCGGCAAAGTTCGGCGCAGCCTGTGGTATTAGCCCACCATCTCTCGAGCCCGAGCCACCGGAGACACGATCACACCGTGGAACCTCTGACGTCACGGCCAGTTGTAGCACTCGTTGTCGGGGCGATCAAGATCATCGTCATGTGATGATCTTGGATCTTTGATTCTGGCCTGACGACCGCTAGGGCGTTGCGCGGGCGTACCTGATCAGCTGAGACAAGTCCGTGATGATTGCGGCGACTGGAGGCGACACCTGACCGGCTCCACGATGATGGTTTGGATCGACAGATGATCTTCATCATCGGCACGATCGCGAGATCGACAACTTGCTTCGTGATCGCCGGGAAGAACACCGGCCAAGGACCCGGCTTGCTGGGCCTGTATGAGGTCGGCACCGCGGCACTGCGTGGCTGGTCCGGCGTGCTGGGCGTTGGGCGTTCCGACCACTTACTGGTTTCGGGATAGCCCAGCTGGTCTCGACCGCCGGCGCCCAATCGCGCGGTCAGGTCACACTGGTCTTCGTCAGCCCGGGTCAAGATCAAATCAGCCGCCGAACGGGCCGCGGCCCGCTTCTCCCGCAGCGGCTCCAGCAACATCCACGGCGGACAGCGGCTGGGGTTGCGGCTGCGGGAGGTCAAGACGCTTGCTCGAGTTCTGTGACACAGGCAGTCGCCATGCGAGCACGCTGAACAGCTGCCGCGCAACCACATCGCCGAGATCGACCGTGAGCTTGACCGGCTGCCGGCACTCTGCCGCGAGCTGGTAGCAATGGCCGACCTGTTGCCGAGCCGAGATTGTCCGGATCTGACGCGGAACGTGGCGGCCGAGCACGAGCAAAGCTGTGGCGGTGAATGCTGCTGAGTGGGCAGCTCGAATCCGTTTGTGCTGTCAGCGGCTGCGGGCAGGATATGGCGCATGTCAGCTTTCGCACTCGAACGAGTTATCGCCGCTATGGCTGGTCCGGACGCGCGTCCGCGCCGGGACCAGGCCCGCGCAGTCGAGCACTTGGTTGAGGGCGGCCGCCGGGTGCTTGTTGTGCAAGCTACGGGTTGGGGCAAGTCGGCGGTGTATTGGGCCGCGACCGCCGCGCTGCGTGCGAAGGGTGCCGGACCCACGCTGGTCGTCTCGCCGCTGCTGGCCTTGATGCGCGATCAGATCGCAGCTGCAGAGCGGGCGGGGCTGCGGGCGGCGACGGTGAACTCGACCAACGTCGAGGAGTGGGGCGTGGTGCTGGCGGCCGTGCGATCCGGGCAGACCGACGTGCTGCTCATCTCCCCGGAGCGGCTGTCCAACCCATCCTTCGCCGCCCAGCTGCCGGAGCTACTCGGCCAGTGCGGGCTGCTGGTCATTGATGAGGCGCACTGTGTCTCCGATTGGGGCTTCGACTTCCGCCCTGACTACCAGCGGCTGACCCGGACGTTGCTCGCCCTTGCGCCGGGCACCCCGGTGCTCGCTACCACTGCAACTGCCAACCAGCGAGTCACCGTCGACGTGGCGCGTCAGCTGGGCGAGGACACCGTCACTTTGCGCGGTTCATTGGCGCGGTCGTCGCTCCGATTGGCCGTTGTGCCGCACCTACGTCCCTTAGAGCGATATGCCTGGGTGGCCGAGGCGTTGCGGTCGCTGTCGGGCTCCGGCATCGTGTACGTGCTCACGGTGGCGGAGACCGAGCGGGTGGCTGGCTTCCTGCTCGAGCAGGGTCTCGAGGTTGCGGCGTATTCGGGACAGACCGCGAATCGCGTCGAGCTGGAGGATCGGCTGCGCGACAACACGATCAAAGCGCTGGTCGCCACCTCGGCGCTGGGGATGGGTTATGACAAGCCCGACCTGGCATTCTGCGTCCACCTGGGTTCGCCGGCCTCGCCGGTGGCGTACTACCAGCAGGTTGGCCGGGCGGGGCGGGCGCTTGAGGATGCGCAAGCCATCCTGGTGCCGACCGAGTCGGACGAGCGGATCTGGGACTACTTCGCCACCTCCGGGATTCCCGACGAGCAGCAGGTCGAGCGGATCCTGGACGCGCTGGGCGACTCAGTGCAGAGCCTGGCGAGACTCGAGGCAGCGACAGGGATCAGGCGCGGACGTCTGGAGGGGCTGCTGAAGATTCTGGCCGTCGACGGCGCGGTGCGACGCGAGTCCGGCGGTTGGGCCGGGACGGGGCGGCCCTGGTACTTCGATGAGCAAAAATGGAACGCGCTGCGGGGCGTGCGTGCTGCCGAGGCGGGTTTGATGCGCGGCTACGCACATGGGGACGGCTGCCTCATGCAGTTCCTGCAGCAGGCGCTGGACGATCCCGATCCGCAGCCTTGCGGCCGGTGTTCGGTCTGTACGGGCACGCTGCCGGCGCCGGGTGCACGAGCGTCGGGGGACGTCGTCGAGGCAGCACGCCGGTACTTCCGCGGTCAAGACGTGGTGGTGGAGCCCCGCAAGATGTGGCCGTCGGGCTTGCCCGACCGTACGGGCAAGATCCGCTTCCTGGCGCCAGGACGCGCCTTGGCCTTCGCCGACGATCCGGCCTGGGACGACGAGCTGGCAGCGCTGGGTCAGCGCGATGGGCCTGCTCCGCCCTTGATCATGGATGGGCTCGTGGACGTGCTGCGTCGTTGGTCGCGGAGCTGGGAGCGGCCGGTCGCGGTGGTCGGCATGCCGTCGCGGCGCTACCCGACGCTGGTTCGCTCCGTGGCCGAACACATTGCGGCGGTTGGCCAGCTGCCGCTGGTCCACGCGCTCACAATCAGCGGGCCACCGCCGGCGGTCGACGCCGCCTCGGCCGTACGGGCTAAGGACCTGCTCTACCGCACGGCTCTCGTGCCGGGGGTGAGCTTCACGGGCCCGGTGTTGCTCGTCGACAACACAATTCGTACGCGGTGGACAGCGACCGTAGCGGCAGCTTTGCTCGCCGATGTGGGAGCAACCTCGGTCCTGCCGCTCGCCATCCATCAGCTGCCGTAGCCGATCGGGCTAACCCGCTCTGAGGCCGGTCACCCAGTAGCGCGACGATCATGGATCTCGAGCGCTGGTCGAGTCGTTGTTCGAATCGCTGGAGTTCATCGATCCGCTTGGTGAGCTTTCGTCGTGATCGGCGGAACCGCCCAGATCGCTGGTGTAGATCGAGGAGTAGGTGTACGCCCGCAGAATGTTCGGCGGCATTATCAGTACGGCAAGAACGGCTGGCGCCCCGGCGATCCCGACCTTTCCTTTGGCCTTGCTCGCCGAAGTTGAGTTCCGCCGCGGCAAGATCGCAGCGGCGTACGCACCTGCCCGTGAGTTCACCCAGCTCGCTGCTGAGACCGGGCAAGCCTTTTATCTTCCTTCTCGCTTGTAAACACTGGGCCGGGTCGAGGCTGTACTCGGCCACGATGAGGATTGTCGGGCCTACATCGCGGCTGGACTCGAATTCTCCCGTCGAACCGGCTCGGAGGTGACTGAGAATTTTGCAGCGTCTCGACGCTACGGCTTCTAATTTCTGCCGCCTACGCTCGTGCCCGGCGTGCAAAACTACTCCCCGGAACGCGTGGCAAGCCGCGCTTGGTCTGAGGTGAATCGGAAGCATGGAGATCATCAGAAACGTCATCAGAGACATCAAGCCTGAATATTGGGTGGCCCTCGGGGCTGCCGTGTCCACCTTGTCGCTGATGGTGGCGGGCTTCTCGTTGATCTACGTGAGACGATCCGCTAAGGCATCGCGAGAGCAGACGAAACAGCAGAAGCAGGCCGCCAAGGATGCCGCGCAGCCGATGTTGTGGGTCGATATTCGCGGCGACGACGGGCAGGGCCGGGCACTGGTGCTGCTGCTTGGAAACTCCGGGCCAAGCATTGCCCGCAACGTGAAGGTGATGTTAGATCCGGCACCGCCCGCGACACTCGACATCAAGCCGATCCTGGAGATCTTGAAGCAAGGCATCGCCTCCGTGCCGCCTGGCCGCACGATGCAATGGTTTTTGGGTACACCTCACAACACAATCGACTCCGACGCGACAATCGACTCCGACGCGCGCAACGCGTACCGGGTACGCATCGAGGCAGAAGGACCCTTCGGCCTCATCGAGCCGCTCGAGTACGTGATCAGCGTCGATGATCTGCATGACTCGCGTGTTGCGCCGCCGGGGAATCTCCACGCGGTTGCAGTTGAGCTGCATGAGATGACCAAGGCCACCAAGGAATTGAACGAAATCATCCGAAGTGCCAGCCTTGAGCCTGCTTGAGCGTCCAAAGCGCGCCGGCAACCTGGTAGTAGTACACCAAGAGCCGCTCCCGCGACGTAAGCCAGTGAAGCGACCCCGTGTCAGCAGCCGTGATCACTGAGATCAACGGCGCGGCTCTGCGAGTCAGGGGGTAAGCGCCCTGGGGCTGGCGCAGAAAGGTGACCCGGTCGCGCGCCCGCTCACCGCCCGAACGCTAGCGGGCCTCTACCGCTCTCCGTGGACTGATCTCGTCCCCGCTGGCCACCGCCGCTTCGGGAGCCAACCTCCGCGGCTTGATCTCGTCCTCGCTGATGGGCAACGTTTTGGGAGCCAACCTTCGGTTGGTCCGCGATACTGATCCTGTCCGAGGGCCGATGGAGTGATTCCGCAGTTGGAACCGCTCGCGGGTGATTTCAATGAGCTTGCCTCGGTCGTCGGCCTGGAACCAGCGGACGTCATAGAAGCCGCTCGGGAACACCTCGTGGTTGAGATCGAAGCGGCAACGAATCACCTTGTCTGGCATCAGCACCACTTCGTCGTCATCGACGACCTGCCAGTTGCCATGGCTCTTTACGCATAGCTGCAGGTCAACTCCGGGATTCAGGCTGGCTTCTGACCTGCGAACGAGCTCGAGGAAAAGGGCACCGCCGGGATCGGAGTCATCGTGTTGCGCAAGCCAGTCGTGGTCCCGAAATCCGCTCGGGCCTGCTAATTGTGATCCCCCTGTGGCGGTGCCCGATCGGCTGCCGCGTAGCTCAGCGGTATTGCAGTTCCTGCCGGCCGGAGTGACCCTGGTGGGAGTCGCGTTCCTGGCTGACTGAGGCGTCGAAGGTAGGTGCCGGGATGGGTGTCGCCATCATCAACGGAATCGCGTTGCGTGCCACCGGGCGCCGGGCATCTACACACAAAGCTCACCGACACCGCCCGCCAGATCTATGCCGCCACGTACGGCGACCCACCAGACCCACCCGCAACGACCGCGCTGATCGAGATCCTGACATCACTGCCATGACACTCCGAGCTCCGAGCCGGGACGACGTGTCAGTCGATCCAGTACGAGTACAGATCGGCGCTGAGGCGGGAGGAGCGCAGCCGTACCCTCCTGACCGGGTCGAGCTCGCGGAGGATCCGGCCCCGACCAGGTGGGCGAGCATGCGTCCTCTGCCGTTACGACCAGATGCCGATCACCGCCGAGCCGCCCAGTCCGAGTGGGAGCCAGAGCGGCACTCGTCGTCCGCCACGCCGCGACCACACACCGTCGTCATCGACCACTGGCCTCAACGACTTATGAAACAGGCCCTAGCCCTCCGGCTTGGATTGGGGAGGCCTCGGGCTCAGCAGTGGCAACGGCCCGCCGTAGTTTCAGCGAAGCAGTCCGATGGCCATGGCTCGGCCAACTGAGCAGGTGGTACTCCTCGAGGACCCACCACATTTGCCTCGTTAACGCCAACTGACTGGCCGGCACCTCTGCGGCATTGATCGGATCAGACTACGGAGGGCTACTCGTCGCAGTTGTGCCGACGACCTCGCACTGTGCCGTTCAGGGGTCCCCGGGTTCTCGCAGTGATCGCGACAGTTCACCGAGAACTCTCGGGCGCCACCGCGGGGAGTCAGGTCACGTGAGCCTCCACGTTCAAACTAGCGAAGCGTGATCACGCCCGAGCATTCAGCCTGTGTTCTGCGTGCGCGATGGGGTACAGCTTCGGTGTGAACGAGGCTGGTCAGCCGTCCCGACGCGAATCCTCTCTGATACGCCCGCCTCGATTGCACCTTGGGCGCGAGGGCACCGCCAGTCGACTCGAACTGTTCTTCGACCTGGCCTACGTGCTGGTCGTTATGGAATTGGCCGAGGTTTTCTATGAAGACTTGACTTGGCACGGATTCGGGGTCATGACGGGCTTGTTCCTGGCCATGTGGTTCTCCTGGGTGGGATTCACCCTTTACGCCAACCGCTTCGACACCGACGACATTGTCTTCAGAATCGCCAAGCTGGCTGCCACAGGTACGATCGCCGGCTGCGCGGCGAGCGCCTCCGACGCCATCGGCAAATTAGCTGTGCCCTTCGCCGCCTGCTATCTCGGCAGCCGGCTGGTGCTGCTCGCCTTGTACGTCCGGGCCTGGCGGCACGTTCGCGAGGCAAGGCCCACGATTATGGTGTACCTGATCATCGTGAGCCTAAGCGCCGCGCTATGGGCAGTGTCGCTGGTCGTGCCGGACCCCATCCGCTACGCATTGTGGGCTATCGCTGTGCTGGTGTCTGCCGCGGGACCGGTGCTGGCCACCTTGCGGTCGGACACGGCTCCGCTACACGTGGAGCATCTGCCGGAGCGGTTCGCCTTGCTGGTGATCCTGGTCCTCGGCGAAGCGGTGGGCGGCGCCGCCAGAGGCGTACACGACGCGTCCTGGGCCCCGATTGCCATTGCAGTCGGCGCGCTTGCGTTTGCCATCGCCGCCAGCATGTGGTGGATCTACTTCGACGTTACAACTCCGAGCAGTGCCCCAAAGCTGCGGGAAGTAGAAACGGGCGAGGAGGACGCGCAGTCAAGCGCAGACCCTGCCGAGTCCAGCGGACGGGTCTCTGACGCACGCTACGACCTTTTCGTCTACGGCCACCTCCCACTGACCTTTGGCATCGTATTGGCCGGGGTGGGTTTGGAGGAGCTGGCCGTGCATCCAGACAAGGCTGCTCCCTCCGCGGCCGGCTGGATGTTGGCCTGCGGACTCGTCCTGTTCGTCGCCGGAGTGGCGCTGGTGATCAGCGGCACCGCCGAGACAGTCCGCACGATATGGCCCTGGCCCGTCGCCGCCATCCCGATCGTGCTGCTGGGCGCGTTAGTCCCGTTTCCCGGCAGTTTGCTGCTGACCGCGACATACGCCGTCGGGATCCTGCTACTAGCTGCACTGGGCACACGGGCCATCCGCCAACCCGATACCGCGCTGGGCGGCACAAAATGAGCCCAGCACGCCGGGCTCCGCCGGTGGACCAGCCTTTAGCTCAGTTCGCCGGGGAACAGGCCTAACACGACCGTGTCACGGCGTCGCCCCTCAACGGACATATGCACCGAGGAGTCTTCGCGGGTGAAGCCACATCGCTCGCAACGCGCCGCGAGCCGACATTGTCAGGACCGCAGGTGAGCTCCAGGGGTGCTAGGCCAAGGGTATCGAGGTCCAGTTGGACCGCGGCCAGCCGCGCCTCGACCGCGCGCCTGTGGCGCCAGCCCGTCGCCCACCGGCCTGTTGCCAATCAGCGTCCATGAGTGAGGCGCCCCTCAGCACGACGTGGATATTGTCCGGCCCAGAAAGAGCAACTCAATTTCTGGCCAAGAAGCCGCAATGCTGACAAGCACAGCACGACGAGTTCCGTTGGCCCTTTTCAAGGAGCGCAATTCCTCAAGCAGTCGCAATTCTTCAAGCAGTCGACGCTTGACTTCCGAGTGCCTGTATGCCCGTCCACCTACAGCACAGTGACGCCAAAGGACGGGGACGGTCTGGAACCCTGGACGACTACTAATGGGTGCGGGACGTCCAGAGCGGTCCGCCATTGGGACCGAGCAGGAGCAAGGGATCAGAAGCCGGCTGCCGGCTCTCGTGAGACAGCAGCAGACGGAGCAAATGTCCGCTGCCGCGCTTCGTCCGGGGAGGCCGAGCGCCCGGGCGGCGGCGGTCGGTTCCTAACGGCGACTCTGGACGCGTAGGTGTGGCCGAGTCGTCGCGCTCTACGAGGGCGCGCCGGGGCAGGGTGGATGTATCGGTGGTCATGTTTGGGGGACCTTCTCGGTAGCAAACGGCGGGTCGAAGCCGTCAAAGATGTCAGATCGGAGCGCGTCGTTGCGTAGGTGTTCTACAACGGCATCCGGCAGGGAGTCATTCCCCAGGTCGGCCGGATCCCCAGGATCAGCTGAAACACACACCACGCTCGGTCACATCCAATCGCGCTCGCCCGGGCCACCGGCCAGACACCCAGCCTTCAGCCAAGCAGTCGACGAAGTGACAGGCAGCAAGACCCGCAGCGACCAGCAAGAAACCAACGGTCGCCGGTCCGCGCACACCGTCAGCGAAACGGCCCTCGATCAGCCAGCTCAGCGCGGCCCGTGCATTTGAAGGACAGGCTACCGGGACGTGTTGCCGTGGGAACGTGAAGACGCAAGGGAGCGGTTCCCATCCACGGGCCGCAGACGCCCGTGCTCGCGATGCCAGACACCTAGTGCGGCCGCGGCGAGGGCAAGTCCACCCTCCGCAGCTCGGCGATCCGGCGCCTACACGCGAGAAGTGATCAATAGATGTTGGGAGCATCAGGATCGGGTCGCAAGTCGGACCTCCTCTGAGAAGGTGACGAGCACACAGGATGGCGATGAGTTCGCTGGGCGGCCGTGGTCTGTGTTCACATGAGTGACAACACCACACAGATCGAGGCGCTAATCGAGAACTGGGCCGAGGCGGTGCACCGCGGTGATCTGGATGCGGTTCTCGCCGATCACAGCGACGACATCGTCATGTTCGACGTGCCACCGCCGGAAGACGGGGTACGCGGGATCGCCGCGTACCGCGAGACTTGGCCACCGTTCTTCACCTGGCAACGGCAGGGTGCATCGTTCGAGATCGTTTCGCTCGACGTTACCGCCGGGGAGGACGTGGCCTTCGCGTACGCTCTGCTGCGCTGCGGCACGCCTGAGGAGCTCGAGCGCGACCCGAGCAACCGGCTTCGGCTGACAGTCGGACTGCGGCGGGAGGGCGACCGCTGGGTCGTCACCCATGAACACCACTCGTTCACCGACAAGACCTGAGGAGCCGATCTTGCGACGAATCCGCGACCTCGCCCACATGCGGATTTCGGTCGCTTTCGGTAGGGCCGGGTGCCTCTCCCATCAGTGCCGCTCGGAGATCGTGCCATGTGTCCGTCGGAGCGGCGCACGGCTGCCGTGGTGTGGATCGGTGTAACCGCCAATCCGATGAGCGTTGTTCGACAGTAGACTTCTCGGCCGCGGGCAGCCAGGTCCTCGATGAGCAGCTGCTCGGTCTGGGGCTACGCCACCCCCGAGCGTGAATCGGGGATGACGGCGAGCTCATCTATCGCCCGAAGATCCGGCTGTCCTTCAAGTATGAGCAGGAATCGTAGCCAGCGATCTCACCGACGCCCATCGGCCATCAGAGGCGCTGGTCCACACAAAAGACTGTGTAATAGCTGCCGGCCCGGCGGCGGGTTCACCTCACTGCCAAAACTCAGCAAGAGAAGCGCCATGGTCACGATTTAGCCCACCGTTAGTACGGATGCCCCGAAGCTAGCGGCGCCATCAAGGCAGTCCGGTCAGCTCTTCTGACAGTACCGATCATGGACGGCGAGAGAGCGTCGCGCGAGCCACGAGCGCCAATCTGGAACAAGATCCCCCAGCCGGCCGCCACTAGATCAGTCCGTCAAGCGTTCCTCTATTAGGACGACTTTGACCGGTTGAGCGAATCCTTCGAAAGGCCTGGAAGATGTTGCAGACGCCCTGTCGCTTAAGTCGATTCCGTCTGGCTTTTGCGCTTCCGTATTGGTGGCGTGCACCGGACGTTACTTGACTTGGAGGTACCGGAACGCGTTCGCGGCGACCACCGCGGAGCCAGTTCGCCAGTAGGCTATGTATGCCTCTCTTTGGCCCGGTCGGAACCGGTTGGTCGCACCAAACAATTGCGAGAGCAACTCGGCGGTCATGCCGATGCGCGCCAGACAGTCAGGTTCGTGCTGATCCGCTGGCCCGCATAGGAGACACCGGTACGAACCTGAGGCGTACGCCGACTGCACAGGCAAAATCATCAGGCCATATGCCAAGGTCTGACCGGGTCGGCGCCAAACCGCATGCCACCAGTTCGTCCGCGGATCGTTGGAGGCAACGGCCTTGGTGATTCACCCCAGCCGCCTGACGAAGCCACGGCCTCCTAGCGTCGGGCCTCTTGATGCTAGCCGGTTCTGTTGATCTTGATGTGCTTGGCCGGCGCCGTGCGGGTTGAGTGAGAGCGTCGCGCGGTCAACTATTCCGTATGGGCCGACCAGCTAAGAGCTCCATCCGCGCGGCCCGACAACAGGTCATCTACGCCACGAACTACTCGGCAAGCAGCCAGCGCTGAAATTCTTCTTTCAGCACCCGCATCTGCTCGTCGTATTCGGGAGTGTGCACCACGCCCCTGCGCCGCTCTTCCTCGTACGCCCTGAGCGGTTTGAACTGCTTAGGCAGTTTGCGGACCCGATCGTAGGGGCTGTCGAACTTCGCCATGGCTTCACTTTGCTCTATCCGGTTCTCGCTGGATAGAGCCAGTCCGCAGTGCGGGGCCCCCAACTCGTCGTGGGCCGCCTCTAATTGCGCACAACGGCCAGCGTCAGGTTGGGGCAACAAACGAGCAGAGGGAAGGTTCTAACCATGGCGGCAGAACGGCCCCGCAAGCTGATGACCCCCATAAGCTGCCAGTCGCCCGTTAGTCCTTCCCGTCAATTGGTCAGCGCTAAGTTGAGTTCACCGTTGTATCGACCTTCGACGCGCCTCGTCATCGCCCGCTCTCTGGGGTTCTTATCGTTTACGTCGCCGGTTGGCACGGCAGTTACGGGGACACTCGAACAGGAGTGCGAGTCGTTGTCATATCCGTTGTAATCTCCAGCATCACCGGCGACCGTGCAGGCAGGTTGCGCCACCCGGCAGGAAGCGGTTTGTGGTTCAGACCCAGCAGGAGTCGACTATGGGTCAGCCGTTGATCCACCGTTGCATGTCTGCGGGGTAGCTCGAAGGTAAATGAACACCCGTTCCAGTCAACCGTTCTGCATTTGACCGGCCAAGTGTCCGCTAGCCGGTCCCGCTACGGTGCCATTGTCACCGCGACAGGAGAGACGCTTGAACCAAGTAGATCCGATTACCGCTGCCCCACCCCTGCGTCTGATGTGGCCGCAGTGGCAGGGCGCCGGTACCGGGAGAGTTCGCTCGCTGGCTCCTGAGTTCCCTTCGATATCGCGGCGCGGCTGTATCGCCGATCGCCGGCAGGTCTTTGTGTCGTCGCTCGTTGAAACTAGGCCAGTTTCGCTCTCCGAAAAGTGGGCCACCCGACAACAGATTTGGGTGGGTGATCAGGGTGCAGGAGTGGGCGGAGATCGTCATCTTCACTTTTCGGAGGGCTTGTCGGCGCGGGCTGTCGCGGCACGGCTCGGGTTGGCCCGCGCCACGGTGGCCCGGGCGTTGCGGATGGAGTCGCCGCCGCGGTATGTCCGGGCGCCGGCGGGGTCGGCGTTCGACGCGGTCGAGCCAGGTGTTCGAGGGCTGCTGGCACGGTTCCCGTCGATGCCGGCGACGGTGCTGGCTGAGCGGGTCGGCTGGACTGGCTCGGCGTCGTGGTTTCGTAAACGGGTCGCGTTGCTCCGGCCGGTGTATGCGCCAAGAGACCCCGCTGACCGGCTGAGCTACCGGCCCGGTGACCAGGCCCAGTGCGACCTGTGGTTTCCGTCGGCGAAGATCCCGGTCGGCGGCGACCAGGCATGCTCGCCGCCGGTGCTGGTGGTGGTGGCCTCGTTCTCTCGC
>Ga0307288_10000509_pt1 | contig 13213 bp, 12 predicted proteins | sample ER_DNA_142_FD_194469 | JGI IMG/M metagenome (GOLD analysis project Ga0307288, IMG submission 194469) | Bulk soil microbial communities from the East River watershed near Crested Butte, Colorado, United States - ER_DNA_142 | ecosystem: Environmental > Terrestrial > Soil > Floodplain | place... | reverse complement strand
GCCGACCGGCTGGAAGCGGAGGCCCGGGCGGGCCGGCTTGATGCCGACGCTGCCGCTGCCGTGATCGAGGCTGCCGGTCTCCGTCGTGGCGCCCGGCGCACTCGCCCAGCGAACCTCACCGATCGACAGGTGGAGGTGCTTCGGCTGGCATCCCGAGGACTGTCGAACTCCGACATCGCGGAACTGTTGGTGCTCTCCCGACGCACCGTCGAGCACCACATTCAGGACATCTATCTCAGAATCGGCGTCTCCACCCGCGCCGGCGCGGCGATGTTCGCGATGCAGCACGGGCTGCTTGATCAATTGGAGTGAAATTGCTCACTCCGCTCGCTGCAGATCGCGCTCGAAGCACGATCTGAGTAGTTCTGCCCATGCCCCGCAAGATCAACTGCGCTCATAATGCTGCTGTGACGCTCTCGACAGTCGGCGTAACACCTGGCAGCCGCGAACGGCTGCTCACCGCCGCTTTCATCCGGCTGACGCTTGCTGACGTCGCCTACTTCACCTCCACCGGCGTAGCGATCTACACCCTGCCGCTGTGGGTAACCGGGCCGGTGGGTTCGGACAAGTCTGGCGCCGGGCTTGCGTTCGGAGCATTCGCGGTCAGCGCCCTGATCCTCCGGCCCTTCGCCGGCCGGCTGTCCGACACCAAGGGACGGCGGCCGTTGCTCGTCGGAGGCGCGATCCTCAGCGCCATCGGAATGCTCGCGACCGCGTACGCCGACAGCCTTGCGCTGGTCGTCGTGCTGCGCCTGCTGCTCGGAGTGGCCGAGGCCGCCTTCTTCGTCGCCTCGATCGCGGCGCTCATCGACTTGGCACCACCGAGCCGGATCGGTGAAGCGACCAGCTACAACTCGCTCGGTCTGTATCTCGGCCTGGCCTTCGGGCCTCCGCTCGGTGAACTGCTCGTAAGACTGGCTGGCTTCAGCGCCGCCTGGTATGGGGCGGCGGCACTCTCGCTGATCGCGGCGGTGGTCGCCGCAGGGATTGGGGATCTCCGGTCCAGCGCAGTGGCTCCGGCCGGTCGGATGCGGTTGATCTATTGGAAGGCGGTCCCCGTGGCACTCGGGTTCTTCGCCTCGGTGGTCGCCATGGGAGCGCTCTTCGCGTTCGGCTCACTGCAGTCCACGGCGGTGGGACTCATGCCGGTGAGCACCCCACTGTTCGTGTACGGCCTCGTCGTCGTGACCGGAAGGCTGTCGCTCGCTCGAGTTCTGGACCGATTGCCACCCCTGCTGCTGGGTGCCGGCGCACTGGCGATCATCTCTGGTGGCTTGGTGATCATGGCATTGTGGAGTGCACCCGTCGGGGTGGTTCTCGGCTCAGCTGTGTTGGCCCTGGGTGTAACTCTCAGTACGCCGGCGTTCTTCTCCGCGATCTTCGCGACCGCCAATCCGGGCGAGCGGGGCGCCGCGTCGGGCACCGCGAGCGTCTTTCTTGATCTTGGAATGGGTGGCGGGCCGATGCTGCTTGGGCTGGCAGCTCAGGCTGGCGGAATCCCGTTCGCGTTCGGCGTGGGTGCGGTAGTCGCGCTGGCGGGGTGCGGATGGATCCTGGTGCTGTTCAGGATGTCGCGAGGTAATGGTGTACCTGCTGAATAGCGGAGGCGCCCTCACCGACGGCTGAGGGTACCCCCTTCACCGATCCACACCGTACGTCGCCGGCGGCAAAGACACCTGGAGTGCTGGTCTCCTGGAGCAGCGGTGGTCGGTCAAGCGGCCAGCGACCGAGATCAGAACCGGTGAGCAGGAAGCCCCGGGCGTCGCGTTCCACCGCGTCGGCGAGCCATTCCGAGTGCGGATCGGCACCGATCAAGACGAACAGCGCTGCGGCGGCCGCAGTGCGTTCCTGGCCGGTCGTCGAGTCTCGCACCGTAATGGCCTCAAGGCGGCCTTGGCCGCGCACCCCGCTGACCGTCGTGTTGAGCCAGACGCTGATGTTGGATGCTCGTTCGAGCTCGTTGATCAAGTAGGTGGACATGCGTACAGACAGCGACGGACCGCGCACCAGCAACGTGACGTGCGAGGCAAATCGCGCCAGGTGTACGGCAGCCTGGCCCGCGGCATTGGCACCCCCGACGACGAACGCCGGCTGACCTTCCAGTGCAGCCGCCTCGGTTACCGCTGCGCCGTAGAACACGCCGGCACCGAGCATCGTGTCAGTGCCGGGGACGTTCAGCTGACGGTAGGTGACGCCAGTAGCAATGACGACGGTGCGGCTGCAGGCTTGACTGCCGTCGATGAGAGTCAGCACCCGGTCCTCCCCGCGCGACTCGAGCCCGACGGCGGACCGGATGAACACCATTTCGGCGCCCATGATCATCGCCTGTTCCATGGCGCGCGCTGCCAACTCACGGCCGCTGATGCCGTGGGGGAAGCCCAGGTAGTTGCGGATCAAGGATGTGGTCCCGGCCTGCCCGCCAATGGCTTCTCGCTCGAGTAGCAGCGTGACAAGGCCTTCGGAGGCCGCATACATGGCCGCGGTGAGTCCAGCTGGGCCGCCGCCTACGACCGCGAGGTCGTAGAGGCTGCTTGTTGGCCTGGTCTGCACGCCAAGGACTTCGGCGATGCGTTCGTTAGGCGGGTCGATCAACACGCGGCCGTCAAAGAGCACGATGATCGGGTAGTCCGCAGACGTCACTCCGGCCTGTTGCAACAGCTGGTGGCCCTCGGGCTTGGCGACATCGTAGAAACCGTGAGGGATGCTGTTCCGGGTCAACAGGTCGCGCAGCTGATGGGAGCGGGCCGACCATTTGGGACCCACAATCCGCACGATCTCCGGTTCAGAGCCTGCGGCCACCGCTGCGCGGCTCCGCTGGCTGAGCAGCTCCGTCACGGTGCGATAAAGCTCGAGCTCTGGGTCGCGCAATGGCTTGTTCAGGTAATGGTCGAGCTGGCCCAAGGCCATCGCGCGTAACGCCGCCCGGCCAGCTGCCATATCTCCATACGTGATCAGCAGCAGCCGCTTGGCGGCCGGGTGCAGCTGATGGCAGGTGTTGAGGAAGTCCACGCCGGTCGTGTCTGTCAGCCACTGGCCTGCCATCGCGACTGCGACTTGATCATCGACCTCGAGCTGGGCCAATGCAGCCTCCGGAGTCTCGGCGGTGACAATTCGATAGTCCGCCGCAAACCTGCGGGAGAGGTCGCGCTTCATGGCGGCGAGCGTGTCGGGCTCATTGTCGACAGCGAGCAGCACCGGTTGTGCCATATGCGACTATTCACCTCTTTCGGCGATCCTGCGCTATGCCGTCCGACGCGGCGATTGCACGAACGTTTCATCGGTGTAGCACCACAGCCAATCTTCACCCGGCTCCATGGAGCGGACGATCTGATGCTCTGGGGCGTGCTCACGGGCGTGGCGGCTGGCGTGCTGGTTCTTCGAGGAGTCGCAGCACCCGATCTGACCATCGGTCATGCACATCCGCAGGTGGACCCACGTGTCACCGAGCTCAAGACACTGCTGACAACCCGTCGATGACGGCGTAACGTCCAGGATTTGATCAAGGTGCGTGCACGACTCCGGGGGCTTTCCGCGTACGCGCTGGACGGCAGCGCGAACGGTTTCCAGCAGTCCCATAGCGTCCTCTCCGTCTGGACCGCTTCATCTTGTCTGGCTACAGTCTCCTGCCTGGCGCTGCGCAGCGCCTCCCGGCCCGCGGGATAGCGTGTCACGGTGCCTGACTACGGCCGCGACCTGACGTTCGGATACTTTCTTATCCCCAACGCTGCAGACCCGCTGCTCGACATCGCCCGGGAGATCGAGGCCCGGGGACTGGACTGGATCGGTATTCAAGATCATCCGTATCAGCGGCGCTTCGTGGACACCTGGACCTTGCTCGCCGCAGTCGCGGCCGTCACCAGCCGGGTGGGACTCTTTCCAGACGTGGCCAATCTGCCGTTGCGCCCGCCGGCGGTGATGGCAAAGGCGGCTGCCAGTCTGGATGTGCTGAGCGGCGGCCGGTTCGAGCTGGCGCTGGGTGCTGGCGGCTTCTGGGATGCCATCGAAGCGTACGGCGGGCCGCGCCGCGAGCCTCGGGACGCGCTTGCGGCACTCGAGGAGGCGATTCAGGTCATCCGGCTGATCTGGAGCGGCGAACGCAACCTGCGGTTCGCCGGCAGTCACTACCGCCTCGCCGGCGCGCACTCGGGGCCCGTACCGGTGCATCCGATGGGTATCTGGCTCGGCGTGTACGGCCCGCGGGCGCTTCGGCTGGCCGGCCGGCTCGCAGACGGCTGGGTGCCGTCCCTGCGCGCTGAGATCGCCCCGCTGGCTGAGGGTTCGGTCCGTCTGGATGATGCCGCCGCCGAAGCAGGCCGCGACCCAGCGGAGATCCGCCGCGTGGTCAACGTCAACGGGCAGATCACCGGTGGCACTCAGCACGGCTTGCTCCGCGGTCCGGTCGACCAGTGGGTCGACGAGCTCACGGATATGGCAGTGGGGTATGGCTTCGATACGTTCATGTTCTGGGGCGAAGGCGAGGACCAGCTTCCCCGCTTCGCCGAGGAGGTCGCGCCGGCCGTCCGTGCCCAAGTCGCGGCCGAACGCGGCCGCGCCTAGATCCTGTGCCGGCCCCCTGATCTGGCGACGATCCGGGTCCCGTGAGAAAGCCAGGTGCACGTAGGTTTCAACAGCGGGAGCGGCGGATGAGAGTCGAGCTGTTACGACCCGCCATCAGACTGTGAGCCGATCCGCCCCTCAAGCGAGTGCAGCACTTCTGCCGCTTCCTCATCCGGCGTATTTGCGAGGTTGACCACCAGCACGTTCTCATCCGAGGTCGGCGGCTCCAGGGTTGCCAGCTGCGAGTCGAGCATCCCGGGCCGCATGAAGTGGTGCAGCCGGCTCGCGAGCCGAGCCTCGATGACCGCCCGTGACCCGTTCAAGAAGACGAAGATCACGTTCGGCCCCCGGAGCCGATCACGATAACTGTGTTTCAGAGCGGAACAGGTGACGATTCCTGGCTCTCCCCGTTCGGTCTTCTGCTGGATCCATCCGGCGATCGCGTCCAGCCAGGGCCATCGATCCTCATCAGCTAACGGAATGCCGGCAGACATCTTCGCGACATTCGCCGCCGGATGAAGATCATCCCCCTCCTGCAACTCCCAGTTGAGGCGCCCAGCGAGCAGGCCAGCCACGGTGGACTTGCCCGTACCCGCCACGCCCATCACGACCAAGATCGGAGCCGCGGTGATTTCGAGCACCATCGCTGAAGCCTCCCTCGCCAGGTGGTCGAGCGCTCAAATGCATCGATTCAGCAGTTGCTGTCTATCGCATTCAACCGGCTGTGTCAGCCTTCTCCCGCGATGTCGGGCATGGGATCTGATGACGATTGCGCTGGTGCAGCGTCCTCGCCGCCGCTATCGGCGACCCTTGGCAAGGGAGGATTCATGTCTTCCGCGCCGAAGTCTTGCGGCTCGACGTCCTCAGCGCCGCTGCCGTGTGGGCCAAAGTTCTCAGCGTCCGGGTCTCTCGGCGACTGCGCCGCAGGCGGCACCATGTCATCGGTTGGGTTCAAATCCTGATGGGCCGGTCCCTGCGCCCTCGACATCTCGCTCATGATCACTCCTTCGTGGTCGGCCTACTCACCGCGCTGCTGGGCATGTTCCAACAGATCTTCCTTGAGCTCCTTCTTCGAGCTGGCGGTTATGCCGCTGAGGCCTGCGTTGCGAGCCGCCTGCTCGAGGTCCTCACGGGACGCCTGGCCAGGCCGGTCACCGAGGTGCTGGGTTCGCGCGGTGATGAACGCTTCAGCCAACTCAGCCCGTCGCCCATCACTGAGCCGCTGTTTGATGCCGGGCAGGACGCGACTCTCCTCTTCCTCGACGTGGTGGTTGACCGCCTTGATCAACTCATCAAGGGCGGCCGCGAATTCGGTCGATTCAGGATCCATCGCCGTCATCTGTTCGAGCATGTGCTCCGCCTCGGCGTGCTCTCCCTGGCTGTGCTCAACTTCCTCAGTCTCTCCAGCCTCGTCCTTGGCGACCGGGTAGACCTCGACCTCCTCGGCCCGCGAGTGCGCGATCAGCAGGGAACACAACACTGGAAAGTTCAAACTTCTGGTAGCCGGCTGCTTCTTCAGCAGATCAAATAGTCGCTCGACCTCCCGGTGGTCACTCTTGATCAACTCGACGACATCTACAGCGGCCACGTTCCACTCCTATTGGATTTGATTGCCCTCTCCATAGCCATCCCGGCGGGAACGAAACCTCCCCGGTCCAGCGACGCGTCGGCCGCCTCAAGATGTCAAAAGACGGCCAAATTCGCATTTCACGTACGCGTTAGTCGTCCTGAGGCGGAAAACGTGGGGTCTGGGACTCAGCTGACGCGTGTGGCTCCCACTCAGGAGAAACGGCGAGTGGAGGAGAAGATCAGTTAGCCAGCGGCAGGTAGCGAACCATGAGCACGCCATCGATGGCACCGATCGCCTTGATCACCGAATCTGGCACTTCGCTGTCGACGTCGACCAACGTGTACGCGAGATCCCTGCGGGACTTGTTGGTCATGGTCGCAATGTTGAGCCCGGCCATCGCCATCTCGTGGGAAATCCCGCCCACCATGTTCGGCACGTTCGCATTGGCGATTGCCAGGCGAAATCGTGACTCCCGCGGCATGATCACATCCGGAAAGTTCACCGAGTTCCCAATGGTGCCGTCGAGGAGGTAGTCGCGTACCTGATCAACGACCATTACCGCACAGTTCTCCTCGGCCTCTCGCGTCGAGGCACCCAGGTGCGGGAGCAAGATCACTCCTGGCTGACCGGCGAGCTGCGGATCCGGAAAATCACAGACGTAGTTCGACACTTGACCGGTCCGCAGCGCCTCCAGGATCGCGATCTCGGAGACAACGCCGCCGCGGGAGAAGTTGAGCACCACCGCGCCCGGCTTCATCTGGGCAATGCCGCCGGCGTCGATCATCCCGCGGGTCGCGTCGACGAGCGGGACGTGCAGGCTGAGGAAGTTGCTGTGCTTGAGGACCTCGCCAAGGCTGTGCGCTTTCTTGACCGTCGCCGGCAGGCTCCATGCAGAGTCGACGGTGATCTCGGGGTCGTACCCGATGACATGCATGCCGAGCTTGATCGCCGCGTCGGCGACCAAGCAGCCGATCTTGCCGAGACCGACGATTCCGAGCGTGTGAGAAGCCAGCTCGTAGCCGGCGAAGGCCTTCTTTCCGGCTTCGACCTTCTTCTCCAGCTCGGGGTCGTCCGGGTCAATCGTGGCGAGGTACTTCAGGGCACTATCGATATTGCGAGCCGCCAGCAGCATGCCTGCCATGACCAGTTCCTTCACAGCATTGGCGTTGGCGCCAGGCGCGTTGAACACGGGTATGCCGCGCTCCGACATCGCGGAGACCGGAATGTTGTTAGTGCCAGATCCGGCACGACCCACCGCCAGCAGCGACTCCGAAATCTCCATGCCATGCAGGTCGGCCGAACGGACCAAGACCGCGTGCGGATCCTCGACGTCCGCCGATACGGCAAAACGATCCCAGGGCAGCCGCTTGAGCCCGCCGGCCGAGATGTTGTTGACGACTCGTACCCGATATTTCTCACTCACTACGGAAGTCAGCCCTTCTCCGCGGCGAACTCGGCCATGTAGTCCACCAACCTCTGGACGCCCTCGATCGGCATCGCGTTGTACAACGAGGCTCGCACGCCGCCCACCGAGCGATGCCCTTTGAGCTCCACCATCTCGTGCTCTGCCGCGCCCGCAAGGAAATCAGCCTCGAGCGCCGAATCCGCCAGCCGGAACGGAACGTTCATCCGCGACCGGTCGGCCTTCTCGACCGGGCTGACGTAGAAGTCGGAGCTGTCGATGAAGTCGTAGAGCAGCTTTGCCTTGGCGATATTGCGTTCCTCAGCAGCCGGGAGCCCGCCGTTCTCCAGTAGCCACTGGAAGACCAGGCCCGCGACGTAGACCGAGAACGTGGGAGGCGTGTTGTACATCGACCGCGCCTTGGCGTGAGTCGCGTAGTCGAGCATCGCCGGCGGCGCCGGCTCGCCGATCCCTATCAGGTCCTCGCGGATGATCACCAGCGCCAGCCCCGCCGGACCGATGTTCTTCTGTGCGCCGGCATAGATCAGACCCAGCCGGCTGACGTCCAGTGGCCGCGACAACAGATTCGAGGACATGTCGCTGACAACGGGCACATCCCCAACGTCCGGTATTCCGCCGAATTCGACACCGCCGATCGTCTCGTTGGCGGTGTAGTGCAGGTACGCCGCGTTGTCGCTGAGCTGCCACTCCGACTGCGCCGGCACGTAGCTGAACGACCGATCCTCAGCGCTGGCGGCAACATTGACATCGGCCAATCCCTTGGCTGCGTTGATTGCCTTCTTCGCCCACTCGCCGGTGTGGATGTAATCCGCGACCGCTCGGCCCTGGATGAGATTCATCGGGATCATCTCGAACTGCAGAGACGCCCCGCCTTGCAGGAAGAGCACGGCATAGCCCTCCGGCACCGCGAGCAGCGTACGCAGATCCGCCTCGGCCGCCTCAGCGATCGAGATGTAGTCCTTGCCTCGGTGGCTCATCTCCATCACCGACTGGCCGGACGCGTGCCAATCGAGCATCTCATCGGCCGCTCGCAGCAGCACTTCCTCAGGAAGGGTGCCCGGGCCGGCACTGAAGTTGAAGACGCGTGTCATGAGCTTCGATCCTGCCTGTCGGTTGGGAATACGAACGTCGCTGAGTACGTACGCGGCCAAGCGAGGAGACTACATCCTGACCACAACCAATCCGGCGTTTTCTCGCGGTGCGTTGACGGACGAGGTCGCGCCTAGGGCGCGGCGACCATGTCGGCAAGGCTGCGGCGGGGCTCGGTCCGTCAGACGCGGTCTCCATATCAACCGAGCAACTCGACGCTTAATAGAACTTGTGTTTGAATAGGCCCAAATGCGATGGTCTGGGCAAGAGATTTCGAACGAAGCCGGTGACCCCGCGGCACTACCGGGGTTGGACCAGCTGCACCATCTGGTGCGGTCTGTGCGCACTCCGGAGTTTGCCGGCATCACTTTCCACGAGGTACTGGCGAAGTCGGCCCTCAATCGCGTACCGAAGGCAGCAGCTCTCCCCTTCAACTGGACGGTCAATCCCTACCGCGGATGCAGTCACGGATGCGTCTACTGCTTTGCCAGACATACCCACACCTATCTCGATCTTGACGCCGGTGACGACTTCGACCGGCAGATCATCGTCAAGATCAACATCGGCAGCGTCTTGGCGCGCGAGTTACGCCGACCGTCATGGACGCACGAGCCAGTGGCGCTTGGGACCAACACCGATCCGTACCAGCGCGCTGAGGGGCGCTACCGCTTGATGCCGGGCATCATCGCTGCCCTGGCCGGTTCAGGCACTCCGTTTTCGATCTTGACCAAAGGCACCACAGCGCGACGTGATCTGCCGCTGCTCAGTGTCGCGAGCAAGGCTGTGCCGATCAGTATGGGCGTGTCCATCGCGCTCACCGATGAGACCATCCATGCTGCGCTGGAGCCCGGTACGCCGACGCCACGAGCGCGGCTCGAGCTGGTACGTGCCATCGTCGACGCAGGTCTGCCCTGTCAGGTGCTGGTCGCGCCGATCTTGCCGATGATCACCGACAGCGATGAGCAGATGGACACCACGCTCGGTGAGGTCGCCGCTGCCGGCGCGACCGGAGCGACTGTGTTCGCCTTGCACCTGCGTCCTGGTGCTCGCGAGTGGTTCATGCGGTATCTGTTCAGATACCAGCCGCAACTGGTCGACGCGTACGCCGAGCTCTACCGCAAAGGCTCCTACGTCACGCGCAGCTACTCCAGTGACCTGGCGCGCCGATCATCAGTGTTACTGCGCAAGCACGGCCTGGACCGAAAGGACACCATGCTGCGGATCCCCGACAGCCGAGAAGCAGCCATCCCGCCGCACCTGGCACTAACTGAGCCCAGCCTCTTCTGAGGCCGGCGGTGGGAATCTCAGCGCAGGCTCCGGAAGAAGGCCCGGAGATCATCAACAAGCAGCGCCGGCTCTTCCATGGCCGCGAAGTGCCCGCCCTCTTGGTGTTCGGTCCAGTAGGTCATCTGATGCTGCGGGTCCATGAAACGTCGCACGATCGGCTCGGTGTTGAACACCACCCACCCGCTCGGTACGCCGGACGGCACGACCCAGTCGAGGTTCGAGTGGGCAGCCTCGGCCAGGAAACGGGCCGCCGTGGCGCCACTCCGGGTGAACCAGTAGAGGCTGACATTGGTCAGCAGCTGGTCCCGATCGACAGCCTCGTCCGGAGTCATGGATGAGGGGTTGGTCCAGGTCTGGAACTTCTCGACAATCCAGGCAAGCTGGCCAACCGGGGAGTCGGTGAGCGCCGCTGCAATGGTCTCCGGTCGATGGCCCTGTAGGTCGAGGTAGCCGCGCTCGGCACGCCAGGTCGTACGCTCTTGCTCGACTCGCGCTCGCTCGTCGTCGGTGAGGTGGTCCGGGATCGGAAACTGTTCCCCCGCCAACCCAAGCGACCCTGGGTCGGTGACGACAATGGTGCCGACCACATGGGCGCTGTCGGTGGCGCCGAGCCGGCCGCTGACGCCGGCACCGATATCCCCGCCGTGGGCCCCGTATCGCGAGTAGCCGAGTTGCGCCATCAGCTCGGCGAATGCCGTAGTTGTCCGCCCCAGTTCCCAGCCGGCCTGCCCAACAGGCGTGGAGAACCCAAAGCCGGGCAGCGACGGGATAACCAGGTCAAACGCGTCGCGGGGATCGGCACCGTGAGACCGAGGATCGCTCAGCGGGCTGATCAGGTCCAAGGATTCAACGACGGACGACGGATAGCCGTGAGTGATCAATAACGGCAAAGCATCCGCTTCCGGCGAGCGGACATGCAGGAAGTGGATTCGCTGGCCGTCGATCTCGGTGATGAACTGCGGAATCTGGTTGAGCCGAGCTTCCTGGGCGCGCCAATCGAAGTCATGCCGCCAGTAGTCGGTGAGCTGTTGGAGATAAGCCAAAGGCACGCCACGGGCAAAGTCGGTGCGAGCGTCCGGAGCAGGATCGGGCCAACGCGTGGCATCCAGCCGCCGCGACAAATCATCCAGCTCGGACTCGGTGATCGTGATCTGAAACGGTTGGGGTGCGGTAGTCGTCATATCAGCCACACTAGAAGCAATCGAGGAAGACTTCGTTCCTCGATTGCTGACAGACTGACGAATTGTGTGGCAGACATCGACGCGCTTGCTTCAGGTGCTGGCGATGCTGCAAGCCCGGCGCGATTGGTCCGGACCGGAGCTGGCGTCCCGGCTCGAGGTGAGCACTCGGACCATAAGGACCGACATCGAGCGCCTTCGCGGCCTTGGCTATCCGGTGGAGGCAAGTCCTGGCGTAGGCGGTGGCTACCGCCTGGGCCGCGGATCGACGATGCCGCCGCTGCTCCTCGACGACGAAGAGGCGGTCGCGATCGCTGTGGGTCTGCGCACCACCGCCAGCGTCGGCGTGATCGGCATCGAAGAAGCTTCGTTGCGAGCGCTGGTCAAGCTCGAACAGATGCTGCCCTCACGGCTGCGGCCTCGGATCGACGCATTACGAACGGCAACTGTGAGCGTCGTGGGCGACAGGCCGACCGTGAACCCGGACGTACTGAGCACTATCGCGGCCGCCATCCGAGCCACCGAACGGCTGCGCTTCGACTATGTCGACCATGACGGTGAGCAGACGCGACGCACTACCGAACCCCAGCGACTGGTGGTGTGGGGGCGCCGCTGGTATCTGCTTGCCTGGGATGTCGATCGGGACGCCTGGCGCACCTTCCGCGTCGACCGGATGACGCCCAAGACGCCTGCCGGCCCACGCTTCAACGCACGGACGCTGACCGACGACGACGCGGCCAGCTACGTACAACGCTCCGCCGGTACGGCGACCTGGCGCTACCGCGCCCGCATCCGCATCCACGCGCCAGTCGAACAGGTGCGCGCCCTACTCCCGTTGGCGGTCTCGGTGTCGACCGACGGGCCGAACCACTGCATCATCGAGGTCGGTTCCGATACCGCGCATCAGCTCGCGCTCTATATCGGGCTTCTCGACACCGACTTCGACATCATCGAGCCAGCAAGCCTGGCCGATGCCTTCATCCGGCTCGCCGAACGCTACCAACGGGCTGCCCATGGGCTCGATGCGTGAGCAAGCCCTGATTTTGCATCACCGTGCAATCAGTTCAGCGAGATATCGGGCATCCGCAGCGTGGCGTCGACAGGCAGCCCGAGTGCAGCGGCAACATCGGCCAGATCCCGGATCCGGCCCGAGGCTGTTGCCGCCCGCGGCAACGCCGTACCTACCCAGGTACGCGGATCCTCGCTGTTCTTCGCCCGACCCAGCCGCGCTAACGGGGGCACCCGGATCGCACCGAGCACCGGGGAGTCCTCGGGCAGGTTGGCACGTTCTCGGGCGATACGTACGGCATCCCGCAGACTGCCCAGCTCATCGACCAGACCCGCCTCAGTCGCGTCCCGGCCGGTCCACACCCGACCCCGGGCGACAGCTTCGATCTCGGACTCGGAACGCTTGCGCCCAGCGGCAACCTTGGCCACGAAATCCGTGTAAATCGAGTCAATCATCACTCCGAAGCGGGCCCGTTCGTCCTCGTCGAACCCGCGCCGGCCCGAGTACATCAGTGCCCGAGCACCCTGCTGAACGGTGCCGGTATTGAGTCCAAGGCGGTCCAGCAGATGGTCCACGACCAGCTTGCCGCCCAAGACGCCGATCGAGCCGGTCAGTGTTGAAGGCAGGGCGACGATGACCTCGGCCGGGCACGCGATGTAGTAGCCACCCGACGCCGCGACATTGCCCATCGAGACGACAACGGGCTTGCCAGCTTCGCGCAGCCGGCAGACTTCGCGCCAGATGACGTCCGACGCGACCGCCGAGCCTCCCGGTGAGTCGACCCGCAGCACGACGGCCCGAGCTCGCTCGTTGTCGTGTGCCGCGCGGAGCTGGGCTGACACCGTGTCGCTGCCCGCCTGGCGACCGAGTGGACTTCGTCGACTCCGGCCGGTCGTGATAGCGCCGCGTACCTCGACCACAGCAACGTGACCCCGGCGGTGAGGCGGTGGCGCGATCTTCCTGCGTGGTCGCCATCGATCGGCGAACAACAGCTCAGGCTCTCCGCCGGTACGAGCGCGCATCGCGTCGTACGCCTGATCGCGGTAGCCGAGCTTGTCAACCAAACCTGCGGCTTGCGCCTCCGAAGCCGTACGCGGCCC
>Ga0307288_10000507_pt1 | contig 13217 bp, 10 predicted proteins | sample ER_DNA_142_FD_194469 | JGI IMG/M metagenome (GOLD analysis project Ga0307288, IMG submission 194469) | Bulk soil microbial communities from the East River watershed near Crested Butte, Colorado, United States - ER_DNA_142 | ecosystem: Environmental > Terrestrial > Soil > Floodplain | place... | reverse complement strand
TCCAGCAGATCTCTGCGCTCCATTCCTTTGGTACGGGGTCGGGCGCCGACTAGGCAGGCCAGATTGACCCCATCGAAGATCATCTTGGGGTCATCCCCGATCTCGATCTTGGTGAGTAGCGGGAACGCGCAGTCATCGAGCTCCATCACCACGCCTTCCAGCGTGCTGAGTGCCGGGGTGATCTCGAGGAGGCGTAGCTCCACCGGCTGATCGGGGCCCAGCATCGAACCACTAGCAATGCGGAACAACAGGCTGTAGCCGATCTGGCCGGCAGCGCCGGTCACGGCGACCTTTACGGGGATGCTCAAGGACTCTCCTCAGTGATGCGCAGGGCGGATATTTGGTGATCGCTCGCGCAATGCCGACGCTCGCGATCACGAGGAATACGTAGGGTGACGCTAGCAAGCCGAGCAGCGCCTGGCACGGTGAGGTCTGTGATGGATGCCACCCCTGAGACCGAGCCGGTCGCCGCGGCAATAGCGGCGCTTGAAGGACGGCACGGCACCCGGTGGATCGGCGTCGACGGCAAGGGCGCGACGGGCAAGACAACGCTGGCTGCCCAGATTGCGACAGCATTGCCGGGGTCGGTGGTCGTCCATGTCGACGACTTCGCACGGCCCGACCTCCGCGGCTGGGAGCGAGATCGATTCGTGCGCCAGGTACTGCAGCCGCTGCTGGCTGGGCAACCCGGTCGCTATCAGCGGTGGGATTTCGATCGCAACATAGGCGCAGAGTGGCACACCGTTCCCGTCGGCGTGCCCGTCGTCGTCGAGGGCGTATCGGCCACCGACGTACGGCTTGGCGTCCCGTGGGACTTCACGATCTGGGTCGAGGTGCCGTACGAGATCCGGTTGGCACGAGTCCTTGAGCGGGACGGCCCGGCGATGATGGATCGCTGGCTGACCGACTGGATGCCGAGCGAGGACGCGTACGAGCAGGCACAGCGGCCGCAGGATCGGGTCGACCTGGTGTATCGGCCGCCTTGGGCTGCTTGAGATTGGCGAAGGCGATGCCGTCAGCTTGAGGGTGCGATCGTTCGGTAGGTTGGCGGCATGGCGAAGATCAAGGTCGAGGGCATTGTCGTCGAACTCGACGGCGATGAAATGACGCGCATTATTTGGCATTTCATCAAGGACCGGCTCATTCATCCCTACCTCGATGTGAATCTCGATTACTACGATCTCAGCATCACGAATCGCGACGCCACAGACGATCAGGTGACGATTGATGCAGCGAATGCGATCAAGAAGCATGGCGTGGGCGTTAAGTGCGCCACCATTACCCCGGATGAAGCCCGGGTGCAGGAATTTAGCCTCAAGAAGATGTGGAGCTCCCCCAACGGCACTATTCGCAACATCCTGGGCGGCGTGGTGTTTCGGGAGCCGATCATCATCTCCAACATCCCGCGCCTGGTGCCCAACTGGACGAAGCCGATCATCATCGGCCGTCACGCGCACGGCGATCAATACATGGCAACGAATTTCAAGGTGCCGGGCGCCGGCCAGCTGACGATCACCTTCACCCCGGAGGATGGCGGTGAACCGATTCAGCATGTCGTGACGAATTACCCAGCTGATGGTGGCGTGGCGTTAGGCATGTTCAACTTCAACCACTCGATCGCCGATTTCGCTCGAGCGTCTTTCTCTTATGGTTTGGAGCGCGGCTACCCCGTGTACCTGTCGACCAAGAACACGATTTTGAAGGCGTACGACGGCGCGTTCAAGGACATCTTCGCGGAAGTCTTTGAGAACGAGTACGAGGCTGATTTCAAGGCTGCCGGGTTGACGTATGAGCACCGGCTCATCGACGACATGGTTGCGGCGTCACTGAAGTGGGGCGGTGGCTATGTGTGGGCCTGCAAGAACTACGACGGCGACGTACAGTCCGACACCGTCGCTCAGGGCTTCGGCTCGCTGGGTCTCATGACCAGTGTGTTGATGACGCCCGATGGCAAGACGGTCGAGGCTGAAGCTGCGCACGGCACGGTGACGCGGCACTTCCGTCAATATCAGGAAGGCAACCCGACCTCGACGAATCCGATCGCCTCGATCTACGCCTGGACCGGCGGATTGAAGCATCGCGGCAAGCTCGACAGCACTCCCGACGTGATTGCCTTTGGAGAGGCACTGGAGGACGTCGTCATCAAGTCGGTCGAGGACGGCGCGATGACCAAGGACCTGGCCATGCTGGTAGGCCCCGACCAGCCTTGGCTCACCACCGAGGAATTTCTGGACACCCTCGACAAAAACCTCGCGACCCGCCTCGCTACCTGACTCCCTTACCCCCGACTTGACAGCCCTTTGAGACGCTGACAAGTCGGCCTAGAGGTGGGAGTTAGAGGCTGGTAGCGCGGCCTATCTGTACCAGCTTCCAGCCGGCATTACGCCAGGTGGGGGGGTGCAGCTTGAGGCGTCCGTCGATGATCACTTTGGAGGCGACCAGCTTGCCGAGGCGTTCCGGGTCGAGTTGTCGAAACTCGGGCCATTCGGTGAGGTGCAGCACTACCTGGGCGCCAAGCAGTGCCTGCTCGACGCTGGCCACCTGGGTGAAACCCTCTCGCGGTGGCAGGCGTGCCTGCGGATCATAGATGCGTACGTCTGCGCCCGACGCATGCAGCTGATCGGCGACGGTGAGTGCGGGGGAGTTGCGGGTGTCGTCCGTGCCGGGCTTGAACGCAGCACCCAGCACCGCTATCCGTTTTCCGACGACATCTCCACCAGCCTGCTCGATTGCCAGCTCTGCCAGCTCGGTCCGCTGACCCGCGTTGATCGCCTCCACCGAGTGAATGAAGTCGCTCAGCACAGTCACGCCGAGCTCGTCGGCACGTACGGCCAGCGCCGCGATGTCCTTGGGCAGACAGCCCCCGCCGAACCCCAGCCCGGCGTTGAGGAACTCCCGCCCGATCCGCTCGTCGTATCCCATTGCATCGGCCAGCAAGACGACGTCGCCGCCCGCCGCCTGGCACATCTGCGCCATCGCGTTGATGAAACTGATCTTGGTCGCCAGATAAGCGTTGGCCGCGACCTTGATCAGCTCACTGGTCGCGATGTCACATCGAACCACCGGCGTACGGTCGCTGATCGGGATCGCATAGATCTCCTCCAGCAGGTCCAAGGCGTCCCGAGAGTGGGTACCGAAAACCAGCCGATCGGGCCGCAGCGTGTCCTCCACCGCATACGCCTCGCGCAGAAACTCAGGATTCCAGGCCACCTCGACGCCATCGCCGGCCGGTGACAAACGACGTAGTCGTTCTTCAAGCGCCATCGCGGTGCCGACCGGCACGGTGGACTTGCCCACGACCAGCGTCGGCTTCGTCAACAGCGGCGCCAATGTGTCTACCGCGGCATGTAACTGGCCGAGGTCGGCTGCACCACCCGGCCCGGACGGGGTTCCCAGCGCCAGGAAATGCACGTCCGCCCAATCCGCGATTTCGGCGTAGTCGGTGGTGAAATGCAACCGTCCGGATGCGGTATGGCGCTCCAGCAGGGGCTCCAGGCCGACCTCGAAGATGTGCGACTGGCCAGCGTTCAGAGTCTTGATCCGATCGGCATCAATGTCGACGCCGATCACCTGGTGGCCGAACTCGGCCATCCCGGCGGCATGTGTAGCACCCATGTAATTGGTGCCAATCACGCTTACCCGCAATGTCACTCGCAGATCCTCCCACAAATCACTGACACACCAGCCCCCTCGCGTTGCAGATCCATAACTACCCAGATTCGCTGGCTCACGGCGTTGAATAGAGCACCAGATCGGCTACCTCGCCGTCTCCCACCGGTTCGGACGCCGGCTGAATGCCAATCTCTCGATAGCCGGCGCGCTCGGCCACCCGGCGCGACGCCATATTGCTCGAGGCGCAACGAATCAGCAGTGACGTGGCTAGCCCGGAGTCCTTCGCGTACTCAGTAACCAATCGCACGGCCTCCGTAACAACTCCTTGACCCCGCGCATCCGGGTGTGCCCAATAGCCGATCTCGCCACGCGTGGCATACCCGCCGAGGCCGTCCAGGCTGATCGAGCCGAGGCAATGGTCATCAGCGGGATCGGCGATGCACCAGGTGAGACCAGCCGCGCGGGCAGCGAGCTCTGCCGTCGCGTTCAGATAAGCGAGCGCATTCTTCGTCCGGTACGGCCGGGGCATGGAAATCAGCCAATAGGAGGTACGCGAGTCCGAGCAGGCTTCGACGATGCGATCGACATCAGACTGCTGAAAGGCTCGCAGCTTGACGCCCCGGCCGGGCATCTCAATGGGATCAAGCCAGGGTTGCGGCACGCGGGGATCGTCGCGCGTCAAGGTGGCGATCCAGCCGTCCAGCAATTCGCCACGGTGCACGAGCAGCCGCCTGATCACCCCATCGAAGACGAAGCCAACTCTGCTCGCAACACGCCGCGACGACCAATTGCCGACCACAGCTCGCCACCTGATGACCTGAAGACCCAGATCATCGAATCCATATCCGCACACCAGCTCCAAGGCAGCTTTCATGATCGAGCGCCCGCGCGCGGCGGGATGCAGCCCGAAGCCGACCTCCGCGATACCGTCGCCTTCCAGACGAAGATCGATACTGCCGCAGAAGCCGCGTTGCGCTCCGCGCTGCCCCTCGATCGTCCAGCCGAGTCGTTCACCGCTGGTCCAGCCGGCGGCGGTCAGAGTCAGGAACTCCTCGGCATCGCGAAGCTGGTAGCCGCCGTCGGGCGTAGGCACTGTCGTCCACCTGATCATCTCGGGATCACGGCACTGCTCCAGCATCGCGGGAAGATCGCGGGCGCTGGCCGCTCGGAGCGTCACACCGGCCTTCGCATCTATCAAGATCGGCACGGCATCGGGAAAACTCCGCGCGGTCGGCAGCACGCCTGGCGGGGCGCTTGGCGCCGGACTTGGCGGTGCGCTCGGCTGGGCAGACGGGTCGGGGTTCGCATCAGCCATGGGTTTCATCCAACCTCTCCCGCCGTGGCGCGCGGACAACAGGCTTCTTTGCACCGACCATGCCTGAACGCAGCATGTTCACTAGGCTTGCTGAGGTGAACGGCGACGCCGACTGCGACAGACCTTTGACTTTTTCCAGCCATGTCTAGCGTCATCCTCAACGTCTCGCTGATCTTGATCTTGGTTATGATCCAGGGCATTTTTGTCGCCGCCGAACTCGCATTGGTCTCACTCCGGGATAGTCAGGTCAGGCAGCTCGCGCATCGCGGGAAGCGCGGTCAATTGGTCGCCAAGCTGACCTCGAATCCCAACCTCTTCCTTTCCGTGGCCCAAGTCGGTGTCACGCTCTCAGGCTTTCTTGCCGCCGCTTTCGGCGCCGACAAGCTGTCCGGTGATCTGGCGCCCCAATTGGAGCGACTGGGCTTGAGCAGCGGTGCGGCCGACACAATCTCGTTGGTGTTGATCACCATCGTGATCTCCTACGTCTCGATCGTGCTCGGCGAGCTCACCGCTAAACGGTTGGCGCTGCAACGCGCCGAGAGCGTTGCACTCACGCTGGCGCCGCTAGTGGATTTCACAGGTCGAATCGCACGACCGGTGATCTGGCTGCTCGGCGTCTCCACCAACATCCTGGTCCGGATTTTAGGTGGTGACCCGAAGATCTCGCGTGAGGAGGTGACCAATGAGGAAATCCGCGCCATGGTCAGCGGATCGACCACGCTCGGCGATGAGGAGCGCCGAATCGTCGATGATGTCTTTGCGGCTGGTGAGCGTAGCCTCCGCGAGGTCATGGTGCCGCGTACCGAGGTCGACTTCCTCCCGGGCGACATGCCCGCACACCGCGCCGTACGCGAATTGCTGAACGCGCCGCACTCCCGCTATCCCGTGATCGGAGAGTCTGCCGACGACGTCATCGGATTCGTGCACGTGCGGGACCTGCTCGATCCCGACATCAGATCACGTAGCACGCCCGTGGCCGAAGTCGCACGTCCCGTGCTATCCCTGCCGGATACGGTGCCAGTGCTGCGAGCGCTCAGCGACATGCGGCGCAGCTCGGCACATCTGGCGATCGTTCTCGATGAGTACGGCGGCACAGCTGGCATTGTGACGATGGAAGATCTGGTCGAGGAGCTGGTCGGCGACATCACCGACGAGTACGACGTCGTCGTCGAAGAACGGATCGGCGTACGTGGCGACCTGGTGATTGATGGGCTGACCACGCTGGACGACTTCGCGGAGAAAACTGGTCTGATCCTGCCGCAGGGTCCTTACGACACGCTGGCGGGGTTTTTCATGGCGCGGCTTGGTCAGCTGCCGAGCGTCGGCGACGCAATCTCTCTAGAGCTCGTCTCCGTGGATCAAGCAGATGAGGAGCCTGCCCAGGTTGAACTCAAGGTGAGTGAGCTGGATGGGCGCCGGGCGGCAACCTTTGTCGTGCACCGCCAGGATGGAAACGACTTCACCCCGGCAACTTCCTAGCTATTGCCGAGTTTCCCTAGGCGTCTTCGCGGCGCGTCTCGACCCGTCGCAGAAACGCACGTGGACATCCCGTACTGATGCGATACACACATTGCAAAGTGTGTATCGCGAAAGGAGCGGACGTCCACGTGCGTTTCCTCCAAGGTGGTTTGGGAGTGATGCGTACGCGGAAAACCGCTCCGGTCGCCGCCGGGATGCGTGGAACAATGACGCCGGTGCGCACCGGCGCCATCTGGAAAGGAACCTCGGTATCTCATGTCCTCACACAGCCGTGCTGGCAGGCCTCGCGTACTCTCGCTGGCCCAGCCGACCGCGGATTCGATGCACCTTGGCAATTTTCTCGGTGCACTGCGCCAGTGGGTGCCGCTGCAAGATGATCATGAGGCCTTCTATGGGATCGCCGATCTGCATGCACTCACCATCCCGACGCCACCAGAGGTGCTTCGGGAGCGGACGCTGCGAAGCGCGGCGCAACTACTTGCCGCTGGCATAGACCCCGCAAAGGCCACGGTCTTCCTGCAGTCGCATGTTCCCGAACACACCCAACTCAACTGGGTGCTGGGCTGCTTGACGGGATTCGGGCAGGCGCAACGAATGACGCAGTTCAAGGACAAGGCCGCCAAGATGGGGCCAGAGGCCACCAACGTGGGCCTGTTCACCTATCCGGTGCTGATGGCTGCCGACATCTTGCTGTATCAGACCGATCAAGTGCCAGTAGGCGAGGACCAGCGCCAGCATCTCGAGCTCACCCGTGACCTCGCGTTGCGCTTCAACTCTCGCTACGGCTCGACGTTCGTCGTTCCGGAGCCCTACATCCTGCCCTCGGTGGGCCGAATTGCTGATCTTGCCGAGCCGATGTCGAAGATGAGCAAGTCGCTGTCGGCACCGACCGGCATTGTCGAGCTGCTTGACGATCCCGCGCTCAACATTCGCAAGATCAAATCCGCTGTGACAGATTCCGGCAGGGAGATCAGCTTCGATGAGATCAACAAACCAGGCGTGTCGAATCTGCTGACGATTTTGTCTGCCTTGACTGACACGCCGATCGACACCCTCGTTCAGGAGTTCGAGGGGCGGGGCTACGGAGATCTGAAGAGCACCGTGGCCGACGCTGTAACCGAGTTCGCGACGCCCTACCGGAATCGCACTTTCGAGCTGCTGGAGGAGCGCGGCGAACTCGAATCGATCCTCGTCAAGGGGGCCGACCGGGCCCGAGAGGTGGCCAGCGCCACGCTAGCCGACGTCTATGACAAAGTCGGGTTGGTCTAGAGCTCGATCGCCGGGCTCAGGATGGTGGAAAAGTCCTTGTCATGTGCCACATACAAGGCGAACTTGGCAAGGCCCCTTGGCACAGCCTCGAACACAAACCGACCGTCGTCGTCGGCGTAGGTGGTGCGTGGGCCATCGGCCAGCAGCACCTCGACCCGGACGCCGGCGCCGGGCGCAGCCCAGCCGTCGATGCGTACCATGTCGTCGCCCACGGGCGTCAGGGTCACCATGGTGGTCAGCGAATCGCTGGTGAAGGTGATGGTGCGAACGGCCTCCGTGGTGGTGCTGCGTGTACCGGCGGCCGCCATGTCCAGCTGCGTCAGGGTCGCCACCTCGGTATGCAAGGCATCCAGGGTGACGTGAAACTGGATCCGGTCCACCAGACCATCGGGAACCGGGTCGCGCTCGTCATAGTAGGCACGTAGTGAGTTGAGAAGGGCGAAGTCGCTGGGATCAAGCTCCTCGGCAGCCAGCAGCTCTTCGACCTCGACCTCGCGATCGTTGTCGGATCCGTTCATCGGTGCTCCCAATTGGGGTCTTGCGCAAGGGCGATCCGCAACTTGGCCAAGCAACGCCCCCGAGTAGGGCCAATGCTGCCTTGCGGCATCCCTAGCGCTCTTGCTAGTTCTGCATAGTCGGGTCGATCTGCGAAGGCGATGACCCTGAGCAGTGTCTGGCACCGCTCGGGCAAGGCCGCAATATGCCTCCACAGCCGACCGTCTGTTTCATCACGGAGGACGGTGTCCTCGATCGACAAGGTGTCACTGGCCGCCGCCGGTGTGGACTCAAGATTCTCGGTCTTGTACCGCACATGATCCTTCGCTGCCCGCCAGGCCTCGCGCTTGGTACTGACCACCAACCATTGCAGTACCGCAAGCGGTTCGGTGATCGTGTGGGACTTGCGTACCAGCGCCAGCCAGATGGTCTGCAGCACGTCCTCTGCTGTTGCAGCATCCAACCGCGACGATCGGGCGGTATGCCACAAGATCGGCGTGAGAATGCGTACCAGATCACCCATCTTCGCCTGATCACCATCGCGATACTCCGCAAAGAGCTGGCCCGCCCTGGCGGCCAGGCTGTCCTCTACGGTGCCGCCATTCATGCAACACTCGCGAAATGCGACCTCATCAGGCAAGACGCTACTCCGTACACCCGCGCCGCGCGTGACCTGACGACGTGGCACGTCAGCCCGTTCATACCCACGAAGAGTGCGCCCTAATCATTCCTGATACGTGTTTGATTGCCTCGCTCGCTGCGCTCGCTGTGTCTGATTGCTCGCTTCGCTCGCGCAGGATTGCGCCTGTAAGCCGCTGCCTTCCTCACTCGCTCGCAGACAAACAGCGTGTCCGCTCGCTCGCTCGTCCAGACAGCGCCGCGCAATCCTGGCGCGGGTCTGGCCTGGTCGCGCCCACCTTGACCAAAGACGGCCCGGCGATGTTGATTCTTGACGCGTCACCCTGATTTCGCATCACGGCTGAAAGCAGAAAGACAGTTTTCGGCTGTTTTCGAGCTGTGAGTGTTGCAAATTCAGGGCTGGGAGAAACTGACCTGCAAGGTCAACACGAGACCGCTGGCGCGCGATCCGAGTTTGATTGCGCTCCGGATCCACGCACCAGCTCAGCCGATCCGCTCGTCGAGATAACACCAACGCCACGACTCGCCAGGCTCGAAGCTGCGCATCACCGGATGCAGCGTTTGGCTGAAGTGCCGTGACGCATGGCGCCCTACCGAGGAGTCGCAACATCCGACGTTTCCGCAGCTGAGGCAGATCCGCAGGTGCACCGTACGGGTGCCCTCGCGTACGCAATCCAGACAGATGCCTGGGCCATTCGGGTCGAGGTTGGCAGGAGCGCGGTCGAGGTGTCCGCACGGACCAGCCGCCGGCGTGGGGGTCTGGACTGGCTCTTCCTCGGTCAGCTGCGCAGACCGTTCGGTAGCGATAGTCAGCATCGACTCCTCGATGTCGAACGAGCCGAGCACCTGCTCGATGATGTCGTGGTCGACCGTGCCACTGGAGCGGATCTTCAAGACCTCATCCCGCTCGATGTCGATGGTCTGCAGCCGCAGCCGCCGATATTGCTCAGCCGGGGTTTCGTCATCGCCCGGCCGGCCGAGTTTTTCCCACAAGGCGTCAGGACGGGCAGCGATGCGGTCCCGGAGCAACTTCACCGTTTCGGGCGCGTCCTTGGGGCCGAGAATGTCGTCGAGATGAGTGAGTGCGGCATTACTGGATGTCGTGACCACTGTCGCCGCCTGCAACGCATCAGAGCGGGCGTCTGGCCCCCTGAGCCCCAGGGCGCGTACGAGGAAAGACAACGTCAGGCCTTGCAGCAGCAAGGTCCCAGCAGTAACCACCATCGCTGCGAAGATCAATGTCGCCCGGAAGGGCACATCCGCCGGGATCAAGAATGCGGTCGCCAGGGTTACCACTCCGCGTAGCCCGGCCCAACCGATCACGAGGGCGTCGGACCACGGAAAAGAGATCTCATGGGTGGCGTCCCGGTCGCGGCGGAACAGGATCGGACGAGTTCCCAAGACCCAGAGCATCCGGATGATGATCACGCCACTCAGCACTGCGGCACAGAAGCCAGCAATCTGCAGACCGGAGAGTCCGGACTCAGAATTGGCGGCGATGATCGTCTTCGCCTGCAGGCCGATTAGCAAGAAGACGGTGTTCTCGAGCAGGAATTGAATGGTTGCCCAGTTCACCCGTTCGCTGAGTCTGGACTGCCCGGATTGGATGACTGGCGACTTATGGCCCAAGATCAGGCCCGCGGTCACCACCGAGATGACACCTGAGCCGTGAAAGCCTCCGATGTTGAGCGCCTCCGCGGGTAGATAGGCGGCCCACGGCACCAACAGCGAAATCGCCGTGTCGAAAACCGGCTGAGTGATGCGCCTTCGGATAGGGACGACGAGCAGCGCCACGGCGAGCCCGACCGCAGCCCCGCCGACAGCAGCGACGACAAAACCGATGCTTGCTTGCACTGCCGTGATAGAGCCGCCGATGGCGACGATCGCCACTCGTAGGCAGGTGATCGCGGTTGCGTCGTTCACCAGGGATTCGCCCTCGAGGATGGTGACCAGACGCCGCGGCAGGCCGACTCGGCGGGCAATTGAGGTAGCGGCGATCGCATCCGGCGGAGCTACCACGGCCCCCAAAGCGAACGCCACCGGAAAGCTGACCGGCAGGATCAGCCAGGTGATCAGCCCAACCCCCAAGGCAGTGACGATGACCAGCAACACCGACAATTGCGCGATGGAGCGTCGATTCGCGCGGAAGTCGATGACGGAGGTTCGAATAGCTGCCGCGTACAGCAGCGGTGGCAGGAAGCCAACTAACACGACCTCTGACGACAGCTCAGAAACGTGTATCAGGGGGAGGAAGGACACCCCGATCCCCACGAGCATCAACAGCAGTGGCGCAGAGAAGTTGATCCGATTAGCCAGCGCCGTTACAGCAAGGACCGTGGCAAGCAGAGCCAGGATGCTGAGAGCTAATTCCACAGCGCCATGCTTCCACCCAAACCCGATAGGCGGCGCCAACGGTGTGTCAGGATCGGATTTGTGACCGCTTCGGGGGACCCCGACGGGTCGACTCTGCTCACTTCGGCCGAGGTGAATGATCTGCTTTCGGCCGCTGTTGAGCACGCCGGTGGCACCCTCGTTTCCTGGCGGCTGGATCATGTCGATGCCAATCCGAGGCACTCCACCACAGCGACGTACTCGGCAGCGGTTGACTGGCCGACCGGACGCCGTAGCGAGCTGCTCGGTGCGAGCGCCCGAGTGGGTGGCCGGAGCGGAAATGATGAGCGGGCCGTCATCTTCGGCGATGGAGACCGTGAGGTAGCCGTTTGGCTGTATCCGTACGACCCAGATCTTCCCGGTTTGCAACGGGCCGCCGTCCCCAACGGACTCGCAGCCTTGCTCAACGAGCACCGCGTCGTTGACCATCAGCTGAGCGGTGAGGACATCGCCTTGGAGATGATCAGCTACCGACCGCGGCGCCGTGCGGTGTTGAAGGCCGCCATCAAGACCAGCGGCGGCCCGAAGACCTTCTTCGTGAAGGTCTTGCGGGAATCGGCGTACGGGCCGACCTTGCAGCGTCACGAACTGCTGCGGCGGGCGCGATTTCCGGCGGCCGTCATTGCCGCCGCGACGGCCGACTTCATCCTGGTTTTGCATGAGGTTTCCGGCCGGCCGCTGACCCAAGCGGTCTTCGACGAGGCCATGCCGTGCAGCGCCGAGAGCTTGATCATGTTGCTCGACTCGTTGCCATCGGCCGTAGTCGCCTTACCGCGTCGGCCACCGTGGACGGGCGCTGTTGCAACCTACGCGGAAATGATCGCCGCTGCGCTGCCTGCGCTTGACCCGCAGCTGCGGTGGCTGGTCGCGCAGGTTTCCGGCGGTCTCGCCGCGCTGCCGCCCGGCTTGGAGCCAACCCATGGCGACTTCCACGAGGGCCAGCTCTTCGTCGCGAACGGGTTGATCACTGGGGTGCTCGATATCGACACTATTGGCCCTGGGCGGCGTGCTGATGATCTTGCCTGCATGATCGCCCACCTGTCGACGATGCAGCGGATGACGGCCCAGCAGGCTGTCAGCTTGACGCGGTTGATCAATCTCTGGCTGCAGGTGTTCGATACCAGGGTCGATCCGGCCGAGCTGCGGCTCCGGGCTGCGGGCGTCATTGTGTCTCTTGCAACCGGCCCGTACCGGGGCCAGGAGCCCAACTGGGAAGGCGAGACCGTACGCATGATCGAGTCCGCGGTCAGCCTTGTGCAGAGCTCCGTCAGAGTCTGATGCGCGCTGCCCTGCGAACGTCGGGAATCGCGTGCGGGCAAAGGTACGTTTCGCGGCACAGGCGTCGAAACGACCCGTCAAATGGGCCCGGAAGGGTCGGTTCGCAGCACGGCTGGCAAACGCACACTCCAGCGACCGTTCGCCCTGTGCGACTATGCCCGGGTGAGTGCAGAGACGGAGTCCGGTACGCCATTCCAGGCCGTGTACGGGCCGGAGGATCTTGCCGATTTCGATCTTGATCAAGCGCTCGGCGAACCGGGCAACTACCCCTATACGCGTGGCATCTACCCCTCGATGTACACCAGTCGGCCCTGGACCATGCGCCAGTACGCCGGCTTCGGTAGCGCGGCTGAGTCCAATGCTCGCTATCGCGAGCTGATTTCCCACGGGACCGCTGGACTATCCGTGGCCTTCGACCTGCCGACTCAGATGGGCTACGACTCGGATGCACCCATCGCCGCCGGTGAGGTCGGCAAGGTGGGTGTCGCCATCGACTCGATCGAGGACATGCGAGAGCTTTTCTGGAGAATTCCGCTCGGCTCGGTGTCGACCTCGATGACGATTAATGCCCCCGCTGCGGTGCTCTTGCTTCTCTATCAGCTGGTCGCCGAGGAGCAGGGTGTTGCACCGAGCGAACTCTCGGGCACGATCCAGAACGATGTGCTCAAGGAGTACATCGCGCGCGGCACCTATATCTTTCCTCCGGGGCCCTCGCTCCGGATGGTCAGCAACACGTTCG
>Ga0307288_10000506_pt1 | contig 13243 bp, 7 predicted proteins | sample ER_DNA_142_FD_194469 | JGI IMG/M metagenome (GOLD analysis project Ga0307288, IMG submission 194469) | Bulk soil microbial communities from the East River watershed near Crested Butte, Colorado, United States - ER_DNA_142 | ecosystem: Environmental > Terrestrial > Soil > Floodplain | place: USA... | reverse complement strand
AACGATCTACCCAACGGTACTCAGCGTTAACCGTGAATTCTCAGCGTCTCACGGCCATCTGACGGCCAGCAAGTTGATCAAGAGCCAAGTAAGCCAAACCTGGCAGCAAGGCGCATCATATGCACACAAGCGGCCTGGCCACGTGTGTCACCACCTGACCAGACCTAACGGAACCCGCCTAACCAGGAGGCGGAATCCCGCTATGGAAAACGTATCTTTAGCCGCTGGCCATGTCAGCAACGCAGATGTTTAAGCATCGAGCTAATCCGGCCCGGCACCAACCCTGACAAGATCATCATTAAGTGGCCCTGCGAACCACTCCCCGGCACTGAGGCTTGTCGAGGATGGCCCGGTGACCGGCTGAACGCGGGTCTGATCCGGCGTGACAATCCGCCATCGTCTTGTCGGGCTGGCGAGATTTGAATCTGCACCCCTTGACCCCCAGATCGGGCCTCCACGGTTGTCGAGCGTGAACCACCTCTCGCTGCCCTAGGTGTCCATGGTTGACCGTTGACGTGCGCTGAGTTCGGCCGTCGCGGTCCGTAGTTGGTCCGTAGTTTCGCCCCACTCCCATGGCGCGCTCGTGAGTGCCAAGCCCCGTCGGAGCGAGTGTCGGTTCCCCGCCTCCGAACGCCCGTTCGATACACGTTGCATCGAACGTCGACAACTCGGTGAGCTCGGCGACTTGGCGGTCGGCCGCGACCGCGGAGCCGACTCAGGGATGATCACATCGGCAACCGGGCCCCGGAGGTCCCGAGAATTGGTGGTGACGTGACTACGCGCAAGGGCAAGTTGCGTCCGGCTCGGCGCAGGACCTCAGAGACCGTTGTTCGGACGCACGTCGTAGTGATTACCGCGCACGCTGAAGGCGGCCGGGTTGCGAGTACCCGACCTGAGGTCGACCTGATCAAAGCCGCAATTCTCTACGCCGACAGCGTCGAGGTCCTCAGTCTCGGCAACCAGCTGAATCCGCAGCCTCGACGGCCATGCATCTGGATTACTGGTCCGCCAGAATTCAACGATCGCCACCTGGCGACAGCCCACGGCTCAGCGCAGCTGTAGCCGTACCTCCACAGGGGAACCGGCCACTAGTCGCTCTGCCACTCGGACGGACTTCTGGATCGGGAGCACATAACAGCGGTGCGAGCGCACGGGGAACAACGATGTCGCCCAGTGCGTAGCGCCAACTGTGACCAATACGTTGATCGATCCGACGGACGTGGCCGACGGGCCGTGCTTGGCTCGGATGTCCTTTGAGAGTTCTGCTGGCAACGTGACAAAGCCCAAGGGGGCCTCGCCGTCGTACTGCCAGAGTTCGCCACCGAACGTGTAATGCATGGACCGACCGGGTCTCTCAGTCGAGGCGGGCGACTGCGGCCCACCGAACATGCGTTTCCGTCGCCGCCTCAGCGGCCTTGCTACGCCAGAGGACCGCCATCGGTCACCTCCTAGACGCCCGCCTCGGCATCAAGAGCATCCGTGCTTAAACATGGCCTTGAGAGAGGGCGGCTTCGTAGAGTCTTTGGGCCCGATCCGTGCGACCCCTTTCCACGGAGCCTCCACGGAGCCGCATACACGAACATCCGCAAACAGCCGGCAATAATCCCGCATGGGCCGCTCGCATGGGCTGAGATGGGCTGGAGTCATCCCGGCGATCGACACCTGCCGCCGGTGTTAAGGCCGATGCTGGTGAAGCCAGGGTGCCGGCCGATAGCGCCGTACGGGCTGATCAGCTTGACAATTCCAGGTGGCGCGGACCGACCGCGGTGCCATTCACGTCTTACGCCGCCACTGCCCCGAGCCGGCCCGCCAACCCACGAACCTACGGGCCAACCGGTCAGCGGCACCACGTACGCCGCACGATCATCAGCCCGCCAACCGCTCTCAGCGACTTTCAGGTTCTCCACAGGCACTAGGTGGACAACTAAGGCGAAGGCGGACCCAAGGCCGCCTATGGCCCCGGCGCCAAACGCGATGTCTCACCCGCTCGCCGGGGCCATCGTTCAATGGGGCGACGTCGTGATTCTCATCCCGTCAGCCGACCGCGCTGATTCTGAAACAAATCGCATTCGTTTTCATGACCATGAGCCAAAGGGCAGACAGAATGGCTTTTGCATAGGTCGCGTCGAGTTCGAGGCATCCGAGTTCTAAATCGACGATGTGCTGCGCTTACCGTGGCGGGTTGGTCCTACACCTGGACGCGAACGCGAACGCCACCGACAGCTCTCCGCCGTTCCCGCTCGCGCAGGCGACTATTCACTTATTCGGACGCGACGAGGACGGTGTGATTTCAATGGCGGATGCTGGAGCACGACACCTGGTACACCGCTCATGATCCATGCCATGATGGCGATACCGGGCGATCATGCTCGAGGAGGAGGGCATCATGGGCGAGGCACGCGAGGTCATGGATCGACTCACCGCGGCCTTAGATGCCCATGATGTCAAAGCCGCAGCGGAGTGCTACGCGACAGACGCTGTTGCGGTAACACCTGACCAGGGTGAGGTTAGGGGCCGTGAGGCGATCGCCGAGTATTTGCGCCAGCTCACCGACGGATTCCCCGACGTCCGATACGAACCCCAGCATGGGCATGAGTCGGGCAACGTGGCGATCGACGAAGGGTATGTCGTCGGAACACACACTGCGCCGCTGTCGTTACCTTCGGGGGAGAGCGTTCCGGCTACTGGAAAACAAATCAGGGTACGGAGCTGCGACATCGCTAGCGTCGAGGGTGGGCTGGTCACTAACCACCGCTTCTACTTCGACCAGATGGAGTTTCTCGGACAACTTGGACTGCTTCCGGAGATGCCGTCCTAAGCCTCATCGGTCCGAGGGGCTGGTTACACGGGGAGCATCGCGCAGTACCTCCGTACCGGCATGCTTCGGCGGCAGGGTGTTCACAGGGCATCAATGTGTTCGCAGGGCGTGAGGCATGCCGCCCCTCGTCCTAACTTCAATGGGCCACCTTGCCACCCGACAAGGAAGACTCGTTTCACCCCAATGCAGATGGTCAGAAGGCTCGAGGAATCAATACCGTGCGGCCCGCGGTCGTAACTCGACGCCCGGTTGCTGCAGGATCGTCAGCACCGTGGTCTTTGCGATACCGCAAGCCTCAGCAACTTGTCGACTTGTCTCGCCACGTTGGTAACGAGTCACTACTGCGGCTTGGAGCTCAGACGTGACACGTTTGCGGCGAGGTCCGGGAGCGGCATAGCGAGATGGTTCGACAGCAGCGTGCCCTTGCCTGATCGAGTGGGGTACCCGCGTTCAAATTCGGGTAACTCAGGACTACTACAAAAGCCTAAGCCAGAGACCCTTTCGTTGAAGCGACGAAAGGGTCTTGATCATTCTTGGCAGCAATTTGGCAGCAGGCGGGACCGCCTGATCCTGAGCCATCTCGACCTTCAGTGCGGCAAATGTTGGTGTCCCCTAAGAACGTCGTCAACGCCAGTTCATCGTGCGGGTACCGGGCGGATACCGGCGAGCACTTTTCCTCGCGAGGAATGCCGGACAACGGTTCCGACCGTGTCGTGAGCGCTGTGAGGGCGGACTGACGCCCACTCTCGCAGCGATTCCGAGCGCTTCCCTTTGCGCAGCGAGCGCTTCGGGGCATGTCGGAAATCCGCTCGATTAGCATCCGCACGCCGTTGGCATTGGCGACCGCGCTCGACACGAGATGGTCGCTGGCGTTGTAGACGCGCCCATGTTTCGGCCGACGTCACATCGTCGGGCTTGGGGGCTCGAACATCCGGTTGGCGGGCTCCGCGGTGACGGGTGGGAGACGGGGTGCCGCCTCCAATAGGCGTGTCGCGTCGGCCAGAGTGTCGCTCAGCACGAGCCGAGCGAGGACATCCTCGGACAGACTTCCTGCGACTGCGGATGCTGTCGCGCACGAGCGCTCGGACAATTGCCTGCTGATTTCCTCGATCCACCCAAAGGGCACGTCGATCGCCGGGGAGCCGGTACTCGTAGCACGAGCCCCTGATAGCGGTACGTCATCGGCGCGAGCGGGTGGAGCCTGAGGCCGGGGGGCCTGGCCGGCTGCCAAGATCGGCTTGCAGGTCCACGCGTAGACAGCGTTGTGCGCTCGCTCTACACGTCGACGCAGGCGTCGAAGACCAAACCAAAGCCCCCCGCCGCCACGACCCACGCTCGACGCGGCCGGCATCCTCGGCGTATGCACTTCCATCATTGGAGCGATGGCCAGTGTGACGAATCTGCGCCATGATGCATGTGAGAGGAACTCCCGTAGGGCACGTCACCACTCATGTTGGCCCAGGAAAGGAGCACACGATGGCACACGGACCTGGCGAGGACGGCCAGCTGGAGAAGGGCCTCAAGCAGCGCCATCTCACGATGATCGCGATTGGTGGGGTGATCGGCGCAGGTCTGTTCGTCGGCTCCGGCGCGATCATTGGCGAGGTTGGCCCGGCCGCGTTCATCACGTACGCCATCACCGGGGTCTTGATCGTCATGGTCATGCGGATGCTCGGCGAGATGGCTGTTGCGAATCCCTCAACCGGGTCATTCGCCGACTACGCCCGGCAGTCCCTCGGCGGCTGGGCGGGGTTCAGCGTCGGTTGGCTGTACTGGTACTTCTGGGTCATCGTGGTCGGCTTCGAGGCGGTCGCGGGCGCGGGAATACTGCAGCGTTGGCTGCCGAACGTACCGCTTTGGGTTCTGGCGTTGATCCTCATGGGGTTGATGACGGCGACCAACCTGTTCTCGGTGACCTCCTACGGGGAGTTCGAGTATTGGTTCGCCGGCGTGAAGGTCTTCGCGATCGTTGCCTTCATCGCACTCGGCACGCTGTTCGTTCTCGGGCTATGGCCGGGCCGGAACCTCGACTTTTCAAACCTGACCGCACACGGCGGTTTCTTCCCCAACGGTGTCGGTGCGCTGTTCTCCGGCATCGTCATCGTGATCTTCTCGATGGTCGGCGCGGAGATCGCCACCATCGCGGCGGCGGAGTCGGCCGAACCAGAGAAAGGCATCGTCAAGGCCACTAACTCGGTGGTGTTCCGGATCCTGGTCTTCTTTGTTGGCTCGATCTTCCTGCTCGCCACGATCCTGCCGTGGAACTCGACTAAACTCGGCGACTCGCCGTACGTGTCCGCGATGGAGGTGATGGGTATCCCGTTCGCGGCCGAGATCATGAACTTTGTGGTGCTGACGGCGGTGCTGTCCTGCTTGAACTCCGGCCTGTACACCGCCTCCCGCATGCTGTTCGTGCTCGCCGCTCGCCGGGAGGCGCCGGCTTTCATGCTGTCGGTCAGCAGGCGAGGTGTGCCGATGTGGTCGATCCTCGCATCCTCGGTTATTGGTTTCGCGTGCGTGATTGCGGCGTTTGTCTCCCCGGACAAGGTGTTCTTGTTCCTGCTCAACTCCTCCGGCGCGATCATCCTGTTCGTCTACCTGCTGATCTGCCTCTCCGAGCTGCGGATGCGGCCGAAGATCCCGCCGGAGCGGCTCAAGGTGAAGATGTGGTTGTACCCGGTGCTCACGCTGCTGACGGCCGCAGCGATCGTGGCGGTCCTGGCGTCCATGTTCGTCCGCGCGGATACCCGCTCGCAGCTCATTTTGAGCCTGCTGGCGTGGGGTGTTGTGCTGGTCGGGTACGCCGTCTTGCGCAAGACCATCGGGGAAGCGCACCTGTCGGAGCCGGGTATCGCCGCCGAAACCCGGGCGGACAAGTGGATGCACGAGCACGGACCCGCGGCCGAGCTCGAAGTCGACGCCGCCGTCGGGGAGGGACCGCTGGATCCGGAACTCATCCGCCGGGTCCGCGAGGAGGGCTACGCCAACGAGGGCGTGTGAACTGCCTGTTGGTAGGTAAGGGCGGCGGTGTGCCGCGGTGACGTAGACCCAAATAGGCGGCGGTCTGGTCGACGTCGAGGTCTTCGTCCAGGATCTAGGGGCCGCTGAAACACGTGATGCTCGGCATCATTCGGGTCACTGGACACCTTCGATGTGGACGGTGGCCTCCTGTTGCCTGCCAGTACACCGTGAGCGCCCCCACGAGCAGCGCGATTCCGGGCCGCGACCGTGCCCGTTGAGGCCGAGCGGGGCGGCGAGGCCGGCGAGGTTGTTGTCCGGTGGCGCCCATGACGAAGAACCCGACCAGCTCGCCGCCTGCCGTTGACGATCGGCAGCTCCCGTGCCTAGCAGAGCAGGCATTGGGCAGCTCGATGCCGAACACGTGTCCAGCAGCTGTTGACGCACTGCGACCAGCCGAATGCCACAGCGGCGGTCGAGACGCCGTACTCCGGCAGCAAGCAGGCGCGGAAACCCGTCACCGCGACCCTCATGGCGCGTCGGGCAGGGGTCGGAGCACGACGACACCGACGCCCGTACGGCGCTGGCCAAGTCGGCGTACTACTCCGGTCCACCCGGCGACCACGCCTGCGATCACAAAGGACCAGAATGGTCGCCAGCCCGGCCATCGAATTCTTATCCGCCGCAACCGTGTGCGCGGCGACGAACGTGCCATCGACCAATCGAAGGAATGACCGTATCGTATCGGCCAAGTGGTGGCGTCGGTCCCAGCATCAGAGGGTGGTGTTCATGAGCCTTCTCAGCTGCCCATCTGGGGGTGTTGTGCGCCGATGCTCGGCATTCACCGCCACGGCGGCCACGGCTAGCGGCACGCGGTGCTTCGGCGCGGCGCCGGATGAGATCGGCCTGATCGGGGGGCGGAGTTCGGTCCGGCCCGATTCGCGTCCCGCTCGTCCGCGGGGCCACTTCATCGTCTGCTCATAACGATCGGAGGTGGAAGCATGGTCAACCATCTGCTGCTGTGGGCTGCGGACAATCCGCGACTTGAGCGCAGTGTCAGCAACAACAAGCTGTTCGGGAAGCTGGTGCACCGATTCATCGCGGGGCCAGAGCTGGCCGACGCGCTGTCTGCGGCCTCAGACCTGAATTCCCGTGGAATCGGCGGCATCTCCGACCTGCTCGGCGAGGGGGTGAAGGACCTAGCCGGCGCTGCTGAGGCCTCGCAGGAGTACCACTCGGCGATCGCTGCGATCGCCGAGAAGCAGATCAATGCGACGGTCTCGCTGAAGCTGTCCCAGCTCGGCCTGGTCCTCGACCCTGCGGCCTGCGCATCGAACCTGGCGATGATCTTGGACCGGGCGCGCGATCTCGGGGTGGGCGTGGAAGTCGACATGGAACAGAGCGAACTCGTGGACGCCTCGCTCAAGGTATTCCGGGAGGCCGCGGGGCAGCACCCGGAGACCCGTCTGGCCATTCAGGCAAACCTGCGCCGGACGCCGTCCGATCTGGACGCGATGGCGGCCTTGAAGCCGCGGATCCGACTGGTGAAGGGTGCCTACGCCGAACCGATCGACAAGGCTTTGCATTCCAAGAAGGAGGTCGACGCGCAGTTCAGGCACCTGACCAACTGGCTCTTCGAGCACGGTAGCTTCCCGGCATTCGGCACTCATGACAGCGACTGCATCGAGTACGCCGAGAAGGCTGCGGTCAAGGCGGGCGTCGGGCAGCAGGACTTCGAGATCCAGATGCTCTACGGCATCCGACGGGATCTGCAGGAGAGCCTGGCCCAGAAAGGCTACCGGGTGCGGGTGTACATTCCCTACGGTTCGTCGTGGTACCCATACCTGATGCGGCGGATGGCCGAAAAGCCTACGAACCTGGTGTTCTTCCTACGTTCGGTCGTCGGTAGCTAAACCCAGCCAACAGCACTTCTTCGGGAGATGACATGGATGCCGTGACGAATGTTCCGCAACCGGTAAACGAGCCGGTGCACGACTATGCCCCGGGCAGCCGCGAGCGGGACGCGCTCATCGCGCGGCTCGAGCAGATGGCCGCGGAGCAGGTCGAGCTGACGATGTCGATCGACGGTGAGCATCAGATGGGTGGTGGAGAGCCCATCGATGTTGTCCAGCCGCACAACCACAAGGCCCAGCTGGGCACGCTGCGAGATGCGACCGCCGACGATGTTCGGAGGGCCGTCGCTGCCGCCAAGGCTGCGGCGCCCGAGTGGCAGCACATGTCCTTCGACGACCGAGCGGCGATCTTCCTCAAGGCTGCCGACCTGCTATCCGGGCCCTGGCGCATCACACTTAACGCCGCGACCATGCTCGGGCAGAGCAAGACCTGCTATCAGGCAGAGATCGACACTCCCTGTGAGCTGGCGGACTTCTGGCGATTCAACGTTTCCTACGCCCGACAGCTGCTCGAGGAGCAGCCGATCAGCGGGAGCGGTGTGTGGAACCGCCTGGACCACCGCCCGCTGGAGGGTTTCGTCCTCGCGATCACACCGTTCAACTTCACTGCCATCGCCGGGAACCTCTCGTCGGCGCCTGCGCTGATGGGCAACACGGTGGTATGGAAGCCGGCACCCACCCAGCAGCTGGCCGCGCACTACACCATGCGCCTGCTGGAGACCGCCGGACTGCCACCTGGCGTGATCAACATGGTGACGGGCACCGGGCAGGCCGTCAGTGAAGTCGCCATACCCGACCCTGACCTGGCCGGCATCCACTTCACCGGGTCCACCGCAACGTTCGGACATCTGTGGGACTCGGTGGCCGGAAACCTGCGCTCCTATCGTGCCTACCCTCGCCTGGTCGGGGAAACCGGCGGCAAGGACTTCGTCGTTGCCCATCCCTCCGCGGACATCGACGTCTTGCGCACGGCACTGGTGAGGGGTGCTTTCGAGTACCAGGGCCAGAAGTGCTCGGCCGCCTCACGCGCCTACGTCCCGCGGTCGCTGTGGACGAGAGTGCGCGACGACCTGGTCAGCGAGGTCGACGCGCTCTCGATGGGCGACGTGACGGACTTCCACAACTTCATGGGTGCGGTCATCGACGACAGGTCGTTCGCCAAGCTCAGCGCGGTCATCGACCGGGTCCGCGGCGAGGAAGGCGTCGAGATCGCGGCCGGCGGAATGGCGGACGACACTACCGGGTACTTCGTGCGCCCGACCGTAATCGTGGCCGACAACCCTGAGCATGAGGTCTTCACCACCGAGTACTTCGGCCCGATCCTGGGTGTTTTCGTCTACGACGACGCCGACTACGACACGTTGCTGCGTGAGTCGGCCGCAGTTGGGCCCTACGGGCTGACCGGCGCCATCATCGCCCAGGATCGTGCGGCCATCGTCGAGGCTTTGGACGTGCTGCGATTCGCGGCCGGTAACTTCTACATCAACGACAAGCCGACCGGTGCCGTGGTTGGGCAGCAACCGTTCGGCGGGGCCCGCGGTAGCGGGACCAACGACAAGGCCGGCTCGATACTGAACCTGCAGCGCTGGGTCTCCCCGCGCACGATCAAGGAGACCTTCGTGCCCGCAACCGACTACCGCTACCCGTTCATGGAGTGACGGCACAGTGCCGTGACTGCGCGGACACCACAGTCATGGCCGACTCCGAGAGGGGTGTATGTCCGACCCTGAGAATGCGGACCTGCCGACGACCCCACGGCTGCACGCCTACACCAGTATGTGGCGGCTGCGTGGCGACGCATGGGCATCGCTGGCCGACCTCACCCAGCGGTTGTCTGACGCGCTAACGCCTGAGGACCAACGGCCGGCGCTGCGCGATGAGGTCAGCGAGCTGGTGCGGCTGCTTGACCCGCTCGAGACCTACTGGGCCTACCCTGGCCGCATCCACCTGGAGCGGGTCGCCTCACTATGCGACGTGGGTGACTATGAGTCCGCGATGCAGATGGCCGACACCGTAACGCGAGTCATCTCTGGCAATGCCGAAGACGTCACCCAGCCCGAGCGGGGTGACGCAGCGTCGGCTGTTGGCCGGGTTGCGCATGACCCGCTCGGGCGGCCGGCGTTCCAGGTCCTGGTGGTGGACGACCTGCCCGAGGCAGAGCTGACCCAACTTCGCCAGGAGATGCGTCGACTGCGACGAGCCGAGGATCCATTCACCTATGAGCTGCTCGTCGTCCCGAGTTTCGAAGACGCGCTGGTGGCGGTGCTACTGAACTCCGAGATCCAGGCGTGCGTCATCCGGCCCCGCTTCGGTGTGGTGTCACGGCATCGACTCGACCACCTGCGCCGCTTCATGGAGGACTTCGACCCACACTCCGTGCAACCGCTCGCCTCCGCGGAGCGGATGCTGCTGCTCGGCGCGCAGATCGCGGAGCGACGGCCGGAGATCGACCTGTACCTGGTTGCGCAGATCTCCATCGAGCAGCTGGCAGGCGAGATGACCCGCAGGTTCCAGCGGATTTTCCACCGCGACGACTACCTGGAGCTGCATCTGTCGATTCTGCGGGGAGTCGCCACCCGCTACGAGATGCCGTTCTTCACCGCGTTGCGCGGCTATAGCCGTCAACCGACGGGTGTGTTCCACGCGCTGCCGATCTCGAGGGGGAAGTCGGTGGTCAACTCGCCCTGGATCCATCAGATGAGCGACTTCTACGGGCTCAACATGTTCCTCGCAGAAACGTCGGCTACCTCTGGTGGCCTGGACTCCTTGCTCGACCCTTCCGGCCCGATCAAGAGGGCACAGGAACTGGCTGCGCGCGCCTTCGGTGCAGACAAGACGTTCTTCGTGACCAATGGGACATCGACGGCGAACAAGATCGTCGTCCAGTCCATCGTCACCCCTGGCGACGTGGTGCTTGTCGACCGGAACTGTCACAAATCCCATCACTATGCACTGATGCTGGGCGGTGCGCAGGTCACCTACCTGGACTCCTATCCGCTGAACGACTACTCCATGTACGGTGCGGTCCCGTTGGCGACCATCACCCAGTCCCTGCGCGACTACGAGGCGGCCGGACGGCTCGACCAGGTCAAGATGCTGTCGCTGACCAACTGCACCTTCGACGGCATCGTCTACGACGTCGAGCGGGTCATGCGCGAATGCCTTGCCATCAAACCGGACCTGGTCTTCTTGTGGGACGAGGCGTGGTTCGCATTCGCCGGATTCCACCCGATCTACCGGCGGCGAACGGCGATGTCGGCGGCGCGCAGGCTTCGGGAGCGGTACCGCAGCGCCGGATACGCCAAGGAGTACGCCGCAGCACGGGCGAACCATGATCTCGATTGTCAGAACCCCATGCCCGACCCGGACCTGGTCCGGATCCGGGTTTACGCCACCCAGTCGACCCACAAGACCCTGACGTCGCTGAGGCAAGGGTCGATGATCCACGTCCTCGACCAGGACTTCCACTACCTGAACGAGGAGGCCTTCGACGAGGCCTACATGACCCACACCTCCACCTCGCCCAACTATCAGATTCTCGCCTCGCTCGACGTGGGTCGAGCCCAGGCCGAGCTAGAGGGCTACCAGCTTGTTCAGCGGCAGGCGGAACTAGCGATGAACCTGTTCGATGCGATCGAAGAGCACCCACAGATCCAGAAGTACTTCAGGTTTCTCAGCACGCCAGACATGATCCCCGCGCGCTACCGGGAATCGGGGATCGAGCGCCCGCTGCGCGGAGGTTTCTCGCAGATGGAGGAGGCCTGGCAGCACGACGAGTTCGTCCGTGATCCCAGCCGCCTAACCCTGCTCATCGGCCCCTCAGGCATCGATGGTGACACCTTCAAGCGCAGCTACCTGATGGACAAGTACGGCATCCAAGTCAACAAGACGTCCCGCAACAGCGTGTTGTTCATGACCAACATCGGCACCAGCCGTAGCTCGGTCGCCTACCTCATCGAGGTGCTGTTGAAGATCTCGGAGGAGCTCGACGACGAACTCGCCCGGCTCGGCCCCCTGGGCAGGCGAGCCCGAGATCGGAGAGTGGCCGCCCTCACCACCAACCCGCCGCCGCTTCCGGACTTCAGCCGGTTCGCCGACCGGTTCCGGCACGACCCCAACAGCCCGGACGGCGACCTGCGGGCAGCGTACTTCCTGGCCTACGTCGCGGGCGCATGCGAGTACCTGCCGACCGAGGAGCTGGCCGCTCGCGTTCAGCAGGGTCGGGAAGTGGTCTCGGCGATGTTCGTCACGCCCTACCCACCCGGATTCCCGATCCTTGTCCCGGGCCAGGTCGTGACCACAGACATTCTTGCGTTCATCTCTGCCCTAGACACTCGCGAGATCCATGGATACCTTCCCGAGTTCGGTTTTCGAGTATTCACCGAGGCTTCGCTGCAGGGACCCGGGACACAAGACCCACCCGGCGGGGAGCAGAGCGCGCAGCCGCCCGGAGCGTAAGCCGGGTGGGCCGAGGAAGATCACGTTTTTCTTTGCCGGTGACGAAGTCGAGGCTGCCCAGGTGGGCGATCAGGTCGCGTTTCAGGCCGCGGGTGTGGTCGAAGTCCAACTCCTCGATGCTCTTGCGGGCCGAGAACCGGGCGGCGCGGATCCGGCCCTCTCCGCAGTGGGCGTCGCGGGCGGCAACCTTGCATTGCAGGCAGGCCGCCAGATACTCCTCATGGGACCAGGACTCCGCCCGCGCCCGCTCGGCGAGCCGCGCCGCCGAGTCTCGCAACGTGTGCGCATTCAACGCTCGGGTCGAGAAAACCAGCTTGCTGGGTAGGTCACGGTTAGCTGTCACCGATTTCGTCGCTGCCATCACGCCATCCGCCCTTCGGCGCCGGTAGCGATCCCCAGCGCGGTGTCGTATGCGGCCAGTGACCGGATCTCCACCTCGGTTTGAGCCCGCGTGGAGTCGATCCAGCGGGTGACAACCCAGGACACGGTGCTGCCGTGAGTCGGCCCGAGCCAAGAACCCAGCGACCTGGTTGTTGAAATCCTGCGGCGAGACGAACCGGCGGCCGGGCAGGAAGGAACGTTCCAGGTAGTCGTGCAGCCGCTTCACTAAACTTTTGGCCTCCGGGTCGGCAGGCTTGCAGAAGATCACCTTTGTGGCCACCGTGCCGCGGAACGCCTGGCATTCACCGGTCAGCTCGGGCGAGCTCGCCACCGGCCGACCCTCCCCGTCCCACATCAACGCTCGGGGCACCGCGCCCAGCTGACTGATTAACTGCCGCCAGCCGGCATACAGATCTTGCGCCGATCTGGAGGGCAGCAGTATTGCCAGCGCGAACCGGTAATAGCCGCACACCATGGTCAACACCGGTAGCAGCCCCGTGCTGCGCGTCTGGCCAAACCCGACCGGCAGCTCGACATCGGGGAACCAGAAGTCGCACTGGGCGATCTCACCGGCGGCATAGACATCCGGGGAAACGCTGTCACTAGCTCACGGATCCGCGGCTCGTACCCATCAACCAGTGACCCCAACTGCGCCCGCTTATAGTTCGGTGGCTCGTCACTGGCCAATGCCACCTTCACCGTGTTCCGCGACAAC
>Ga0307288_10000504_pt1 | contig 13258 bp, 16 predicted proteins | sample ER_DNA_142_FD_194469 | JGI IMG/M metagenome (GOLD analysis project Ga0307288, IMG submission 194469) | Bulk soil microbial communities from the East River watershed near Crested Butte, Colorado, United States - ER_DNA_142 | ecosystem: Environmental > Terrestrial > Soil > Floodplain | place... | reverse complement strand
CGTCGAGCTCGTTCCCGTCGACGGCCAGCTCGGAACGCCCGTCGCGGTAGACGACCGCCGCGGCCCGGTCGTGCGGGACGCGCTCGAGCGCCTCGAGCGCCTTTTCCGGATCCGGCAGCGTCTCCTCGGCGGCGAGCTGCTCGCCCGGAGCGCGCTCGAACACGCGGTGCGTCGGGAAGATCATCAGGCCGGGATCGTCGAAGCTGACCAGAACGGCGAGCACCTGGACGTCGGGCCCGTAGGCGAGCGCGGTCTCGTAGCGGTGGTGGCCGTCGGCGATCAGGAGCTGCCTGTCGGCGAAGGCCTCCTGGATCCCGTCGGGCGGGAGGCGCCAGAGCCGTGCGCCCTCGACCTCGATGTCGGGCTCGCGGTCTGGCCGTCGCGTCGGCGGCTCCCCCTCGTAGAGGAAGAAAAGCGGCTCCAGCTGGGCCTCGACCTCGCGCATCAGGCGCAAGCGGCCTTCCTTCGGCCCGCGGTGTGTCCGCTCGTGCGGCAGGACGACGCGCCGCTCGTAGGGCTCGGCCGTCAGCGCGGCGACCAGCCCTTCCCGCGTGCGCCCGACCCCGTCCGGGCCGACGTAGTCCTGCGAGAGCCACCAGAAACCGGGCTCCGGCTCGTCTACGAGGACGCCGTCCGCGCGCCAGCCGTCCCAGAGCCGGCGGGCCTCGGCCTCCTCTGCGGGAAGCGTCAGGTGGACGACGTTGTGCGGGCTCTTTGCCAGGAAGCCCTCCCGCTCGTCGGGCGAGATCACGTCGTACGGAGGCGCGACGAGCTCCGCGAGCGGGCCAGCGACGGTCTCGTCATAGCGCACCGCACGGAAGGGCCGGACATCCGCCATGGCCGTGAAACTACCACCGTGAGCGCGATTGCATCCCTTGCCGAGGACCGGGTGGTCGAGGGCGTCTACGCGGTCGCGCGCAAGGAGCGGCGGCGCACGAAGGCCGGCGCCTCCTACCTCGCACTCGAGCTCGTCGACCCCAGCGGGCGGATCGAGGCTCGCGTCTGGTCCGACGTCGAGCTGCTCGACAACCGCTTCTCCGAGGGAGACGCCGTGCATGTCCTCGGGCGCGTCGAGCGCTTCCGCGACCGGCTACAGCTGGACGTGCGTTCCCTGGAGGCGGCAGAGGCCGACCCGGCCGAGCTCGCTCCGGCGATGCGCCGCGACGCTGCGGAGCTGGACGGCTTCCTCGAGTTCCTCGCGAGCGAGATCTCGCACGAGGGGCTGCGCGAGACGGTCGGCCGTTTCCTGGCGGACGAGCCGCTGCGCGCGGCGCTGCGCGGGCTGCCGGCGGCCGAGACTCACCACTCGTATGCGGGCGGCCTCCTCGAGCACACGGTCGGCGTCGCCACGCTCTGCCGCGAAGCGGCGCAGCTGCACCCGCGCCTGCGGGTGGATCTGCTGCTCGCCGCTGCGCTGCTCCACGACGTGGGCCGCACGCGCGAGCTCGAGCGCGGGCCGACCTTCCGCCAGACCGAAGAGGGCCGACTGCTGGGCCACGTCCACCTTGGGCTACGCCTGATCGAAGAGCGCGCGACGGCACTCGCGCCCGACGCGCGTGCCGAGCTCCTGCATGCAGTCGCCGCGCACCACGACGCAAGGGCCGCGCGCACGGCGGAGGCGTCGGTCCTCTACCACGCGAACCAGCTCGACGCGACTGCTGCTACTCGCCCAGTCGACTGACGCGCTCGTCGATCTCATCGCGCAGCTTCCGCACCTCGTCGAGCGACATCTCCGAGGGATCGGGCAGCTCCCAGTCCACGTAGCGCTTCCCCGGTAGCACCGGGCACGCGTCGCCGCAGCCCATCGTCACGACCAACTCCGCCCATTCGACGTCGTCCTGCGAGATTTCGCTCGGCTTGCGACCTTCGATGTCGATGCCCACCTCGCGCAGCGCCTCGACGACCTCGGGGCGCACGCGCTCGGCAGGCTTCGATCCGGCCGACCGCGCCTCGCCGCCACGCTGTTCGTAGAGCGCCTGCGCCAGCTGAGAACGGCCTGCGTTCTGGACGCAGACGAAGAGGACGCGCGGCAGGCTCATGCGGCCCCGCCGAGCGCGAAGGCGAGCTGCTCGACCGTCTCGGGCACGAGTCGGTAGTAGACCCAGGTCCCGCGCTTGCGCGCGACCTCGACCAGCCCCGCCTCGCGCAAAACTCGCAGGTGGTGCGAGACGGTCGGCTGCGAGAGGCCGATGTCGAGGCGGCACACGCAGACCTCGTCAGCGCCGGCGAGCCGGTTGACGATCTCGACGCGAGCGGGATCCGCGAGCGCCTTGAACCGCGCGGCGAGCCTCTCCGCGTCACGTCTCGGAAGCGGCGGCGCCCCCGGCGCGCAGCACGGCTGGTTCAGAACCTTCAGCTGAGCTTGCATTGATATGTATCAATGTATCATCAAAGCAAGCGACCGAAAGGAGGAGCCATGAGCTGTTGCGACGACTGCTGCGGCGGCGGTTGCTGCTAGCCGACGTTGAAGCGGACGTTCAAGACGTCACCGTCCGCGACGACGTAGGTCTTTCCTTCCACGCGCTCGAGGCCCCGGCGCCGGGCCTCGGCGCGTGTGCCGGCCGCGACGAACTCGTCCCACGGGATCACCTCGCAGCGGATGAAGCCCCGTGCGATGTCGGTGTGGATCGCCTCGGCCGCGTCGAGCGCGGTCTGCCCTCGCGTCAGTGTCCAGGCCCGCGTCTCGGTGGGCCCGGCGGTGAAGAACGTGATCAGGTCGGCCCCCGCGAAGACCTCCCGCAGAACGGACTCGAGCGCGGACGGGCCCTCCCTGAACTCGGCGGCCTCCGCCGGCGGAAGCTCGGCGAGCTCGGCCTCGAGCTTGAGGTCGACTCCCGACGGCCCGTTCTCGATCGCGACGAGCGGCTTCGTCGTCAGAGGCTCCAGCTCGCGCGGCAGCTGGCCAGGGTACTCGGACAACGGATGCCCGGCCTCGGCATGCGCGAGCACCCGCTCGAGCTCGGCGACCTCCTCGCGCAACCGCGGGTCGCCCGACTTCGCCTGCGTCCGCACGCGCTCGAGCCGGCCCTCGACGTGGTCTCGGTCCGCGACGACCATTTCCAGCAGCAGGGCCTCGCGGTCGGCTGCCGTGTCGCGGGTGCCGGAAAACGCGTCGACGACGCCGAGCAACGCGTCCATCTGGCGCAGGTTCCCGAGCAGCGCGAGGCCCGTTCCCGGCACGTCGACCACCTCGAGCGCGACGGGCGTGATCTTGGCGGAGCTCTCGATCGCGGCGACCGGCTCGAGGCGCTCGTCCGGGATCGGGACGGTGCCGACGGGCCCCTGCCCGCCCGTCAGCGCGGCGAACAGCGTCGACCGTCCGGAGCCCGGCAGCCCCACGATTCCTACGCGTAGCACGCCGCTAGCTTGACGAGATCTGCTTCTGCAGGGAGGCGAGCGCGCGGTGCTGCAGCGACTTCACTGCGCCCTCGGTCTTGTCGAGGATCGCCGCGGCCTCGCCGTTCGAGAAGTTGAAGACGAACTTGAGCGTGAGCACCTGCTGCTGCTCGTGAGAGAGGTTCTCGATCAGCTGCAGCATGCTCTTGCGGCCGATCGAGTGGAGAGCCGCTTCCTCGGCAGAGGTCTCGGCCTCGACGGGCTCCGGGACCTCCTCCTCCGGCTGCCACCGCTTCGTCGCGCGGAAGTGGTCCATCGCCAGGTTGTGCGCGATCCGGAAGAGCCAGGCGGAGAAGGGCGCCGACTGCCAGCGGAAGCGTCCGATCGCCTCGAGCATCTTCAGGAACGTCTGCGTCGTCAGGTCCTCGGCGTCGTGCCGGTTGCCGACGCTCAGGTGCAGGTAGCTGTAGATGCGGTCGAAGTGGAGCAGGTACAGCTCCTCGAGCGCAGCCCGCTCGCCCGCCTGGGCGCGCGCAACCAGCGCCCGCACATCGGCCTGCGCAGTCGCATTCGGCGCGCTCGCCGCCATGGGAGTAGGCATGCCCGCTATCCCGAGGCTTTAACTCGGGGTGAAGCCGACGCGGGATTCCCGCGTGAAGCGCTTGACGTAGACGACCTTGCCGAGGGCGATCACGTAGCGGCCGTCCTCCGCCTCCAGGCCGAAGGATCCTGCGCCTGCGGCACCGCCGAGCGCGCGCTCCAACTCCTCCGCCGCGTCGGGGGCCACGAGCACGGAGAGCACCTGGCCGCCGTCGAAGGCGACCTCGACCCTGACCCGCTCGTCAGCCACCGCTGACGATCTCCGCGAGAACGCCGTGCATCGAGTCTGGATGGACGAACGCGACCTCGAGCCCGAACATGCCCTGCCGCGGGTGCTCGTCGATCAGCTCCGCCCCCTGCGCGGAGAGCTCGCCGAGCGCCTCGCCGACGTCCTCGACTTCGTAGGCGACGTGGTGCATGCCGGGGCCGCGTTTCGCGAGGAACTTGCCGACCGGCGTCTCCTCGCCGAGCGAGGCCAGCAACTCGACGCGGCCGGCGCCGACCCGCAGCGACGCGGCCTCGACGCCCTGGTCGGGCACCAGCTCGCGGTGCTCCAACTCCGCGCCGAGCAGGCGCTCATAGCTCGCGACAGCCTCGTCGAGATCGGCGACGGCGACGCCGAGATGGTGAATTCCGCGCGGCTCCACGCCGCGATGCTACCGCTGCTTTAATCCGCGGCGACGATTCGAACGGTGCCGACAGTCTCAGAGGACTGGTATTCGGCCTCGATCCCGTGGAGCAGCTCCGCGAGCTCGTCCTTGTCGAGCGTCTCCTTGTCGAGCAAGGCGAGCGCGATCCGGTCGAGGGAGGCGCGGTGCTTCTGCAGGAGGCGAATCGCCTCGGCGAAGGCCTCGTCGGTCAGGCGGGCCTGCTCGTGGTCGCGGACCGCCTTCGTCTCTTCCGAGAGGGCGTAGTTGTCGGCGCGCATGGTCCGCGACGTGGTCGCATTAGACATCCCGTAGTCGAAGACCATCGCGCGGGCGAGCTCGGTCGCCTTCTCGAGGTCGTTGGCGGCGCCGTTCGTGATCCGCCCGAACACGACCTGCTCGGCCGCCCGGCCGGCGAGGTAGACCTTGAGCAGGTCCTCGAACTCTTCGGTCGTGTGCAGGTAGCGCTCCTCGCTCGGCAGGTTGAGCGTGTACCCGAGGGCGCTCCCACGCGAGACAATCGTGACCTTGTGCACCGGGAGCAGGTCGCCGGTCAGGTGCGACATGATCGCGTGGCCGGCCTCGTGGTAGGCGACGATGCGCCGCTCCTTCTCGGTCATGACCTTGCGCTGCTGGAGCCCGGCGACAACTCGTTCCATCGCGTTCTCGAAGTCGGCCTGAAGGAGCTCCTTCTGCCCGCTGCGGCCGGCGAAGATCGCGGCCTCGTTGGCGATGTTCTCGAGCTCCGCGCCGGTTAGCCCGGCCGTCTGGCGCGCGACCGACATGAGGTCGACGTCTTCCCCAAGCGGCTTGCCCCGCGTGTGGACACGGAGAATCGCCTCGCGGCCGGCGAGGTCCGGCGCGGCGACGAGCACCTGGCGGTCGAAGCGGCCCGGCCTGAGCAGGGCGGCATCGAGATCCTGGAGCCGGTTGGACGCGCCCATCACGATCACTTGCTCACGCGCCTCGAAGCCGTCCAGCTCGACGAGGAGCTGGTTGAGCGTCTGGTCCTGCTCACGCGAGAAGCCGTGGCCGGTGCGCTGCGCGCCGACGGCGTCAAGCTCGTCGATGAAGATGATCGAGGGCGCGTTCTTGCGGGCCTCTTCGAAAAGCTTCCGGATGCGCGCTGCGCCGAGGCCGGCGAACATCTCGACGAACGCGGACGCGCTCTGGGCGAAGAACTTGGCGCCCGCCTCGCTGGCGATTGCCTTCGCGAGCAGCGTCTTGCCGGTGCCGGGCGGGCCGTAGAGCAGGATCCCCTTCGGGACGCGCGCGCCCAGCCGGCCGAAGCGCTCGGGGTCGCGCAGGAAGTCGATCACCTCGTGAAGCTCGCCCTTCGCCTCGTCGAGGCCGGCGACGTCGTCCCACGAGACCTTCGAGCTGGACGTGATCGTCTTCGCGGCGGTCACCTTCGGCATCACTTGGAGGGTCCGCCAAAGGATGTAGACCATCAGGACCAGCATCACCGCGAAGAGCAGCGGCAACCAGTTCGCGAACTCGTCGCGGAAGACGACCAGCCAATCCATCCTCTCTCGTTATGAGCGCCTTTCGGGCCCGCGTCAAGCGCAGCGCGTGCCGACGATCGCGGCAGTCTCGGGCGTGGTGAGGATCTCGAGGGCCGCGATTTCGGGATGGTTGAGCCAGAACTCGCGCACCATGTCGTGTGTCGTGCGGCCGGGCGTGAGGTCGTCCATCACGATCGTCGCGCCGGGCGCGAGCAGTCCGACGACCTGATCACCGTCTCTTTCGGGCTGCTGCTTGCCGCCGCCGTCGTAGAAGAGCAGGTCGAACGGCGCCTCTGGCGGCATCAGCTCGTGCCAGTCGCCCTGGAGCACGCGAACGTTTTCGTCCTCGGCGAAGAGCTCGGCGGCGACGCTCGCGAGGGTCTCGTCCAGCTCGACGGTCACGAACGGAACCGCCGGCGGGAGCGCGGAGACGATCCAAGCGGCTCCCACGCCGCAGCCGGTGCCGAGCTCCCCGACGCGCGTACGCCCGCGCTGAGCGGCGAGCAGGTGCAGCAGCCGGCCCACTTCCGGAATCGACGAGTGCGTGAACCCGAGCCGGCGCTCCAGCTCGAGCGCGCGTGCGACGAGGGGCGGCTCCTGCACGTTCGTAGACTAGGCCGCGTGCTCCCCGTCCCCTCGCACTTCGACCCGGAGACCGTAGGCGAGGTCTGGCGCGTTCCCTACGAGGAGCGCGCACGAGAGGCCGATGCGTGGGCGCGAGAGCACAGCTTGCGGCCGGCGGCCGAGGACGCGTCGCGGATCTGCCTCGTCGCCGTCGACGTCCAGAACACGTTCTGCATTCCAGGCTTCGAGCTCTTCGTGGGCGGGCGCTCCGGGACCGGCGCGGTCGACGACAACCGCCGGCTGTGCGAGTTCCTCTACAGCAACCTCGACGTAGTCACGCAGGTCGTCCCGACACTGGACACCCATCAGGCGATGCAGGTCTTCCACGCGATCTGGCTCATCGACGAGGAAGGCCGGCATCCGCAGCCCTACACGCAGATCTCGGCCGCGGACGTCGCCGCCGGCCGCTGGCATGTCGACCCGGGCGTGGCCGAGGCGCTCGGGCTGGAACCGGACTACGCGAGGCGGCACCTCGCCCACTACACGAGCGCGCTCGCCGCTACCGGCCGGTACGAGCTCACCATCTGGCCGTACCACGCCCTGCTCGGCGGCATCGGGAACGCGCTCGTCTCCGCGGTCCATGAGGCGATCTTCTTCCACGCAATCGCGCGCCGCTCCCAGCCGGCCTTCCAGCCCAAGGGCCACCTCCCGCTCACCGAGCACTACTCGGTGCTCGGCCCCGAGGTGACGCGCGGGCCCGACGGCGAGCTGCTCGGCGAAAAGAACTCGCCATTGCTCGAGATGCTGTTCTCCTTCGACGCAGTGGTGATCGCAGGACAGGCGAAGAGCCACTGCGTCGCGTGGACGATCGACGATCTCCTCGGCTCGCCGTACCCGGGCCTGGCGCAGAAGGTCTACCTGCTGGAGGACTGCACGTCGCCGGTCGTCGTGCCGGGCGTCGCCGATTACACCTACGAGGCAGACGCGGCCTTCGAGCGCTTCGCCGGGGCCGGGATGCACGTCGTCCGCTCGGACGATCCGATCGAGAGTTGGCCGGGGCTCGGGGCCCTGGCCCGGAGCTAGTCCACCAGCTCGAGGCGCGGGTTCGGGCGGTAGCGACGGCCCTCCTTGGCGGACGGGCGGCCGTCGGTCATGACGATGTCCGCCGTGAAGTCGTTCTCGCCGCGGATCAGCTGGGAGCCGACGCCGTACGAGTCGACCGGCACTCCACGCTGCTCGAACGCGCGGATCCGGTCGACGGTGAAACCGCCCGACGCCACGATCTTGACGTGCTCGAACCCGTCCGCGTCGAGGGCCTCGCGCACCTTGCGGACGAGCCGCTCGTTCACGCCGCGCGGATCGAAGTCGCCCATCTCGTCCCAGAGTGAGCGATCGACGAGCTGCCCGGAGGTGTCGAGCCGGACGCCCCAGAGCCGCGGGCCCAAAGCGCGCGCTACCTCGAGCGCGGTCTTGACCGAGTCGTTCTCGAAGTCCACGAGCACGGTGATGTTCATGTCGGGGTCCGCGTGCTCGGCGAACCGCGTCGCGGCGAGCACCGTGTTTCCCCCGTACGATCCGATCAGCGCGTGTGGGACTGTCCCGAGGCCGCGGCCGCCCCACCAGGAGGCCTGCGCCTCCGAGGTGACGCCGATCTGGGTGCCGACGACCTGGCCCGCGATGTAGGCCGCGTAGCCGTCGCCGGTCTGCACGCGATGGTGGTCGTGGCGGGCCGGCATGAAGATGATCGGCTTGCCGTTCGCGGCCTGGAGCACGCGCACGACGTTTGTCGTGATCAGCGTGCGCCGGGCGAGCGTGCCGAGGTAGACCGTCTCGAGGTGCGCGAAGCCGGTGTAGTCGCCCTCGATCGTCATGACGGACTCGTACGGCTCGAGCAGGTCGCCGTCGTAGAGCGCGTGGACGGTGAGGTCGTCCCAGTCGTCGGCGCAGAGCTTGAGGATCGCAATCGCCTCGTCGATCCCGCCGAGGTAGGAGCTCCTCTTCTGGAAGACCTGCATGACGACGCGCGGGTGGCGATCGTCGCGCAGGAGCACCTCGCGGGTGTGGTTGAAGTAGGCGTCGGTGTAATAGCCCTCCCGCATCTTCTCGACCGGGAGCTCGAAGACTTCTGGCGGAAGCCGCCTAGTTTCTTTGCGCGTGATCTCCATCGGCTGCAAGCTCGAGCTCGAGGCAACGCGCAAGCGCGGCCTCGGCGACTTCGAGCTGCTCCGGTGAGGGCTCCGCGGTCGCGAGCCGGTGCTGAAGCTCGTGCCCGGGCATGGCGAGGGCGCGGGCGAGCCGATTCTCGGGATTGCGCACCATCCAGCTGAAGATCTCCGTCGAAGCCGCCAGCGCGCCGAGCTGCCCCGCGACCCGCGCTCCTGCGCGCAGGTGGGCGGGCGCCTTCGAGGCCATGGCCCCGGCAACCGCCGAGGTCGCCAGCATCGGTCCGAGCATGTGCGAGCCGCAGCGCTCGTGCTCCTTCTCGCGCGGGCCGCCGTGCTCGTAGCTGCCGATCGAGATGTGCTCCGCGCCGTGGTAGGCGGCGAGGTCGGAGCCGCGCAGGGCGAGCATGGCCGGAACCGCCGAGAGGACGCCGCTGACCAACTCTCGCGCGAAGGGCGTAAGGCTGCGGGACCCCTTGACCACGCGGACGGTGACCGCGGTCGCGAACATCGCCGCGATGACGCCCGGCCGCTGGAACGGCAACCGCGCCTCGGGCAGCCGCCGCCTGACCACCGGCAGAAGCGCGAACACCTCCGCCAGCCGCGCAGGGCCGCGCAGCAGCGGAGACTGAACCCTGCTCGCGCGGATCGGCTTGATCTCGCCGACGACCTTCAGCTCGCCGTCCTTCGTCCGGACCGCGCAGGCCCAGGCGTTCGGCCCGTGCACGAGCACGCCGTTCAGCAGCGCCATTCCGCCGAGGCGGATCTTGTCGTCGCGATCTTCCGCGCTCATCGCGAGGAGCCTAGCTAGCCGCAGACCGCCTGGGCGACGTGGCGGAAACAGTCCACACCCAGCGCGAGGTCGTCGACCGCGATCCGCTCGTCGGCGGAATGGATCAGGCGGGCGGCGAGCTCCGGGCTCATGTAGCGGCTCGGGAAGAAGCCGTAGGCGACGGTGCCGAACGACTCGCGCAGCCAGTGGCTGTCGGTGAACCCAGCCACGCAGACAGGCACAGCCGTGGCGCCCGGCTCCGCTTCGGCGACCCACGACTGGACGGCGTCCCACAGCGGCCCCTCGAACGGCGAGCGAGTCCCGCCGCGGCCTTCGATCCACTCGAGCTCGTAGTCGCCGTCGCCGAGCACCTCGCGGAGGATTGGCTCGACGTCCGCCTGCGTCTGGCCCGGGAGGAGCCGGCAGTCGACGACGACCTCGCACGTCGACGGGATTACGTTGCGCCGCTCGGAGGCGGAGATCATGGTCGGCGAGAGCGTGAACGAGAGCAGCGGCTCGAGGAGATCGGCCGCGAAGGGGTCGAGCCCGCGCGCGAGCTCGAGCGCCTGCGCCGCCTCAAGCTTCTCGCCGGCGACCGCCTCGACCAGCGCCGCTGCCTCGCCCTCCAGCCGCAGCTCCGGCTGGTAGGCGGCCAGCCGCTCGATCAGCGGCGCCGCTTTGACGAGCGCGTTGTCCGCGATCCCGGGCATCGACGCATGGCCAGCGCGGCCGTTGACGCGCACTCGGAACGGCGAGCTCATCTTCTCCGCGGTCGAGCAGAGGTAGAACGCGCGGCCTGCGAGCTCGATCCGCTCGCCGCTGCCCTCGTTGAGGCAGTAGTCGGCGCGGACGGCGTCGGGGTGCTCCTGGCAGAGCCAGGGCAGGCCGAAGTCGTTCCCGACCTCCTCGTCGGCGGCCGCGACGAAGATCAGGTCGCCGCGCGGCTTGAACCCCTCGCGGGCCAGCGACGCGATCGCGACCGCGCTGGCCGCCACCTCGCCCTTCATGTCGAGCGCGCCGCGGCCCCAGATCTCACCCTCGCGCAGCTCGCCCGACCACGGATCGACCTGCCACTCGTTCGGATCCGCGACGACCGTGTCCGTGTGCGAGAGCAGCAAGAAGCTCGGCCCGTCACCGCTCCCGGGAATGCGCGCGACGAGGTTCGCCCGCTCCGGGACCTTCGCGTACAGCTCGCTCTCGACGCCGTTCTCGGCGAGGTAGTCGCGCAGCAGCTCGGCTGCCTGCGTCTCGTTACCCGGCGGGTTGACCGTGTTGAGCCGGATCAGCTCCTGCAGGAGCTGCGTGACCTCGTCGCGGAGACTTTCGGCCTTCGTCGCTGATGCTGCCATCAGCGCGGTGGCTCGAACAGGAAGATGCGGTAGCCGTCCGGGTCGGTGACCTCGGCAGCTGCGCCCCAGTCGCCGCGCGCGGCCTCCTTTGCCTCGATCCCGGAGGCACGGAGGCGCTCGGTCGCCTCGGCCAGGTCTCGAACCTCGAAGCTGAGGTGGATCGTCCCGACCGAGAGCTCGCCGATGCCTTCGTGTGTCCGATGCAGCGCGAAGCGGCTCCCGCCGAGGGAAGCCTCTTGCCAGTCATCGTCACCTCGAAGCGGGATGCCGAGAAGGTCGCGGTAAAAGGCCAGCGAGCGCTCCATGTCCGAGACGTAGAGGTAGACGACGTTGAGGGCACGGACGAGTGGCTCCGTGGTGGCGCTCACGCGCGGGAGCATACTTCCGGGGTGAGCGACCTTTTCGCAGACGCGGCGCAGGAGCGGATCAGCGAGTTGGCGCCGCTGGCCTCGCGGCTGCGGCCCCGAACCCTCGACGAGTTCGTCGGCCAGGAGAGCGTCCTCGGCGAGCATTCGGCGCTGCGGCTTGCGATCGGCGAGGACCGCGTCGGCTCGATGATCCTCTACGGCCCGCCCGGCAGCGGCAAGACGACCCTCGCGCGGATCGTCGCCGAGACGACCGGCGCCGCCTTCGAGGAGCTCTCCGCGGTCTCGGCCACGGTCTCGGACGTGCGGGCCGTGCTCGCGCGGGCGCGCGACAGCCTCGGCGGCTCCGGCCGGCGGACGATCCTCTTCCTCGACGAGATCCACCGCTTCAACAAGGCCCAGCAGGACGCGCTCCTGCCGGCGGTCGAGGAGGCGCTCGTCACGCTGATCGGAGCGACCACCGAGAACCCGTACTTCGAGGTCAACTCGGCGCTCCTGTCCCGCTGCCAGATCTACGAGCTCGAGCCGCTCTCCGAGGAAGAGCTGGCCCTGATCGTGCGCCGCGGAGCCGAGGCGCTGGACGTAAAGCTCGGCGACGACCTCGTCGGCCTGGTGGCTCGCCGAGCCGGAGGCGACGCGCGCAACGCGCTCAACATCCTCGAGCTCGCCGTCCAGACGGGCCGCGCCGAGGGAACGGCCGTCTCCGAGGAGCACGTCGAGGACGCCGCCCGCAAGCGGCCGCTCGTCTACGACAAGGGCGGCGACGCGCACTACGACTTCATCTCGGCGTTCATCAAGTCGATGCGCGGCTCCGACCCGGACGCGTCGGTCTACTACCTGGCCGCGATGCTCGAGGGCGGCGAGGACGCCCGCTTCATCGCCCGGCGGATGATCGTGCTCGCCTCCGAGGACATCGGCAACGCCGATCCTCGTGCGCTGCTGATAGCGGTCGCGGCTGCCCATGCCGTGGAGCACGTGGGCCTGCCGGAGGCGCGGTTGAACCTCGCGCAGGCCGCGATCTACCTGGCGCGTGCGCCGAAGTCGAACGCGTCCTACGTGGCGCTGAAGGAGGCGGCGGCCGACGTCCGCGAGCACGGCCAGGCGCGCCCGCCGGACTCGCTCCGCGACACCCACTACTACGGGGCGAAGAAGCTCGGCCGCGGCAAGGGCTACGTCTACCCGCACGACGACCCGAGCGGGTTTGACCTCGAGTTCCTGCCGGAAGAGTTGCGCGGACGGACCTACTACCGGCCTTCCGGGTCGGGCGAAGAAGAGGAGAGTGCAGATGGCGACTGAGAAGACTGCGCGGGCGACCTGGGACGGCGACCTCGTTCACGGCTCCGGCCACGTCAAGACCGAAAGTGGCTCCGTCGACACGGACATGAGGTGGTCGGCGCGGGCCGAGGACGCCGAGGGCGCAAGCCCGGAGGAGTTGATCGCCGCCGCACATGCGACGTGCGTCTCGATGGCGCTCGCCGCGGGCCTCGCCCGGGACGGGACTCCGCCGCAGCGGCTCGAGACCGAAGCGACGACCACGTTCGAGAAGGTGGGCGAGGGCTTCAAGCTAACCTCGATCCGGCTGACCATCCGCGGCCAGGTCGACGGCATCGACGGCGTGGCCTTCCTCGAGGCAGCCGAAGCCGCGAAGGAGAACTGCCCGGTCTCTCAGGCTGTGAAGGGGAACGTCGAGATCTCTCTCGACGCGACGTTGGGCTAGTCCGAGCCGCGCTCGATCCGGCCGGCGGCCATGTCGCCGAAGCCCCCGCCCATCGCTCGGTACGCGTCGGCGGCCTTCTGGTTGTCGTACTCGGTGCGACGCAAGGTGAACTCCCCGTCGAAGGTCGCCCAGGCCGCGCGGCTGTCGCCGTCGAGCGGCATCCCGACCGAGCCCGGGTTGAGCAGCTCGGTGCCTTCCGGGCCCGGCCGGCGGAACTGCTGGTGGCTGTGGCCGAAGACGA
>Ga0307288_10000502_pt1 | contig 13264 bp, 10 predicted proteins | sample ER_DNA_142_FD_194469 | JGI IMG/M metagenome (GOLD analysis project Ga0307288, IMG submission 194469) | Bulk soil microbial communities from the East River watershed near Crested Butte, Colorado, United States - ER_DNA_142 | ecosystem: Environmental > Terrestrial > Soil > Floodplain | place... | reverse complement strand
TTGGTCGCGTGCCCCGTCCGGGAGGCGCCCGAGATGCGCTTCACCGGCGGCCAGCGCGTGCCCGTGTAGAACTCGGTGATCGCGACGAGCAGGAAGGTCACGATCAGGCCGACGAGCGCCGAGAGGTACAGATCCCAGAAGCTGAACCGGCTCGAGTCGTAGGCCATCGTCACCGGGATGAAGCCGAGGGCCGACAGGACCGTCGCGACGAGAATGGCCTTGTAGAGCGCGTTCATGATCGAGCCCCCGCGGCCGACGCGCGCGAAGAAGGTGCCGATCACCGAGGCCAGGATCGACATTCCGCCGATCGCGAGCGGGTAGAGCCAGAGGCTGCTCGTCGGGAACGACTTCGCGAGCAGCATCACGGCGACGGCAGTCACCGCGTAGGTCTCGAACAGGTCGGCGGCCATCCCCGCGCAGTCGCCGACGTTGTCGCCGACGTTGTCCGCGATCACCGCCGGGTTGCGCGGGTCGTCTTCGGGAATGCCCGCCTCGATCTTGCCGACGAGGTCGGCGCCGACGTCCGCGGCCTTCGTGTAGATGCCGCCGCCGAGTCGCGCGAAGACCGAGATGAGGGAGCCGCCGAACGCCAGCCCCACGAGGTCGTTGATCGCCGACTCGTGCGAGTTTCCCAGCCAGCCGGTCAGCACCCAGTAGTAGCCGGCAACGCCCATCAGGCCGAGCCCGACCACGAGCAGCCCCGTCACGGAACCGGCTCGGAACGCGACGTTCAACGCGGGTCGCAGCCCGCTCTTCGCGGCCTCCGCGGTGCGCACGTTCGAGCGCACGGCGACGTTCATCCCGATGAAGCCGGCCGCCGCCGACAGCAGCGCCCCGATCAGGAAGCCGATCGCGGCTCCCCAGCCGAGCTTGTCGTAGAAGCCGAGCAGGAGGAATGGCACGACCGCCACGATCGCGATCGTCGTGTACTGGCGGCGCAGGTACGCGGCCGCGCCCTCCTGGATGGCGCGCGCGATCTCGCGCATCCGCTCGTCGCCGTCCGGCTGGCGGAGCAGCCAGACGGTCAGCCCGATGCCCCAGCCAACCGCGATGACGGAGCAGACGAGGGCGAAGAAAACCGCGTGGTCGGCGAAGAAGTCCAGGGGGTGCCTCCTACAAACTCAGCGCCGAGAAGTCCCCGGCGCCGCGGTTTTCTATCACAGGCGGGCGCCGCGAAGCGCCGTGGAACAGAGATGGTCATCGCCCGGAGGCTCGATCTTCGGCACCACGGCGAACAGAAGCTCGCGCAGGCGCTCGTTGTTCGCGTTGAACACTTCGACCACGGCCTCGTGGCTGACAGGCGCCGTGCCCTCGACGCCGACGTCGTGGTCGGTGACCATCGAGATGTTCGCGTAGCAGAGCTCGAGCTCCCGCGCGAGGTAGCCCTCGGGGTACGCGGTCATGTTGATCACGTCCCAGCCGGCGTCCTGGAACCACTTCGACTCGGCGCGGGTCGAGAAGCGCGGGCCCTGGATCGTGACGACGGTGCCCCCGTCTCGCACCGGAATCCCGAGCTCGCTCGCGGTCTCGACCAGCTGGGAGCGCAGGTCCGGGCAATACGGATCGGCGGCGGACACGTGCGTCGTCTCCGGGCCGTCGTAGAACGTGTCCGCGCGGCCGCTCGTGCGGTCGACGAACTGGTCGCAGACCACGAACTCGCCTAGCTCGAGCTCGGCCCTGAGCGCACCAGAGGCATTCGGGCCGATGATCCTGCGCACGCCGAGCTCCTTCATCGCCCACACGTTCGCCCGGTACGGGATCGCGTGCGGCGGCAGCTCGTGCTTGCGTCCGTGGCGCGGCAGGAACGCGACCTGCTTGCCCTCGATCTCGCCGACGACGAACGGCCCGGAAGGCTTGCCGTAGGGCGTCTCGACCTCGACCTCCTCGACGTCCTCGAGGAACGAGTAGAAGCCGGAGCCGCCGAAGATCCCGATTTCCGCGTGCGCCATCCGGCGCGGGAGCCTACCGGCCGACGGTCAGCTTGATCTTCGCGAGGTTGCGAAGGTGCCGGCCGGGCCTGGGTGACTGGGCAATCACCTTGCCGCGCTTCGCCTTCGCGGTGTGCTTCCGCGTGATCTTCCCCACGGCGCAGTGCGAGCTGCGGATCCTCGCTTTGGCGGCGGCGAGCTTCTTGCCGACCACCCTTGGCACCACGCACTGCCTGGCGGGTGGAGGAGGCGATGGCGGCGGGGCCGGTGGAGGCGGCGGCACGGGCGGAGGCGGCGGTGGTGGAGGCGGCGGAGGCGCGACCGTGACCGTAAACGGCTCGCAAGCGCTCGTGTTGCTGCCGTAGGCGGCGTCGCCGCTGTAGTCGCCGCGGTAGGAGTAGCTGCCCACGTCGAGGGGCCCGCTCGTGCTCGAAGGGGGCACGACAGCGTTCCCAGCTTCGTCCACCAGCAGCGTGACCTGGTCGACGGTCGCCGGCGACCCGGCGCACGTGCCGTTGTGAAAGAAGCTGTACGTCACGGTACCGCTCGGTGTGATCCCCATCGCTTCCGGCACCAGGGCGGTGTCGTGGACGGAGCCGCCCGCGTGCAGCCCGGAAGGCGGCTCGTGGGTCGCGTCGTCGATCACCTGCGTCGTGAAACGGCCGCCGGGGAACAGCGTCACCGTGTTGATCGAGTAGCTGATCGCGTAGACCTGCTCGCCGAGTACCGAGCTGATGAACTGGCCCGTCCGTTGGACGCCCGCGAAGATCGACCACTGCGGGGGCGGGGTCCCGACCGTCGTCACCTCCAGGGCTCCGTGAAGGTCCAGGCGCCCGCCTCGGATCTGCGTCCGGTTGCCGTTGACCTCGTCGATCGTGAAGCCGAGCGTCCCGTTGACGCCCTCCACCAGCTTGCCGGTGGTGTTCTGGAGCATCACCGTGCCCGGCGGATCGACGAGAAGCCGCTGGTCGAGGAGGCTGAGAGTGCTGCCGTTGGCGACCGTGATGCTGCCGACGTCGTCCAGTACCCCGCCCCCTGTCAGCTCTCGGGTGCCCTCAGTGTCTTCGACGTTGATCGAACCGGCGTTCGTGAGCGTCGAGCCGGCAGGAACCACCAAGCGGGCCGCCCCGGCGCACTGGCCGGAGTCGCGCAGCCGGATCGTCCCGAGGTTCGTCATGCTCGCAGCGAGCTCGGCGGCCGACTCGCCCGTCCCCGCGCAATCGGCGTCGACCGTCACCGTCTGGGCAGACGCGATCGTCGCCCCCACGAGCGAGTTCGTGCCCTGGAGGACGAAGCTGCTGGAGCCGCCGGCCGTGAACTGGAGCGTCGCGTCGCCGGTCAGAACGACCGGGTTCCCCGTGGTGCTTCCGTTCGCGGCTTCGAACGTGTCCCCGCTGCCCACGGCCAGCTGTCCGCTCCCGTTGCCCGCTACCGAGCCGCCCGAGTCGTTGCGGAGCTCGTACGAGGCGCCGTCGGGGATCCTGAGCGTCGTGCCGTCGGCGATCGAGACACCGCCGTGGTTGACGAACAGCCCGCCGCCGTCGAGGTGGACGCTGCCGGTCGCCGTGTTGGCGCTCACCGTGCCGTCGTTCGTCACGTTGCCCGTCAGGCGGCGATCGCCCAGGGCTCCGACGGCGCTGATCGTGCCTTCGTTCGTGAGGGCCGCCGGAGACACGAGGCTCAGCTGGGCGGTGTGGTCGCAGGGCGCGAGGTCGATCTCGCCCGCAGTGTTCGAGTCTCCGTGGAGCGTGAGCGCCGTGTCCGTGCCGCTGCAGCCGGTCGTCAGGCTGAGGGTTGCGTTGATCCCCACGCTTAGCGTCGCGGCTTCGACGTTTTCGTCGACGACGGTGACGGTGTACGCGCCGTCGGAGGCGCGATCGGGAAGGCAGGCATTCGCGCTTGCATCCGGCGGCACGCCGTCGGACCAGTGGGCGCCGTCGTCCCAGAGGCCGTCCATGCCGTCCCAGGCATCGGTTCCGGCCGCGCAGGTGCCCGTCGGCGAGGGCAAACCGCGGACGGCTGAGGCCGGCATGACAGCGCAAAGCAGGGCTACGGCGACCGCGCCCACCATGGATGCCCGCAGAAGGAGTCCTCGGCCCAGAGACTCACTGTAGCGCCGTTTTTTCGGCTTTAAGGCTGGCCGGAGACCGCGGAGGCGTAGGCGAGCTGCATGTTCGCGAGCACCTGCTGGAAGTCCCGCATCGCTTCGTCGGGCACGGAGCCTTCCAGCACCGGCATCAGCGCCTTGAGCGACTCGATCGCAAGCCTGGCCTGCTCGAGGTCCTTCTCCTCGCCGGTCAGCCGCTGATACCCGAGCGACGAGACCGTGTAGAGCGTCTGCAGCAGCAGGTCGGAGACCTTGAGCTTCGCGAGCTCGGCCTGCAGCTCGGCGACCAGCTTCTGCTGCCGCTCGTCCTCAGCCAACCGTCTCCTTCGGGCGGACCTGCTCGGCGTAGATCTCCTCGAGCGTCGCGCCCTCGGCGTGCCGGGCGATCTGGCGCTCGGCCGCGTTCGCGGTCGGGATCGTGAGGTACGGCGCAGCCCCGATCTCCTCGGCCGCGGGCGCGACCCACTCGAGCAGACGCTCGAGGTGCGCTCTCGCCGGACGAACGTCGCCGGTGGCGAGGTCGATCAGCTCGCCCGAAAGGCCGTAGCGGATCGCGCGCCAGAGGTTCTCCTCGATCAGGCGGTGCGGATAGTCGGGCAGCGGCTCGCCCTCGTCGAGCGCATGGGCGATCCGGACGGCGAGTGCGTGCGCGAACGCTGCGAGCGAGCGCGCCTCGCCGATATCCGGCTGCGCGTCGGCGATGCGGATCTCGACGGTCGGGAAGCCGAGGTGCGGACGGACGCTCCACCAGAGCTGCGTGTGCTCGTCGATCGAGCCCGTGTCGTAGAGGAAGCGCACGTAGCGCTCGAAGCCGTCCCAGCCCCCGTACGCGTCCGGCACCCCGCAGCGCGGGAACATCCGCGTGAAGATCTGCGAGCGCGCCGAGTGCAGGCCGGAATTGATGCCCTCGACGAAGGGCGAACTGGCGGAGAGCGCGAGCAGCTCCGGGAGGTAGTTCCGGAGCGCGTTGCAGACGGCGATCGCGCGGTCGGGCCCGTTGATCGCGACGTGCACGTGGAGGCCGAAGCTGTTGTTCCGCCAGACGACGTAGCGCAGGATCTCGTCGTTGCGGCGGTAGTGAGGCGTGTCGATGATCCTCTGGTCCCGCCACGGGCTCCATGGGTGCGTGCCCGTCGCCGCGAGCGCGATCCCGAGGCCGTCGGCGAGCTCGAAGAGCTGCTGGCGGCGTTGCCCGAGGAGCGAGGCCGCCTCCTCGAAGTCGGCGCAGCGGCCGGTGCGGATCTCGACCTCCGACGCGATCAGCTCGCCGACGAGGTGCTCCTCGAGGGGCGTGTCCTTCGCGGCGGCCTGCAGCTCCTCGAAGCGGTTCGTCAGCGAGAGCGTCTCGGGATCGAGGACGGCGAACTCCTCCTCGACCGCGACCGAGAAATCACCGGCCTGCTCGAACTGCTCGCGCGCGAACCGAAGCTGCTCGTCAGGGCTGAGGCGCTGGGAGTCTCCCATCCCGGAACCTTAGTGAAAGGGGCTCAGCAGTCTTCGCGCGACGCTGCGCCAGCTCCAGCGGCTCAGGGCCGCGTTGCGCGCTGCCTCCGCGAGACGGGCGCGCTCCTGCGGGGAGAGCGAGAGGAGGCGTTCGAGCTTGGCGCGGAGGTCGTTGGCATCGCCGGTCTGGAAGCTGGTGAGGTCCCGTTGCTCCGGCGGGTACTCCGCCTCGAGCCCTTCGGCGATCTCCTCGAGGCCGGAGTGCCTGGCGACGAGTGGCGGGCAGCCGGCGGAAGCGGCCTCGGCGGCGACCATCCCGAACGCCTCGGGGAAGATCGACGGGACGACCGCGGCGTCCGCGAGCGCCAGCAGGTGGACGAGGTGGCGGTGCTCGAGGGCGCCGGTGAAGAGCGTCCTCGGCGGCGCGGCGGCCTCGAGCTCGGCCCGGTAGTCGCCGAAGCCCACGATCACGGCCTTCGCCTCGAGCCTTTGGAGCGCCTCGAGCAGGAGGTGGACGCCCTTGTTCCGCAGGAGCTTGCCGAAGTACACGACAGTCGGCTCCTCGGTCTCGAGGAAGGCGGCGAGACGGTCGGCGTTGCCCTCGTCCGGTAGGCGCTCGTTGGCGTTTCCCGGGTTCGGCGGGTCCCGGCGGGCCTCCTCGAGCAGGGCCGCGAGCGCCTGCTTGCGCACCTGGGGCCGCCACTCGTCCACGTCGACGCCGGGAGGCACCTCGTGCACGCGGTCGACGTGACCGACGACCTCCTCGACGACCCGGCGGATGTGCGCGGAGCCGACGAAGACGGCCTCGGCGCGGGCGAGCGCCTCCCGCCCCCACGCGGAGAGCTCCGCGTTTCCGCGCATCGAGTACTCGAGCTCCGAGCCGTGCGCCTTGACCGCGTAGCGAGCGCCGCTTGCGGCGGCGACCGGGCCGCCGAGCAGGACGTGGTTCGCGAAGACGAGGTCGGCCGGCAGGTGTCTCTGCAGCGCTTCGGCGTTGAGCTCGACGTAGCGCTCGCGCTCCTCGGGGGTGAGGTCCGGGAGAAGGCGCGCCTCGAGCCCCTCGTAGCGGTCGAGCACGAACACCGGCAGGATCCCGCCGATCTCCGGCCGGACGGTGTCGGCGCTGCCCAGGTCGTACTCCTCGGGCCGCGGCTCCTGCGAGAAGACGACGACGTCGTGGCCTTCGAGGCTCCATTCGCGCGCGAGCGCCCGCGTGTAGACGTTCGACCCCGTCCCGCCGAGCAGGTACCCGTGCCAGAGAAGAATCCTCAGCGGCCCTCCTTACCGTCCGTTTCGGCCATGTCCCGGGGACAGTCCCTCGGCCGTGGCCGGCAGAGACGATACTCGCGCCGTGCTCTACGACCCCGCGCAGTTCGAGCCGCTGACCGAAGAGCCCTGGGATCCGGCGCGGGCGAGGGAGGCGATCGCCGCGATCGTTGCCGACACCTCCGCCGCATTCGCCGCCGAAAGCCTCTGGCCCGCGCACGAGTGGGACGCGGGCGACACGCCGCTGCCCTTGAAGAACCTGTACGTCGGCGCCTCCGGAGTGATCTGGGCGCTCGACGCCCTGCGGCGCGCCGGTCACGCGGAAACTTCGCTCGACCTGACGGCCGCGGCGCTGCGCACGCTCGAACTCTTTCGGCACGAGCCCGACATCGAGCCCGGCGAGACGCACTACCACCCCGCTTCGCTTTTCTTCGGCGAGACCGGGCCGCTGCTTCTGGCGTTCAGGCTCTCGGGCGGCGCGTCGCTCGCCGACGACCTCCACGCCCTGCTTCGAAGGAGCGCCGAATGCCCGACCGACGACGTCATGTGGGGCATCCCGGGTGCGCTGCTCGTGCTCGCGGGAGAGCCCGAGTGGGCGGACACCTCGCGCGAGCTGGCGGCCGAACTGCGCGGCCGTCGCGGTGAGGACGGCCTCTGGCGCCAGGACGACGACTACCGCGGGCTCGGGACGCTGCACGGCGCGGCCGGCAACACCCTCGCGCTACGCCGCGTCGAATCCGGTGAGAGCACCGCCGAGACCGCCGCAGTCCTCGTCCAGCACGCCGTCCGCGAGGACGGCCTCGCCAACTGGCCGGGCGCGCCGGGCCGGCCGGTCGAGCGCCTGCAGTGGTGCACCGGCGCGCCAGGGATCCTCGCCGGCGCCTGCGACTACCTCGACGAAGAGCTCCTGCTCGCGGGCGCCGAGCTGATCTGGAAGGCCGGCGCGCGCGGCGACGAGAAGGGCCACGGCCTCTGCCACGGCACCTCGAGCAACGGCTTCGCGCTCCTCAAGGCCTTCGCGCGCACCGAAGACGAGCTCTGGCTCGACCGCGCCCGCCGCTTCGCCGTCCACGCCCTCGCCCAGGCCGACCGGCTCGCCGTCGCAAACGGCCGCCGCCGCTACTCGCTCTTCACCGGCGACCCTGGCACAGCGCTCTTCGCCGCGGCATGCCTCGACGCGGACGCGCGCTTCCCGATCCTCGACGCCCTCTAGGTCAGTCGTACCAGGCCACGGGCCAGACGGACCAGGTTCCCGTCGACCAGGCCTCGGCGCCGGCCGGCAAGAGCTCACCGCGGACGATCGACGCAAGCTGCTCCAGAGTTCCCGGCTCGACGCTCTCGGGCGGGCAGAACGCCATCCGCTCCGCTGCGGCGCCGAGCGCTTGCTCCGGGGAGCCGGGCGGCGATGTGACGGCGAGCAGGGCCTGGCTCGGCTGCACGCTCACGAGGACCGCTCCGAAACGGTCCTCCCACGATCGGATGACTGCCGAGATTTCGGCACCGCCGACCTCGACCGCGAGGCCGCCGATCAGGGCGACGCAATCGGCGGGTCGGTTGCAGGGCACGATCATGAGGCGCGCCCGGACCTCGAGCAGGCCGGCCAGCTCGAACGGATTGGCCGCGGCGCCGGGATCAACCCGCGAGCCCGTCGCGAGACCGGGAAAGCTCGGACCGATGGGCTCGAGCAGCCCTGCCGGGTGGCTCGCGACCCGTTCCCATCCGCGGCGGAACACCGCTTCGACGTCGACGGCGTCGACCCGGTCGGGCTCGACCGGCCGGTCGAGGTAAGCGGCCGGATCCTCGTCCCATGGCCACACGAGCGGCCACAAGCCGGTCTCGGCGAAAGCCCGTGCGATCGAGGAAGCGGCTGCCCCGCACGCCTCGAGCGGCTCGTCGCTGATCCAGTAGGACGGGTACGAATCAGGCCCGCGCCGGCCTGGGGGCAGTCGAACGCCGGCGACCGTCGGGCGGCGGGCGGCGGGGACGCTGCCGCTGCGCCTCGCGAAGAACGGGATCGGGCTCGCCGGCGCCTCTGCGTTGCGGCGAGGCCGCCGTGGCGTGACGCGCCGGTAGAACGGCAGCTCGCTCTTGGTCGCCATGCCCCACGTGAGCAGCTCCTCGTAGTGGGCGGCGCGCTCCTCGTCGCTCCACGTCTCGTTGGTCGCCAGAGCCACGCGCCACGACTCGCGGTGCTCCGCCGGAAGCCGGTAGACGATCTCGACTCCTTCGGTGATCCAGCGCAGCCGAACGGTCTCCTGCTCCGCGAGCGCGGCGAACAAACGGCTCTCCTCGCTGCTGGGTGCCAGGTCGATGTAGCGGTGCCCGCTGAGCTCGCCGATGACATCACCCGGCGCGCTCACTCGAACACGGGCTAGATCCCAGACATCGCGCTGTTGTCCCGAGATCTCAACCGCGAACAAGCTGTCGGCGTGCGTTCGCTCACGCGGTCCGTCGCCTCTGACGAACGCTTCCGCCGCCTCGATCCGCGCGGCCTCGAGCTCAGGGTGCCGATATTCGAACTTCGCCTGAGCTTCTCTGACAGCGAGATCGATGCGCTTTGGCGTTGTGACGTCGATCCGAACGCCGGCCTCGTCCTCGGCGAGCTCGATCTTGAGTCGGCGCCCCACGCGCGGGGCTCAGGTCAAATGGAAATAGAGCGCGTGGAGCAAGTCCACCGCCGGGTTGGACGTGTGCACCGTCACGTCCTGCGGCACGTCCAGCAGAGCCTCGGAGTAGTTGAAGATGATCTTCACGCCGGAGCCGATGAGTTGCTCGGTCACCTGCTGCGCCGCGCCGGCCGGCACCGCGACCACGCCTACGATGATGTTCTGCTCGCGCACGACGACGGGCAGCCGCCGGATGTCGTCCACGCTGAGCGAGCCGATCTCCTGACCGACCTTCTCCGGGTCGCTGTCGAAGACGGCCGCAACGTGGATCCCGTGCTCCGCGAAGATCGGCGAGCTCGCGATGGCGTGCCCGAGATGGCCGGCGCCGACGAGGGCGATGTTGTGCTGCCCCTGCGTCCGTAGGATCTTCCGGATCTCGCCGAGCAGCGAGTCGACGTTGTAGCCGACCCCGCGCTTGCCGAACTTGCCGAAGTTCGACAGGTCCCGCCGGATCTGCGTCGCGTTGATGTTCGTGTAGTCCGCGATCTCCTGTGACGAGATCCTGTCCTTGCCCATCTTCTTCGACTGCGCCAGCACCTGCAGGTAGCGGCTGAGACGCGCGGCGACTCCGACCGTCACCCGCTCGGTGTCGGGGGTCGTTGGGGTTCCGTGAGCAGTAGCTTGTGACAGAGCACAACGATTGTGCCAGCCCGCACCACTCCTTGCGTCAGACCGTCACAAAGGCCGCTCGGAAAGCCGAGTTTGTGCGGCCTCCAGCCGTCGGCGAAACGCCGCCTCGTGGACGTAGTAGGTGAAGACCTGCTCGCCCTCGATCTCGACGACCGGGATCAGCTCCCGGTAGCGCGACTCGAGCTCAGGCGAGCCGTCGATCGCCACCTCGTCCAGCTCGAACCCGAGCTCGTCCCGGAACGCGCGAACCTGTGCGAGCGCGCGGTCGCAGAGGTGGCACCCGTCGGCGTGGTAGACGACGACGCGGGGCTTAGGGGTAGAGCCCACGCGTGACGGTTGCCTCGGCGACGCGGCCGACCGCTACGCCGTACGCCGCCGAGCGCATCGACGTCTGCCGCTCCTCCTGGAGGTGCCAGGTCTCGTTGAACGCGCGCGTCACGATGTCGCGCAACTTCGAGTTCACCTCGGGCTCCTTCCAGAAGTACTCCTGGAGGCCCTGCACCCACTCGAAGTACGAGACGACCACGCCGCCCGCGTTCGCGAGGATGTCCGGCAGGACCATCACGCCGCGCTCGTCGAGGATCTCGTCCGCCGTGGGCGTGACCGGCCCATTCGCTCCCTCGCAGATGATCGACGCTTTGATCTTGTCGGCGTTGTCCGTCGTGATCACCTGCTCGAGGGCGCACGGCGCGAGCACGTCGCAGTCGACGAGCAGGAGCTCCTCGTTCGTGACCTCGTCCGCCCCGCGAAGGCCGCGCAGTGTCCCGGTTTCCTGCTTGTGCGCGAGCGCGGCCGGGACGTCGATCCCCTTCGGGTTGTAGAGCCCGACCTGGGAGTCCGAGACGGCGACGACCGTGGCGCCCTCCTCGGCGAGGAACTTCGCGAGGAAGCTGCCCACGTTGCCGAAGCCCTGGACGGCGCACTTGAGGCCGGCGAGGCCGAGCTCCTTCTTCCGGACGGCCTCCTGGATCGTGTAGAGGGAGCCGCGCGCGGTCGCCTCGAGCCGTCCGAGCGAGCCGCCGACGTTGAGCGGCTTGCCGGTGACGACGCCGAGCACCGAGTGGCCCTTGTTCATCGAGTACGTGTCGAAGATCCAGGCCATCACGGTCCCGTCAGTGCCGACGTCCGGCGCCGGGATGTCCTTCTCGGGGCCGATCTCGTTGATGATCTCGCTCGTGAAGCGGCGGGTCATCCGCTCGAGCTCGCCGCGGGACAGTTTCTTCGGGTCGCAGACGACGCCGCCCTTCGCGCCGCCGAACGGGATGTTCATCAGCGCGCACTTCCACGTCATCCACATCGAGAGCGCCTTGACCTCGTCGAGCGTGACGTCCGGGTGGTAGCGGATGCCGCCCTTCGACGGCCCACGCGCGATGTTGTGCGTGACGCGGAAGCCCTCGAACGCCTGGATCGTCCCGTCGTCCATCGTCACCGGGATCGAGACGACTACGGCCTTCTTGCACTCCTGGAGGACGTTCACGAGCCGCTGGTCGATCGCGAAGATGTCGGCCACGCGGCGGAGCTGCTCTCGGGCGATGTCGAACGGGTTCTCTCGGAGGTGGGACTCGGGCGCTTCGACTGTGGTCACGCGTTCTCTCCTCGGTTTGGGCTACTTGATCCTGAATTTCACCACTTTGCGCGTGATCGGGCGGCCGGTGGTGGGAACGGCGACGAGTTTGATGCGGTACGGGCCGGCCGCGAGGCGGTTGCCGTCGGGGTCGCGTCCGGTCAGCCCGATGGCGACCTGTCCGGGCAGGACGTCGCGCAGGCGCGCCAGCAGGCCGAGCCGCTCTCCGCCCCGCCATAGGTCGACGTCGAGCCTCGCGAGCGGCTGGACCTGTGGGCCCGTCTCGAGCTGCTGGAGGGCGCCCGCTCGCAACGACAGCACCGCGGGAGTCGTGTCCGACGGCTTGAACGCGCTCGCCGAGAGCGCGATGCGCGAGAGCGCCGGCGGCGCGTTGCCCGCGAACGTGATCGCCCACGGCACGCGCAGGGGAGCCGCTCCGCGGGGGAGCAGGAGCACGGCGCCTTCGGCCGAGCCCGCGGTTGGCGGTGCCCCGCGCAGGCGCGCGACCAGACGGACAACGGTCGAGCCGCCGGGCTTGAGGCGCACGTACGCGGGGACGGGCGTGATCTCCAGGCCCCCTGCGCCCGCGTTCTCGATCCGTACGCGTAGCTTCCGCGACGAGACGTTGCGCAGGACGAGGTGCTGCGTCGCGTGCCAGCCGTCTCCCTGCGCGCGTCCGAACGCGAGCGAGTCGGGCTCCGCGGAGACTTCGGCCGTGGCCGCTGCGCCGGCGTCGACGAGACCCCCGCCCTGCTCCGTGACGCTCGTTTCCGCGAGCGGCTCGGCGCTGCCGGCGAGCAGGCTCTTCAGGTCCGGCGCGCGCAGGTCGGGGCGAAGCTGGGCGAGCAGCGCTGCGGCGCCGGTCACCACCGCGGCGGCCGCGCTCGTGCCGTTGACCGTGCCGAAGCGGGCGGAGCCGTCGTCGTTGCGGCCCGGCTCGGCGGTCGCCAGCACGACCCCCGGGGCGACGAGGTCGGGCTTCACGCGCGCGTCGAAGGCCAATCCCTGCGACGAGAACGGCGCGATCCCGCCGTCCGATCCGTTGGGCAGGGTCGCGGGCAGTCCGATCGAGGCGACCGCCGCGCGGCCGCGGCTGAGAGAGGCGATGACGTCGCGCGCGACCCGTTCCGGGATGCTGATCACCGGGATGCCGACGGTCTCGTCGAGGCCGAGGCCGCCCGCGGGCAGCGAGACGCCGTGGACGACGACCGCGCGTGCGCCCGCCTGGGCCGCGTACTCGATGGCGAGCCGCGGGTCGCCGCCCGAGGGGACGAAGGCGGCACGGCCGGCGACGAGGCTGACGCCTTTGCCGTCGAAGTAGTCGGAGAGCGAAGGCGAGGATCCTTGGGCCGGCTCCCGTGGAGCGGCCAGCGAGAGCTCGAGCGGGCCCGCCGAGGTGACCGCGCCGGCGAGCGGCAGCTTGCGGTCGAGCAGCAGCTTCAGCCCGGTGCGAACCACGACGGGCACCTGCTCGACGCGTGTGCGCAGGTCGGAAGCGCCGACCGTGAGCGCGGCCGGAGCGCCCCCCGGGCTCGCGATGCTGCCGTACCCGGGGCCGGCGGGCCCGTCGTTCCCGGCTGGCGCGACGACCAGGGTGTCGAGCTGGAGAGCTCCCTGCACCGCCCGCGCCTCCGGCGAGTCTGCGAAGGCCGCGTAGGGC
>Ga0307288_10000500_pt1 | contig 13286 bp, 9 predicted proteins | sample ER_DNA_142_FD_194469 | JGI IMG/M metagenome (GOLD analysis project Ga0307288, IMG submission 194469) | Bulk soil microbial communities from the East River watershed near Crested Butte, Colorado, United States - ER_DNA_142 | ecosystem: Environmental > Terrestrial > Soil > Floodplain | place: USA... | reverse complement strand
TGGAGCGTGGGAGTCACGTCGGCACAAGCAGCAGCCAATGACGCCTCCGGACGAATTGAAACGTTTTGATTCTTGGGCCAGAGATTATCGAGCAGCGAGCACGATGTCAACCCCCGACATGTAGGGGACCGACACCTACATCAAGCGTCTGGGAGCGGTATTGAAACGCTTCACCCGGCGCGGCCGCTAGCACCATAGTGAGGATATCTGCGCTTGACAGATCCGGGCGCGCGCGAAGGCCTACGACGCCGCGAGCTACTTCTCATCGGCTAGAAGACCGCCGCTGCGAAAACGTTGAACCGCTTCAGAAATGCGGCCTGGAAGGGTATAGCCTGCCCCCATGGCAGAGTCGCAAGCTCCGGTGCGTCCTGACAATGGCGACTCCTCTCGTCGCAGCAATCCCCGAATTCAAGACGTCGCGCAGCGCGCCGGCGTAGCGATTGGAACGGTCTCGAACGTCCTCAACAACCCCGACATCGTCACCGAACAGACGCGCGTCAAGGTCGAAGCGGCCATTACAGAGCTGGGCTTCGTACGCAATAGCGCCGCCCGGGCTCTTGCCGCAAGACGGACAGATACTGTCGGCTTGATCCTCATCGATATCGGGAACTCGCTCTTCGTCGACATCGCGCGCGGGGCCGAGTCGGCAGCAGGGCAAGCTCAGCTGAAGCTCCTTCTCGCCAACAGCGACAGCACTCGAAGCAAGCAGGACAACTATCTCGAGCTCTTCGACCAAGCCCGAGTCGCCGGGGTCTTGCTGACTCCGCTGGAAGAACCGCTTGACGTGGCACACGCCGTCCTTGGCCACGGGCGCCCTGTCGTTCTTGTGATTGCAACGTCGCCAGACCCGCTCACGTGCAGTGTCATGGTCAACGAGGAACTGGGCGGCTATCTCGCTGCCACCCATGTGCTCCATGGAGGAGCGCACAGGCTGGTCTTTGTCGCTGGCTGTCCCGACCTACGACTAATTCGCCGGCGCCTGGCAGGCGTCGAGCGGGCCGTTGCCGGAGCAGGCGCCAGTCTCGGAGTGGTAGAAGCGCCTAACCTCGCGATCGGCGCCGGTCGCGAGGTCGGACACCAGATGTTGCTGTCCCAGTCCGTTGATGCGGTGGTGTGTCCATCAGACCTGCTCGCCGTCGGCGTCATCAAGGCGGCGACCGATCTCGGAATCCGGGTACCCGATGAATTGATGGTCGTGGGCTATGACGACAACCACTTCGCCTCCGAGAGCAGCATCCCGGTGTCAACTGTGAGTCTGCCGGGGTATCGGATGGGCGAGCTGGCCATCGAATTGCTCCTTGAGGAGATCCACCAGGGCTCCGCTCACGTGCACCGAACGGTCACGCTTGACCCGCACCTCATTCCCCGACGCAGCAGCCTGCGCTAACCGAAAGGAATCCATGTCGCTCACCTGGTCTGCACTACCCATTGCCCCGAACGAGGACTTCGATGGAGCGCCGTTGCTGCGTACGGAGTTCGGATTGGCGGACGGTCATGGGCCGGTCACCCGGGCCACGCTGCATGCCACAGCACATGGAGTTTTCGAGGCCCATCTCAACGGCCAGCCAGTCTCCGACGATGTGCTGAGCCCAGGGTGGAGCAGCTATGAGTGGCGGCTGCGCTATCGCAGCTACGACGTCACTGCGCTACTTCAGCCCACCTCAGTGCTTGGTATCGCGCTGGGCAATGGCTGGTTTCGCGGACGACTGGGCTGGGGCGGCGCGAGGGCCCTCTACGGCAAGGAGCTTGCCGCGCTCGCGCAGCTGGAGGTCGAATTTTCCGACGGCTACGTGCAGACCGTTGTGACCGACGAGAGCTGGACGGCCGGACCTTCTGCGGTGCTGTTCAACGACCTGTACGACGGTCAGGCAATTGATGCCCGGCGGTACTCGGATGCTTGGTTGGAGCCTGGTTTCTCCGACGAGGCGTGGACAGGGGTGCACCCAGCCGAGCTGGACTTCAGCACGCTGACTCCGTACATCGGTCCGCCCGTCCGTCGACAAGAAGAGCTTCCACCGATCAAGATCTGGACCTCTCCAACCGGCAAGACCCTGGTCGATTTTGGCCAGAACCTGGTGGGGTGGATACGCGCGAGCGTTCAGGGCCCGGCCGGCACCACCATCACACTGCGACACGCGGAGGTGCTCGAGAAAGAGGAACTGGGCACACGTCCCCTCCGAACAGCGAAGGCGACCGATCGCTTCATCCTCAGCGGTGGTGAGGATGTGTTCGAGCCCACGTTTACCTTCCACGGCTTCCGCTATGTCGAGGTCGATGGGTGGCCTGGCGAGCTCACATCAGACACGCTGACAGCGGTCGTCGTTTCGTCTGAATTGCGGCGGATCGGCGAGTTCGAGTGCTCAGACGAGATGCTCAACCAGCTGCATCGAAACGTCGTCTGGGGTTTGCGCGGGAATTTCCTCGACGTGCCCACCGATTGCCCGCAACGCGATGAACGTCTCGGTTGGACGGGTGACATCGCCGTCTTCACGCCCACCGCGAGCTACCTCTTCGATGTGGATGATTTCCTTCGAGACTGGCTGAAGGATCTGGCTGCAGAGCAGCAGGCCACGGACGGCCTAGTGCCCTCCGTGGTGCCAGACGTGCTGAAGTATGTAGAACGTCCTGCCGGTTGGCCTATCCCGGATACCACTGCAATTTGGAGCGATGCGGCTGTCTGGGTGCCCTGGTCCCTCTGGTGGGCGTACGGGGATCTGCAAGTGCTTGCCGATCAATTCGACTCGATGGTGGCCCATGTTCGGCGCATCGAATCCAAGCTCTCCACCACCGGACTGTGGGATGAAGGATTTCAGTTCGGCGATTGGCTTGATCCCACGGCACCTCCCGATGAGCCAGGCGTAAGTAGGGCCGATAACGGTGTGGTGGCGACAGCCTGTCTTTACCGGGACGCGCACATCGTGCGAGATGCCGCAACGCTTCTTGGCCGCCATGAGGATGCTGAGCATTTCGCCAGCCTTGCCGAACGCACCCGGGCCGCATTCAACGAGCACTATGTCAGGCCCGAAGGCATCATCCACAGTGACGCCGAAACCCCATACGCGCTGGCCATCGTCTTCGGACTCCTCGATCCCGAAGATGAGCAGCTCGCGGGTAAGCGGCTCGCCGACTTGGTGGCCGAGAGCGGCTACCACATCCGAACCGGCTTCGCAGGAACGCCGTTTATCACCCATGCCTTGACTCAGACAGGGCACCTTGAAGCCGCTTACCGACTGCTGCTGCAGACGGAATGCCCTTCGTGGCTCTATCCGGTGACCATGGGGGCGACAACGATCTGGGAGCGCTGGGACTCGATGCTGCCCGATGGCACGATCAACCCGGGCCAGATGACGAGCTTCAATCACTATGCTTTCGGCGCGGTGGCGTACTGGATGCATCAGATCATTGGCGGCATCGCTCCGCTCGAGCCTGGTTACTCCAGAGTGCTGATTGCACCTCAGCCTGGTGGCGACATTCAGTGGGCACGTTCCTCGCTTGAGAGCCGCCACGGCAAGATTTCGGTCTCTTGGTCGCAGGATCACGATGGACCGATCGAGCTCGATGTCGCTGTTCCCGACGGTGTGACGGCTCTCGTACAGCTGCCCGGTACGCCGGCGCAGGAGCTCGGCCGCGGTCAACATCATGTCTCGTCAAGCACCGGTGCGACGACGTGACGGCGCGTTGACGCACAGCGGCGCCTCATCGGGCTCATAGTCTGAAACTTTTCAAGGCTGGAAGGGCACGGAACGTGCAACATCCAGCACAGAGTGTTTGTGTTGGCCCCGGTTTTGGGGTGGGTCAATATCGGGCCACTATCCGCTAACGAAATGCTCGGACTGCATCCGAACGGGTTGACGGGGTATCTGCAATACGCTAGCGTGCGGCCTTGAAACGCTTCAGACGGCGGTCCGGCTTCGCTACCGCCGGTTCTTTCTCAGACCTGGAGGTCCTATGAGATTCAGCAAAACGGGCCGGCGCGGCGTAGCGCTCACGGCCCTCGTGGCGGCGACCGCGCTATTTGCCGCGGGCTGCAGCGCCGGAAGCCTCGGCAGCAGCAGCGGTGAAGGCAGTGCCGGCGCCACTACGATCACGCTTCTCACCGGCGCCCAAGACACCGATGTGGCGAGCGCGAAAGCAGTGATTGATGCCTTCCAGGCAGCCAATCCCAACATCACGATTAAGCATGACACGCGGCCTGGTGGTTCCGAGGGCGACAACCTCGTCAAGACGCGGCTGTCCACCGGCGAGATGGCCGAGGTCTTCATCTATAACAATGGCTCACTGCTGCAGGCGATCAAGCCTGAGCAGAATCTGACCCCCTTGGATGATCAGCCGTGGGCGAGTCAGATCGATCCGCTCTTCGCCGAGTCGTCGAAGGGCTCCGACGGCAAAATCTACGGCGGTCCGTACGGAACCGCGTTTGGTGGCGGGGTGCTCTACAACATTCCGGTCTACAAGAAGCTCAATCTCCAGGTACCCAAGACCTGGGATGAGTTCATGAAGAACAACGAAACCATCAAGAAGGCCGGTATAGACCCGGTGGAGCAGACCTACGGCGAAACCTGGACGTCGCAGCTGTTCGTGCTGGGTGACTACCACAACGTCGAGGCGCAGGTCCCCGACTTCGCGCAGAAGTACACGGCAGGCCAAGCCAAATACGCCACTACTCCGGCCGCCTTGGCTGGGTGGCAGCACATCCAGGACGTGAAAGACGCCGGTTACTTCAATAAGGATTTCGCGTCGGCCAAGCTGAACGACGGGGTCAAGGCGGTGTCCACTGGGACCGCGGCGCACTATCCACAGCTGGGCGCCACTGCAGCCAACATCGAGAACGTCGCCCCGGGTAAGTCGAACGATGTTGGATTCTTCGCACTTCCCGGACCGGATGCGGCCACCAACGGTATGACGGTCTGGCCGGGAACATCGGCAATGTACATCCCGAAGACGGTGGAGGGCGACAAGCTGGAGGCGGCGAAGAAGCTTATCGCCTTCGCAGCAACCCAGCAGGGCTGTGACGCCATCGTGAAGGGTGCGCCGCCGCAGGGCCCCTTCCTCTCTAAGGCGTGCACGCTGCCGGGCGACGTCTCGCAGGTCGCGAAGGACACCAAGAACTACTTCGACTCCGGTAAGGCGAGCCCGGCGCTGGAGTTCAAGTCACCGATCAAGGGCCCCTCTCTGGAGCAGATCTGCATCCAGGTAGGCACCGGTCAGGTGGACGCCAAGAAGGGCGCCGAACTCTACGACCAGGATGTCAAGAAGCAGGCGCAGCAGTTGGGTCTGCCCGGCTGGGAGTGAGCTAACAGCCTCTCCAGGCTGCTTGTCATTCGTAACACCTTCTGCTGCCGGTCTCGACCGGGACCGGCAGCAGGACCTTAAGAAAGGGGCTCCGCTATGGCGAGCACAGTGGGCACAACGGAGGCGACCCCCCTCGCACCGGTCGTCCCGAAGACCACCAGAAGGGAAGAGCGTAAAGGGACCTACCCGTATTGGTTCTACCTTCCTGCCACGATCATCTACACGATATTTTTCCTCGTTCCTACTTTCGCCTCCTTCTACTTCTCCTTCACTCGATGGGACTTGTTCACCTCGACCTGGATCGGTCTGAAGAACTACCAAACCTTCTTCGCCGAGCAGGCGCTCATCACCGGCCTGGGCAATACGTTGATCTATGCGGTGATCACCTCCGGGCTCAAGGTCGTTCTCGGGATGGCGCTGGCCCTGCTGTTGACCTCGAAGATCATCGCTCGCGGTTATCTGCGCTCGGTGGTCTTCTTCCCGGTGTTGGTCAGCACCATCGGCGTCGGGCTCACCTTTACTGTCTTGATGAACCCGGAGAAAGGCCTTATCAATAACGCACTGGCCGTTGTGGGAATTGACGGCCCCGGCTGGCTGACCAACCCAAGCCTTGCGTTGTTCTCCATTGCCCTGGTCGATGTGTGGAAGGGCGTCGGACTGGCGACGGTCATCTACATCGCCGGCCTCGTCTCGATTCCCCAGGAGTACTACGAAGCAGCGGAGGTCGACGGAGCCAGCCGCTGGAACATCTTCCGGAACATCATGCTGCCGCTCGCCCGGCCGGCCACCGCCACGGTCATCACGCTGTCACTCATCGGTGGCCTGCGTTCCTTCGACCTGATCTGGGCGATGACCAAGGGCGGACCTGGTTTCGCCTCCGACGTCATCGCCTCGGTGATCTACAAGCAATACCAGGCCGGGTTCTACGGACTCTCCACAGCGGGCAGCGTGGTGCTGTTCCTGGTCGTCACGATCATCGTGGTCCCGCTGACCTGGTGGCTCAATCGAGGGGAGGAGTCCCAGTGAAGAACACCCGGGGCGCAGTCATCGGAGGACTGGCCATTCTGGCGAGCGCGATCTTCTTCCTGGTGCCGTTTCTCTTCATCTTCGTCGTCGCTTCCATGGAACGGATCCAGGCGAACCAGCTGCAGTTCACCTGGCCTCGGCCGTTCGTCCTGTTCAACAACCTCCAAGAGGCCTTGGCAGCACGCGACTATCTGATGGTCATCGCCTTCATCAACAGCTTCATCCTCACCGTGGTCAGCGTGGCTGCTCTGGTGATCCTCAGCGCTATGGTTGCCTACATCTGGCAGCGGCGTCGGGGCCGGCTCAGCCCAGTCGTCAACATCCTGGTGCTGGCAGGGCTAATCGTCCCACCCGCCGTCGTACCCACCATCTGGGTCCTGCAGACACTCGGGCTGTTCAAAACCATGCCTGGCCTGATTCTGATCGAAATCGCCTACGGACTCCCGTTCTGCATCCTGCTGTTCCGCGCCTTCATCGCGACGGTGCCTCGGGAACTGGACGAAGCCGCAATAGTCGACGGGGCCGGACCCGTGCAGATCTTCTTCCGGGTCATCTTCCCGGTGCTGCGCTCGGTCATCATGACGGTGGTCATCCTGCAGACTGTGCTCATCTATAATGACTTCCAGCACCCGCTGTACTTCCTGCCGGGAACCGAGAACGCCACCGTTCAACTCACCCTGCTCAACTTCCAAAGCCAGTTCACAACCCAGTACAACCTGCTGTTCGCCACGATCCTGCTGGTCACCATCCCGCCGCTAATCATGTTCATCTTCTTCAACCGGAAGATCGTCGAAGGCATGGCAGCCGGATCGGTCAAGGGCTGACGGCTTGATTACCAACTAACTTCCATCGGTTTACAACGAGCCGCTGGAAGCAGGCGTTTGACCGCGCTCCAAGCGCGTCTATGCATTGTCGCTAGGAGGCTACGGCCTACGGTGCCCCGTGCGCCGGCACGGCGCGGCCGCCCGTCGGCGCCGTCACCGCTGGCCGGCGGAGCGTCATGAAGGCGAATACTGCCGCGACCAGCATGAGCCCTCCGCCGATAAGCAGCGCTACGTGCAGGCCGTCGACGAAGGCGCTGTCCACGAGCGGTTTGGCAGCAGCGCCGAGCTGCTGCGCGACGACGCTGCCCTGTCCGCCGCTCACGTCCTGGACGATGTCGGGGACACCCGCTTGGGCTGACGTCGGCAGTTGGGTGGACAGGGCTGCCCAGGAGCTCCGGCTGACCGCCAGCCCGACGGACCCGAGTGCGGCCAGACCCACCGCCGTTCCGACCTGGCGAGCCGAGTTCAGCACGCCGGACGCCAGTCCGCTGTGTTCCAGCGGCAGCGCCGACACTGCGACCGACGAGATTGTCGGCACCGCCATCCCGTAGCCCGCCCCGATCAGCACGTAGCCGGGTGAGGCCGCCAGTAAACCGGCGCCCGGTGTCAAGAACGCTAGTGCGAGGACGCCGAGGCCGCCAAGCAGGACGCCGAGCCAGCAGGTGGCCGTACCGATCCACACCGCAAGGCGGCCGGCAAGCGTTGACGCGATGAGGAATGGCGTGTTCATGATCAACCAGGACAGACCGACGTCGAGCGCCGACCAACCCTCGACGTTCTGGAAGAACAGCGTGACGAAGAAGAAGGTCGAGGCCAGCGCGAGGTACATGATCGCGTAGACCCCGCAGGACACAGTGAACCGGGAATCGCGGAACAGCCCGAGCGGCACCATCGGCTCGCGGACCCTTGATTCGACCACCACGAAGGAGACCAGCAGCACAGCTGCGGTCGCGAGCAGCGCAATCATGGTCGGTGAGGTCCAGCCGATGTGCTCGGACTCGACGATCGCAAAGGTCAGGACGCACAGGCCGGTGGCGACGAGCGCGGCACCACCGAGATCAAGCCGGCGGGCATGCGAGTTGCGCGACTCGCGGACACCGGTGATCACCAGGACCAGCCCGATGATCCCGACGGGTACGTTCACCCAGAACACTGCCGACCAGGAGAACAGCTCGACCAGGATGCCGCCGACAACCGGCCCGGCACCGAACCCCAACCCGGCCGCAGCAGCCCAGATTCCGATGGCAGCAGTGCGACGCTCCGGTGGGTAGGCATCAGCCAGGATCGACAGGCTGAGGGGTGCGACGAGAGCCGCGCCGACGCCTTGCGCGGCACGAGTGGCGATGAGCACCGACTCGTTCGGGGAGAGGGCGCAGGCGGCAGACATCGCGGTGAAGATCGCCAGCCCAACAAGAAACACGCGCTTGCGGCCGTACCGATCGCCCAAGGTCCCGCCGACCATGATCAGCGAGGCGAGGGCGAGGACGTACGCGTTGACGACCCAGATCAGATTGCCCGGATCCACGTCGAGCTCACGCTGGATCGATGGCAGGGCAACGTTCACAATCGTGTTATCGAGCAGAATCATGCCCTGCGCGACGCACATCGCGACGAGCGTCACGACCCGACGGCGGGCACTGAGCGGTTGCTCAGCCACGTGTAAAGCCTGACGGGGGCGGGACGGGCCGTCAACAAGGACGACGGGCGCCTGGTGGCCCGCCAGCCTCAGACGCCAATGAATTCGGAAAGATTACGGCTCTTGGCGCTTGAGCGACGTACCACCAATTCGGGTGTAAAACGCACCTGCTGGTGATCGTGAGATTCCTCCCCGTCAAGCGCCTCGATCTCATCAAAGAGCAGCTCAGCCGCTCGATATCCAATAGCTAGCCTGGGTTGACGTACTGAGGAAAGCGGCACGGCAGCGGCGGCCGCGAATGCGATGTCGTCGTACCCAACAATCGCCATATCGTCGGGCACCCGCAATCCAGCCGTCACAAAACCTTGCAACAAGCCAATAGCCAGCAGGTCATTTGCGGCAAATACCGCAGTAGGGCGCTCATTGCTCGGCATAAGGACTATCTCTTCTGCGGTACGCACGCCTGACTCCACATCGAGATGTGGCGTCGATATGGTCAGCAGCCGGGTAGATCCGTCGAATCGGGAGCTCGCGAGTTCGGCGCCCAATCGTCGGTCCCGAACTTGCTGAAGGTTTCCGGGCCCACCGACAACAGCGATGATCGTGTGGCCCTGGTCCAGCAGGTGTTGTACGGCCAGGCGGCCGCCTTCGACGTCATCTGTAGATACCGAGCAGAAGTCTGATTGGTTTCCGGCGCGATCCAGCAGTACGACAGGAATGCCTCGAAGCTTGAGCTGCCTCACCCGCTCGTCAATGCCCCAGATCGGTGCGAGCAGCACCCCGCGAACCCTTTGTTGCATGAGAACGAGCAATTGGGCATTTTCTCGATCGGCTTCCTGCGCACTATTGCCCACTTGAACCGAGTAGCCGCGTTCCTGTACGCAGTTCTCAGCCCCAATTACTAGATCGGTGTAAAAAGGATTGGCAATGTCCATAACAATCATGCCAATCGAGCGACTCCGACCCGCTCGAAGCTGGCGCGCCGGCTCGTTGGGAATCCAACCGAGCTTGGCGATAGCCAGCTCTACTCGGCGTCGAGTCGGCTCAGCAACAATATCTGGCGAATTCAGAACATTAGAGACGGTGCCCAGTGAAACCCCGGCCAACGCTGCCACATCTTTCATGCTGACTGAAGCCTTGCGTGCCGCCATGCGCGGACTTACTCCTGAATTATAGTTTTGGGCACCGAGTTCCTGCATTGCACGTTTACTCGAGCTAAATTCATCGCGATAAATCATACTGCAAAACCACTGGTCTATGACCATGACGATCCGCATCGACCCACTTGTCGAGTAGACAGCCACTCGAGTGCTGACGCCCCACCTTCTCGCTCGACGCCCCAGCTATATGTGGGGCGCGGCGCACCGAAGTGGGGCGTGAGCGAGGAATTCGAGGAATTGGACGCCCGGCCCGCTACGCGCGAGCCGACGCAGGCAGCCGGTCAGCAGTGGCGTGGCAGCAAACTGCCTTCGATCTTGACAGTGCTCGGGTGCTGCACGACGACCACCGACCAGCCGTCTTCGGTGGGTCGTACGCAGCCACTGGAGGCGCTCACAAACCGAGACCAACGCACGCGTACTACATACTCCCCCGGCTCCGGCAAGGACACTGTGAGGGAAACCGGATCACGAGCGACAACCTGACCTGGCGATGATATGACCGGCCGCGGGTTCGTCACGGCGTACAGGGTCCACGTCTGGTCCGACCACACTGTTCGTAGATAGGGCAATCCACTACGGACCAAGTTCGCTTCGTCCGGCGCCGCCCAGTCGTACGGCCCCTTCGACAGAGCCACGTACGAGATGGCGTTATCGTCCAGCCACTTTTGGTAGGTATCTGCGTTGAGCGTTCCGTCGTAAAAGATCGGATTGCGCCCGATGTCGGCCTGTCGCGACCACCCTCTTGCGATGGCAACTACGGGCGCGACAAGTGCAGCTTCGCCCCGCCGCTGTGTCGGAACGACCTCGATAGGCCCCACGGTTCCACGAGTGGCCAGCTGGCCCAGGAGGGGTGCGTAGTATTGCGCGCTCAGTGCCGGATCACCGCGCTCTCGTATCTCGGTAATGGACACGGGCGGTACCAGCAAGACCGCGGTCGCGCTGGCGGCAATGACGGCGACCAGCGGAACGGTCGCGACCGCCACGATGACCGGGGCAGCGAACAGCTCAGGCAGACGTGTGGCAGTGGTCCCAACAGGCGTCGGTAGGAAATATGCGGCCGCGATCAACCCGGCCGTCAAGAGCGCGCCCCACCGAAGCACCGGACGCCGCCAACACAGTCCGGCAACCAGTAGGCAGATGAGAAAACCCAGCAAGGCGTGTTCTTCTGCGAACGATTGGCGCCCGCCGTTGCCGAACACCAGTCCCACGCCGATGGTTGGCACCAGACCACTCACCGCCAGCGTCAAGCCGTCTCGTCGCCGATTTGAAAGGAACAGCGCACCACCGGCGATGCCGAGGAACAGACCTGCGACCGGGCTCGCGAGTGCTGCTAGGACAGACAGCACGGAAGCGATACGCAGACGACCAGAAACCAACGCCGATAGGGCACCAAGCCCGACAGCGAGGCCAAGTGCGAATGTCGTGCGCGTGACCACAAGGTTGCCAGTCAAGCAAACCGCCGCAGTGACCGCGCCGAGTACCGGTCGGGCAACCTGGACACGCTTCAACAATGCGGCGAACAACACGACGCTGACCACATATGCCAACGCCGTCGTGAGGCGTACGCCGAGCAGCGCCATCACCGGCGGGGACCAGATGCTGTAGCCGAGCGGATCAAAACCGCCATACCAGCGCAGATCCAGTAACTCAGGCCAATGCTGCTTGGCCAGCTCGGCATGAGCCAGCTGCGCCGAATAGTCACGGCCCATCGGCGGAGCGAGAAGGTAAGCGATCGCGACCAAGACGGCGAGAGAGCCCGAGGCGATGACAGCAGGCGATCGCCGGTACAGCGACAGCATCCGAGATCGGATCTTGCGAGGTCGGCTTCTTACCGTGCTCTCCGTGCCGATCTTCTCGCCACCGGAGTCCGTGTCGACGTCTTTAGCGGTTGGAGGCTGAATGCTCAACGCCTCAGGCTCCTCATTGCGCTCAGCACCTTCAGTGCGGCGCAGCCGCTGCGCGACCCGTACGGCGATCCCCATCGCAGCGGTGCCCCCTCTCCGCGCACGAACTATCAGTAGAACGCTCTCTGGTTGGCCCTGTCCAGTCGAGGGTCGATCGATGCGCCTTGCCAAGGATCCTCAGTCAAGCTGAGAGCGAGCTGAATTGCTGCTGATCCGCCGACTCGAAGTCCCGTGTCGGGAACTGCGTGTTGCATGGAGTGAAGCGCATGAGCCTTTGGTCACCTCTCCGACATCGAAAGGGAGTCAGACCGCTAGCCAGCTGATTCCACCCGCTTCAAAGCTGGCGTACCACGAGAGATCATTTCCATCATGTGATGGGCGGCTGGGTCAGACCTTCACTCGGCGGACCGTTGGCGGGTCGCCCTCGGCCAGGCCGCTCACAGGAGGATTTACGGAGTGCTCTCCCACAACCCCAGCACGTTGCCCTCGGAATCCTTGAAGTAAGCGAATGCGCCCATGCCCGGAATCGGAGTTCTGGCAACTACGGTGCTGCCGCCTTTGTCTTCAATCTGCTTCAGTGCGTCGTCAATGCCGTCGACACTGATCGTGATCACCGGCGCAGTAGAGATGCCGGGATCCCGCTGCATCATGCCGCCGTTAATGGCGCCTGGCTCGGTGGGCATCTGAGTCTGTTCGTCCACTGCGGTGGTCTTCACCGTCGTGTAGTTACCTTCACCCATCGGTACTGTTTGGAGCTCCCAGTCAAAGACCGAGCCGTAGAAACTCTTTGCTCGCTCGATGTCGTCGGCCGGGATCTCGAAGTGCACGACCTTCTGCATGATCAACTTCCTCCTGGGTGAGATTGGGACATTCAATAACCTTGTGACCGCACTTGCTCCGGTGTCAACCGTCGTCGGCCCTAATCCTGCGGGCCCGGCCCTGATGAGGCCCGGCCCTGATAAGGCCCAGCCCAGATAAGGCTTAGCCCTGATAAGGAGGGGCCACGCCCCAACCCCAGCGAGGAACGGGTGCATGCTCGACTATGTCGTCGGCGTCGCTGGAGTTGTGTACCGCGAGGCGGGTACCCCATTCGGCGTAGCCCATAACCGCCGCCCGGAACTCTGGGTCGTCCGGCAAGCCGGCGTCATCGGCCGCCCCGGACAGCAGCGTGACGAAACGCAGGCGTTGTTCACCGGTGATGTGCAATCCCCGATGCTTGGCGACCATGTGCCCGTAGCCGCCCAGGGCTTCGGTGTAGGTCGCCGGACCGCCCATAACCTCGCACCACCACGTCACGACGTCGCGGCGATGCTGATCACTCACCATGCCGCCGAACAACGGGGCCAGCAGGTCATCGTCCTCGACGAGGTCATAGAACCGACCCAGCCAACGCTCGAAGGCTGGCCGCCCGCCTGCCCAGTCGTAGATCGTCGGGATCTGGCTG
>Ga0307288_10000498_pt1 | contig 13319 bp, 6 predicted proteins | sample ER_DNA_142_FD_194469 | JGI IMG/M metagenome (GOLD analysis project Ga0307288, IMG submission 194469) | Bulk soil microbial communities from the East River watershed near Crested Butte, Colorado, United States - ER_DNA_142 | ecosystem: Environmental > Terrestrial > Soil > Floodplain | place: USA... | reverse complement strand
TCTTCCCGAACACCTTCGAATACTTCTTCATCGCGTACGAGGCCTACCGGTTGTTCTGGAATCCGGCCCGGGTGTCGAGGCGCTCGTGGGTCATCGCCGCCGGTGCGATCTGGGTTTTCGTGAAATTGCCCCAGGAATGGTGGATCCACATCGCCCAGCTCGACGTCACGGACACGATCGCCGAGGTCCCGTGGTTCGGTCCGGCCATCGTCCTGGCCGTCGCCGGGATCTGCGCGGTGTACTGGTTCGCCGTGCGACCCCGGCAGCCGGCCCCGGACTGGTCCTGGCACGTCGCCGCGGATCCGCTGCCTGCCGAACTCGCGCGCCACGGCCGGCCGGTCGCGGCCGGCCGGCTGCTGTCCACCGGGACCCTGGAGAAGGTGGTCCTGCTCGGACTCCTCTGGGTGATCTATGCACAGGTGCTGCCGAGCGCCACGGCCACGAACGCTCAGCTGTTCCTCGGCACCGCCGCATTCGTCGTGGTGAACGCCGCCGTCAGCATCTGGGTGGCGCGGGCCGCGCGCGGCGTGGAGTCCGCCGTGCTGGCGTTCGGCGTCCGGGTGCTGATGAACGCGGGGCTCGTCGTAGCGGCCGACGCGCTCCTGGCGCGCCACCAAGGTCATCTGGATCTGACCAACGCGTTGTTCTTCGTCCTGCTGCTCAGCCTGCTCACCCTGCTCGACGACCGGTACCGGCCGATCTACGAGAGGCGTTTCGGCATCGGCCCACCGGCCGTGCACGAGGTCGGCGCCCCGGCGTCATCTCCTCGATAGCACCATGACCGGGGGCGCGCCGGCGCCACTACAGCAGACCCCGCTCCCGGGCACGCTGAACGGCCTCGCGGCGATCGGTCACACCCAGCTTGCGGTACAGCGAGCGAAGGTGCGCCTTGACCGTGTTGACCGAGACGTACATGCGCTCGGCTATGTCCTGGTTGCGCAACATCGTCGGCAGGTAGCGAAGGACGTCCAGCTCGCGGTCTGTCACCTCCTCAGCCACCTCGGGCGGAGGCGACACGGGCCGCTCGGCGGCCAGGTCGGCTACCAGTTCGGTGACGAACTCGGACTTGTGCGCGACGACCCACAGATAGCGCTCCAGTATCGCCGCCACGCGCGGACGGTCGATCGTGAGAAAGGGCCGCCGCAGGTTCTGCGGCTCCGCCAGCGTCACGGCTCTGGCGAACGCGTCGACGGACCGGCCGTCCTCCCGCAAGGCGTCCTCGACGAGCGCGGTGACGAGCCAGGTCTCCACCGCGGACCCCACATCGGATGCGAGTGGCTGCAGCGATGCGACCATCTGCTCGGCGGAACGCAGCGTGCCCAGCGCGAGGTGCGCACGAGCCCCACAGACCTGTAATCGAACGTACGTTCGAACTCCCAGCGTGGATGTGCCGAGCCGGTGGAGAACCTCGGCGGGTCGCCCCAGTGCCAGGTCCAGATCGGCCTCTGCCGCGGCATGCCATCGGGTCAACAACGGCGGCAGCCGGCCGGCGTCCACGTCGGCGTTGGTGCGCACGGCCACCAGTCGGGCCGCGTCCGCGTGTCCGCGCGCCAGCAGGACGCGCTGTTCCACGATGCGCAGGGCGAAATACTCGACCGGCTCACGGTCTGAACGGTGCACCGCCAGGCCTGCCTTCAGGGCGGCGTCCGCCGCGTCAAGGTCATACCGGTCCAGGGCGGCCAACGCCAGCGCGATGTGGAGCGGAACGATCTGCAGCGTCGACTCCCAGCCGTTGACCCTGGCGAGCTGAAGGCCGTGGCGAGCCTGTTCGTCGACTTCGGTCAGTTCTCCCTGGTCCGCCAGGAGCAAGGTGAGATGGCTGAGTGCATCGAGCTGCGTGAGTTTCACTCCGGCCGTCTCGGTCACCGCGATCGCCGCCCGCAAGTGGGCATCGGCGGTGCCGTAACGCCCCGTCCAGAACAGTCCGACGCCGGCGTGGTTGAGCGCGACCGCCCGATAGTCGGCGGCGATCGAAAGCTCGGCCGGGGACACCTCAGCAAGCAGTTTCAGCGCGTCCGCGGCCGCCTCGGTCACCATCTCCATGTCACCACGACGGCGTGCCAGAACGAGGTCGAAGCACCGCGCCAGGACCTCGACCGGGCGGTGCAGACGGGCGTCCTCACCGGCGAGCAGGGCCCGAGCCTGAGCGACGCGACCGGCGACCGCCTCGAAGTCCTGGCCGGCAAAGGCGAGCAGCGCGGCGCACAGTGCCAGGCTCGAGGTGGTGGCGAGCTGATCGCCGGGTATCCGGCCCAACAGGTCGAGCAGGGCGTCGCGGTCGACGGAGACGATCCGCGGTGCGGCCCTGCTGACGACCAGGTCACCCACCAGCGGCCAGTCCTGGGCGGCCACCGCATGGCCGAGCGCGGTCATGCCGGCGTTTCGGGTGGCGAACCAGTGCGCCGCCGTGCGGTGCAGGTCGTGGGCGTGCAAGGCGGGTTCCAGGGACAGTTGATGGCGCAGCAGGTCGCTCAGCAGCGGGTGGTAGCGGAACCAGCCGGGCGGGGTCTCGAGCGTGGTCACCAGGGCATTCGACCCCGCAAGCCGTTCCAGGGTTCGGTGCCCCTGGGTCGTGCCCGTGAGCGCGTCGGCCAGGTCGCCGGAAACCGTGTCCACGACGCAGGTGTCCCTGAGGAAACGTCGGGTGTCGGCCGGTAGACGGCCGAGGACTTCCGAGTTCAGGTAGGCGGCGACGTCGCGTTCGCTGCCGCCGAAGTGCTCGAGGCCCGCCGCGGAGCCCCGCTCACGGAGCGCCTTGGCGGCGAGCGTCAAGCCGGTGGCCCAGCCCTCGGTGCGGTCGAGCAGCAGGTCGAGATCCGTGGCCGCGAGGTCCACGCCGGACTGTCGCATGAGCTCGGTGGCTTCATCGGCGTTGAACGCGAGCTCAGCACCGCCGATGTCGACAAGTCCTCTCCGGCTCCGCGGGCGGTGCAGCGGCAAGGCGTCTGCGACCCGCGTGGTGACGATGAGCCGCAGCTGGGGCATCGGGTGCCGCAGAAGGAACGCCAGGGACCTGACGATCCGCGGATTGTCGACCTCGTGCAGGTCGTCGAGAACGAGCACCATCGGGCCGGGCAGGCGCGAGACGGCGTCGGCGACCCGACGTACGAAGGCTTCGTCGACGCGGTTGCCGGGGCGGAGGCGTCCGAGGGGATTGCCCCGGGGAACGAAACCGGTGCTGCGGACAGCCCCGAGGAGATACGACCAGAATCTGGTGGCGTTGTTGTCGTGCGGGTCCAGGGAGAGCCAGGCGACGGGGCCGGGTGGACGGCCGGCCGTGGCCCAGGTCATGGCCAGCGAGGTCTTGCCCGATCCCGGGCCCCCGCACACGAGCGTGACCTCCCCCCGGGCGCCGGCCGCGAGCCGGTCGATGAGCCGGTGTCTGAGGATGAGACCGGACGGTGCGGGCGGCGGAGACAGTTTGGCAGCCAGGAGGGCGGCGCCTCTCATGATCGGGACCGCAGCGTGTCGCGCGATGCTTCCACGGCGGATCTACCTCTCATTGCTGACCATGTGGATCCTCCGTCGGCGCATCAACCGTCGTGTCAGGCTAGCCCATCGCTTGACCGCCAAATCGTTCTCACCTGCGTCAATATGGCCCGATGGGTTCGACGTCACATGATCGATCAGGGCGTCATCACTCTCCGGGCCCCGCATCGTGACCAGGGGTCGATGTCCGGCGCGGCGCCGGCCCCTGCGCCTTCACGGTCCGCCGCCAGGACATGATGATCGCCGCCAGCGGCGGCGCGATGAAAACTCCCACGACACCGCCGAGGATCCCGCCGGCCACGGTGGCGGCGAGAATCGCCAGGGGGTGCATGTCGAGCGCCGCGCCGAAGGCCACCGGACGGACGAGCCCTTCCAGCACGTTCTGGGTCACCAGCACGACGGCGAGCATCCACAACGCCGCGTCGACACCACCGGCGCCCAGCGCCACCGCGACGGTGAAGATCGCGGACAGCCACGCACCCAGGTACGGCACGTATGCCGTGGCGAAGGTGACCAGCACGATGACGAGCACGAGCGGCAGGTCGAGGATGACCGCCGCGGCCCCGATCACCACCGCGTCCAGCGCCGCGACGAAGGTCGTCCCGACGATGTAGCGGCGCAGCCGGATGGCGGCGTCCGCGAGCATCACCCGGGTCGTGGCGGCCGGCAACCAGACGTGCCGCGCGATCCCGGCACCGAACCGCCGTCCGTCCAGGAGCAGGAAGAACAACACGTAGAGAGCGATCAGCGCGGTGAAGGCGAGCGCCGCCACCGCCGCCGCTCCGCTGAGGAGGGAACCGGCGAGTCCGAGCAGGACCTCGCGGCGCTGGGCCGCGTCGATCATCGGGCTCAGCGGGTCGGTCCCGGTACCGGACAGCAGGCGGTCCGAGGCGGCATGCGCGGTCTCCGCCCACACGGCGCTCTGTCCCCGCAACCCCACGACGACCACGACGACAAGCGCGGAGACGACCACCGGCACGGTGAGCGTGGCGACGGCGGCGGATGCGGCCATCGGCAACCGGTGCCGGCACAGCCAGGCAACCCAGGGCTGGAGAACGGCGGCGAGGACCACTGCGAAGATCACCGGTGCCAGGTACGGCAGCACGACACTGATGGCCACCACCGCGGCAACGATGCCGACGACCGCACCCGCCACCATCCACCCGGACCATCCGATCCGGGCGAGCCACCTCGGCACGAGATCGGTGGACGGCACACCGGGCACGCTGTCGAGCCGCCCTGACATCGAGGCCGCGGTCGCTCCCCCGGCGGGCGCCACGACGACGTGACCGTCACCGACAACGTTGTCTTTCACGGAAACGCACCTCCCGAGACGGCGAGCCCGGAGTCAGCGACGCGTCCCTTCGCTCGGACGTCATCATGTCCGCTTCCGGGTGGGTGCACCTCATCCCCGAGGCATGAGGCCCGGCAGCCGCGCCGCGTGGATCGCGGCTCAGCGATCGAGCAGCTGGGCCAGGTGCACGGCGGGGCGGTCGCGCAGGTCGGCGACCTGGGTACGGCAGGAGAAGCCGTCGGCCAGGACGACGGCGCCGGGAGCGGCGTCGAGCGCCGGCAGCAGATTCTGCCCGGCCACGGCCACGGAAACCTCGTAGTGGCCGATCTCGACGCCGAAGTTGCCGGCCAGCCCGCAGCATCCGGCCAGCCGTCGCACCCGGGCGCCGCTCGCCGCGAGCAGGTCCGCGTCGGTCTGCCAGCCCAGCACGGCATGGTGGTGACAGTGCGGCTGGGCGATGACGTCGATGCCGGACAGGTCGGGCGGGCTCCAGCCCGGGGTCTGCGCCAGCAGCTCGGCGAGGGTGAGCACCGAGCCGGCCACGGCCGCGGCGTCGGCGTCGCCCGGCAGCAGCTCGTGGACGTCGGAGCGCAGCACGGCCGTGCAGGAGGGCTCGATGCCGACGATCGGGATGCCGTCACGGGCGTCGGCGGCGAGCGCGGCGACGGTACGGCTGAGGATCTTCTTGGCCGCGTCGAGCTGACCGGTGGTGATCCAGGTCAGGCCGCAGCACACCGACCCGGACGGCAGCCGGGGCTCGTACCCGGCGGCGCGCAGGACGCGGACCGTGGCGTCGGCGACCTCGGGTGAGAAGGCGTCGGAGAACGAGTCGGCGAAGAGCACCACGGGTTTGCGGTCCTCGGCCGCGTGTGGCACGAAGCTGCGCCGGAACGGGCGCCGCGCGAAGGCCGGTACGGAGCGCCGCTTGTCCACCCCGGCCAGCCACAGGAACAACGGACCGAGCCCCGGCAGCCGGACGGCGAGGTTGGCCAGCCGCGGTGTCCATCCGGCCAAGCGGGCCCAGAGCGGCAGCTTGCCCAGCGTGTAGTGCGAGCGCGGCCGCACCTTGCGGCGGTAGGTCTGATGCAACACCTCGGACTTGTAGGTGGCCATGTCGATGCCGGTCGGGCAGTCGGAGGCACAGCCCTTGCAGGACAGGCACAGGTCCATCGCGTCGTGCACCGACGGGTCAGACCACGCCAGCTCGCCACGGACGACTTCCTGCAGCACCCGGGCCCGTCCGCGAGTGGAATCCTGCTCCTCCCGGGTGGCCAGGTAGGAGGGGCACATGACGCCGCCCGCCGCGGAGTTGTCGGCACGGCATTTTCCGACGCCGGTGCACCGGTGCACCGCCTGACCGAGCTCGCCGTCGTCGTGCGGGTAGGCCATGGCCAGCTGTTTCAGCGGGAAGCGGCCCGCGGGCCGGACGTCGGCGTCGATCGGATCCGGGTCGACCAGGACGCCGGGATTGAGCAGGTTGCCCGGGTCGAAGGCGTGCTTGATCGCCGCGAACAGGGCGATCGCGTCCGGCGAGTACATGTGCGGCAGCAACTCGGATCGGGCGCGGCCGTCGCCGTGCTCGCCCGACAGCGAACCACCGAACTCACCCACGAGCCGGGCCGCGTCGGTGAGGAAATCCCGCATGATCCTGGTCCCGCCGGGCTGGTCCAGCGGGAGGTCGAGCCGTACGTGCATGCACCCGTCGCCGAAGTGACCGAACGGGGCGGACGTCATGTCGTACGACGCGACGAGCTCGTCGAAGCGGGCCAGGTAGGCGCCCAGGCGCTGCGGCGGGACGGCGGCGTCCTCCCACCCGGGCCACGCCGGCCTGTCGGACGGCGCGCGTCCGGCCAGGCCGGCGCCGTCCTCCCGGATGCGCCACAGCCTGGCCTGGATCGCGGGATCCGCCACCACGAGGGCATCCCCGATGCCGTCGGCCGCGAGCCGCTGCGCCCGCGCCACCACCTCGCCGGCCTCGTCGCCGGCCAGCTCGACGAAGAGCCAGGCACCGCCGCGCGGCAGCGGCGGGACGGCGTCCGGACCACGCCGGGCACGCAGCACGTCGAGCAACCGCGAGTCGAGCCCCTCGCACGAGGTCGGGCCGTGCGCCACCACGGCGGGGGCGGCCTCCCCGGCCGCGACGATGTCCGGGAACCCGAGCACGACCACCACCCGGACCGGGGCGTCCACGACCAGCTTGACCCTCGCCCGGGTGATGACCGCGAGGGTCCCCTCCGAGCCGACCAGCGCCCGGGTCAGGTCGAAGCGCTCGGGCAGCAGGTGCTGCACGGCGTAGCCGGAGACCTGGCGGCCGAACCGGTCGAACTCGGTCCGCGCCGTGGCCAGGTGCCTGCCGACGGCCGCGCGCACCTCGTCGAGGATCTGCCCGGCGCCGCGAACGTCCTCCGGTCCGGTGGTGAGTTTCTCGCCCGCGGCGGTCAGCAGCTCCATTCCGGCCACATTGTCGGAGGTGCGGCCGTAGGCCAGCGACCGGGAGCCGCAGGCGTTGTTGCCGATCATCCCGCCGATCGTGCAGCGCGGATGGGTCGACGGGTCCGGCCCGAAACGGACGCCGTGCGGCGCGACCGCCTTCTGCAGGACGGCGTGCACGGTGCCGGGCTCCACCACCGCCGTCCGGGAGTCCGGGTCGATCTCCAGTACGCGGTTCAGATGCCGGGAGAAGTCCAGCACGATGCCGCGACCGACGGCGTTGCCCGCGACCGAGGTGCCCGCGCCCCGCGACGTCAGCGGCACCCCGGTCTCCCGGGCGACGGCCAGCGCCGCGGCCACCTCGTCAACGTGCCGGGGCCGCACCACGGCCAGCGGCGGGATCCGGTACAGCGAGGCGTCGGAGGCGTACATGCCCAGGGTGCCGGCGTCGCAGCGCACCTCGAGCCCGGCCCTCTCCAGTGCCACCACCACGTGGTCCATAAGTAACATGTTACTCATGCTTGTCCTGAGCCTCCCGCCGGAGGCGCCCACGCTCGCCGACGCGGTCGCCCGGTCGGTGCGCGACGGCGTCGCCGCCGGCGAGCTCGTGCCCGACCGGACCTATTCCGTCTACCAGCTGGCGGAGCTGTTCGGGGTCTCCCGCAGCCCGGTCCGGGAGGGGCTGTTGCGCCTCGCGGAGGCCGGGCTGGTCAAGATCATCCGCAATCGTGGCTTCCGCGTGCTGCCGCCGCGGGCGCACGACATCGAGGAGATCATCGGCATCCGCCTCGCCCTCGAGCCGCCCGCCGCCCGCCAGGCGGCCGAACTGGCCACCGACGAGCAGCGCGCGACGATTCGGGCGGCCCTCGGGGCCATGGCCGCCGCGGCCGCCCGCGGCGACGACGCGTCCTTCTGGCCGGCCGACCGGGAGCTGCACGACCGCCTGCTGCGAGCCTCGGGCAGACCGCGCACTGCGGCCATCGTGGAGCAGCTGCGCAGCACGACCGCCCTGCTCGGCCCGCCGACCACCGCCGGCGGGCGCACCCTGACCGAGATCCACGCCGAGCACGAGCCGGTGGTCGCCGCCGTGCTGGGCCGCGACGGGGCCGGGGCCGAGGCGGCGATGCGCGCCCACCTCGAGGCCACCGGGACCCTGCTGATGGCCAGCGTGCGATGAAGCAGGCAGGCCGCCCGTCGCTCTTGGTGTCACCTTCACGTCCCGATTCCCCCGTACGCTCCGCGTAACCGGGCGAGGGCGGCCTGTCCCCTGCAGCGAGATCAATGGTCGTCTCCGGACCTTGTACGAAGCATGCGAGACTGGTGGCCTTCCTTGCGGGAATCTTGAATTCCCTGATGGAGACGTCGGGCGAAGGGTGTGCTGAGGTCAGTTGACGGCGGAGTTCGGGGTGCTCGGCGCGGTGGAGGCCCGGATCGACGGCCGGCCGGCCGACCTCGGGCATGCCCGACAGCGGTGCGTCCTGGGTGTGCTGCTCGTCGAGGCCGGCCGTCCGGTCACGGTCGACCAGCTGATCGACCGGGTGTGGGGTGAGCAGGCGCCGCAACGGGCCGCCGGCGCGCTCTACAGCTATCTGTCCCGGTTGCGGCGGGCCGTCGCCGACGCCGCCGAGCTGGGGATCGAGCGTCGGCCCAGCGGTTATGTCCTGACCGTCGACCCGCAGTCGGTAGATCTCCACCGCTTCCGCCGGCTCGTCACGCTCGCGCGGGCGTCCGATTCGGATCAGTCAGGCAGGGAACTGCTCACGCAGGCGCTCGGCTTGTGGCGCGGGGAACCGTTCGCCGGCCTGGACACCCCGTGGCTGACCTCGACGCGGCGCCTGCTGCTCGACGAACGGTTCGCGGCCGAGCTCGACCGCAACGACGTGCTGCTCCGGCTCGGCCGGCACGCCGAGCTGGTGCCTGCGCTGTCCATCGCCGTCGCCGAGCATCCGCTGGACGAACGGCTGGCCGCGCAGACCATGCTCGCCCTCTACCGGTGCGGACGCCAGGCGGACGCCGACGAGCACTACCGGCGGATCCGCCGCAGCCTCGCCGACGAACTGGGCAGCGATCCCGGTGCCGCACTGCGCCGGCTGCACGAGCGAATTCTCGCCGCCGATGCCGGCCCACCTGCCCGCGGACGTGCGGGCCTTCACCGGCCGCACCGCAGAACTGGCCGCACTGGACCGGTTGCTGGCGCCGGCCGAGGGCGACGAGCCGCCGCTGACGGTCGCGGTCCTCTCCGGTACGGCCGGAGTGGGAAAGTCCGCTCTCGCCGTACGGTGGGCACACCGCGTCCGGGAGGCTTTCCCCGACGGACAGCTGTACGTGAACCTGCGAGGCTACGACGCCGAGCAACCCGTGGCGGTAGCCGACGCGCTGGCCGGGTTCCTGACCGCGCTCGGCGTACGCGGGCCGGAGATCCCGGTGGGGATCGATGAGCGCGCTGCTCGATACCGGTCCGAGCTGACCGGCCGGCGGATCCTCGTGCTGCTGGACAATGCGTCCTCGGTGGAGCAGGTGCGCCCGCTGCTGCCCGGCACCGGCTCGTGCCTGGCGCTGATCACCAGCCGGGATTCGTTGCCCGGCATGGTGGCGGTGCACGGCGCCGAACGGGTCACCCTCGATCTGCTCCCCGAGGCGGACGCGGTGGGACTGCTGCGCCGCCTGATCGGCGCCCGGGTAGACCGCGAGCCGTCCGTCGCCGCGGAGCTGGCCGCGGCGTGCGCCCGGCTGCCCCTGGCCCTGCGGATCGCCGCCGAGCTGGCCGCCGCGCGTACCGATGTCTCGCTGGCCGAGCTGGTCGCCGAGCTGGGCGACCACCAACTGCGGCTGGATCTGCTCGACGCGGGCGGCGACCCGCGCGCCGAGGTCCGCGCCGTCTTCTCCTGGTCGTACCAGCACCTGCCCGCCGACGCGGCCCGGGCGTTCCGGCTGCTCGGCCTGCATCCGGGCGACAGCGTGCACGTCACGGCCGTGGCGGCGCTGACCGGCACGGACGTCGGCGAAGCCCGGCGGCGGCTGGCCGTGCTGGTCCGGGCCAGCCTGGTCCACGTCGGCCGGGGCGGCCGGTACGGCATGCACGACCTGCTGCGGGCGTACGCCGCGGAACTCGCGACCGCCCACGACCCGGCGCCGGCGCGCACGGCCGCGCTGACCCGTCTGTTCGATCACTACCTGGCCGGTTCCGTCGCGGCGATGACCTCTCTCTACCCGGAGGCAGGCGCCGGCACCGGCGACCCGGAGGCGGCCCGCGCCTGGATCGAGGCGGAACGGCCGAACCTCGCCGCCGCCTGCACGTACGGCGCCGCCCACGGCTGGCACCGGCACGCCATCGACCTCGCGGGAACGCTGTTCCGCTATCTCGATGCGGGCGGTCCGGTCGCCGAGGCGGTCACCGTCACCGCGTCCGCCGTGTCGGCGGCTCGCGCCGTCGGCGATCGGGAGGCGCAGGCCCGCGCACTGTCCGACCTGGGCCGCTTGCACCGGCGCCAGGGCCGCCTCGGCGACGCGGCCGAGACCTACCGGCGGGCCCTGATCCTGTACGCCGACCTGGGTGAACGGGCCGCCGAAGCGGTAGCGCTGCGCAACCTGGGCAGCGTGCACTGGCGGCTGGGCGACTACCGGCTGGCGGCGGAGCATTACCGGCGGGCATGGACGCACTACCGGCAGCTGGGCGACGAGGCCGGGCAGGCCGACGCATCGGTCCGGCTGGGCCTGGTCGACGCCCGGCTCGGCGACGAGGCACAGGCGGCGCAGCGGCTGCGGGCGGCCCTGGAGCTCTTCACCAGGCTCGGCGACCGGTTCAGCGAGGCGTATGTGCTGTCCTTGCTCGCGCGGCTGTCACGCCGGCCCGACCACCTCGACCGGGCAGCCGTCCATCTCGAACAGAGCCTCGCCGTGGTCCGGCAGGCCGGCGACCGCACCGCCGAGGCGTACGTGCTCACCGACCTCGCCGCGATGGACGCCGGCGGCGGCCGGCTCACCGAAGCGGCCGCTCACCTGCGTGACGCCCTGGTCCTGCACCGGCGGATCGGGGACCGCGCCAGCGAGGCCGAGGCGCTCAACGACCTCGGGCAGGTGCTGCGTGCCGCGGGCGACGCCGCGGAGGCCCGCGCCCAGCACGACCAGGCGCTGGCCCTGGCCCGGGAGATCGATGACCGGTACGAGCAGGCTCGGGCGCACGACGGCATCGCCGCCACGTGCGGCGTGGCCGGCGACCTCGACCGTGCCCGCAGGCACCGGGATCTCGCCCGGCGTATCTTCGCCGAGCTGGCCGTGCCCGCCGCGCCGAGCCTCGACGTCGTCACGGCCGCTCCCGGCCGGTAGTCAGGCCCGCAGCACGCCGTCGACCCACAGCACGGTGACCGGGCAGCCCCGGGACCTGGCGTACGCGACGACGTCCGCGGTTCCGCCGACGCCACGGGCCGGCCGGCCGTCCCAGACGGCGAACAGATGGTCGCAGCGATCCACCAGGGCCTGACCCGCGGCGAGGAACGCCTGCTCGCTGGGCTCCGGGTACGGCATCGTGAGCACCGTCGCCGCCGCGCGCCGGAGGTCCTCGAACCGCGTACGGCTCTCCTCCCCGATCAGCGAGCCGGCGTATCGCTCGCACGGCAGCACCACTTCGAGGGTGCCGCCGGCGGCCAGCACGTGCGCGGCGAACAGCTGGTCGGCGCCGTCGGCGAGGTTCGACACCCCGTGCAGGTGGCCGCCGGTGGGCAGCACCCGGCCCCAGTGGCGCACCGCGCACTCGACGATGCTCGGCGGGAGTATTCGATGACCGGTGACACCGAACCGCACATCGACCTCCGTACCAGGGCTCGTCCAGCTCGAGAGGTACATGACGATACGGTCTCCGCCTTTGCCGGTGGGCCCGCCAACATGCACAATCTGTCGTCGCAGCAGGTGCCGACCGCGGGGGAACTGTCATGACCTTCAATGGGTTCATTTCGTACAGCCATGCCGCGGACGGGCGTCTCGCTCCCGCCGTCCAGAGGGGTCTGCACCGCCTGGCCAAGCCCTGGCACCGGCGGCGCGCCCTGTGGATCTTCCGAGATCAGACCGGATTGTCGGTCACCCCGGCGCTGTGGTCGTCCATCCAGACCGCCCTGGACGGTTCCGAGTACTTCGTTCTGCTCGCCTCGCCCGAGGCCGCGCGATCGCCGTGGGTGAACCGGGAGATCGAGCACTGGATCGCCACCAAGTCGGCCGATCGGATCCTGCCCGTGGTGACCGAGGGCGAGTGGGCGTGGGACCAGGAGCGGCACGACTTCACCGAGGACTCGACGGCGGTGCCCGCGGCGCTGCGCGACGTGTTCGCCGAGGAGCCGTTGTTCCTGGATCTGCGGTGGGCCCGGGGCAGTGAGCATCTCAGCCTCCAGCATTCCCGTTTCCGAGATGCGATCGCGCAGCTCGCGGCCCCGATGCACGGGGTGAGCAAGGACGAGCTCGAGGGCGAGGACGTCCGGCAGCATCGCCGGGCCCGGCGGCTACGGTCGGGCGCGGTGGCGACGCTGGTGGTGCTGACGCTGCTGGCGACGATGACCGGACTGTCCGCGGTGCGCAACGCCGAGCGGGCGAACAACGCGGCGGCGGAGGCGTTGCGCCAGCAGCAGGCGGCGGATGTGCAGCGCGACAGCGCCGAGCGGTCCGCACAGGAGGCTCTCCGGCAGCAGAAGCTGGCGCAGCAGCAACAGGAGCGGGCGCAGCAGCAACAGGATCTCGCGCGGCAGCAACGGGCCCGGGCTACCCAGGCGGCGGCCGAGGCAGACCGGTCGGAGCGGTTGGCACAGGAGCAGCAGAAGCTGGCGGATCAGGCGGCAGCCGAGGCACGGCGACAGCAGCAGCTCGCCGATCACGCCGGGAAGCGGACGCGGGAGCAGCAGCAGCTGGCGAAGGAGGCGGCCGAGAAGGCGAAGCGGCTCGAGGCGGAGGCGCATCAGCTCAAGGCGGAGGCACAGCGGCTGACGAAGGCCGCGCAGGAGCAGCAGCGGCTGGCGCGCGAGGCGACCGCGGAAGCCGAACGGCAGCAGGCCAAGGCGGAACAACAGCAGCAGATCGCGGTCAGCCGGCGGTTGCTCACTCAGGCCAGGACGACGCTCCGCAA
>Ga0307288_10000495_pt1 | contig 13322 bp, 17 predicted proteins | sample ER_DNA_142_FD_194469 | JGI IMG/M metagenome (GOLD analysis project Ga0307288, IMG submission 194469) | Bulk soil microbial communities from the East River watershed near Crested Butte, Colorado, United States - ER_DNA_142 | ecosystem: Environmental > Terrestrial > Soil > Floodplain | place... | reverse complement strand
GCCGGCGTACATCGAGGCCGGCGCGAAACTGGCCCGCGCCGTCAACGACATCGTGCTGTCCAAGTCCTTCGACAACGGCATGATCTGCGCCTCCGAGCAGGCCGCCATCATCGACGAGCAGATCTATGAGGCTGCCCTCGACGAGTTCCGCACCCTGCACGCGTACGTGGTCTCGGACGAGGAGAAGCGCAAGCTTGAGGAGCTCATCTTCGGCACTCCCGCGTACGGCGCCAACTGCGGCGGCGCCAAGCTCAATGCCAAGGTGGTCGGCCAGTCCGCGGCCTGGATCGCCGAGATGCTCGGTCTGCGCGCCGGTTCGCCGTCCGAGGGTGTCTCTGCGCTGGCCGACGCGGTGGAGCGGCTGCGTGACGCGGTCGGCATCGAGGCGTCGTTCGCCGCGCTCGGCGTCGACAAGCAGGCCTTCCTGGGCTCGCTGCCACAGCAGTCGATGAACGCGTACGAGGATCAGTGCGCGCCGGCCAACCCGCGGATGCCGATGCTCGCGGACCTGCAGCGGCTGATGCGGGCGGCATACTTCGGCACCGGTGCCGACGGGGACGCGGACTGAGCAAGCGCCGCGGCTGCGGTATTCCGGCCCTGGAGGCGGACACCAACCGCAAAGGCCAACCGCAAAGGCCAACCGTGGTGAGCCGCCCGGCGGAGGCTGACGATCTCCGCCCCGGCGTAGCGTCGCTCCATGCGCAAGCCGTGGACGTGCCGGCTGGGCTGGCACAAATGGACCAGACATTCCACCGAGGACGGCCAGGCATACCTGCAGTGCTGCCGGTGCGACAAGGAGAACCCCAACACCCAGCTCCCGCCGGCGCCCATGGGCTGACCCGGCGTGCCCCGAGACGGTAATTGCTGCATAATATTCCTTATGCAGGACGAACAAGACATCAAGGTCGAAGCACTCATCGAGGAGTTCCTGGGCGCGCGGGCCGTGCGCAAGCCCTCCGTGCACACCCTGATGGCCTACCGTCGCGACCTCACGACCGTTCTGAAGCTCATCGGCGATGACGTCACTCTGCGTGACCTCTCCCCCAGGTCACTGCGGTCGGCGTTCGCCGCCTTCGCCGCCGACCGCGCCCCCGCCTCCGTCCACCGGTGCTGGTCGAGCTGGAACTCGTTCTTCGGGTTCCTCGTGGTGGACGGCATCGTGGCCGGTAACCCGATGCCCGCGGTGGGAAAGCCCCGGATGGCGGTCCCCTCCCCCAAGCCGCTGCGCGGCGAGGACACCCCGGAGCAGCTGTTGCACGCGGTGAACCAGGTCGACGTGCGGCAACGTGACCCCTGGCCGGAACGCGACGTGGCGGTTCTGGCCCTGGCTCTGTGCGCGGGTCTGCGGCTGTCGGAGCTGCTGGCACTGCGGGCCGGTTCGGTGCTGGGCCGAGCGGGTGAGCGTCGGGTAGAGGTGGCGGGCAAGGGTGGCCGGCCACGGACGGTGCCGATCGAGCCGGAGCTGGACGCGGTGGTGGAACGGTATCTGGAGAGCCGGCGGGTGCGGTTCGGGCGGGTGCGGCCGGGTGATGCGCTGTTGGTGGATCGTCGGGGTACGCCGTTGAGGCGCGGCGGGCTGCAGTATCTGGTGGAGTCGTGCTACCGGCGGGCCGGTGTCGCCGACCGGGTGCCGCGGGGTGCGCAGTTACACGCGTTGCGGCACACGTTCGCGACGCGGCTGGCGGAGGACGGGGCGAACGCCTCGGAGATCATGCGGCTGCTCGGGCACGCGTCGTTGACCACGTCGCAGGGGTACATCGAGGTGACGGCGGCGCAGCAGCGCGCGGCGGTACGGGCGAACCGCACCAACCGCGCGCTGGGTGAGCTGGCTACCTAGCTGTCGGTGTCTTGCGTCAGGCGATGGTGAGGGTGACGTCGACGTTGCCACGGGTGGCGTTGCTGTACGGGCAGACCTGGTGTGCCGCGTCGATGAGGCCCTGTGCGGTGGCCGCGTCGACGCCGGGCAGCTCGGCCTCGATGGCGACGCTGAGGCCGTAGCCGCCGGTGCCGTTGGGGCCGATGCCGACGTCCACGGTGATGGCGGTGTCGGTGAGGGTGATCTTCTGCTGGGCCGCGACGATCTTGAGGGCGCTGTGGAAGCAGGCGGCGTAGCCGGCGGCGAAGAGCTGCTCGGGGTTGGTCAGGTGGCCGCCGGGGCCGCCCATCTCCTTGGGGACGGCCAGGTCGAGGTCGAGGACGCCGTCGCTGGAGCGGGTGTGTCCGCCGCGTCCGTCGCCGGTGGCGGTGGCCGAGGCGGTGTAGACAGCATTCATCGTGGTTCTCCCTGTCAGATGGTGCCGGCGGTGGCTGCCGTGCCGCGGATGCGGGTGAGCAGGTGGTGCAGTTGGACGAACTCCTCGATGCTGAGGTCGAGGGCGCAGGCGAGGCGTTGTGGCAGGTCGGCGACGCGGCTTTCGAGGGCGGCGCCGGCGGCGGTGGGGCTGATCCAGACGGTGCGTTCGTCGTCGGTGCCGCGATCGCGCCGGATGAGGCCCTGGTGCTCGAGTCGTTTGAGCAGGGGCGAGAGGGTGCCGCTGTCGAGGTGCAGGGCGGTGCCGAGGTCGCGCACGGTGAGGCGGCCGCGGTGCCAGATGACGCGCAGGGTGACGTACTGCGGGTAGGTGAGGCCCAGGGCGTCGAGGGCCGGGCGGTAGAGGCCGGTCATGGCGCGAGTGGCGGCGTGGAGCTGGAAGCAGACCATGTGTTCGAGTCCGGTGGTATCCGCGTTGCCTGCCATGCGCGGAACGCTAGTGCGCAATTTAGTTGTGCACAACCGAAGTGGCCCGGGACACACCGGGCCTACTATCACCCGGTGATCCGTTTCGTGAAGCTGCCGCCCGCCGCGTTGGACGCGCTCATCGCCGGCGATCTGCCGGGCGCCGGTGCCGCCGCCGGTCATCCGCTCAGCGACTATCTGGTCGCCGAGCGCTGGCTGTGGGAGATCCGCCGCGAGCAGATCGCCCGCGACCCGGCGAGCGCCGAGTGGATCGCCCGGGCGGCGGTGGCCGAACCGGGCGGGGTGGTCGTCGGGCACGGCGGTTTCCACGGCCCGCCGGACGCGGACGGGATGGTGGAGGTCGCGTACTCGGTGGATCCGGCGTACCGGCGGCGCGGTCACGCCCGCGCGATCCTGGCGGCATTGCTGGAGCGGGCCCGCGCCGAGCCGGCGGTGCGGGTGGTGCGGGCCAGCATCAGCCCGGACAACGCCGCGTCGCTGGCCACGATCGCCGGGTTCGGGTTCGTGCAGGTCGGCGAGCAGTGGGACGAGGACGACGGGCTGGAGCTGCTCTTCGAGCGCAAACCCTAGTCGGCCGGCGGCGGGTCCAGGTGCACGACCAGGGGCCGGTGATCGGAGACGCCGACGGCCGGGGTGCGCACCTGCAGCACCGGGCCGAGCAGCCCGGCGCCCCTCGGGTCGGCCAGGATGTGGTCGAGCTGGGCGCGCGGCGACGAGCTGGGGTAGGTGGCCCGGCGGGCCAGCGGCCGCCAGCCGCAGAAGGCGCGGACCGCCCCGGAGGGCATGTTCAGGTCGCCGAGCAGCACCCGCGGCGCCGGCAGCCCGCGCAGGGCCCGCACGGCGGCGCGCAGCTGGCGCACGTTCCAGCCGGGTACGAACGACAGGTGGGTGTTGGCCACGGTCATCGGGCCGGTGGGGGCGTCGATGACCGCGGCGATCAGCACGCGGGGCTCGTCCTTGAGCAGCACCAGTCCGCCCCCGGGCCCGGGGATCCAGACGGGTGAGCGGACCGGCGCGGCGGGCAGCTGGGTGATCTGCCAGCGCAGCACCGGCCAGCGGCTGACCAGGGCGATGCCGTAGAGGGGGTGGGCGTTGTCGTCGGTGGAGCGCCAGGGCTGCCACGTCTCCCCCGGCGTGCCGACGACCGCGGCGGCGAAGCGGTGCACGGGTGCCGCCATGGCCGCGGCGGCGATGGCGGTGAGGTCGAGCAGCCCGCTGCGGGGCTGGGCCCGGTCGACCTCCTGCAGGCCCAGCACGTCGGCGTCCAGGTCGGCGACGGCGGCGGCGACGCGTTCGGCGTGTACGTTGCCATCGGACAGGGACCTGCCGTGCAGCAGGTTGAAGGTGGCCAGTCGCACGGGGTAAGACCTTAGCCGGGATGAGGGGTGGTGGCGGTGTTCAAGGCGCTGTGCTGTGCGGTGATGGTGTTCGTGATCCTGGGCTCGTTGGGGGTGTGGTTGCGGCGTAGCCGTGGCCGCGGCTGATCCTTGCCGGACAATGGCGCCATGACCGACGACGATCTCATCAGCCGGCTCGAGGAGCACGAGCGGCGCCTGACGTTCACCCGGTTCGACAATGCGGACGCCTGGCACCTGGGCAGCCTGCTGGTCGACCTGGCGACCACCCGGGACCTGCCGGTGGCGGTGGACATCCGCCGGGGCACGCAGCAGCTGTTCCATGCCGCGTTGCCGGGCAGCACCGCCGACAACGACGCCTGGATCGCCCGCAAGGTGCGCGTGGTGGAACGCTTCGCCGCGTCGTCGTACCTGGTGGGCCGGCGGCTGGCGGCCAAGGGCGACGCGCTGGACGCGAAGTACGGGGTGGACCCGGCGGACTACGCCGCGCACGGCGGGGCGTTCCCGGTGCGGGTGCCGGACGTGGGCGTGGTCGGGGTGGTGACGGTGTCGGGGCTGCCGCAGGCCGACGATCACGCGCTGGTCGTGGAGGCGATCGAGACCTTCCTGGACCAGTGAGGCTCACCGCCCGCCGCTGACCGGGGCGTGACCGGTTACGCTGCCCGCCATGGTTCTCAACCCGGTGCGCCACATCACGATCGACGCGCATGACCCGCAGGTGCTGGCCCGCTTCTGGATCGAGGTCACCGGCTACCTGCCGGACGACGACTCCGACGACGACGAGGTGCTGATCACCGCGCCCGAGCCGAACGCGCCGGGGCTGCTGTTCATCCGGGTGAGTGACGCCAAGACCGGCAAGAACCGGGTACACCTGGACATCCAGCCGCCGGTGGGCACCCGCGACGAGACCGTGCAGCGGCTGCTGGCGGCGGGCGCCACCGTGTACGAGGACCACCGCACCGCAGAGGGGCTGGGCTGGGTCACCATGCGCGACCCCGAAGGCAACGAGTTCTGCGTCGAGCGCAGCGCCGACGAGCGCGGCCTCACCCAGGCGTGAGCGCACCCGAGCCGGTCGCCGGGCTGACGCTGCGGACGTGGCGCGACGACGACGCGGCCGCGCTCATCGCCGCCACCGGGGATCCGTTGCTGCAGCGCTGGACGAAGGTGCGCGCCGCCGATCTCGGCGCGGCGCAGAAGTGGCTGCAGGTCCAGCACACGGGCCGGCGCCTGGGCGTGCGGTACAGCTTCGCCGTCCTGGACGACAACGCGACGCTGGTCGGCAACGTCGCGCTGAAACGGCCCGACCCGGCCGCCGAGGTCGCCGAGGTCGGCTACTGGACCGCCGCGTACGCCCGTGGCCGCGGCATCGCCCCGCAGGCGCTGGGCTCACTGACCCGGTGGGCGTTCGCGACCTTCCCCGGCCTGTCGCGGCTGCACCTGCTGCACCAGGTGGACAACACCGGCTCCTGCCGGGTCGCGGAGAAGAGCGGGTACGCCTACGCACAGACGCTGACCGCCGGCCAGCCGTACCCGCAGGAGGGTCATTTGCACCTGCGGCGCCGGCAGCCGGACGTTGGCATTACTACCGCCGGGTAGAGCCTGTGCGGACAGCAACCACCCGACATACCGTGAGTGAGGTGCCGCCCGACCGCGGCCGCGGCAACCCGAACGGCGGGATTCCCCCCGGCGGTGTGCGGCGGGCGCGTGCGGGTACGGCCACAAGGAGCCGATGCCGGTCGTCGCGCCACCGGCAGGCACCACCCCGCTAAGGAGAGATGTGAGCAGAGTCGCCGTACTGCAAGGGCTGGGCACCGCGGTGCCGGGCCGCACGGTGCCCAACGCCGAACTGGCGCCGGCACTCGGGGTCAGCGACGAGTGGATCCGCCGGCGTACCGGCATCATCCAGCGCCGGGTCGTGGAACCCGGCACCACCACCGCCGACCTGGCCACCACCGCGGGCCGCAACGCGCTCAAGTCGGCCCAGGTCGACGCCGTGGGCGCGGTCGTGGTGGCCACCACCACCCCGGACCGGCTGAGCCCGGCGACGGCGCCGGAGGTCGCCTGGCGGGTCGGGGTCGCCCCGGCCGCGGCGTTCGACCTGGCCGCCGTGTGCAGCGGCTTCGTGTACGGGCTGGCCACCTGCGCGGGACTCATCGCCGCGGGGATCGCCGACAACGTGCTGCTGATCGGCGCGGAGACCAACTCGTACTTCCTGGAGCACACGCCGGAGACCCGGGGGCCGGCCATCCTGTTCGGCGACGGTGCCGGCGCGGTCGTGCTGCGCGCCGGTGAGGCCGGCGAGCCCGGCGCGATCGGCCCGTTCGACCTGGGCAGCGACGGCGCGGCCGCGGATCTGATCCGGATCGAGGCGGGCGGATGCCGCCAGCGGGCCCGCTCCTCGGCGGGCTCCGACGAGGTCCACTGGACCATCTCCGGTCAGGAGGTGTACCGCCGGGCCGTCGAGCACATGACCGCCTCGTCGCGCAAGGTGCTCGACGCCGCCGGGTACACCGTGGCCGACGTGGACCGCTTCGTGGCGCACCAGGCCAACCAGCGGATCCTGGACCGGGTCGCCGAGCAGCTCGGGGTGCCGCCGGACCGGCAGATCGGCAACGTCGCCATGGTGGGCAACACCGGGGCCGCGTCGATCCCGCTGGCGCTGGGCGACGCGTGCCGCGCCGACGCGCTGACCGCCGGGCACCGGCTGCTGGCCACCTCGTTCGGTGGCGGCCTGACCTGGGGCTCGGCGATGCTGACCTGGCCGCACCTGGACGTGGTGGCCACCGAGCAGTGACCGGCGGGCCACGCCGCGGGCGGGGTTCGGCTAGGTTGGCGCGATGCCCGCCGACGAGTTCGCGATGCCCGCCGACGGACACCCGACGCCCACCGGCCGGGTCGACGCTGCGGCCGCCGGGACGTGGAGGCTGGGCGGGCACACCGTGCGGCGGCTCGGGTTCGGGTCGATGCGTCTGACGGTCGACCCCGATCCGGCGCCGGCGCTGCGGGTGTTGCGCCGCGCGGTGGAGCTGGGCGTCAACCACATCGACACCGCCGCGTTCTACGTCTCCCCCGGCGGCACCCTGGGCGTCGGCGCCGGGTCCCGGCGGTACGCCGTCGACCTGATCCGCAAGGCGCTGTGGCCGTACCCGGAGGAGCTGCTGATCGCGACCAAGGTGGGCCCGGGCGAGCAGGGCTGGGCGCGCGGCGCGGCGCAGCTTCGCGCGCAGGTCGAGGAAAACCTGCGCCGGCTCGGCCGCGACCACCTGGACCTGGTCAACCTGCGGCTGCGCGGGCCCGGGCACGGCAGCTGCGCGGAGGAGTACGCCGCGCTGGCCGCGCTGCGCGAGCAGGGCCTGATCCGGCATCTCGGCCTGTCGGCGGCCACACCCGCGCACCTGGACGAGGCGCAGCGGATCGCCCCGGTCGTGTGCGTGCAGAGCAGTTGGGGCGTCGACTACCGCCGTGGTCAGGATCTGCTGGTGCGCACGTGCGGCGAGCGCGGCATCGCATTCGTCCCGTTCTTCTCCCTCGCGGGCGAGGCCCGCGAACAGGGCGCGGGCGCCGAGACCAACGCGGCGGTGCAACGAGTCGCGGCAGCGCACGGGGCGAGCACCCATCAGGTACGGCTGGCGTGGGCGCTGCACCAGGGGCCGCACGTGCTGGTGATCCCCGGTACCGGCAGCGTCGCCCACCTGACGGACAACGTGGCCGCCGCCGGGCTGCGGCTGAGCCCCGACGAGCTCGCGACGCTCTAGTCGGCGCGCTCGGTGAGCCTGCGGCCGCGCTTGCCGAGCGGCACCTGCGACATGTCGACGGCCTGCGAGCTGAGGTTCTTGAAGCCGTAGCCGCGCTCGCTGAGATACGCCGCGGCGGCCGCCTCGGCGCGGGCCACGGCGGCCGGGATGTCCTGCTCGCTCTCGACGGTGTCGGCGACGCGGAAGGTGAAGAACGGCCGGGCGGGGTCGTAGGTCAACGATCCCTCGGCGGTGTACGCGGCGTACGCGACGTCGTGCTCGGCGGCGCGCGACTGCAGTTCGATGCGCTGGTCGGCGCTCAGCGCGTCGAAGGCGCCGCGGACGGTGACGCGGATGGTGCGAGGGCTCATGGGTCGACCGTAGAGGGCGCCTCCGGCCGGCTCCACCGGTTTGTCGCTCAGCGCTTCGGCGGCTTTGTCGCTCAGCGCTTCGGCGGCGACTGCGGGCGCGGCGCGGCGGGCTGCGGGCCGAACGCGGTCAGGAACCTGTCGCGGAACGCGTTCATCGGCCAGGCCGGCGCCGCCGGCCCCGGCTCGAGCCCGGCGGTCCAGCCCCAGCCGGCGATCCGGTTCAGCACCGCCGGGTCGCGGGCGACGATCGTGATCGGCACGTCGTGGCTCGCGCGGTCGCCGACCACGATCGGGGCCGGCTGGTGGTCGCCCAGGAACACCAGCACCAGGTTGTCGTCGCCGTACTCCTGCACCCAGGAGACCAGGCTGTCGATCGAGTACTTGATCGACTTGGCGTACTCGGCGCGGACCCGGGCCGCGTCCTTCCACACCTCGTCGGCGAGCGCGGCGCCGTGCTGCTGCGCGGTGTAGAGCGAGCCGTCGCCGATGCTCTGCCAGCCGACGAGGGCCGGGATCGGCGCCCACGGGGTGTGGCTGGACACGAACGTGATCTCGGCCATCAGCGGGTCCCGGCCCGCCCTGGTGTACTCGCGGTCGGTGAAGGACTTGAGGGTGAACTGGTCGGGCATCGTGGCCCAGCCGTACACCGGCCCGTGGTAGCCCAGCGTGTGGGAGTCGTACACGTGGTCGTAGCCGTAGAAGCGGGCCTCGGGCCACGCGTACGTCACGCCGGGCTCGACCCCGACGGTCCGCCAGGCCGCCGACTTGGCGAACGCGCTGGTCAGGGTGAGCCGATCGCCGGAGACCAGACTGCGGTACCGCTGCTCGTTGTCGATCCACACCCCGGACTGGAAGGTGGAATGGGCCAGCCAGCTGCCGCCGCCGGCGGTCGGTGAGGTGAGAAAGCCGCTGCGGGCGGCGAACCCGGCCGCGGTGAGCCGGCGGGTGCCGTCGGCCAGGGTGGCGTCGACGCGCTGGTTCAGCCTCGGGTCCTCGACGGCCGAGCGCCCGTAGCTCTCGATGAAGGTGAACACGACATCCTTGCCGCGCAGCCCGGTCAGCAGATCCTGAGCGGGCACGTCGCGGAACGCGTCGGCGGCGGCCTCGGCGGCGAACTGGCGGCGGTCGTGCCACGCGGCCGGGACCTTGAGGACGTTGTTGTGGGCGAGCACGGCCGCGCTGTCGGAGGCGACGTACACCCCGGGGACGAAGGACGTGCCCAGCGCCGCGCAGGTCAGCCAGGCGACGCAGGCGACGGCGACGCCGCGGGTGCTGGCCGTACGGTGCGCGGCCGCGCGCTCCGCGAGCCGTCGCACGGCCAGCGTCATCAGGGCCAGGACCGCGGCGGCGAGCAGCAGCGCACCCCCGGCCGCGGCGAGCGCGCCGGGCCTGCCGACCGAGCCCAGGACGAAGCGGTAGCCGTCGGCGAACAGCGGCCAGTCCAGCACCGGGTCGAACGGACGGGCCAGCACGGCCAGGAACCCGACGTCGACGATCTTGATGACGCTCAGCAGGCCGAGGGCCCCGCCCAGCACCCCGGCGACGATGCGGCGGGCACGGGCCGGCAGCGCCAGCAGCACGGCGAGTGCGGCCAGCGCCTCGATGGGGATGCGCACGAACGCGGCCGGCACCGACGAGCCGGGCGGCAGCCGGGTGATCTGGTCGGGCACGACCAGGGCGAGGAAGACCAGCACCGCGGCGGCCACGGTGAGCGCCGCGGCGGCGGCACGACGCTGACGGCCCGGGCCGGCCCCTGGTGCCGGCGTGCGGCGAAAGCGCGTGAAGAACGACAACCCGACGATCCCTTTGCGGCTGCGGTGTGACCCCTGACGACCTGGAACTGTACCCACCACGTCTGACAGTGCCCGGCGTACGTGGTCGCCGGGCACTGTCAGAGAGGTGGGTCAGACCAGGGCGGGCACCCCGGTGAGCCGGTCCAGCGTGCCGACGGTGTCGAACAGGGTGTCGGCGCTCGCCGGGTCGAGCTCCCCGGCCACGGCCGGCCGCAGCACCCCGTCGTTGACCAGGTGCTCGGTGATGCGCATGGTGCTCAGCCCTTGATCTGCCGGCGGCCCTGCGAGCCGGCCGAGACGCTGATCCGGCGCGGCTTGGCGCTGTCCGAGACGGGAATGCGCAGGTGCAGCACGCCGCTGTCGTAGTCGGCCTCGAGCTTCTCGGCGTCGAGGGTGTCGCCGAGGAACAGCTGCCGGGTGAAGACCCCCATCGGCCGCTCGGCGATGACGGTCTCGACGTCGTCGTGGCGGGCGCGCTGCCGCTCCGCCCGTACGGACAGCACGTTGCGCTCGACGGTCAGGTCGATGCTGTCGGGGTCGACGCCGGGAAGGTCGAAGTAGACGTGGAACCAGTCGCCGTCGCGCTCGGCATCGACGTGCATGACCGCCGGGCGGGCCGGAGTGCCGGCGAACTGCTCGAACATGCGGTCGATGTCGCGGAACGGATCGGTACGCATGAGCATGGTCATCTCCTCCTTGGTGCTCCTTCACCAAGCTCCTTGAGTCTGTTCGACTCAACTTCTGAGATACAACGCGGTGGAGCGGCTGTCAAGCCTGTCGCGCCGCGGAGCCGACGACGGTGTTCTGTCACATGGTGAAACGGCCCTCGACTGACGATCTCGTGAAATCCGTTGCCCTCCGCCAAGCCGACCATTCCTTCGTCCGCCGAAAACGGAATGTGGATCTTCGAGGCTCAGCCAGGGCGGGGCGTTACATCTTCCAGGACCGCTTATCCATGATCAGACCGAGCCTGACGGTCGCGAACAGCACCGCCAGCATGGCGGTACGCCAGATCGCCGGGCCGTATTCGGTGGTGATGGTGCGGGCGCCGTCCGAGGTGCCCACCAGGTGCCGGGTAGCCCAGAAACTGCCCAGCAGCAGCACGGCAGCGATCAACGCCATGATCATCGGAAGCCATGCCGATCGGGGCAGCTCGAAGCTGAGCCAGGCGCCGAGCAGCAGGATGAGCGAGCCGCCGGCCAGGACGACCACCCATGCCACCGACATCGGGCGCTCGCCGTCGATGCTGCTCGCCGTGTGCAGACCCCAGCCCGTCCATCGCATGCCGCCGTGCAGCAGAAACGGATCGTGGTCGATCACCTTCGTGTACTCCTGCTGCGCCCACGGAAGACCCAGGGCGAGAACAGCGACGAGCGCGCCGACCAGGGCCAGCACCCGGGCCCCCACCGTGACGGATGCGGTGTCGCGCAGCTGGACGTCCTCGGATTCGAGCATGGTGACGGACCATACCAAAGGCCGGTCAGGCAACTGATCGGCATTTCGGCCGCGCCCGCGCCGGGGTGGGAACGGCTTGAAGACGCAGGAAATCGCGTTGCCGCTACGGGCGCTGCGGCCGTACCGTCGTCGCATGATTCTCAGGTCCGCGACCACGACGCCGGGATGTCCCGGCGTGGCGTCGCGCTGATCTGATTCCAGCGACGAAGCGGCCCCGGGGCACCTGCCCCGGGGCCGCTTCGTGTCCCTGGACGGTGCCCGGGCCTGACTGAGGAGGCACCGATGATCGTGGACCATCGCCGGCTCGGGCGCGAGCTCGACATCTTCGACACCGACCCGTTGATCGGCGCCGGCCTGCCGTTCTGGCTGCCCGCCGGGGCCGCGGCCCGTTACGAGGTCGAGTCGTACCTGCGCGAGCTCGAGCGGCGCGCCGGATACCAGCACGTCTACTCCCCCGTGCTGGGCAAGCGGCAGATGTACGAGCTGTCCGGGCACTGGCGCAACTTCGCCGACGACATGTTCCCGCCGATGGCGGTGGGCGGCGGTGACAGCGACGACGCGCTCGTGCTGCGTCCCAGCCTGTGCCCGCACCACGCGCTGATCTTCAAGGCGCGGCAACGGTCGTACCGTGAGCTGCCGGTACGCATCGCCGAGCTCGGCGGCATGTACCGCGCCGAGCGCTCCGGTGTGCTCGGCGGCCTGTCCCGGGTGCGCGCGATCTGGCTCAACGACGCGCACGCCTTCTGCTCGCTCGCCCAAGTCGGCGAGGAGGTCGCCGAGGTGCTGGACCTGATCGGCCAGGCGCACGCCGCGCTGGGCCTGCGGGTGTCGTCGTACCGGTTGTCGCTGCGCGGCAGCGGCGGCAAGTACGCCGGCGACGACGACGTGTGGGCGCAGGCCGAACGGCTGCTGCGCGAGGCGCTGGACGACGCCGGGGTGCCGTACGCCGCGGCCCGCGGCGAGGCCGCCTTCTACGGCCCCAAGATCGACGTGCAGATCGCCGACCCGGCCGGCCGGGAGTCCACCCTGTCCACCATCCAGATCGACTTCCACCAGCCGGAGCGATTCGGCCTGGCCTACCTGGACGCGTCCGGCGACCGGGCGCGACCGGTGATGGTGCACCGCAGCCTGGTCGGGTCGATGGAACGGCTGTTCGCCACCCTGCTGGAGGCGCATGCCGGGGTGTTTGCGGTGTGGTACTCGCCGGTGCAGATCAGCGTGCTGCCGGTCGGCGCCGGGCAGCACAAGGGCGCGGCCGGGTTCGCCCGCGAGGCGATCGCCGCTGGGCTGCGCGCGCAGGTGGACCACGACGGCTCGATCGGGGCGCGGGTACGGGACGCGGCGCGGCGCAAGATCCCGTACGTGGCGGTGATCGGGCCGCGGGAGGAGGGTGACGGCCTCGTGGCGTTGCGGCTGCGGGACGGGCGGCGGCTGGCGGGAATGCCGTACGCGCAGGCGGTGGCGCTCATCAAGGCGGTGGCGGCGGAACGCTCACACGACCTGCTGCCGGCGGAGCAGACCGACGCGTGCGCGGCCCCCTTAGATTGATCGCGTGAAACGGGACGAGCGGATGCGGCACGCCACCTCGTTCGGTGCGGCGGCCACCGCGTACGCCGAGCACCGCCCGGACTACGCGCAGGCCGCCGTCCGCTGGGCGCTCGAGCCCGCCCCGGGCTTGCGCGTGCTCGACCTCGGCGCCGGCACCGGCAAGCTCACCGCCACGTTGGTTGCCATCGGCGTCGAGGTCACCGCGGTCGAGCCCGACCCGGCGATGCTGAGCGAGCTGCGCCGCGCGGTGCCGGATGTGCCGGCCCTGCCGGGCAACGCCGAGGCCATACCGCTGCCGGACGCCTGCGTCGATGCCGTGCTGGCTGGCA
>Ga0307288_10000493_pt1 | contig 13376 bp, 12 predicted proteins | sample ER_DNA_142_FD_194469 | JGI IMG/M metagenome (GOLD analysis project Ga0307288, IMG submission 194469) | Bulk soil microbial communities from the East River watershed near Crested Butte, Colorado, United States - ER_DNA_142 | ecosystem: Environmental > Terrestrial > Soil > Floodplain | place... | reverse complement strand
GCACCTTCCCGCACATGCGGGCGCTGTCCGAGCCGCTGGAGCTGGAGGAGGAGCGCCGGCTGGCCTACGTCGGCATCACCCGCGCGCGAGAGCGGCTGTACCTGTCCCGGGCGGCGGTGCGGTCGGCGTGGGGCGCGCCGCAGTACCACCCGGCCTCCCGGTTCCTCGACGAGATCCCGCCCGAGCTCGTCGAATGGGAGCGCCTCGAGTCGGCCGTGGACGCGGCCCGGCAGGGGCGGCGGATGGGCGGCTCCGCGATGGAGTCCCTGGCCAACCGCCGGGAGATGACGCGGGCCTCGTCCAAGCCGGTCCTGCACCTGAGCCCGGGCGACCGGGTCACCCACGACTCGTTCGGGCTGGGCACGGTGCTGCGCGTCGAGGGGGAGGGAGACCGCGCGATGGCCCACGTCGACTTCGGCTCCGAGGGAGTCAAGCGGCTGCTGCTGCGGTACGCGCCAGTCGTCAAGCTTTGACCGCGGGCGGCCGAACGGCGCAGCGCCTCAGGGCATCGCACCCATCTTCTTGAGCCACGGCAGTGGAGACACCGCCGAGCCGTCGTTGGGGTGGATCTCGACGTGGACGTGCGGACCGGTGGAGTGGCCGGTGCTGCCGGACAGCGAGACGACCTCGCCTGGGACGACGTTCTCGCCCCGCTTCACCAACAGCTTGCTGTTGTGGCAGAACCACGAGACGGTGCCGTCCCAGTACTGGATCTCGACCTTGTAGCCGTAGCCGCCCTGCCAGCCGGCGAAGACGACGGAGCCGCTGGACATCGACTTGACCTGCGTTCCCACCGGCACCGCGAAGTCCTGGCCCGGGTGCATTGAGCCCCACCGCATACCGAAGCCCGAGGTGAGCTGGTAGCCGCCAGCGATGAACGGCACCCAGCCGTGCGCCGCGGCCTTGGCCTGCGACTGCTGCGCCTCGGCGTCGGCCTGAGCCTGAGCCTGCGCGGCCGCTGTGTCGGCGGCGGCCGCATCGGCGGCTGCCTTTGCGTCGGCGTCGGCCGCGGCGTCGGCCTGCGCTCGAGCCTGGGCGGAGGCGGCGTTCTCGGTCTCGTCCTCACCGGCCGGCACGGCGTCGGTGCCGCTCAGGGCGGAGCTGCGGTCCTCGTCGCGGGCGGCGCGCTCGAGCACGTCGCGCTCGATGGCGTCCTCGGTCGCCGTGCCGGACGCCGTCAGCCCGGTCGGCGATGCGGCCGTCGCCGGAGGCGCTGCGGCACTGCCCAGGTGGGCGCCGGTCGCCGTCAGCACGAGCGTCGCGGCGGCGGCCGTCGGAAGGAGGTACCCAGACCCGGCGAACCGGGGCAGCGACGTCGTCGACGCAGTAGCACGGGTGGTCCGTGGTGGACGGGCGGCACGATGCCGTCCCGCGGGGGGCCGATGGCGCCCGCGGTATTCAGGGGAAGACAAGAGGGGGAGTCCTTGGGGGGCTTTGGACGTGATCGACGTCAGGGGCTTTGACGGGTCGGCGGTTACCCTAACGTGACCATTTCGTGACCTCCAAATCGCTGTCCACGGGTGTGCGGACGCAACGGAAGACGCCGAGCAGGGGAGAGCGCCGACACGGAGCACCGGACGTTCGATGAAGCGGGGCTTTGCGGCGCTGCTGGGGGCAACGACGCGGGGACAACCTAGCGCTCCCAGCCGCCGTCGCGCGAGAGTCGGACCGACCTTCGTCCCCGGCGTGTCCTCAGCCGGTCCGCCGGCGCCGGCCGAACGGGGTCGCGCCCGGCGTCACGGTGGTCCCGTCGGAGTCGAGATGAGCGAGCGCCGCACCGATGCTGTGGACGACCGACTGCATGATCGGCAGGCTCATGTGCCCCACGCCGTGCATCTCGATGTTGGTGACGTTGAGGTCCGGGTGCTCGAGGGCCGCCGTGCGCTGCGGGAGCATCAGCTGGTCGAGATCGGACCAGTAGCAGAGGAAGCGGGTCCGACAGCTCTCGACCGGCTGCTCCAGCTCCTGCAGTAGCGGGCTCCCCGGTCGGAGCTGCTGCATGATCCGGCTGTTCCAGGCGTATGCGGTGTAGGTGCCGTGATGCGGGCTGCCCAGGGTCACCAGGGTGTGGACCCGCTCATCGCCGCCCAGCCGCGTGACGTAGTAGCGGGCGATGAGCCCGCCCATGCTGTGCCCCACCACGTGGATGCGCTCGTATCCCGTCTCGGCCACCAGGGCCTCGATCTCCTGGGCCAGCTGCGCGGCGGCGACCCGCACGTCGCCGGTGAGGACCGAATAGTTCAGCGTGGTGATCTGGCCGAACCCGCGACGCCGCAGGCCCCGGCGCAGCAGCGTGAAGACGGACCGGTTGTCGGCCATCCCGTGCAGCAGGAGGATCGGCGTCCCCGCGGCCTCGATGTCGGAGATGACGAGCCCACGCTGCACCGGGGCGAGGTGCTCGATCCGGTAGCCGTGGGAGACGTCCCGGGCTTGGGCCCCGAGCACCCCGAACGGGTAGATCGCCAGGTGGGTGGCCAGCCAGAGCGCCTCGACGGTGGCGCCGGCCAGCCCGGTCGGGGTGGCCAGAGCCCGAGCCGCGTCGCCCACGATGTCCGTGGCCGTCTCGACGGCCGCCGTGACCCGGCGGGCGACCACTGCGGGGGCCAGACCCGACGCATACCCCTTGACGCGCGACGCCCCCTCGCTGCACCCGCCGGAGGGCCGTGCGGCCGTTGGCACTGAGCGAGGAGGCATGGTTCCGCGACAGTAACCCGGGCCAGGAGCCTTCGCTACGCTTCGCGCCATGACCGACCGGTCCGACCGCCCCGACCCACCCGAACAACCGACCTCCCCCATCCGCGTCGTGGTCGCCAAGCCCGGACTGGACGGTCACGACCGTGGCGCCAAGGTCGTCGCGCGGGCTCTTCGGGATGCCGGGATGGAGGTCGTCTACACCGGCCTGCACCAGACGCCGGAGCAGATCGTCGAGGCGGCGATCCAGGAGGACGCGGACGCCGTCGGTCTCTCGGTCTTGTCGGGCGCCCATATGACGCTCTTCGCCAAGGTGGTCGACCTGCTCCGTGAGCGGGACGCGTCCGACATCGTCGTCTTCGGCGGTGGCATCATCCCGGACGATGACCTGCCAGAGCTCGAGCGGATGGGCGTGGCCAAGGTGTTCACCCCGGGAGCGGCCACCACGGAGATCGTCGACTGGGTCCGGTCCCACGTCGATCCCAACAGGTGAGACGGCTCGTTCACGCGAAGGTGCCAGCTTTTTCTGGCGACCTTAAAGAGTTGGCAAAGTCGGTAGGTTTCCCGGCCGTCCGGTTTCACCATTGACGTACGGAGCAGAGCGACAACCCCCCATGCCGCAATGGTCCGAGTCGATGGCGGACAGGGTCGGATCCCCGCTTTTCCCGCAGCGGGCGCGGTCCGGGCACCACGGTTTTCCGGGGTGGGCCGGGAGCGAAAGCACCGGCATGACCGCGCCGTCGGCGACCGGAAGGTTGTGGGGCCGCCAAGGGGCTGCGGCCCCACAACCAGGTGGTTGGCCACGGCCCTGACGCCGTATGGCCGATAGGTCAGCAAACCAGATGACCTAGGCTCGCGGACCGTGTCCGAGCGAACTGACCGCGGATTGCCGTGTCCGCAATGGGCCACCCGGCGGCCTTCATGGTGGCCGCTACGTGCCTGCCGAGAGGCCAGCTTTGGTCGTTCTGGAGCCGTCAGAACGACCAAAGTTGGCCTCTCGGGCGTGGTGTCGGTGGCGGTCGCTCTGGGGCTGGCGGCTTGCGCTTCACCGGCTCCGTCGGCGTCCCGCGCCACGAACGGCGCGTCGGCCTCGACCGGTGCTTCCGCGACGAGCTCGGCCGCTCCGTCGACCACCGCGACTACCGCCCTCCCTGGCCTCCCCGGCGGTACCGTCCTCGCGGTCAAGATCGACAACACCGCCGGGTCCCGGCCCCGGATCGGGATCGACAAAGCCGCGGTCGTCTACGTCGAACCGGTCGAGGGCGGCCTGACCCGTTTGCTGGCGGTCTTCTCGACCGGTGTCGGCGACCTGCCGGGCGAGTTCGGACCCATCCGCAGCGCCCGGGAGTCCGACGTCACACTTCTGGCCAACTGGGGCCGGGTGGCCTTCGCCTACTCCGGCGGGTCGGCTTACACCCGCGGTGTGGTCGACCGAGCCGCGCTCGCCTCGATCCCCTACGACGCGTCCACCCAGGGCTACCGACGCGCCGGCGACCGCCGGGCGCCGTACAACGTCATCGGCGACACCCAGGCGCTGCTCGCCCGCGCGGCCGTCGGTCCCGCATCCGGCGACCCCGGCTTCCGCTTCGGCCCGGCCGCGGCGGGCGGCACCCCGGGGACGTCGGTGACCACCGCCTGGCCGGCCGCCCGGGTCGCCTTCACCTGGGACGGCTCCAGCGGCCGCTACCTGCTGGCCACCGACGGCCGGCCCGACGCGGTCGCCGGCGGCGGGCAGCTCGGTGCCGCGACCGTCGTGGTCCAGGAGGTGCGCAGCCATCTGAGCGAGAACCGTGACGTCAACGGCGCCCAGACGCCCGTCGTCGACGTCGTGGGCTCCGGTCCGGTCACGGTCCTCCGGGACGGGCTGGCCTGGCGCGGCCAGTGGTCCCGCCCCGACGCCGGCTCGGCGACGAGCTTCCAGACCGACGGGCAGCCGATCCCGATGGCCTCCGGGCCCGTGTGGGTCCTGCTGGTCCCCACCGGCCAGGTGGTCACGGTCGGCTGACCCGCGTACGAACCCTCAGGGTGAGACGGCGGGTGACATCGCTCGCACCGTCCCCTCGGGGGTGTCGGCCCCCGCAGACCCGGCCGCTAGGCTCGCCACGCACGACTGATGCACGATGCGCATTCCGACGATGGGACGGCTGGCGTGGACCTCTTCGAGTACCAGGCACGGGACATGTTCGAGGCGCATGGGGTGCCCGTGCTGGCCGGAGTCGTCGCCGACACTCCTGACGCGGTTCGGGCGGCAGCCGAGGAGATCGGGCCGGCCAGCGGCGGCGTCGTCGTGGTCAAGGCGCAGGTGAAGACCGGTGGCCGCGGGAAGGCCGGCGGCGTCAAGGTCGCCAAGACCGCCGACGAGGCGCAGGCCGCCGCCGAGCGGATCCTCGGGATGGACATCAAGGGCCACACCGTCCACCGCGTCATGGTGGCCTCGGGCGCGAACATCGCCGAGGAGTACTACTTTTCGCTCCTCCTCGACCGCGCGAACCGCTCCTATCTCGCCATGTGCTCCAAGGAGGGCGGCATGGAGATCGAGCAGCTCGCCGTGGAGCGGCCGGAGGCGCTCGCCCGCGTCCCGGTCGACCCCAACGTCGGCATCGACGACGCCAAGGCTCGGGAGATCGTCCAGGCGGCCGGTTTCGACGAGGCGGACCAGGCCGTCATCGCGCCTGTCCTCACCACCCTGTGGGACGTCTACCGCGAGGAGGACGCGACCCTGGTCGAGGTCAACCCGCTGGTCAGGACCGCAGACGGCCGGATCATCGCCCTCGACGGCAAGGTCACCCTCGACGCCAACGCCGACTTCCGGCACCCGGACCACGCCGAGCTGGAGGACGCCCGCAGCGCCGACCCCCTCGAGGCCGAGGCCAAGAAGATGGACCTCAACTACGTCAAGCTCGACGGCGACGTCGGCATCATCGGCAACGGCGCCGGGCTGGTCATGTCGACTCTCGACGTCGTCGCGTATGCCGGCGAGGACGTCGCAAGGGACCGCGGCCTCCACACTCCGCCCAAGCCCGCGAACTTCCTGGACATCGGCGGCGGCGCCTCGGCCGAGGTCATGGCCAACGGGCTGCACATCATCCTCGGTGACCCGCAGGTCAAGGCGGTCTTCGTCAACGTCTTCGGCGGCATCACCGCATGCGACGCGGTGGCCAACGGCATCGTAGGGGCGCTCGACAAGCTCGGCGACGAGGCGACCAAGCCGCTCGTCGTCCGCCTCGACGGCAACAACGTCGACGAGGGCCGGCGCATCCTCGCCGAACGGAACCATCCCCTCGTCAGCATCGAGGGCACCATGGACGGCGCGGCTCGCAAGGCCGCCGAGCTCGCGGCCGCCAAATAGGACACGGAGACAACAGACCATGTCGATCTTCCTCGGCCAGGACTCCAAGGTCATCGTCCAGGGCATGACCGGGTCCGAGGGCATGAAGCACACGACCCGGATGCTGGCCTCGGGCACGGCGATCGTCGGCGGGGTCAATCCTCGCAAGGCCGGGCAGACGGTCGATTTTCCGGGCGGGGTCACCGTGCCGGTCTTCGGCACCGTCGCCGAGGCGATGTCCGAGACCGGCGCCGACGTGTCAGTCGTGTTCGTCCCGCCGGCCTTCGCCAAGGCGGCGGTGGTCGAGGCGGTCGACGCGGGCATGCCTCTGGTCGTCGTCATCACCGAGGGCATCCCGGTCAAGGACACCGCGGAGTTCTTCGCGTACTCGCAGACGCAGGGCACCACCCGGATCATCGGCCCGAACTGCCCCGGGCTGATCAGCCCCGGCCAGTCGAACGCCGGCATCATCCCGGCCGACATCGCCGGCCCGGGGCGCATCGGCCTGGTCAGCAAGTCCGGGACGCTGACCTACCAGATGATGTACGAGCTGCGTGACCACGGTTTCTCGTCCGCTGTGGGAATCGGCGGTGACCCGGTCATCGGCACCACTCACATCGACTGTCTCGAGGCGTTCCAGAACGACCCCGGCACCGACGCGATCGTCATGATCGGCGAGATCGGCGGCGACGCCGAGGAGCGGGCCGCCGCATACGTCAAGGAGAACGTCACGAAGCCGGTGGTGGGGTACGTCGCCGGGTTCACCGCCCCGGAGGGCAAGACGATGGGCCATGCGGGGGCCATCGTCTCCGGATCCTCGGGGACCGCCACGGCCAAGAAGGAGGCGCTCGAGGCCGCCGGTGTCAAGGTCGGCAAGACCCCGTCGGAGACGGCCGCATTGATGCGTGAGGTCATGGAGAGCCTCGACCGCGCCACCGTCTGAGGCATCCGGGGCCCCTGACGACCAACTGACCGCGCGACGGCGCGCCCTCCTCGCTCCAGCGCGGGGAGCGGCGACGATGGTCCGGTCATGACGCTCCTCGAGTCTCGCCGCACCCGCGCTCGCGCGGATCCTCACGAGTCGCTGTCCGACGTGCCGGCGCTCGGATGGTGGCACGCCCCCACCGCGGGCGCGCTCGCCGCCACGGGATCCTGGCTGGTGCTGGCGTTGCCGGCTCTCGTCGGGTGGGTGGTCACGGCGCAGACGACGGTCGGGTGGGGCGACGCCCTCGGCATCGCGAGTGCAGGCTGGTTCCTCGGCCATGGGGCGGTGGTCCGGGTCGCCGACGTGTCGCTGACCCTGGCTCCGCTCGGCGTCGGGCTGCTGGCGCTCCGGGTCACCGTCCGAAGCGCGCGGCGGGTGTTGGACCGCACCGAGCGGGCCGCGCCGGGCACCACCTGGCGGCGGCGGCTGGTCCGCCACGTCGCGCCCGGGTTCGTCCTCGGGTATGCGGCGGCCGGGCTGGTCGCCTGGTCGCTCACCCTTGCGGGACCGGCCCGCCCGGGACTCCGGGGTGTGGTGGTCGCGCTGGTCGTCCCCGTGCTGGCCGTGGCCTGGGTGGTGCTGCGCCGGTACCTCGCCGGGAAGGAGGCGGGGATCGTCGGGGACTGGCTCGACCGGCTGCCGCGGTGGCTTGCGCGAGGGATCCGGCCCGGGGTCTACGGCGCAGGGCTGCTCCTCGTCGTGGGGGCCGTCCCGTTGGCGGTCATGCTCGTGGCGCGCTGGTCGACGGTCTCCGGGCTGCACGCCGCGGTCGACGCCGGCCTCCTCGGCGGGATCGTCCTCACCGCCGGCCAGGTCCTCGTGCTGCCGAACCTCGCCGTCTGGGGTCTGGCCTGGCTCGCCGGTCCCGGGTTCCAGATCGCCGACGGCTCGACGATCACCCTGGCCGGTGCCCACCCCGGTCTGATGCCCATGATCCCGGTGCTCGGAGCGCTGCCCTCAGACGGAACCTGGTCCCCACGGATGCTTCTCCTGACAGCGGTCCCGGTGCTCGCGGGCAGCGGCATAGGGTGGCTTGCGTGCCGCAGCGTGGCCCGACTGTCGAGCTGGCGGACCAAGCTCGCCACGGCGACCACGGCCGCCGCGACCTCGGCCGTCTGTCTGACCGTCCTCGCGGCGCGCGGCTCCGGGGCGGCCGGCGTGGACCGGCTCAGCGCCGTCGGCACCCGGCCGTGGACGTTCGGCGCCCTCCTGCTGGCGGAGCTCGTGGTCGGTGCAGCGGCCTCGGTGCTGGCGCGGCAGCTGCTGCTGCGCCTCCGGCCGCACCGCTGACCCTCCCCGGGTGGCCCGGGGGTCTCCGCCGGTGAGAGTCGTCGTCGTCGGCGGGGGCATCGTCGGGCTCGCCACCGCCCGGGCCCTGGCCCGGCGGGGTGACGAGGTGACCGTCCTGGAGAAGGAGTCCGCGCTTGCCACCCACCAGACCGGGCGCAACTCGGGCGTGATCCACTCGGGGATCTACTACCCGCCGGGCAGCCTCAAGGCGACCATGGCGGTGCGAGGCGCCGCGTCGATGACGGCGTTCGCCCGAGAGCGCGGCATCCCCGTCGAGACGACCGGCAAGCTCGTCGTCGCCACGACGGCGGACGAGGTCCCGGGCCTGCGCAAGCTCGCCGACCGAGCCGCGGCCAACGGGGTCCCGGCCCGGCTGGTGTCGGCGGCGGAGGCCCGCGCCTACGAGCCCTACGTCGCCTGCGTCGAGGCGCTGCACGTCGAGACCACCGGCATCGTCGACTACACGCTGGTCAGTCGCGCGTTCGCGGAGGACGTCGTGGCCGGCGGCGGGCTGGTATGCCTGGGGACCGGTTTCGCGGGGGTCGAGGTCGGCGCGCGGGGCGTCTTACGGGTGCGGACGACCGGCTCGACCGAGCCGGTGGAGACCGACGCGCTCGTCGTCTGCGCCGGCCTGCAGGCCGACGTCGTCGCCCGGGCCTGCGGCATCGTGCCCGAGGCGCGCATCGTGCCGTTCCGCGGCGAGTACTTCGAGCTGGCCGAACACCGGCAGCACCTGGTTCGCGGACTGATCTACCCGGTGCCCGACCCTCGGTTCCCGTTCCTCGGCGTCCACCTGACCCGGATGATCAGGGGTGGCGTTCACGCCGGGCCGAACGCGGTCCTGGCCCTCCGGCGCGAGGGATACACCTGGCGGGACGTCGACCTGGCCGAGCTGCGTGACTCCCTGTCCTGGCCCGGGCTGTGGCGGCTCGGAGCCAAGCATGCGGCACCGGGAGCCGGGGAGGTGGTGCGGTCACTGTCCCGGAGCGCCTTCGCCCGGAGCGTGTCGCGGCTGGTCCCTGGCATCGAGGCCCGCGACCTGGTCCCGGCGCCGGCCGGCGTGCGGGCTCAGGCGCTGCGCCGGGACGGCTCGCTCGTCGACGACTTCCTCATCCAGACCGCACCGCGGCAGGTGCACGTCCTGAACGCGCCGTCTCCAGGGGCCACCGCGTCGCTCGAGATCGCCGAACACCTGGTGTCCCACGTCGACGCCACCACCCGCTGATCCGGCTCGCTCGCGCTCAGAACTCGGTCAGCGAGCCGAGGATCGAGCGCTGCCGCTGCTGACTGCAGACGGTCTGGGCCGCACTGGTGTTGGCGCCCTGCATGCAGTCCTCGTACTGCTTCTGCGGGACGTAGAACACCGCCTGGGTCACCGCCCCGAGCAGCAGCATCGCCGACAGTCCCAGCGCCACCGCCGGCCCGAACCGCGTGAACGCCCCCGCCGACGCCCGCGACAGCCGGCGCATCTCTCGGATCGACACGATGATGGCGAGGACGATGGGCACGACGACGATCGCCCGCCGCGGAAGCGGTAGTCCGGCCCCCAGCAGGATCAGGACGAAGAGGGCCGCGACGGTCAGCGAGTAGCGGCCGCGCGCCCGCAGCTCCTCCCGGCTGACCTGCTGGCCCAGCTGCCCCGCCATCCCGTCTCCGCTTCCCTGGTCGGCCGGTACGCGGCCTCTCGTGGCGGATGTCCGCCGATGCCTGCCGATGTCTGTCCGGTGTCTGTCCGATGTCAACGACGGGCCGGCTCCCCGGGTTTCGGCCGCCTGGTGGCGACGGCAGGCTATCCCGCCGCCGTCGGTAGGGTGGAGGACCGTGACGGCACCCCTTCCGGAGCGCGCCGCACCCGTCGCCGGCTCCGTCGTCGTCCTCGTCTCGGGAACCGGCACCCTCCTCCAGGCCCTTCTCAACGCGTCGGCCGACCCTGCCTACGGCGTCCGGGTCGCCGCGGTCGGCGCCGACCGCGACGGGATCGAGGGGCTCGCCCGGGCGGAGCGGGCCGGTGTCCCGACGTTTGTCTGCCGCGTGTCCGACTTCCCGGACCGGCCGGCCTGGGACGCCGCGCTGGCCGAGACCGTCGCCGCCTACCAGCCGACGCTCGTGGTGTCCGCCGGCTTTCTGAAGCTCGTCGGACCGGCGTTCCTCGCCCGGTTCGCCGGCCGGTACGTCAACAGCCACAACGCGTTGCTGCCGTCCTTTCCCGGAGTCCACGGACCGCGGGACGCGCTCGCCTACGGGGTGAAGGTCACCGGCGCCACCCTCTTCGTCGTCGACGACGGCGTCGACACCGGCGCCATCGTCGGTCAGGTCGCCGTGCCGGTCCAGGACGAGGACACGGTCGAGACCCTGACCGAGCGGATCAAGCAGGCCGAGCGGCCGCAGCTCGTCGACCTCGTCGGACGCATGGTCCGCGAAGGGTTCACCGTCAGCGATCGGAAGGTCACCATCCCGTGAGTGCTGCCGACACCGCAGAGGGGAGACGCCCGATCCGGCGGGCGCTGGTCTCGGTTTACGACAAGTCCGGCCTCCCCGAGCTGGCCGTCGCGTTGCATCAGGCCGGCGTGGCCATCGTGTCGACCGGCTCGACCGCCAAAGCCATTGCCGCACAAGGCGTTCCGGTCACCGTGGTGGAGGAGCTCACCGGCTTCCCGGAGTCCCTGGACGGACGAGTGAAGACCCTGCACCCGAAGGTGCACGCCGGCATCCTGGCCGACACCGATAATCCCGACCACGTGCGCCAGCTGGCCGATCTCGGCGTCGAGGCGTTCGACCTGGTCGTGTCGAACCTGTACCCGTTCCGCGACACCGTCACCTCCGGTGCCACGCCGGACGAGTGCATCGAGCAGATCGACATCGGGGGCCCGGCGATGGTCCGCGCCGCCGCGAAGAACCACGCGAACCTCGCGGTCCTCACCAGCCCCGACGCATACCCGCGGCTCAAAAAGGCCCTCGGCGAGGGCGGGTTCACCCTCGCCGAGCGGCAGCGACTGGCGGCCGAGGCGTTCGTCCACACCGCGACCTACGACAACGCCGTCGCGAACTGGATGGGCACCGTCGTCGCGGACACGACTGATGGGACCGGGTTCCCCGCCTGGACCGGGGCCACGTGGGACCGGTCCGCCCAGCTCCGGTACGGCGAGAACCCGCACCAGGCCGCCGCGCTCTACCGCCACTGGCGCCCCGGCGTCGCGCACGCCGAGCAGCTGCACGGGAAGGGGATGTCCTACAACAACTACGTCGACGCCGACGCGGCGGTTCGCGCGGCCCACGACCAGGGCGACCGGCCCACCGTCGCGATCGTCAAGCACGCCAACCCCTGCGGGATCGCCGTCGGCCCGACGGTCGTCGAGGCGTACGACAAGGCCCACGCGTGCGACCCGCAGTCGGCGTACGGCGGCATCATCGCGACGAACCAGACCGTCACCGTCGCTCTGGCCGAGCGCACCAAGGGGGTCTTCACCGAGGTGATCGTGGCGCCGGCCTTCGACGACGACGCGCTCTCGATGCTCCGAGAACGGAAGAACCTCCGCGTGCTGCAGCTGCCCGCGGGCATGGAGCGGTTTCGCGACCCGATCGAGGTGCGCCCGATCGGCGGCGGCATCCTCGTCCAGACCGTCGACCGGCTCGACGCGGTGGTGCCGTCTCCGGACGACGGCGAACCCACCGGCGGCGACGAGCCCGCATACTGGCGGCTGGTCTCCGGCGACCCCGCGAACGGCGCGACCCTCGCCGACCTGTCCTTCGCCTGGCGGGCGATCCGGGCGGTGAAGTCCAACGCGATCCTGCTGGCCACGGACGGCGCGTCGGTCGGGGTCGGCATGGGACAGGTCAACCGCGTCGACGCATGTCGCCTCGCCGTGGCGCGGGCCGGGACCGACCGCGCCGCGGGCTCGGTCGCCGCGTCGGACGCGTTCTTCCCCTTCCCGGACGGGTTGGAGATCCTGCTCGACGCCGGCGTGCGGGCGGTCGTCGCGCCGGGTGGCTCGATCCGCGACGACGTCGTCATCGAGGCGGCGGCGCGGGCCGGAGCGACGATGTACTTCACCGGCACCCGGCACTTCGCCCACTGACGTGACGTCCCGGTTGCTGTGGGCCGTGCTGGCCTTCGTCGCCGGGGCGTTCCTGTCGATCCAGTCACGGATGAACGGTGAGCTGGCCACCGTGTTCGGCCACGGTATCGATGCCGCGCTCTGGAGCTTCGTCACCGGCACGATCGTGCTGAGCCTCGCGCTGCTCGTGTCGCGGCCCATGCGGTCCGGATTACGGCAGCTGCGAGTTTCCTTGTCAGACGGACGGATTCGCTGGTATCAGTGCGTAGGCGGGTTCATGGGCGGCTTGTTCGTCCTCTGTCAGTCGTACGCGGTGCCGCTGGCCGGTGTGGCCCTGTGGACCGTCGCGGTCGTGGGGGGACAGACCGCGAGCGGGATGGGGGTGGACCGGTTCGGGATCGGGCCGGCGGGACGGCTCCCGGTCGCTGCCGGACGGGCAGTGGCTTCCGTCCTCGCCGTCGCCGGGGTGCTCATCGCGGTCGAGGGGCGCGTCTCCGCGACCGACGCCGCGGTGGTCTTGCCGGTCGTGCTCAGCGTCCTTGCCGGGATCTCCCTGGCGGTCCAGGCGGGGATCAACGGTCGCGTGGGCGTGGCGTCCGGGAACGCGTTCACGACGGCCTGGCTCAACTTCACGCTCGGGACCGTGATCCTCCTCGTCCTGGCCGTCCCGGAAGGGCTGCTCGGACAGTTCGGGGTGCCGAGAAGCATGGCCGCGCCGTGGTGGGCGTGGTGGGGCGGCCTGCTGGGCATCGTGGTGATCGCCGCCGGCGCCGTGGGGGTGCGCTACCTCGGGGTGCTGCTGCAGTTGCTGCTCATGCTCGTGGGTCAGCTGTCGGTGGCCGCGCTGCTGGACCTGCTGAACCCGTCCACGCGGTCCTCGGTCACCCCCGTGGTGCTGCTGGGCCTCGTGCTGACCTTCGTCGCCGCGGCACTCGCCAGCGTCGCCACGATGCGAGGCCCCAGGCATCTCACTCGTACATGACGTACCCAAGCTGCGGATTGAGAGCCAGAACCTCGTCGGGGGTCA
>Ga0307288_10000492_pt1 | contig 13386 bp, 7 predicted proteins | sample ER_DNA_142_FD_194469 | JGI IMG/M metagenome (GOLD analysis project Ga0307288, IMG submission 194469) | Bulk soil microbial communities from the East River watershed near Crested Butte, Colorado, United States - ER_DNA_142 | ecosystem: Environmental > Terrestrial > Soil > Floodplain | place: USA... | reverse complement strand
CACAGTGACCCGTACTCAGTCAGCAGTACCGGACCCAATGGATGCCGAACGATGATCTCGGCTACCACCGCGGAACGTGACCCCCCGATGAGTGGACAAAAGCCTGCGACAAGAAAGCTGGACAACGACAAGTCCGGCTGGAACCTACACTCCGGCCACTGAAAGAGGCAGACGATTACCGGGAAGAAATCAGCTCTGAAAAGCCTTGAGCCTATGACGCTCAATGTCGGAGCGATCCTTCTGGAAGGCGAGATTTGATGTCGACAACCCGACTACCTGTTTTGTTCCTCACCGACCTGGTCGTACTGCCCGGCATGGTGGTACCGATCGAGCTCGACGACGCTGCCCGCGCAGCGGTTGACGCCGCGAAGGCCCATAGTGACAGCACGCTGCTGGTGGCTCCTCGGCTTGAGGACCGCTATGCCTCGTACGGTGTGCTGGCCGAAATCGTGCAGCTCGGCCGTCTCGCTACGGGTGAATCGGCGGCTGTGATCAAGGCCGAGCGGCGCGTCAAGATCGGCTCTGGCGTCTCGGGACCGGGCACCGCGCTGTGGGTGGAGGCCGAGGAACTCCCCGAGGCCGCGGAAGTGACCGAGGAAATCCGAAAGCTCGCCGCGGAGTACAAGAGTCTGGTGATTGCGACGTTGCAGCGTCGCGACGCCTGGCAGGTCATCGACACGGTCAATCGGCTCACCGACCCTTCCACGCTGGCCGATTTGGCTGGATATGCGCCATGGCTGAGCGACGAGCGGAAGCGTCAGCTGCTGGAGACTCCCGATGTCGAGACACGGCTGACCACGCTGATCGAGTGGACCAAGGCCTACATCGCCGAGACCGAGGTTAACGACAAGATCGCCGATGATGTGCGCGAGGGCATGGAGAAGAGCCAGCGTGAGTTCCTGCTGCGCCAGCAGCTGAATGCGATCCGCAAGGAGCTAGGCGAGGACGAGCCCGATGGCGCTCAGGACTATCGAGCTCGCGTCGAATCAGCGGATCTGCCAGATGAGGTTCGCAAGGCGGCGCTCCGAGAGGTAGGAAAGCTCGAGCGAGCGAGCGACCAAAGCCCCGAGTCGGGCTGGATTCGTACCTGGCTGGATACCGTCCTCGACCTGCCCTGGAACACCAAGACCACGGACTCGACTGACATCACGGCGGCGCGTGAAGTTCTGGACGCCGATCACCATGGCCTGGACGACGTCAAGGATCGCATTGTGGAGTACCTCGCGATCCGCGCCCGTCGTGCGGAGCGCGGCCTCGAAGTTATCGGTGGACGCGGCTCCGGTGCGGTGATGGCGCTCGTCGGGCCGCCTGGTGTGGGCAAGACCTCGCTGGGTGAATCAGTCGCTCGGGCGTTGGGACGTAATTTCGTCCGTGTCGCTCTTGGTGGCGTACGCGACGAGGCCGAGATCCGCGGGCACCGGCGTACCTATGTCGGCGCTCTTCCCGGCCGGATCGTACGCGCGATCACCGAGGCGGGATCGATGAACCCGGTCGTGCTGCTCGACGAGATCGACAAGGTCGGCTCCGACTATCGCGGCGACCCTGCCGCTGCCTTGCTGGAGGTCCTCGACCCCGCGCAGAACCACACCTTCCGGGATCACTACCTCGAGGTCGACCTCGACCTCTCCGACGTGGTATTTCTGGCGACGGCAAACGTGGTCGAGACCATTCCGCAGGCGCTGCTTGACCGGATGGAATTGGTCAGCCTCGACGGTTACACCGAAGACGACAAGATCGCCATTGCCCGGCAGTTCCTGCTGCCCAGGCAGCTCGAGCGGGCCGCGCTGACCACTGATGAGATCACGGTCTCAGATGATGCGTTGCGGGAGATCGCCGCGAACTACACCCGCGAGCCGGGCGTACGCCAGCTCGAACGGTTACTGGCGAAGCTGCTGCGTAAGGCAGCCACCAAGCTCGCCAGCGCGGCCGTTCAGCCGGGTGTGGTGATCGGATCGACCAACTTGCGTGAGTACCTCGGCCGACCTCGGTTCACACCCGATTCTCACGAGCGGACCTCGGTCCCCGGCGTTGCGACTGGCCTGGCTGTGACGGGTCTCGGCGGAGACGTGCTGTTCGTCGAGGCGTCTGCTGTGGACGCGACGTCAGATGGTTCCGGACCGGGCAGCCTGACACTGACCGGGCAACTGGGCGATGTGATGAAGGAGTCTGCGCAGATTGCTCTCTCCTACGTGCGCGCCCACGCCGAGCTGCTTGGGATCACTGACCGGTCGATCCTGGACCGGCATATCCACATCCACGTTCCGGCGGGCGCTGTCCCGAAGGACGGTCCTTCGGCAGGCGTCACCATGGTGACGGCGCTGACATCGATGGCAGTCGGCAGGCCGGTACGGTCCGACGTCGGGATGACCGGCGAGGTCACCCTGAACGGTCGGGTGCTGCCGATCGGTGGTGTCAAGCAGAAACTGCTCGCAGCTCAGCGCGCCGGCCTGACCACGGTGTTCGTGCCGAAGCGGAATGAGCCGGATTTGGACGATGTCCCAGAAGACGTACTGGAGACGATCAACGTTGTTCCGTCCACCGATGTGGCGGAGTTGGTCGCTCAGGCCATCGAGCCTGCCAGTGCGGAGACCGGGAACCGAGTCGCAGCCTGATCTAGTGGGGATCTGAGCGCATCGCGAGTTGATCTTCGTCGTATTTCGACTTGATCAGGCTCGCCACGGTCGTGATGGTGAGCGTGACCACGATCACCGTCAAGGAGACCCAGATCGGGATCTCGCCATCGAACGGCGCCCAGTCCGCCAGGTGGTAAGAGTGCAGCGCGTGCAAGATCAGCTTGATGCCGATGAAGCCCAGGATGATCGACAGGCCAACCGAGAGGTAGACAAGCCTCTTGAGCAGCCCGCCGATCAAGAAGTAGAGCTGCCGTAGTCCCATCAACGCGAACACATTCGCAGTGAAGACCAGATACGGCTCCTGGGTCAGCCCGTAGATCGCCGGAATGGAGTCGAGTGCGAAGAGCAGGTCGGTGCTCCCCAGCGCAACGATCACCACGAACATCGGAGTGATCAGCCGCTTGCCGTCCTCAACCACGGTCAAACTTGTGCCCCGGTAGTCCTCAGTCGCATTGAAGCGCCGCTTGACAAACCGCAAGGCCGGATTGTCGGGCGGCGCTTCTGTGTCCTCGTCGTGCTTGCGATAGTCGAGATAGAGCTTCACCGCGGTCCACACCAAAAAGGCCCCGAAGATGAAGAACACCCAACTGAAAGCGTTGATGACGGCCGCACCCAACGCAATGAAGATGCCCCGGAAAATCAGAGCCAAGATGATTCCGACCAGCAGTGCGAACTGCTGCAGCTGGCGTGGCACCTTCAGCTTGGTCATGATGACCAAGAAAATGAACAGGTTGTCGATCGAGAGGCTGTATTCGGTTATCCAGCCGGCAAAGAACTCTCCGGCGTACTGCGGCCCCGATACCGCCCACACACCGAAGCCGAAGATCACGGCCAAGGCCACGAAGATACCGATGAAGAGGCCTGCCTCCTTCATCGACGGCTCGTGCGGGCGGCGCCCGAGAATCAGCACGTCGATGGCCAGGATCGTCACCATCACGACGACGGTGATGATCCACGCGTAGAGGTGAACCTCCATATGGGGTCCCTTCCGAGACGGGAGTCGGCGAACGATTCAGTCTCGGAGGTCTCTTCCGCCAGGGTCACCGGCCGAAGGCACCGGGTGCGTCCCAAAAGGAATAGATCCTAATTTTGGAAACGATCCGTGATGACGATGCCTCCGCGAAGGAATACTCCCCTCCGCCGTTCAGTATGTCAGTGGAAGCCCAATCGCCTCACATCAGCGGTCAGCGGTTGGCCTCCACCATCTGCCGGAGCTCCTTCTTGAGGTCTGCGATTTCATCGCGCAGCCGCGCCGCCAGCTCGAACTGCAGATCCGCCGCAGCGGCGTGCATCTGGCTGGTCAGCTCTTGGACAAGGTCAGCGAGGTCGCCCGCGGGAAGCCCAGCCAACCTGCGTGCCTGCGCCGTCGTCTCTCGTGCACCGAGCGAAGGAACAGGCGACCGGCCACGCCCACGCGGCCGCCCGCCAAAGAGGTCGTCGGTGTCGGCATCCTCTCGCGCCAGCATGTCGGTGATGTCGGCAATTTTCTTGCGAATGGGCTGCGGATCGATGCCGTTGGCGAGGTTGTAGGCCACCTGCTTTTCTCGGCGGCGGTTGGTTTCATCAATCGCGGCCGTCATCGAGTCGGTGACGGAGTCGGCGTACATGTGCACCTCACCGGATACGTTGCGGGCTGCTCGTCCAATCGTTTGAATCAGGCTCTTCTCGCTTCGCAGGAAGCCTTCCTTGTCGGCATCGAGGATGGCAACCAGGGAGACCTCCGGAAGATCGAGTCCTTCACGGAGCAAGTTGATGCCGACCAGGACATCGAACTCCCCGATCCTCAGCTCGCGTAGCAAATGGATGCGCTGTAGCGTGTCCACCTCCGAATGCAGGTACCGCGTACGGATGCCGTTCTCGAGGAGGTAGTCGGTGAGATCCTCGGCCATTTTCTTGGTCAGCGTGGTCACCAGAACACGCTCGCGTCGCTCGCTGCGCAACCTGATCTCGCCCATCAGATCGTCGATCTGGCCATGCGTTGGCTTCACGATCACCTGAGGGTCGACCAAGCCCGTAGGTCGAATGAGCTGTTCGACGAAGCCCCTCGATCTGGCCAGCTCGTAGTTGCCCGGTGTGGCAGACAGATAGATGGTCTGACCGATGCGCTCCACGAACTCCTCGAAACGCAGCGGGCGGTTGTCCATCGCACTCGGCAGCCGGAAGCCGTGCTCGACCAGCGTCCGCTTACGCGACATGTCACCCTCATACATGCCACCGATCTGAGGCACCGTGACATGCGACTCATCGATGACCAGCAGGAAGTCCGACGGGAAGTAGTCGAGCAGGCAGTTCGGCGGACTCCCAGGCGCCCGGCCGTCAATGTGCCGTGAATAGTTCTCAATGCCGGAACAGGTGCCGATCTGTCGCATCATCTCGATGTCGTAGCTGGTGCGCATCCGCAGCCGCTGCGCCTCGAGCAGGCGCTGCTCCCGCTCCAGCTCCGCGAGCCGATCGGCAAGCTCGACCTCGATGCCGGCCATGGCACGCTCCATCCGCTCCGGGCCGGCGACGTAATGGCTGGCGGGGAACAGATAGATCTCACGGTCCTCGGTGACCACCTCGCCGGTCACCGGATGTAGGGTGCTCAGCCTCTCGATCTCGTCTCCGAAGAACTCGACCCGTACCGCGAGCTCTTCATACATGGGGAACACTTCGAGGGTGTCCCCGCGCACCCGAAAGGTGCCGCGGCTTCCGGACAGATCGTTACGCGCATACTGCACACCGACCAGCCGGCGGAGCAGCGAGTCCCGCTCGATCTCCTGCCCGACGTGAAGCGTGATCATCCGACCGACGTATTCCTGGGGCGTACCCAGGCCGTAGATTGCCGACACCGTTGCAACGACAACGACGTCGCGTCGAGTGAGCAGGGAGTTCGTCGCCGAATGGCGGAGCCGCTCGACTTCCTCGTTGAGCGAGGAGTCCTTCTCGATGTAGGTATCGGTCTGGGGCACGTACGCCTCAGGCTGGTAGTAGTCGTAGTAGGAGACGAAGTACTCCACGGCGTTGCGAGGAAAGAATTGCCGGAGCTCGTTCGCGAATTGGGCGGCCAGGGTCTTGTTCGGCTGCATGACCAAGACCGGCCGCTGCAGCCGCTCGGCCAGCCAGGCGACAGTGGCCGTCTTGCCGGTGCCAGTAGCGCCTAGCAAGACCACGTCCTGCTCACCCTTGGTGACCCGCTCCTCTAGGTCATCGATGGCCCGGGGCTGATCCCCGGAAGGCGCGAAGTCACTCTCCACTTTGAACGGAGCGACTGCGCGTTGAAGGTCTTCAATCGGCCGCATGGCGCGAGCCTACGTGGGCAGTCTGACAGCCGATTGCTCGCGCAATCACACACCAGCGCTTAACCCCCGGCGGCCTGACTCTTCAACATCGAGTTGATCATCGTCGAGACCTCCTTGTTCAGCTGAGCAGTGTCGGTATTAGGCGTGAAGTACGCCGTACCGATGACCGTCACGCCATCGCTCTGCCGCACCGAAACCAGCGAGAACAGGTACAGCTTCGTCGTACCCTGCCCACCGCTGACGGTTACCTGCGCAACGCAGGTCGCTGCCTTGAGCCTCGTCGTACCGACATCAGCATCCTTGGCATCTTGGAACTTCCCGTTCGACGTGCCCTCGGCGACATCCCGATGCCATGCGTCGCACAACTGTCCCGGGTTGGTGGACGGCGAGATCTGCAGCGATTGTCCGAGGAAGAGACTCTTGCCATTTGACAGCTGAGCCACGTTCTTGCCGGTCTTCTTGACCTCCCAGCCGGCGGCCGGTGCGAGTTCGACGCCGTTACCAAGATCAATGCTGCCTCCGGTCGGCGACTGCGAGGACTCGGTCGGCGTGGGCTCCGGCGCTGCGGTGGGTTCCCCGCTCGGTTGTGGCGTCGGCTCCTCCGTCGGTGGCGCGGGCTGGCTCGGAGTGATCGAGACATCCGGCTGATCGGCGCCCCCCCGGTTCAGCACCATGATGATGCCGCCAATGGCTGCCAGCAGTACGACTGCCGCGGCCACGATCGCGATGATCATCACTGAGCTCTTCTTGGCCGGCACACCCGGCGTACCGGGCCCACCTGGCCCTGAGCCCTGAGGCCCATAACCTCCTGGCTGAGGCGGATATCCACCGGGCGGCTGGCCGGACGCCGCCCGCTGCGGGCTGTAGCCACCAGGAGGTGGATAACCCGGTTGCTGAGGTGGCTGTTGTGGATAGCCAGCAGGCTGCTGAGGCGGATAGCTTCCCTGGCCCGGCTGCTGAGGTGGATAGCCGGCAGGCTGTTGCGGTGGGTAACCACCGGGACCCTGAGGCGGGTAGCCGCCCTGCTGACCCCAGTCTGGGGGATTTTGTGTCACGGCCGGCCCTCCTCTTCGTCATAGAACCGGTCACGAGCTTCATCCGCCTGGTTGCTGTCGCCGCGGAGTGTGGTCTCATCTGGAGCCTCCGGATTCGCGCGACCTGGGGGCTGCGCGGCTTGCTCGCCGGCTATCGGCGTATCAAAACCGGGAACGATTGACTCGTCTGGCCTGGCAGTCATCAGGACCGCCCCTACCTTCGGCTGTGCGGCCTTGGGTTGCACCCGGACCGCGGTGCCGCAGGTGTTGCAGAAGGCGGCATGCTCCGGCAGCGGCATCTCGCACTGCGCACAGAACTGAAGCTCACCTGTCGAACCGCCGCCACCTGCTCGCGCGGATCGCTCCAACGCGGCCTCCATCAACCCGGCATGCAACACGTTGCGGACGCGCAAGATCAAGATCGCCAGGATGATCAAGCCCCAGAGAATGCTCAACACGACGCCCAACGTCGCGTTACCGACAAAGGAGAACAGGTACGTGCCGGCCTGGTACGCGGCGTTGGCCAGGATCGCCTCGCCGACCCCACGGAAGTAACGCGGCGTGAAACCGTCGTAGCCACGGCCCAGGCCGGAGAATTCAGCAACCGCGATACCGCTTGCCGTACCGATGATCATCGGCTTGACGAAGCCTTCCAGGAAGATCAGCGATACCCATAGACCCGGATCCGAGCCCTGCAGGCCTCCGGTCAGCAGGTCCCAGTGCCGAGTCAGCGTGTCGAAGCAGGAGTACGCAAGCCCACTGACGACCCCAAACGTGAGACCGTCCATCAGGTCGTCGAACTCGGGCCGACTCGCCAGCAGCACCGGTCCGATCTGGCGAATGAGCTCGCCGACGATCGGCACGACCAGCGCGACCAGCAAGAAAACACCGACTGTTGGTGCGGCGCTCAGCGAGCCCTCGTACGTGGTGGTGCCATAGGGCACGGGTCCGCGCAGATAGGTCCACAAGATGGTGAAGCCGACGGTGAGCGCGCCAGTCAACAAGAAAGCGAGCCCGGTCACGATGACCGGCTCGTCTTCCCACAAGTTCACGTCGTAGATGTAGACGATGTAGACGACGGGAACGGCAAAGGCAGCCACCAGCACAGCGATCGGCATCGCCCCGAAGATTGCCGCGATCAAGGCGACAACGAGCGCGATGGTCAAGCCAATCCGATATGTCTGCGGCCGCTGGCCGGCGCCGCGCGGCATGATCGAGGAGATCAACGCGAACGAGGCGACCGGTTCATCAGGCCTTGCGGCAAAGGACTTCCTTCGAGCGACGTCCGCCGAGCGCTGATCTAGACCACACACGTGGCAGAAGTGCGCGACTTCGGGGAGCTCAGCCCGACACCGTGGGCATTCCAACCTTGACCCTCCTTGACCCGGCTCAAGGACCTCACGCCCCCAAGCATTGCGAGTATGTCATTCTCAGGTCCCGGCGGAAGTCAGTACGCCCCAGACGGCAGTGATCTGTGCCCGTAGTAGGTCCACATCTGCGGTGTTGTCCACGACCACGTCGGACGCTGCCAGGCGAGCTTCACGGCTGGCCTGAGCGGCGATCCTCGACTCGGCCTCTGCCAGGCTGAACCCGTTGCGTGCCATCAGCCGCCGGATCTGAGTTTCATGATCGACATCAACCGTGACCACGACATCGAAATCCTCCTGCTGACCCGTCTCGACTAGCAACGGGATGACGTGGACCACAACGGCGGCAGGATCGGCGGCCCGCTCCAACTCTGCTGCCCGAGCACGTACGGCTGGGTGCACGATCCGCTCGAGGTCTCGGCGGGCAACCGGATCAGCAAAGACCATCTCAGCAAGCCGCGATCGGTCGAGCTGCCCGTCACTCAGTATCTGCGGACCGAACCGCTCGACGATCGCGGCTAGCGCTGGGGTGCCCGGCTCGACCACCTCACGTGCCAGCACATCGGCGTCGATGATGATCGCGCCGCGTGCCGCCAACTCCGCGGCCACCAGGCTCTTTCCGGACGCGATACCACCGGTCAGGCCAACCCGCACCATGCCCCGGCCGTCGTCAGGCTCGGGTGGGCATCGGATCAGCTGCCGCCAGTAAGCTTCTGACGGAGCGCCTGGAGCGCCTCATCCGAGGCCAATGAGCCCTCGGAGGCGGCTGGAGTCGGCGATGACCCGGCGTCGGAGGAGTAGCTCGACGAGGAGGGCGCAGCCGCTCCATCGGCATCCTCGACCTGCTTCTTGTGCGCCTCCCAGCGAGCATGCGCCTCGGCATACTGGTGCTCCCACGCGGCCCGCTGCTGCTCGTAGCCTTCGAGCCACTCGCCTGTCTCCGGGTCGAACCCGTCCGGATAGAGGTAGTTGCCCTGATCGTCGTACGAGGCAGCCATGCCGTACAGCGTCGGATCAAAGTCATCCGCAGTCGCGTCGACGCCCTCGTTCGCCTGCTTGAGCGAGAGCGAGATCCGTCGGCGGTCTAGATCGATATCGATGATCTTGACCATCACATCGTCGTTGACCTGGACGACCTGCTCGGGAATCTCCACATGGCGCTCAGCCAGCTCGGAGACGTGCACCAAACCCTCGATGCCCTCCTCCACCCGGACGAACGCACCGAACGGGACAAGCTTGGTGACCCGACCGGGCACGATCTGGCCGATCTGGTGGGTCCGTGCGAAGGCCTGCCACGGGTCTTCCTGCGTCGCCTTGAGCGACAAGGAGACACGTTCGCGGTCCATGTCGACGTCGAGCACCTCGACGGTGACCTCTTGACCGACCTCGACTACCTCGGAGGGATGGTCGATGTGCTTCCAGGACAGCTCGGAGACGTGCACCAGGCCGTCGACGCCGCCAAGGTCGACGAACGCGCCGAAGTTGACGATCGAGGACACCACGCCGCGCCGGATCTGGCCCTTCTGCAATTGAGTCAGGAAGTTCTGGCGGACCTCAGACTGGGTCTGTTCCAACCAGGCGCGGCGGGACAGCACCACGTTGTTCCGGTTCTTGTCGAGCTCGATGATCTTGGCCTCGAGCTCCATGCCGACGTAGGGCTGAAGATCACGGACCCGCCGCATCTCGACCAGCGACGCCGGTAGGAAGCCGCGCAGACCGATGTCGATGATCAGTCCGCCCTTGACGACCTCGATGACGTGGCCGGTGACCACGCCGTCCTCTTCCTTGATCTTTTCGATCGTGCCCCAGGCGCGCTCGTACTGGGCACGCTTCTTGGACAGGATAAGGCGGCCCTCTTTGTCCTCTTTCTGCTGGACGAGGGCCTCGATCTGATCGCCGACGCTGACCACGTCGAACGGGTCGACGTCGTGTTTGATGGAGAGTTCCTTGGAGGGGATGACCCCTTCTGTCTTGTAACCGATATCGAGTAGCACCTCGTCACGGTCCACCTTGACTACGGTGCCGGTGACGATGTCGCCGTCATTGAAGTACTTGATGGTTTTGTCGATTGCCTCGAGAAAGGCTTCGGGCGAACCCAGGTCGTCGACTGCGACCTGTGGTGGTGCCTCAAGGGAGGACGTCATGTAGTTGGGCTCCGGAAATGGTTGACGTGATTGCGGGCGTGGCTGTGACCCGATCCGTACACACGAAAAGGTTCAACCAGCAGCTGACGACAATCCGACCGGTACGAGCGTGACCTACTCCGTCCGAAGTCGCGCAGGCCACAGCGACGGTTCAGGTTAGCGCCGCCCACCAAACAGGGTCAAACCTGGCAGCGGCCGATTCAGTGTGCGGCCTCGTGCCAGGAACGTCCCACGCCGACCGACACATCCAGAGGCACATTCAGGGCTACGGCCAAGCCCATCCTGCTACGCACGACCTCCTCCAACGCGTCGCGCTCCCCGGGCCCGATCTCGAACACCAGTTCGTCATGCACCTGGAGCAACATCCGGCTGCGCATGCCGGCGTCGTCCAGAGCTTTCTCCACATCCAACATGGCCACTTTGATGATGTCCGCGGCCGAGCCCTGGATGGGTGCGTTCAACGCCATCCGCTCGGCCATCTCGCGACGCTGCCGATTGTCGCTCATCAGATCAGGCAGGTAGCGCCGGCGACCGAGGATGGTCTCGGTGTATTCGGTACGCCGCGCATCGGCCACCAATGAATGCAAATAGGTACGCACGTCACCGAACCGCTCGAAGTACTCATCCATCAGCGCCTTCGCTTCGGAAACCTCGATGTTCAGCTGCTGACTGAGTCCATAGGCACTCAGCCCGTACGCCAGCCCGTAGTTCATCGCCTTGATCTTCGCCCGCTCCGCCGGCGTGACCTGTCCAGGCTCGACGCCGAAGACGCGCGATGCGGTGACGGTATGGAAATCCATGCCCGACTTGAAAGCCTCGATCAGACTGTCGTCCTCGCTGGCGTGCGCCATGATGCGCATCTCGATCTGCGAGTAGTCCGCTGACATCAGCGCGTCGTAGCCCTCACCGACCACGAACGCCTGCCTGATCCGACGTCCCTCCTCGGTGCGAATCGGGATGTTCTGCAGGTTGGGGTCGGTGCTGGAGAGTCGCCCGGTGGCCGCGATGGTCTGGACGTATGTCGTATGGATCCGGCCGTCGTCGGCCACTGCCTTGAGCAAGCCCTCGACCGTCTGCTTGAGCCGGATGGCATCCCGATGCACCAGCAGATGAGCCAGGAACGGGTGCTCGGTCTTGACATACAGCTGCTGAAGCGCGTCTGCGTCGGTGGTGTAACCGGTGCGGGTTCGTCGGGTCTTGGGCATCCCGAGCTCATCGAACAGCACCACTTGGAGCTGCTTGGGTGATCCGAGGTTGATCTGCTTGCCCAGCACCTCGTACGCGTCGCTCGCGGCCCGACTGACGGTGGCGGCAAATCCCGCCTCCAGCGTTTCCAGGTGGTCGACGTCGACGGCTACTCCGGTCTGCTCCATCCGGGCCAAGGTGCGCAGCAGTGGGAGCTCTACCCCGTAGAGCAGGCTGGTGCCATTGCGCTGCTCGATCTCGACGTCCAGGGCGTCGGCCAGATCGATGACCGCCCTAGCGCGCACCATCGAGGCCTCGGCAGCCACCTTGGCGCCGGAGTCGTCATCGCCGAAATCCAGCGCGAGCTGGTTGGGATCATCGAGTTCGGGCGCGCCCTCAACCCTGAGCTCTCGTTTGAGGTAGCGGATAGTCAGGTCAGCGAGGTCGAAGGTGCGCTGGTCAGGGCGGGTGAGATAGGCGGCCAACTGCGTATCAGAGGTCAGACCGGCGAGGTCCCAGCCACGAGCCCAGATCGCCAATAGGGAGCCTTTGGCGTCGTGCATCGCCTTGTGGCGTTCGGAATCGGGGAGCCAGGTTGCGAGCGCATTCTCATCCGCGGTACCGAGCTCGGACACCACCACATACGCCGCTGCCCCATCAGCCGCGGCCAGCGAGAGCGCTGTGATGTCGCCGGTCCCCGAACCCCAATGCCCGATGATGTCGACCCCCGTACGCTCACCGGCCGCATGCTCGGCCAGCCAGCCAACGAGTTCACCAGGCTCGAGTCGCGCCGCCTCGAGGTCGAAGCCACCCTCCGGCACGACCTCATCCTCATTCGGCAGTGCCTCGAGCAGCCGGTCACGCAACACCCGGAATTCCAAGCCGTCGAACAGCTGGTGAGTCGCCTCGCGATTCCAGGGGCGCCGTTCCATATCGTCAAGGCTGATCGGAAGGTCGAGATCGAGCACCAACGCATTCACCTGTCGGTTGCGCAGGACGTCGTTGATCCGCTCCTGGAAGGCCTCTGCGGCCTTGCCTTTCAGCTCTGCTGCATGGCTTGCAAGATTCTCCAGCCCGTCGTACATATCCAGCCACTTGGCGGCGGTCTTGGGTCCAACGCCGGGGACGCCGGGGAGATTGTCGCTGGACTCCCCCACTAGCGCCGCCAGATCGGGATATCGGGCAGGGCTCGCGAAGTACCTCTCCTCCACAGCCTGAGGCGTCATGCGGGCCAGATCGGAGACGCCCTTGCGTGGATAGAGCACGGTCACGCTGTCACTGACCAGCTGGAACGCGTCACGGTCGCCGGTACATATCAACACCTCATAGCCGGCCGCTTCAGCGCGGGTTGCGAGCGTACCGATCACATCGTCGGCCTCGAAGCCCGCCTTCTCCACGTAGGGAATGTTGAGGGCTTTGAGCACCTCCTTGACGAGATCGAGCTGGCCCTTGAACTCATCGGGGGTCTTGGAACGGTTGGCCTTGTACTCGGTATAGATCTCGGAGCGGAAGGTCTGCCGCGAAACGTCGAAGGCCACACCAAGATGGGTCGGTTTCTCGTCGCGCAGCACATTGATCAGCATTGAGGTGAAGCCGAACACCCCGTTGGTGTGCTGCCCTGTCTGGGTCGAGAAGTTCTCCACGGGAAGGGCGAAGAAGGCCCGGTACGCGATCGAGTGACCGTCGATCAGCATCAGCCTCGGCCGCGCGGCGAGCTCGCTGGTGGCCGCGGCTAGCTGAGT